>ERZ1106978.846-NODE-846-length-19474-cov-48.223389_pt1 | contig 19474 bp, 19 predicted proteins | sample MGYA00403689_ERZ1106978 | MGnify/ENA primary metagenome ERZ1106978 (study PRJEB35170, sample SAMEA104062434) | human gut metagenome | biome: human gut; feature: human-associated habitat; material: faeces | place: Denmark | collected 2012-08-02 ...
TTACTATATTGCTATTATTATAACAGATATGCTGGGCTTTCGGATGGAAAAATATGAAAATACTCGCAGAATCTGATCCTGAAAGTGGATCATGATTTCCCGCTTCATCGCTCCCCCATATGCTTTGGAATACCAGAAAAATCACCGCTCCCCCTTCTCTTTAATGCCATGGGAGCTTTCCCTGCATGATACCAACAGTTATTATTTGGGAAAGACGCCCTCACCCATCCCAAAAGGTCTACACGGGCGTACAGGTCACAAATGTCATCGCATGGATGGCAGCTCGAAAGTTTCCACCGGAAAGCCACGCAGTCGGGATCATTGGCATAATGGTACATGACCCCATCCATGTAGGCTCTCGCCTTCTCAGTGCGGGCGATTCGTTCCGCGAAGTATCGGGCTTTCTCTTGGGTGGCTACGTCAATGGCTTTATCTACCATTTCCTCATTGCCCTTTGAAATAGCGCCTATTATGCCATTGTAGGCCGCCTTGAGGCCCTGCGTTGAAATTTATCTATGTTCCTTTGCGCATCGCGCAGGGCGCGTTTGAACGCGTTCCCTTGATGCCCTTTGGATAGAGCAGGCTGCAGAAGGCGGCGAGCGTGCTTTGGTTGTACCGTCAAACCTTGATGACAGGCAAATACTTTTTCTAACGAAGAAGATGATGAAGCCAGTCACACTGCATCAAAAAATGCCATCCCGTCATGCGCTGCAGAATGGCATTTTCTTGATTTGGTAAAAGTATTGGTAGAAGTGATGAATTTTATGCGAGTTAGGTTGAAAAAAGAAAAGCCCAAAGTCATCCATGACTTTGGGCTGAATGTCTGGTGGATCATCAGGGGTTCGAACCCCGGACACCCTGATTAAGAGTCAGGTGCTCTGCCAACTGAGCTAATGATCCGTTTCAACGAGATTTATTATACTCGTTTTTCTTGCTTTTGTCAAGCTCTTTTTTCAAATCCTTGATTTGTTTTTGTTTCAAGAGGTCTTGTCTCAAGCGATGTTAAGAGTATATCATGTAACTTCATTTTTTGCAAGAGGTAAAATAAAGTTTTTTTGAAAAAGAGCAATTGTCTTTCAGTAGTGGATCCCATACTTATGCTTCAGCTCATCAATGTCCTTCCGCATGTCACGGTCACATTCTTCCAGTGCCATTTTCAGATTTGGAAGCTTCTGTCTCACCAAGAAAGACTTCTTCGCGCTGGACATTTTATAAATGTGGGCAAGCTCTTTCTTGTAGGATGCCATGAATTCTGCCAACTCTTCAGGGGAAAGCTCCTGTTCTTCATTCAGATCGACTTCTTTCTGATCCATTCTATGTTCTCCTTCCCTGGGAAACTCTGATTCCCTTGTTTTCTTTTATTGTACCATGAAACCAGTCTCTCTGCCTGTAAGAAATAGCGACCATTTCTTTTTTGAAAATAATTCTTAAAATACAGTGGAAATATAAAGTACCATTCAGTATAATAAAGAAAGACAATCATATAGCTTTTATTCACCGAACAGCTTATATATTGTATACACTATATCAATGTTGCATTGAAAGGAAGGTATCGTTATGCCGCTCGTAGGAACTACTGAAATGTTTAAAAAGGCATATCAGGGGCATTATGCCATTGGTGCATTCAATGTGAATAACATGGAAATCATCCAAGGAATCATGGAAGCCGCCAAGGAAGAGGAGTCTCCGGTCATTCTTCAGGCTTCGGAAGGCGCCCGCAATTATGCCGGTCAAGAATATATCGTCGGCCTGGTCAAGACTGCCCTTCAGGATTATCCGGAGATCCCGACCGCACTCCATCTGGACCACGGCTCTTCTTATGAGATCTGTAAGGCCTGCATTGACGGTGGCTTTACTTCTGTCATGTATGATGGCTCGAAGCACTCCTTCGAGGAAAATGTCAAAGTCACAAAGCAGATCGTCGAATATGCACATGACAAAGGTGTCGTGGTGGAAGCCGAGCTCGGACGTCTGGCCGGCGTAGAAGATCTGGTCAGCGTCGATGCGAAGGATGCGATCTTTACGGATCCGGAAGAAGCGGCTGAGTTCGTAGAGCTTACCGGCTGCGACTCTCTCGCTATTGCGATCGGCACCAGCCACGGAGCTTACAAATTCAAAGGCGACCCCTATCTTGACTATGAACGTCTGGAAAAGGTCGGCAAGCTCCTGCCGGACTACCCGATCGTTCTCCATGGCGCTTCTACCGTCATTCCGGAATTTGTGGAAAAGTGCAATGCCTATGGCGGCAAAGTTCTCGGCGCGAAAGGCGTCCCGGAAGACATGCTCCGCAAGGCTGCCACGATGGCTGTCTGCAAGATCAATATCGACACCGATATCCGTCTGGCTATGACAAGCGCCATCCGTGAAGCGCTCTGCAAGGATCCGTCGAATTTCGACCCGAGAAGCTATCTGAAGCCGGCCAGAGAGGCTGTGAAGCAGATGGTCATGCACAAGATCGAAGCTGTCGTCGGCTCCGCGCATACCATCTGATCTTATAAGGATTTTGTATACCGTTTTCATGATCCTCAACGAACGCAATAAAAAGCAGCCCGTCAAGGGCTGCTTTTTGATTGCCTATGGTTCACTGGTTGATCAGATTTTTTGCCGTCTTTTTCAGCTTCGAAAGCGCTTTCCCTTCGATCTGACGGATGCGTTCGCGGGTCACATCGAAGTATTTTCCCACTTCTTCGAGAGTCCTTGTCTTACCGTCTTTCAGCCCGAAGCGCAGCTCGAGCACCTGTCGTTCTCTTTCCGTCAGCCCGGTCAGAAGTTCTTCGATCTGCTCGCGGAGAAGGATGCTGCCGGCGGCATCATCCGGCGCGATGGCTTCATGGTCTTCGATGAAATCTCCCAGATGGGAATCTTCCTTTTCACCGATCGGCGTTTCCAAAGAAATCGGGTCTTGTGCGATCTTTTTGACCTCGCGTACCTTGGCGAGTGATACGCCCATGGCTTTGGCAAGCTCTTCATTGGTTGCCTCACGCCCATTCTCCTGCAGCAGCTGGCGGGAAATGCGATTTAGCTTATTGATCGTCTCTACCATGTGTACCGGCACACGAATGGTACGTGCCTGGTCTGCAATGGCACGTGTGATAGCCTGCCGGATCCACCATGTAGCATAGGTGGAGAATTTATAGCCCTTGGTATAGTCGAATTTATCGACCGCCTTTAAGAGTCCCAGATTTCCTTCCTGAATGAGATCCAGAAACTGAAGCCCGCGGCCCAGATATTTCTTTGCGATGGAGACCACGAGGCGGAGGTTCCGATCAGCCAGCTCTTTCTTCGCTTCCCGCGCCGCTTCCTTTTCTTCGGGAAGCGCATCCGCACGCATCCCCGCCTCGACCGTCTTGGCAAGCACGATCTCTTCTTCACTGGTCAAAAGCGGCAGCGCACCGATTTCCTTCAGATACATTTTCACGGGATCATCGATCGAGATGGCATTATCCAGATCAGGCACCGGCGTGTCTTCTTCGGCTTCCGCCTCAGCCTCTTCTTCTTTGACAAGCTCAACCGACTCCTCTTCCTCGATGAAGTCGAAGGAATCATCCACTTCTTCATTAAAGTCGACTTCCAGCTGGTGGATATGAAGCGCTTCATAAAGAGCAGACAGATCTTCTTCTCCCAGATTGTGCGTGGAAATGAACTCCATGATATCCTTATTCGCTACCAGCCCGTCATGGGATTTTTTCTTCAGCTCCTGAATCCATTTTTCAAGTTGAGTCATTCGTTCAGCCATTTTTATATCCCCCGATACTGGTAATCCATTCCGGCGATCATGTCCATCTCTGCTTCGGAAATGTGGTATATGCAAAACAAACAATATTCTTACTGATCAGTCGATAGTGATGGGCGACAGATACCGACGTTCCCTCGCTATCATGCCCTTCCCAGTGCCATGATCTCTTTGCTGAGGCGGATACAGATCATCTGCTCTTTTCTGGCCTCTTCCGGATCTGAAGTCATGAGAGACTGGACTTTTTCTGTATGAAGACGATACTCCTTCTGGAGATACATCTTCATCAAAGGCCATATATATTCCTCCTGAGGGACAGAGCCGGGCGGATCTCCCTCCATCGCAAGCTCTGCCAGGAGCGGTATATCCTCGCGAAGGAGCTTCCCCTCCACCGCCTGTTCCGTGATCTCTCCCTCCATCGATTTCATCGCATCAAAGAGTCTCTGACGGAAAGGCGAGGTGAAAGGATAATTTTTAAGTAACTCCCAGCCCTCAGGAAGCATATGATAGCGGAGGCAGTACTTGAGAAGCCCTTCTTCCAGGAGCTTCTGCTTCTTTGCCTGCGGCCCATTGTCTGTCGTCGGTGCTTCCAGCGGTGTTTTCTGGGAAATATATAGGGTCGAATGATTCTTTTTCGCAAAGGAGAGTGCTTCACTTCGGATCATTCCTTCATCCATGTGGAGCGTCATCGCCATCTTGCGGATGAACGAATTGAACTGAAACGTATCCTGCTGCGCGAGAAGTACAGCGAACATCTCATCCAGAATGTGATGCTGCCCGTCAAGCGTCGACGCATCATACTGCCGCTGCAGCGCGCCAAAGAGATAGTCCAATGCAGGCTGCGCTTGCGCTACCGCTTCTAAATAAGCCTCCCCGCCATGAAGATTGACAAATTCATCCGGATCCTTGCCCTCCCCCACGAGTGCCACACGCAGCTTCAGTCCCACAGCGCCAGCGATCTCCAATGCCCGCCGCGTCGCATTCTGACCGGCAGCATCCATATCATAAGAGAAAACGATCTCGTCGGCATATTTTTTGAGAAGCCTTGCCTGCTCTACGGTGAAGGCCGTCCCGAGGGAAGCTACTACATTCGTGACACCATGGGCATGCAGGGAAATCGCATCCATGTAGCCCTCGACCATGATCGCCTGCCGCTTTTTGCGGATTTCCGGCAGTGCCTGATAGATAGCAAAAAGGAGACGGCGCTTATTAAAAATGGGGCTTTCCGGCGAATTCAGATACTTCGGCTTACTGTCATCCATGACACGACCGCCGAATGCCACCACACGCCCCTTCAGATCCAGAATGGGAAACATGCAGCGATTGCGGAACATATCAAAATAGTTTCCATTCTTGTACCCGCAAAGCCCGCAGGCTGTGAGTATCTTCGGATCTATCTGCTTTTTCGTCGTGAAGTCATGGTATAGACGATGCCAATCCGCCGGCGCAAAGCCCAGCTTGAATCTTTCTATGGTTTCCATCGAAAGGTGGCGCTTCTCGAAGTACGCCATTCCTGCCTGTCCCATCTGCGTCCGTGTGAGGCAATTGTGGAAATAAGAGCCTGCAAGCTCCGTGACTTCCACCATTTTCTTCATCATGGCTGCCTTTTGCCGTTCTTCCGGAGAGATCTCCTCCGTCGGCATATCGATATGGGCATAGTCAGCTACTCTCTCCACGGCCTCCATGAAAGTGATCCCTTCCATCTTCTGCAGGAAATGGAAGACGTCCCCGCTCTCGTGACAGCCAAAGCAATAATAAAATCCTTTTTCCGGAGACACTGAAAAAGAAGGAGTTTTCTCCGGTCCATGAAAAGGACAGGAGGCGAAATAGTATCTTCCTTTTTTCTTTAGATCGACATACGAGCCGATGATGTCATTGATATTGACACTGTCCTTCAGCCGCTGCAGAAAATCATTGCTCAGCCTCACCACAACTCCTCCTTTCTGTAAATTTATTCATCGTTATTGCGTATCCTATCCGTTTCGCAAGAAGCGCACAGGCAGTATGCAAAATGCCTGAAAGTTTTATCTGTTTATAAGCTCCGCGGCGCCTCTTTTTGTACCGTACCACTGCGGCTCGCCTGTCAGCCAAAGACAACCGAGAAAGCAGAGGATCCGCTTTGCAGGTAAGAAAAGCACCGACTACTGCAGAAAACACAAAGGTACTACAAGCATCGGTGCCATAGGGACAAAATGATGAGCAGATACGCCAGCTCACACTTTCACATCTTTAGTTAATTCCTGCCAGCGTGCAAGAAGGATCTGCATATAGAGCCTTGATTTCAAGCCAAAGGAAGCGAGCGCATAGCCATCAGATACCTCGACCAGGAGCGTCTTGCCTTCATCCGTGATACCAAAGTCCAGCGCATAGCCGGCAGGGGCAGAATGATACGCAGCAACGGCTGCTTTGAGAACGCTGGGATCAGGGAAAATATCCCAGCGTCCTTTATATGGACAAAGACCTACGATCTCTCCCTGAAGTACCCAGAGACGCCATTCAGAGATGAAATTCACGCGGCTGCTGCACCAGACATCGATATCTTCGAGTCCCCCGCCCAGCTTGATGAGGTCTTCCGACTTATCGAGCACAGTGCCATGGAATCGCTTCACATCCTCCACCGGTTTGACGAAGACATGCCAGTCTTCCGCATGGCTGGTGATGGTGAATAGCGTCGATTTCCAGATCTTTCGTCCGATGAAGGGCATCAGCTCATCCGGATAATCCAGTGGCAGCAGCTTCACACCGAATCTTTCGAGTGCCACCTTCACATCAGAAAATGTCCCCACCACAGGATCCTTCGGATCATTATCGGTCAGAGAATACACCACTTTATAGGGCTTCACAGGGATATCCAGTTCATTTGCTCCCGCATAGGCTGCATAGCAGCTGCGGTCATATAATTCTCCAGTATGTCTGATACGGATATAAGCCTTCATGTACTCCCCTCCTTCTCTCTCTTTTCAGGCAGAAATAGAAACTATTCCTACTACTACAAATTCAATCATACCATGAATGTATTCTTTTTGCCAGTAGGGAACAATGATTTGCATGCCAATCCCCCATCGGCCAATCTCTCGGGCTGTGCCATCGCCGAAAGCGGCTTCTGCGGAGATCCTGCAGGTGGAGGGCTTTGGGAAGGAGCAGCATAAGGGATGGTTATGATGAAACAATGTATAAAAGTCTTATGGGACTTGGTTCTCTGGCGGCAAGAAATGATTTCACGCCGCTAAAAAAGCCCCCGCCGAAGCGGGAGCCTTTTTTCACCAGAAGTAAATGAGTGCAACAAGTGCGACAAGGAAGCGATAGATGGCAAAGCCGGTTAGTGTCGAAGTATTCAGGAATTTCAGGAACCAAAGAATGGATGCATACGCCACAAAGAAAGCGGTCACAAATCCGACAGCCAGAATGCCAAAGTCACCCATTTCAAGGTACTTGATCGTTTTCAGAAGATCATAGATGCAGGCAAGGAACATCAGAGGAACCGCCATAATGAAGGTGAAGTCCGCTGCCGCTTTTCTGGAAATCCCCAGGAGCAGGCTGCCGGCGATGGTGCTGCCGCTTCGAGAAAAGCCAGGCCAGAGAGAGAGGCACTGGAAGAGTCCGATCTTCAGCGCCTGCTTCCATGTGATGTGATCTACATCTGTCACAGAGAAATGCTTATGCATTTTTTCAGCCGCGATCATGAAGATACCGCCCAGCACCAGACCGATGATGACTGTCATGGGACCAAAGAGCGTATTCTTGATAAATCCATGAAAAACAAGCCCCAGAAGGCAGGCCGGAAACATGGCGATGGCCAGATTCAGAAGAGAAGGCCCCTTTGTGCGAAACCAGTGATGGGTATTCAGGATAAAGGTAAATTTTTCTCTGTACACCACGAGAACGGAAAGGATCGCACCGAGCTGGATGAAGACATCGAAAAGATCGGCAAGCGTCCCCTCAAAGCCCAGCATATGCCCGACGATGATCATATGACCTGTCGATGAAACTGGAATATACTCTGTCAGCCCTTCCACTACGCCGACAATAAATGCGCAAAAATAATCGTACACGATAACACCTCAGATTGCTTGACTACTAAAAATGAGTGCCTGGGGACAGGTCACTTTCTCCGCTGTGGATTTCCGGCGCACACGATGCCATCCACTTTTTTATTCTTGAAATAGAGGATGAGTACCTCCTTCTGCCCTTGGGAGAAGTACACATAGGCTGTGCGCGGGCTGCCTGTAGAGGTATCCATCTCCAGCTTTTGTGGCGCGCCATAGAGCATTTCCGCGGTCGACTGATCATCGCCCATGGCAAGGCCTCGAGGAGTCAGCATCCGATCATCTGTCAGGAAGAACGCCATGATCCAGTGTTCCTTCTTTGTCATGCGAACGCCATAGCCCTCGTAGTACCAGATTTCCTCTCCGGGATTCATCATCTTCCGTTCCCACTCCATAAAAGAGTAGTCTTTGAAGCGCTGCCCCAAGGAAAGGCCCGCCAAAGAGAAGTCCCCTTTCGGCAAAAAATCATGCCTTTCTTGCGTTTCTGTCTTCTTCTTTTTCTTTTCAGATAAGTAAGACACATGCAATGATTTTACCACGTTCTTATGAATGGTGAAAGAAATTTCTTGATCCCCTGCTTCATAAGTCAGAAGGAAATCCCTCTTTTCCCCATCCCAAAGAAGGCGAAGAGGGCGACCATAAGCACGCAGGACAGCTTCACGTGAGCTTCCCGCGTGAATGCCGCGCAGCGTTTCCAGATCCTTCCTTTCGCTTCGATACTCGGCAAGGCCTGTGGGCGGTGCCTTTTTCCCCATGACCTTCCAGGCGCTCTCTTCGGTGACAGCATGGCTCACCCGTGCCGTGAAGCCCTTCCATGTATAGGTATCACTTACACTACCACGCGAGATGGCATCCGGCACGCCCATATTCCGGATCAGAGAATCCACGCGATCTCCCAAGGCCATACCATGCAGTATAAAATCATCACTGGCAAGCGGAGAGGCATCGATCGGAAGAAGCGGGGTCTCGGCTGTCTCCTCCTTCGCTGCTTTCCCATGAGACTCCGCTATGGTCTTCTCCGCCGGAACCTCGGCCGATGCAGGAAGAGCCGTTTCACGCATGTTCTGCTCTGCTGCTTCGCATCCTGCAAAGCCGAGAACTCCGAGCAGGAGTGTCAGTAGATATATGCGTAGCTTCATCATTTTCTCCTTTTATCGAAAAGCCATGATCCATGACCGGTCATTCATGGCTGAAACTGCCAACAATCATATTATGCTAGCCCCGCCTCTCATCTGTCAAGCAAAAGAGAGCCTCCACGACGTGGAAGGCCCTCTTTTCAAATGAAGGAAACACCGATTCAATCGTTGTCAGATTTTACTCTTGAAGTTTTATGCATAGCGAGGAATCACCTGACGCGAATAGCGAGCTATGTAAGGAAGGCTATGACGAAGCTATGTATAAAAATTCTTGTAGAAGCTGACTCTGCGATTGAATCAGCGTTTCCCTAGGGAAACACTGATTCAATCGTTATCGGATTTCATTCTTGGATTTTTTTACAGAGCGAGGAGACATTCGCCGCGAATAGCAAGCTATTTAAGGAGGATGTCGACGACGCTATGTATAAAAATCCATATGAAATCTGATCCTGTGATTGAATCAGCGTTTCCCTATATTTACGCCTTTTTATATTTCTTTACAAAGCGGGCCATGCGTTTAAGCGCTTCGGCGATATTCTTACGGCTGGCTGCGTAAGAAATGCGAATGTGGTTCTTCCCCTGCGGTCCAAAGCAGGTGCCGGGTACGACACCGACTTTTTCTTCCGTAAGAAGCCTGTCGCAGAATTCTTCCTCATCCATCCCTGTACAGCTGATATCCGGGAAAATATAGAAGGCACCCTTCGGTTTGAAGACTGTCAGACCCATATCCACCAGTCCCTGATAGATCATTTCACGGCGGGCCGCATATTCATCAAACATAGCTTTCACATCATCATCACAGTTTCTGAGTGCTTCGATCGCACCATACTGGCTGGTCGTGGAAGCGCAGAGGATCTCATACTGATGTACCTTGTAGATCTCCTCGAGTGCTTCCCGCGGAGCGCAAACGTAGCCGATACGAAGGCCCGTCATCGCATAAGACTTGGAAAAACCATTCAAGACGATCGTGCGTTCCTGCATGTCCGGCAGCGAAGCGAAGCAGGTATGCTGCCCTTCATACGTCAGATCGCAGTAGATTTCATCCGCGATAACGATGAGGTCATGTGCTTTAGCAAAAGCAGCGACCTTTTCCAGAGACGCTCTGTCCATGATCGTTCCGGTCGGATTATTCGGATATCCGATCAGGATGGCCTTCGTCTTTGGCGTGACTTTCTTTTCGAGTTCTTCTACCGTGAGGCGGAATTCATCCTTCGCATAGGTCGGTACCAGGACCGGTACGCCGTGCGCAATAGAAACGCAGGCCGGATACGCGAGGTAGGCAGGATCAGGGATCAGCACTTCATCTCCCGGATTCAAGAAAGTCGTCATGACAAGGCCGATGGCTTCTGAAACACCGACGGTCACCATGATCTCATCCTTCGGATCATAGGTCAGCCCATAGCGCTTTGCAAAAAGCTTGGCGATCTCTTCACGGAGCTCAAGAAGCCCCCAGTTCGACGTATAAGACGTTTCTTTTCTCTTCAGGCTGTCAATGCAGGCATGGATGACCTTATCAGGAGCCGCATAATCCGGCTCACCGACACCCAGAGAGATCACATCTTTCATAGAGCTTGCCAGATCGAAAAATTTACGGATACCGGAAAATGGTACCGCTTTCACATCGCTGGCAAATTTATTGTCCCAATTCATTGGTTATCGTCCTTTCGATTCTTTTGTTTGTTTGTTGTTTGATTCTATGCGTGGAAATAGGTTGAACAGTTTCAACAGGTTTAGAAAGTTCAACGAGGGTATCCGAAGGACTGGGGCTAGGGAAACACTGATTAAATCGCAGAATCAGTGTTTCCCTAGCAGTTTTCCCGTTTCGGAGGTCCAAACATCGCCCGCCTGACCGCGAATGGGAAAGATTTCTCGCTATCGCTCGAAATGACGACACGAGAGTCTGACGTTCTCTAGTCTCCAGTCACTAGTCACCAGTCATTCCTCCGCCTCTGCCACTGCTTTTCCGAGCTCTTCGCAATTTTTGAGTGCTGTCTCATCCGGGTAGCCATACGCAAGGAGCGGATGCGCCGGGAATCTGGCTCCGGCAAAGTGCAGCTCATTGTACCAGGAATTCAGCCATGCGCCGCGGCTCCAGCCACACGAGCCGAAGATGCCCATGATCTTTCCCTTGAGGTAGGGCTTCAGCTTATCACAGAAGGGCTTCATCTGTGCCTCTTCGATAACCTCCACCCCCCAGGCCGAACAGCCCAAAATGATCCGATGGCAGGTGTTGCCGATCTCCACCGGATCCACATCAGATACCGGCGCCAGCAGCACATCAGCTCCTGCCTTTTTAGCACCGACTGCGACAGCCTCTGCCATAGCTTCCGTATTCCCTGTCGCAGAATAAAAAATGATCGCTACTTTCTGTCTCATCTTGACCTCCTCACCGGGGAATGACTGCATCCATCATCCCCACGTCTCATGAGATTATGCGAAAATGTAAGGAAACGCTGATCCAAATAGAAATATGAAGGGAGAGCCTGTCGCCATTCGCAAGAATCTCTCATTGCCCTTCTTCTACAAAAAAAGAGCGCCCCTTGGAACGCCCTTTTTTATATAGTCATTACGCTTTAGCAACGGTTTCGCCAAGAGCTTTGCAAGCTGCCAGTGCATCGTCGTCCGGATAGCTGTAAGCTTTGACCGGTTCAGCAGCGAGTTCGATGCCTTCATCGGTAAAACGCTGTTTCCAGGTTTCGATCCAGTCGCCCTGATTCCAAGCGTAGGAACCGAAAATGCCGACAACTTTACCTTTCAGCTGTGGAAGCAGTTCTGCGAAGAATGGTTCGAATTCATATTCTTCCAGTTCTTCATTACCCATAGCCGGGCAGCCAAGGATGATGTGATCGAAAGCTGCTACATCGGAAGCCGTGGTGTCAGAAACGAAAGAAAGGGTCGTTTCTGCGCCAGCTGCCTTGGCACCTTCTTCTACAGCCTGAGCCATAGCTTCTGTGTTGCCGGAACCGGACCAGTATACGATTGCTACTTTTGCCATTTGGAATTCCTCCTATTACATACCAGTACATCTGAGAAATCTGATGCCGCAATGACATCCATGTTTCCCTGAATTTACTACACTTACATATTAAATGTTTGAGGTCACCTTGTCAATGGTGATGTTGGCGGCAGGGATGCTCCGGAGAATCAACGCTTCCATTCACTCCCACTCTGTCAAGGATGTCCCTCGTTTTGCCAGATCGAGCAGTTTCACCTTTTCAGGGAGTTTTCTCTTCTGCACCATTATCTTTACCGCCGCGGTAAGATCTTTCTGATCCGCATCTGTATTGATGATACCGAGCGTTGTGAAATAACCATCACAGGCAAGGACGATCTGATACGCCTCATGGTATGTGACATCTTTTTCCTTCGTCGTGATGACGACAGAGCCCTCATAGCGAAGATGCTTCTTATCCTTGCTTTTTACCAGAGGTGCTTCGCCATCAAAAGATGCTCCGGACTCTATCAGCCTTTCATTGAGATCGGCCGCGATGAGATCCAGCTGTGCTTCCGCCGGATCATCCTTATGACTCACCGCTCCGATGCCGAGAAGATAAGACACACCGAGCTTATGCGACATCGCCCAGCCATAGCTGAAATCCGGAGGATCCGCATAGGTCATCGTGTAATATACACTGTCTGTCATCCCGCGCCGCAAAAAGAATCGCTCTGTCCCACCTGCAGACAGGAAGGGCAGTGCATCCTGCGCCCCTTTTTCAAAGGTCACATTCTTTGGCACCGTCATCCGCCCGATGCCTTTGAGATCCAGCTTCTCCGCTGCCAGCGAGGAGATCGGCAGCAGGGCAGCCACGAGAAGCCCGGCGCAAACGCGTTTCCACATCTTCATATCAGCCGTTCTTCTTAGCGAGCTTTGCCCAAGTATCACGCAGACCTACGATGCGGTTGCAGACCAGATGATCCTCGCTGCTGTCCTTGTCGATGATGAAGTAGCCTTTTCGGAGGAACTGGAAGCGATCTCCGACCTTGTACTTTTTGATTTCCGGCTCTGCCTTGCTGTGCTTGATTTCCAGCGAGTGGGTATTCACCTTCTCCATGAAATCGCGGCCATCATCCGTATCATCCGGCGGGATCAGGTAGTCATAGAGGCGAGATTCCACATCGACCGCTGTATCTGCTGCGACCCAGTGGAGCGTCCCCTTCACCTTGCGATCTGCTCCCGGCGTACCGCTTCTTGTGTCAAAGTCGACCGTGCAGTGGATCTCCTCGATATCGCCATGGGCATCCTTGACGACCTCCTCACACTTCACGATATAAGCCCCCTTCAGGCGGACTTCCTTGCCTGGTGTCATACGGAAGAATTTCTTCACCGGTGTTTCCATAAAGTCTTCCCGTTCGATATAGAGAGTTCTGCCAAACGGTACCTGACGTTCTCCGGCTGAAGCATCCTCCGGATTGTTCTCCATCGTCATTTCTTCGATCTGTCCTTCCGGATAGTTGGTGAGAACGACCTTCACCGGATCGATGACCACCATGAGGCGCGGAGCTTTCGCCTTCAGGTCTTCACGAATGCAGTATTCCAGCTGCGCGATATCGACGAGATTGTCCGCTTTGGCAACCCCTACAAGCTCACAGAAATGACGCAGCGACTCCGGCGTGTAGCCACGGCGGCGGATCCCGCTGATGGTCGGCATACGCGGATCATCCCATCCGGAAACGAGGCCGGCTTCTACCATCTTGCGGAGCTTTCTCTTGCTCGTGATCATCGTCGTCACGTTGAGGCGGGCAAATTCGATCTGGCGCGGCTTTTCCGGCCCGTCGAATGCCTGTAGGCACCAGTTGTAAAGCGGACGGCGTTCTTCAAACTCCAGCGTACAGATGGAGTGTGTGATCCCTTCGATGGCATCAGAGAGCGGATGTGCAAAGTCATAGAGCGGATAAATGCACCAGGTATCCCCCGTTCTATGATGAGTCGCATGCAGCACACGATAAATGACCGGATCTCGCATGACCATATTCGGCGAAGCCATATCAATCTTGGCGCGAAGCACCTTTTCCCCATCCTTGTACTTGCCTTCCTTCATTTCCTGGAAAAGCTTCAGGTTCTCTTCGACGCTTCTGTTTCTATACGGACTTTCCTTGCCCGGATGCTTCAGATCACCACGAGTATCATGGATTTCCTCACTCGTCTGGTCATCGACATACGCAAGACCCATGCGGATCAGCTTGCAGGCGAATTCATACAGCTGCGGAAAATAGTCAGATGCATAATGGACAGGTTCCTTCCAATGGAAGCCGAGCCACTTCACATCCTCCAGAATGGAATTCACATACTCGACCTCTTCCTTTGCCGGGTTCGTATCATCGAAGCGGACATTCGTCTCCCCATGATACTTCTGTCCAATGCCAAAATTGAGACAGATGCTCTTCACATGCCCGATGTGAAGGTATCCATTCGGTTCCGGCGGAAAACGCGTCAGCACCCGATCATTCGCATAGACATGATTTTCAATATCTTTATTGATTTCTGCTTCGATAAAATTCGCAGCTTTTCTTTCTTCTTCCATTCTTCTCCTCCGTTCTATCATTATACCTTCAAGGTATTTTCACTTTATTTTAGCACAATCCAAGAGTGATAGGAAAGATGGAAATGGGAATTTTGTTGAGACGGCAGGAGGACTTGACCAGTTCTCTAAGCTCTGCGGTCTGAGCAGCTTCCACAGGCATGGTGCAGCGCGAAAAAGCAGTCATTTTTATCCCACACTGTACGCCGCTTGGCATCTGACCGACAACAGGGAAAGCCAAGTATGATAAAATATAAGAGCAGCAGGCATGCATCTCTGCCTAGCCCGCTGAACCTTTTGAATCCGCTGATCCCATTTCTAAAGGAGCCCCCATGACAGACACGGAATACATGCAGATCGCACTTGACGAAGCACAAAAAGCCTATCACGAAGGAGAGATCCCCATCGGTGCCGTCCTCGTCTATAAAGACATCATACTCGCTGCTGACCACAACCGCTGCGAAGCCACCTTCGACCCCACCAGCCACGCAGAAGTCAATGTCATCCGCGCCGCCTCCCATTTTCTTTCCAAATGGCGTTTGACGGACACGCGGCTTTATGTTACCATAGAGCCATGCCCAATGTGCGCAGGCGCCATTATGAATGCCCGCATCCCGCATCTGATCTACGGTGCAGCCAATCCCCTCTATGGCGGCATTGACTCGCGCTTCCACATCGGAGAGGGTATGGCGAATCACACCTTGGACATCACTTCCGGGATTCTGAAAGGGAAGTGTCAGGCGCTCATGGACGATTTCTTCACCCATCGCCGGAAGTAATTTCATCATGGAGCAGTATCGAAGTGGTCATAACGAGGCGGACTCGAAATCCGTTAGCCTTTCGAGGCCCGTGGGTTCGAATCCCACCTGCTCCGCCAAGCAAAAAGCTCTTTGCCTTTTTCGGCAAAGAGCTTTTTGCTTGGAAGGATCTCTTCTCCGATGCTTCCCCACATACGCCCTGTAACCATGCCTCTTCTGCTCCGGCGGGCGATATTCTCCGGCAGGCGCACCATATCCGCTTACTCCATCGTATCGCAGCATCAGCTGATCATCGCGCTCTCCGGTCCCGTAAAAGTTCTCAGCCGTCTCCTTTTCAACAGGGTTCATGACACATGATCTCCCACGTAAAAAGTCCCACTGATCACATCAGTGGGACTTTTCTTATTCATGGATCAATTCATACCATGCATCTGCCATGCGGCCATACTCTTCCATGGAGAAGGTCTCTCCGCGGCGGGAGCCGTCGATATCTGCTTTTTCGAGGATCGCCTTCACCATATCGGCAGAGATGCCGCCTGCTTTCATGGCATTGGTGAAGACTTTACGGCGCTGGCCGAAGCCCATCTTGACGAGGCTGAAGAAGAGCTTTCTATCCTTCACCTCGACTGCCGGTCTCTCGCGGCGGCGGATTTTGAGCACCGTCGACGTGACCTGCGGGCGCGGAATGAAGGCGGTCGGCGGGATGTCGATGACACGCTCTGCCGTGCAGTCAAACTGTACCGCAAGTGTCAAAGCGCCATAATCCTTCGATCCGGGCGCAGCCAGGATGCGGTCTGCCACTTCCTTCTGCATCATGAATACGAAGAGAGAAATGGGAAGTCCTGACTGAATGAGCGTCAGAAGGATCGGCGTGGTCACATAATACGGCAGGTTCGCCGCGCAGTGCCAGTCCTTTTCTCCCAGAATGGTCTTGAGGTCGGCTTTCAGCACGTCCTCATAGATGATATGAATATTTTTATAATGTTCCAGTGTATGATCGAGGACGCGCTTCAAGCTCTGATCCAGCTCGAAGGCTGTCACATCCGCACCGGTCTCCGCGAGTGCCTGCGTCAGAGTGCCGATACCGGCCCCGATCTCCATGACGGGCGTCCCATCGCTGAGTTCAGCAGCCTCTGCGATGGCAGCAACGACATCGGGTCGGATGAGAAAGTTCTGCCCCAGGCGGTGCTTCGCGTGGATACCGAAGCGGTTCATCACATACTGGACGACTTTACGATCTGCTAAATTGGCGTCTAACATGTCGGCTCCTTCTGGCATGCTTCCAATGCCTTTTCCCACTCGCTGCGAGTAATGCCGAAATGATTCAGCCGTTTCAAAAACTGTTTCCCATTCCCATAGCCGATACCAAGGAGCGCACCGACTCTGGCTCTTTTTTCAGAAGAATCCGGCCTGCCTGTAAGACCTGCCGCAAAAATATCTCCCATGGAAAACTCCTCCGAGTCTTCCTGATATTGGACACGAAGACAGGACAGCGCCTTTCGGATGGACTCGGGCGAAGCGTCTTCTATCCCGACATCATTTTCTGTGGAGGCTTCTGACTTCGGCACGAAGGCGTGAAGCGCCTTCGGGAAAAGACGGGTCAGTCGCTGACGGATGCGTTCTCCCGGACCATCGGGATCCGTCAGGATGATGATGCCCCGCTTTTCATAAGCGAGGCGGATCTGTTCTAATGTTTCGCGGCGGATGCCGAAGCCTTCCGTGGCGATCATATCAGCTTCTACGGCATGGCTCACACGAGCGATATCCGATTTACCTTCTACGACAATGACTTGACGGATCATATCAGTCTCTAGCTACGTAGCCGATGCCACGAACGGTATGGATGTATTTCTTGCCGACTTTTTCATCGATCTTGCTGCGCAGATAGCGGACATAAACGTCCACGATATTCGTCTTTCCTGCATAGCCATAGCCCCAGACCTTTTCCAGAATCTCTTCTCTTTTCAGTACGCGGTTTTTATTCTTGGCCAGGAAAAGGAGCAGATCGAATTCTTTCTTTGTGAGGTCGACAACTTCATCACTGGCACGTACTTCATGACGTTCCGGATAGATGGAGAGATCACCGATCGTGAAGGCCGGGTCCACGATAATTTTCGGTTCTTCGTGGCGGCGCAGCGCAGAATGGATGCGAGCGATCAGTTCCTTGGTAGCATATGGCTTTGTCATATAATCATCGGCACCGGCATTCAGAGCTTCGACCTTCGCATCGACAGATGTATCGGAAGACAGGTAGATGATCGGCAGAGAGCTGATCTCTCTCACCTTTCCCAGAATCTCATGGCCACCTTTCAGTGGTTCATCCGGATCCAGGAGGATCAGGTCCACCTGACGCTGACCTGCCAGATCAACAGCCGCCTCTCCCGTATTATCAATGAGGCAGCTGAAGCCTTCTTCTTCCAGCTTGAGCTGCATGAAACGGCTGACACTCGGATCATGTTCGATGATTAATACACAGTTTCTCATTATGAAGTTCCTCCCATAGCAAGTAAAAAGAAAAAGGAAATCCAATCGCACAGCTTTGTTATTATTTTTAGTGGGGTATTGTTATTATTATTGAACCCGCAGCTATGCAAAAGTAAATAGTCATTAGAAGTTATTTTCCTTATATGAGTATAATACCATAGCTTTCTAGGATTTCAAGTCCTTTCTTTCAAAAAAACGATAAAATTATTAGTTTTTAAGTACTTTTGAAATTTTCAATTCTCTGCTATTCTTCCATTTTATTTGAGAATAGATCCTAACTATAGCCTATTTTACTTGGTTTTTGCTGATATTTACGAATTTTCCTGATTCTCATTTACCGCATTAGTCCTCTATGAGGAAATCGAATTTTCTATACGTTTACCTATACCCCCTATATGTATAGATTTTTTCTATTATTAGTTGGGTTTTAGCTCAATATGAAAATATCCGGTATTTTATGAGACTCTATTTCACAGAAAAAAGTTTTTCAAAAGGTTGCCATTCCGTTTGGGCATACTTTACGGCTGTTGTATAATAAAAAGAACATAAAGGTGTGAGGGTTCGGGGCTAGCCCACGAGGCGTGCTCCCCTTTGCTTGTTTGAGAAAAAGGTTCAACGGGTTCAACAGGTTCAATGGGTTCAACGGACGATGTGGCGGCTTCGCCGAGATCCTTCGACTCAGATCACATCAGTTCTGGCTGAGGCTATCCGAATAAACGTCGTTTTTCTCCGCTCAGGATGACGAAAACGGAGCGATGCCCGAAAGTCGTATTCAAGGCACCAGTCACTAGTCACTCATCCCTAATCCCCAGCTACTAGTCACCAGCTACTCATAAAAAAAGGAGCAAGTTTCATGCATCAATATGTCACTTTCATCGGTGGATTTCCGATCCGTTTTTATGGGATCTTTTTTTCCCTGGGCATCATCTTCGGATGCATCATGGCCTACTACCTTTTGAAGAAGGACGGCCGCGGCTGGCATGAACATGTCTTTGATCTCGGCATCACCATCGCCTTTGTCGGCATCATTGGCGGACGTCTCTGGGATGTCTTCTTCTTTGACTGGGACTACTACCATGATCATCTGCTTGAGATCCCCTACGTGTGGCAGGGCGGCATGGCCATCCAGGGAGGCGTCATCTTTGCCTGCGTGGCTGCCTATTTCTATCTCAGAAAGCACAAGATACCAGTCCTGCCCTTTGCTGATACCGTGACGCCCGCCATCATTTTCGGGCAGGCCATCGGACGTATCGCAAACTTCATGAATGGTGATGCTTTCGGTCATCCGACGGGCGCCAATTTCGGTATTCTGTATCCTGATACCACACTTGCCTACCGCACCTACGGCGCACAGCCCCTCTGGCCTGCCGAGGTCTGGGAGTGTCAGGGCGATCTCATCATTCTGGGACTGCTCCTGTGGTATGCCTGCTTCAGACATGCCCGCGGCACGACCTTCTGTCTCTACATCATGCTCTACTCACTGCTTCGTTTCTTTCTGGAATTCTTCCGCGGTGACTATGGCAGTCTGGCCTTCGGTCTCAAGAGCGCGCAGCTTACAAGTCTAACGTCCTTCACCTGCGCTCTTCTCGTCTTTATTTTCTTCTCTGTCAAATATCGTGCAGATGCGAAAGTGGAAGAAAACCCCAGAGATCCCGCTTGAAGACTAAAAGGCTAAAAAGGCTTTCTACGCCTTTTTAGTCTTTTAGTTTCCAAGTCCTTCGCTCTCCTTTCTGCCAAGCATGCCAAAAGGCGATGTGAAATAACGATCATCTCATTTTCGCGTTCCATCTGCCGCGGG
>ERZ1106978.861-NODE-861-length-19154-cov-50.532436_pt1 | contig 19154 bp, 13 predicted proteins | sample MGYA00403689_ERZ1106978 | MGnify/ENA primary metagenome ERZ1106978 (study PRJEB35170, sample SAMEA104062434) | human gut metagenome | biome: human gut; feature: human-associated habitat; material: faeces | place: Denmark | collected 2012-08-02 ...
TTCAGGGTTCAGGGTTCAGGGTTCAGGGTTCAGGGTTCAGGGTTCAGGGTTAGCCTATGGGGCGCGCCGTCCTTTGATTACATGCTAAAGAGGTTCAGCGGGTTCAACGGGTTCAACGGGGGAGGTGCGGCGCATAAAAATATGGAAGCGCCGCGGAGTATAGATGGTGGCGATGCCCGAAGGTGGCATTTCAGTCACCAGTGACTGGTGATTTGAATACTACTTTCGGGCATCGTCATATATATTTGCGGCGAAGCCGCCACCTTCCCCGCTGAACCTGTTGAACCCGCTGAACCCATTGAACCTTGAACTCTCAGTCAATTATTAAAAAAATAATAAAAACGAAAATTTCCTCTTGCAAAATGAAAGCAAGGGCCTTATAATGCAAACATCAAATTCATATTGGTGGATGAAACATGTGGGAGAAAGCCGTAAGGCTTACCGAAGGAGTAACACTCTCAGGTATCTCGAAAGAGGTAGTACCGCATGTGGACACACTCTGGAGAGTCTCATAATAAGAGCGCCGAAGGTGTAAGGGTCGCAAGATCCCAATCTCTCAGGCAAAAGGACAGAGAAAAAACGTCACACTTCCTGTGATCGTTCAGGTAGACAATGCCGGCTTCCAGAGTTATTTTTTATTGGAACAGCCGGCTTTTTTATTTATCTTACTTTCCTGGAGGGAGACAAAGAAATGGATTTGAATCTTGAATTGCTGAATGCGATCGATAGTTTTGTATGGGGACCGCCGCTCTTGGTACTGCTGGTAGGGACGGGTATCCTCCTGACGCTTCGTCTGAAGTTCCTGCAGATCTTCCGGCTGCCGAAGGCACTGGGACTGATCTTCAAAGCACAGAATAAGGGAAACGGGGATATCGACTCCTTCAAAGCTCTCTGCACAGCACTTTCTGCTACGGTAGGCACAGGGAATATCGTAGGTGTCGCGACAGCGATCGCTGCCGGCGGCCCGGGCGCTATTTTCTGGATGTGGATGGCCGCATTCTTCGGAATGGCCACCAAGTATGCCGAAGGTCTTCTGGCGGTGAAATATCGTGAAGTGGACTCCAAAGGCGAGATCGCCGGCGGCCCGATGTTCTACATCAAGAATGGTATGGGTCCCAAGTTCAAATGGCTGGGATCGCTCTTCGCCATCTTTGGTATATTGGTCGCTTACTTCGGTATCGGTACTTTCGCTCAGGTGAATTCCATCGTCGATATCACCAAAATGACGATCGGTCTCGATCCTATGTGGACCGCTCTCATCCTGACCATTCTGGTCGCAGCGATCACCTTGGGCGGGCTGCAGTCTATCGCATCGGCCGCTGCGAAGATCGTTCCGGCTATGGCAGTGATTTACTTTATTTCTACGATCGGCGTACTTGTGTATTTCGCAGACAAGGTGCCTGCAGCCATTCAGACCATCGTGTACAGCGCCTTCTCCGGAAGTGCAGCAGCCGGCGGTTTCCTGGGTGCGACAGTGATGCTCGCGATGAGAAATGGTATCGCCAGAGGCGTATTCTCCAATGAATCCGGCCTCGGCTCTGCTCCTATCGTAGCTGCTGCCGCTAAGACCAAATGGCCTGCAGAACAGGGTCTGATCTCTATGACCGGTACCTTCATCGATACCATCATCATCTGCACACTGACCGGTCTTTCCATCGTCGTTTCCGGCGAATGGATGAATGGTCTCAACGGTGCAGCACTCACGAATGCAGCTTTCAAAGATGCATTCCCCGTATTCGGCGGCTATATGCTGATGATCGGGCTGGTCCTCTTCGCTTTCACCACCATCCTCGGATGGAACTACTATGGGGAACGCTGCATGATCTATCTCTGCGGCACGAAGGGCGTCCTTCCCTATCGCATCATCTTCATCATCCTCGTCGCAAGCGGCGCATTCCTGAAGCTTGAAGCCATCTGGGTCCTGGCGGATATCGTCAATGGTCTCATGGCTATTCCAAACCTGATCGCCCTTCTGGCTCTCTCCGGCGTCGTCGTAAGAGAGACAGCTAAATATTTCGACCATCTCAAAACTGGTAAAGCATACGAAGAATACGAAGATTTAGATCCCAGCAAGGTCACAACGTCCAAGGCTCAAGACAGTCTCGCGGACTAGCATCAGGTCCTGATATAACATATTATTTCCTCCCTGAAGGTTTTCCCATTTTCCTTCCCGGCGGCATAATATGACACCCCATCCGGCAAAGGGCACTCCTTCGGATAAGCCCTCCTAAACTGATCCAAGGAGTCTGCCGGGCGGCGGGGAAGATTCCCAGAAAGTCTTTCCCGCCGCGGAGGCCCTACCTCTTTATAAATGGCGAAATGCATATCTTGAGCAAGGAAGCCCGCTAAGGAGATCTGATCTCCTGCGGGCTTTTGTATTTTAGTTAGAAATGAGAAATTAGAAATGAGAAATGGTGGTAGCGGCGTGAAAAAGATGGAAGCGCCGCAGGTTTTAGAGAGAAGGTATTAGGGATTAGAAAGGGGACTGGCGGTTTCCCCGGGCTGTCATCCCGAGCGAAGTCGAGGGATCTCCATGGCAGAATGGAATCAGCTCTTATAAGCCTCTATGGAAACGATGACTCGATGCATCGCTGTAAGGCTTTCAAGCAAGCGACGTTTGACGGTCTGCAAGAAAGATTTCTCGGCTGCGCTCGAAATGACAATACGGGGGATGCCTTTTCTAAAAAAGCGGAGAAGCCGCCACCACAAGTTTGAAAGAGACTATTCTTATTCCCTACTTACGAAGTCTCATAGGGGAAACAGGTTCTGAAGGTTCAAAAGGTTCACAGGTTTCCCATCTTTCGTGAATACCGCATATTTTAAAACTCCGCGGCGCTTAGATCCTTCGACTCAGTTCTCATGCTTTAGATAAGCCATTCTCTAATATACGACGTTTTTCTTCGCTCAGGATGACGAAATGCGCCGCACCGACCCCTTTGAACCCGTAGAACCCACAGAACCTCTTTTGCACGTAATCAAAGGGCGGTATGCCCCATGGGCTAATCCCTAATCCCTAGTCACCAGCCACTGTATTTTTTCTCGAAGGAGTGCGAAAGCATCTCCCGTATCCATATCGTTGTCCCCCCCTCACTTCCCTAGGAAGTGGGACATCCCCCCTATCCTGTTCCTCTGAATTCCAACAGGATAGGGGATTTTTTATTGGTTGATGGTAACAAGCACCAACCAATAAAAAATCGGGAACCGCGTGCAATGTATTAAGGTAGAAGAAATAACAAATTAATATTTCTTTGAATTTTCAAGAAAATATGATACAATACCAATGTCAAGGGTCCTTTGCGGAAGGGAAAACGGAAAGGACCTCGGCGGTCTATTTTTTTATTGTCAGGAAATGAGGAAATCCTATGAACAAGACCAAAACCGCACAAAGAAAAGCGCTGCTGGCAGCCATCACCGTTTTTGTCATGGGGGGGGGGTAACGGCACAGGCCGAAGAGCTGCCCGTCTACTCCTTTGATGAAGTCGTCGTCACCGCGACGCGTACGGAAAACGATGTAAAGAAAGTCCCAGCCTCGACGCAGGTCATCACACAGGAGGATATCAAACGGGGCGGAGCAACGAGCGTACGGAATGCTCTCTCTATGTATGCAAATATTTTCCAGAAATCCAAAGTCCGTGGCGGCGGGCATGATATCATCATCCGCGGGATGGAAACGAAGCACTCCCTCGTCATGGTGAATGGGCGTCGTATTTCCAATGAAGCTGATGCCAACGGACTGGGCAATGCGATGTCGCTTGATCGCATCAATATCAACGATGTGGAAAAAATTGAAATCGTCCGCGGTCCTTCGTCTGCTCTGTATGGCTCGGAAGCCATGGGCGGCGTTTTGAATATCATCACGAAACCGTCAAAAGAGCAGACCCTTTTGACCGGCCTTGAACACACCTCCGAAGACACGAGCCACTGGTGGCATGCCGACACTGGGCGCATCGGAAATTTCTCCATGACTTTGGATGCCCGCTTTAATAAAATCAACCGCAGCATGCTCGATACGGCGACGGAGTCCGACCCCTACGGGACGGCGCAGACCTACAACGCATCCCTCAATTACTATGTGAATGACCATAGCTATGTCAATGCGTACATGGATTACTATAGTCAGCACTTGAAAACCGATATGGGGGAGGCCGTACTTAAAGATTTCCCTGTTAAGATGGGATCTATGACATTAAAGGGACAGGCACAGATCGATGGCGTCGGCACCAAAGACTATAAGCAGAAAAATTATGGCATCAGCTGGAATGGGAAGACGGATAAAAACGACTGGCAAATCCAGGCGTACATGAGTAAATTCAATTGGGACACGACAAAGAGTCAGAAGGTACTTCAGGCTATTCCGGATCCATCTGATAGGATGTCCATGATGGCTTATAAGGGATTTGTAACAAGCCACTATGGGACTTACGATTTCAATCATGATGAGCACAATATGTGGGCCATCGAAGGGAGAGATAGCCTCCGTGTCAATGATCATCACCGCGTGACCTTTGGTGCGGAGTATGTGAAAGAAAAAGTCGCCGGCACGGGTCTTGGCAGCAATGGGGATGGTGTGCATAGTATCACAGAGAATGGCACGACCAAGCTCTCTTCTGAAAAGACGCTAAGCTCCTACGCCGCCTACTTGCAGGATGAAATCGAGTACGGGAAATGGTTCATTGTACCGGCCATCCGCTACGACCATCATAGTGCGTATGGCAGTCACACCTCTCCGAAAATTGGCGTGACGTACAATGCGACGGACCATTTCCGCATCAAAGCCAACTACGGTGACGGCTTCAAGGCCCCGTCCGTGTCGCAGCTTTACTATGATCTTGCCATGCAAATGGGACCCGGGAATTGGGTCCACCTTACAGGAAATCCAAACTTGAAGCCGGAGAAATCGAAGAGCTGGGACTTGGGCGTCGAAGCGGAATTTGGGAAAGGCTACGGCTCTTTGACCTATTTCGATAATGATGTCGACAATTTGATTGCAAGTATCCCCAAAGGGAAAGACAGCAAGGGATACAATCTCTATCGCTATGAAAATGTCAATAAAGCGCGCATCAAGGGATTGGAAAATACCTTGGGGTATCGCTTCAATGATACCCTCGAATTCAAAGTGACCTCGACACTTCTCGACGCAAAAGACACGAGTGCTGGGAAAGATCTGACGCAGCGCGCAAGACTGTCACAGATTTATCAGCTGATTTATGATGATCACAAAGACACCGGATGGAGCGCGGTGCTGTGGAATCAGCTCGACTATAAATTCGTCACCGGAAAGGCATGGGATGACGGCGAAAGCGTCAAGAAATCCTACAGTTTGACGAATTTCTCACTGACTCGCAAAGTGAATAAAGACACCCGCGTCTATGGCAGCGTACAAAACATCTTTGATAAGAAAGATGAGGACTGCGACTTGGACGGCCGCTTCTGGTCCATCGGCTGGGAGCACAAATTCTAAGAGGGCAAAGAAATGAAACCATTTCTGATTGGTCTTTTGGCAGGACTTTGCCTCCTTTCGGCGGGCTGCGGCAAGGAAGCCACGCCGCCCCCGCCTGCGGCGTTTTACTCGCTTCATGACACGACGGGAAAGGAAATCGTCCTCACGAAGAAGCCGGAAAAAATTGTGCTGCTCTCCCCGGCGTTTCTCAATATCATGCACGCCGCGGGCGGAGATTTCGTGGCCTATGGCAGCTCGCCCTCGCTGGACGCGCCGGACTACGCGAAGGGAAAAGTGAATCTCGGCTACTCCTATCAGATCAATATGGAGAAACTCATTGGAGAAAAGCCGGATCTTGTCATTGGCCTTAAAGGCTTGCACAATCCGCTGGCATCGTCACTAGAAGCGAATCACATTCCTCTTGTGCTGCTATCGATTTCGACGAAAGACGAAGTGGCGCAAGCGATAGAAATCATGGGGGATGTCTCCGGACACACAGAAGAAGGTGCGAAGGCCTCGAAAGAGTTCCAAAAGGAAATCGACGCACTGTCCCAAAAAGTGCCGGACAAGGGCATGACCTGCGCCGTCATCTTTGGCGCGGCGCACGCCGTGATGTTTGCGAAAGAAGGAACGATCGCGACAGAGACCGCAAAAATTCTCCATTTCCAAAATGTCTTTGCCAAAGAAGGCGCCTCCGAGATGCACATGATGCCCTTCAGCATGGAAGACCTTATAAAGAAGGACCCGGATATCCTCTTCTTGACCACTATGGTCACACCAGGGCAGGAGAAAAAAGTCTTTGAAGAATCCCTTCTAAACCAGCCCGCCTGGCAGGAGCTGCGGGCCGTCAAAGAAGGCCGTGTCTACTTTCTCCCGCAAAACCTCTTCCTCTCAAGCCCCGGCATCGACTACCCCAAAGCCATCCGCTGCATGGCCGGTCAGGTGTATCCGGAGATGAGGTTCTAAGGGGGACTGGTGTTGGTTGGTGGTTGTCAGGGGTTTAAGGTTAGCCGATACCGCTTGAGAACCAAGAACCAAGAATCAAGTACCGCCAACCACCAACCATTCTGAGAGTATGGAGTAACTATGAGTGAGTACGAAAAAAATATCGAAAGGCTCTACCAAGAGCCGGTCTTTGCCAAGGGCGGCGGCGTGTGCCGTTCGCCTTGGGACATTGACTGGCAGGACGAGCCATTTTCTCCGCGGGACGAAACGCTGATTTCTCCCATCAAACTGCCGGGCATCATGAAAGACATCTGGGAAAAGGGCGAGCCGACGAAGACCTCGGCTGTCTACATCCACGTGCCCTTCTGCCGCCTGTCCTGCACCTATTGCGCTTTTTACAAAAAGCAGGCGGACGAAGCGGCGCAGCATGCGTATGCGAATCTTCTTGTCAAGGAAATACAATCGCTGCAAAATCGCCCGTACCTTACCAGGTCAAAGATTTCCTCTATTTTCTTTGGCGGAGGCACGCCGGGCATTTTATCTGCTGCGGATATTTCCTCTATCATGGAGGCCATTCACGAGGTGCTGCCTTTAACAAAGGACGCAGAAATCACGATGGAGTCGAGCCTTTCTGACATGACGGAAGAAAAAATGGATGCCGCGATTTCCTGCGGAGTGAACCGCTTCAGTTTCGGCGTGCAGTCCTTTGATACGAAGATTCGAAATGCTGTCGGCCGGCCGCTCCCGCGAGAAGAGGTGTTAAAGAAACTTTCGGCGTTTGCAAAAAAAGACGCCCTGATGATTCTTGACTTGATTTACGGCCTTCCCGGCGAGACGGAAGAGACGATGCGGTCGGACATCCGCGATGCCAAGGCATGCGGTATGGCGGGGCTTGACCTCTATCAGCTCCACATCCTGCCCAATTCCCCTTTAGGAAAGCAATTCAAAAAATGGGGGAAGAGCTTAGACATCGCTGTGCTGCAAAGTCTATTCCGCACCGCTGAGGACGAACTCGGAAGGAGTGGTGCTGCCAATATTTCCTGCACCCACTGGAAATGGCATCCGGTGGAACGAAGCTTGTACAATACCCTCTCTTCTAGCGGGAGCGATATCCTGCCCCTCGGCATGGCCTGCGGCGGGCAAATCGGCGGCGTGGGGCTCATGAAGCCGATGGCGGATGCGATGTATAGCGCCGCGGTCCGCATGGGAAAATTTCTCCCGATGGGTGCAAGGCAAAGCAGCCGTTACCGCGCGTTCTATAAAGCGATAGAAGGTGCGGGCGACCGGGGTGTCATCGAGCCGGCAAGACTTGCGAAAGAGACCGTCCTTCCGGCGGACCTTCTCTTGACGCCGCTTCTCGATATATGGAAATCCTGGGGCCTCGTCACGGAAGCGGGCGGTGTCTATCGCTACACGAGTAGTGGCCGCTACTGGTACCGTGTGATGATCCGTCGCATGATGCACGCCGCGGACTACATGCTTTTTGGCAAACCCGACACAAAGAAAAAAGCCCATTGGGGCGGCATGATGAATATGAGGTGAATGATGAAATTTTTGATTGTATACTCGAGCCGCACAGGAAATACCCGCCAAGTGGCCGAAGCCCTGTATGCGGCAGCACCGGATGGAAGCACGATTTCTAAAGTGGAAACGGCACCCGCGGCGGACGGCTATGACGTGATTTTCGTAGGCTACTGGATGGACCGGGGGACGGCGGATGAAAAGAGCAAGGCATACCTGCGCACGCTTACGAAGAAGAAAGTCGTCCTCTTTGAAACCATGGGCGCAAGTCCCGCCTCCGAGCACGCCTATACCGGCTTTGCGAATGCGGCGACCTGCCTCTCTGAAGGAAATACCATCATGGGCGTCCTTGCCATCCAAGGGGCCGTCGACCCCGCCCTCATCGCCATGATGCGCAAGATGCCCGTCGGCAGCGCTCACAATACCGGTGAAATGGAAAAGACCACAGAAGAAGCCGCCAAACACCCGGACGCCGCGGATTTGGAAAAAGCCAAGGCGTACATGGAAGCCTTCACGGCGAAATACGAGAAGTACTACGGGAAGAAATAGGATGCTGAAGGGTCTCAAGGGACCGATGACGCAAGTGGTATCCTCTTCCTCTAGCCGTCACTTTGGCGTGTAGATCCTCCCCAAGTCGTCTCCTTTTTCTCCGCAGCCTGTGGCTGTGGGGAAGGAGGAGACGACTTTTAACTTGCTATCTGGGAAGTGGTCGGCGATCTTCCCCTTGTCCCCAAAGGGAATGCCTTTGAAGCAGCCGTCGGAAGAGACCGGTGACGCGGATGCATTCAACGAGGAGAAGAAACGCAAAGAGAAAGACGAGAATTTTTTCATGGGAAGCCTCCTTTGAAAATAAAAATGTCTGGAATCTTCTTCTCTATTCAATGAAATGTATGGGAAATGGGTAAGGAATTTCGCTTTCTCATTCTCATTTAGCGCGTATACGAAACGAGAGTGACCGCTAACTCTTCGTAGTGATAATAATTTCTTATGAATTTGTAAATTGATTTCTATAACGAAATAGATGTACAAAAGCTATTGAAATTTATTTAATTATAAGTAGCTACAAAAAACATATAAATTATATATATATCGTAAATATGCAGAAAATCTTCGCCAAAAGGGCAAGAAAGAAACTTTAGCATAGCAAAAGGTTTACAATGCAGGGAATGAGCAAAATTCACATGTTGCATTTTGATTTTCATCGTGTATAATCTAGGTAAATCACTTGAGGCTTCGGAATGCAGAATCTGGAAAGTCCAAGCGAAAAAAGTATGTTGCCGCATACCATATAGGTGGATGATGTACACTGAAAAATGAAGGTCTTTACGATCTTCTGCCGAAGGAGTAACACTATCAGGCGTTCAGTAAGAACACGAAACTGTGTACGGACACGACTCTGGAGAAGCTCGCTGAAAAGATGCGAGGGCCGAAGGTGTTAAAGGATTTCACCCGTAGAAATCCTGAATCTCTCAGGCAAAAGGACAGGGCTGGCACTTGGGTAACTCCCTTGTTTTCATGAACCATGAATTCGCCAGCTTCAGTCTTCTTCGAACATAAGACTGAGTGCGGCGATTTTTTGTTTCTTATCACAAATAAGAACAGTTACGGGAACAAGGGGGATTTTACAATGGATATGGTGCAAATCAATCAACTTGTCGGTGAGCTTGACAGCTTCGTATGGGGGCCTGTCATGCTGTGTCTTCTGGTCGGTACGGGTGTCTACATGACACTGAAGCTGCGTTTCCTGACCTGGAGAAATCTGCCATACGCATTAAAAACGATCTTTTCGAAGAAGTCTCGCACGACCAAGGTCGGGAGCGGTGACGTTTCTCCTTTCTCTGCGCTGATGACTGCGCTTGCTGCGACCATCGGTACAGGTAATATCGTCGGTGTCGCGACGGCGATGTTCGCCGGCGGCCCGGGCGCTCTGGTCTGGATGTGGATCTCCGCATGCTTCGGCCTTACGACCAAGTTCTCTGAATGTATGCTCGGCTTCAAGTTCCGTGAAGTGAATGCCAAGGGTGAAATGAAGGGCGGCCCGATGTTCACCATGAAGAACGGCTTCAAAAATAAAAAAGCCGGCCTCTTCCTGGGTACTGCTTTCGCTCTCTTCGCTGTCCTTGCTTCCTTCGGTATCGGCAACATGACGCAGGCGAATTCGATCTCCACCGCGATCAACACCACCTTCGGTGTATCGAATGAGATCGTGGGCGCAGTCCTGACTGTCATGACCCTCGCTGTCATCGTCGGTGGTATCACTTCGATCTCCAAGGTCTCTTCCGTCGTCGTTCCCGGCATGGCTGTCTTCTACATCCTGGCTGGCCTTTCCTGCATCATTCTTAACATCGAAAACATTCCGCATGGTCTCTACCTCATCGTGATGATGGCTTTCGATCCTACGGCTGTCGAAGGCGGCGTCGTTGGTACCATCACCGTTTCCGTCATGAATGCGATGCGCTATGGCGTAGCGCGCGGCTGCTTCTCCAATGAAGCCGGCCTTGGCTCAGCAGCGATTTCCGCCGCAGCTTCTACCACGGATCATCCGGCAAGACAGGGCTACATCTCCATGACCGGTACCTTCATCGATACCATCGTAGTCTGCACCATCACCGGCCTCACCATCGCCTCCTCCGGCGTGCTCGGCATGGTCGGCGCAGATGGCAAGCCGCTCACCGGCGTAGCACTCACCATGGCAGCATTTTCTTCCAATATCGGCGTCATTGGTTCTTACATCGTTTCCATCGGTATCATCCTCTTTGCTTACTCCACCATCCTCGGTTGGGAATACAATGGTGAAAAGGCTTGGGAATATCTCTTTGGTACCCATAAGTACAACATCATTTACCGCGTTGTCTTCTCTCTGGTCGTTTATGTCGGCGCGACCCAGACCCTCGATCTGGTTTGGAACCTCTCCGATATCGCGAATGCCCTCATGGCGATCCCGAACCTGATCTCCATCCTCGTCCTGGCTCCGGTCATCAAGGAAGAAGTCTTCTCCTTCCAGGCTGTGATCGAAAAGGAAAAGGCAGCGGCTCGCGAGGAAGCTCTTGCGGAAGCAGAAGAAGCACAGAAGATCTGATGCTTATATATAAGGTATAAAATAAATAGAGTGAAATCCCTTAGGAATGAGCGAGCAGCTGCTGTGAAGCGGCTGCTCCTTTTTGATGGAGCCCTTCCCAAGAAGCGGATCAGTGGTTGCAGGAAGAGGATGAGGAGCCTTGGATAAAAGAAAGCGTGAGATCTCTAGCGGCTTCTCGGTGCTTCTCTGGCGAGGGGGATGGAGGCATGCCGGTCCCTGGTCACTCTCCCCCCTGAGGCGAGACAAGCGTACACACCAACTATTGCGAGCGTATACATCAATAAATAAATGATTATAAAAAATGAAAAATATAGAAAAATGGCAAAAATTATATAATGCAAAACATAAGAGAATAAAATCATATAATTTATTAAACATCGGATTGCAAATTATATGAAAATGTATGGATGATTTAACAAATCTATTGGTCATTCAGCATGGATGCGCCTATAATGTAGTCATTGATTTTAATAGGTCAGGGCAATGGCGTCCATGGGACAGCCGCTCTGGTGCAGGAGGGAAGAAATGAATCTGTCTATTCAAATTTTCCTGTCATTGGTCTTATCTGTGGTGGTAGGACTGATGCTGGGAGAGGGGGCGGCGGCTCCGGTCAAGATGTGGATCGCGCCGATCGGCACCATGTTTATCAATCTCATCAAAATGATGATCGTTCCGGTGGTCTTCTGTTCTCTCATCGTGGGCATGACATCCATGGGGGATATGAAGAAGCTGGGGCGCATCGGGGTGAAGACACTCGTCATTTACATGGTGACGACAGCGATCGCGATCGTGATCGGCTTTGCCGTCGCTATGGCGATCGAGCCGGGCATCGGCATGGCTCTGCCGACGGCAGAAGCGCCGAAGGTGAAGGAAGCGCCGTCGATCATGCAGGTCTTTGTCGCAATGATCCCGTCGAATCCGATCGCTTCCATGGCGAAGGCGGACATCCTTCCGATCATTATCTTTGCGCTCTTCACCGGGGCCGGTATCATTTCCGTCGGCGGAAAGCGTGCGGAGATCCTGATCTCCTTCTTCGATGCGATGGCTGAAGTATGCTACAAGATCATCGCCATGATCATGCGTCTTGCACCGATCGGCGTCTTCTGCCTGCTGCTTCCGGTCGTCGTCATGAATGGCCCGAAGGTGCTGCTTCCGCTCTTATCGGTCATCCTCTGTATGGCGATCGGCTGCTGCATCCATGCCATCGGCGTGTACTCGACGCTTGCCGGTGTCTCTGCACACATGAGCCCGCTCACATTCTTCCGCGGCATGTCGGAAGCTATGGCGATCGGCTTCACCACCTGCTCTTCTGCCGGTACGCTTCCTGTTAATATGAAAAATATCCAGATGAAGCTGGGGGTCAGGAGAGATATCGCTTCTTTCGTCCTTCCGCTGGGCGCGACCATCAATATGGACGGGACGGCTCTTTACATGGGCGTTTGTTCCCTTTTCATCGCGAATGTCTTCGGTATCCCGCTGACCTTTGATCAGATGTTGATGATCGTCCTGACCGGGACACTGGCTTCCATCGGTACCGCAGGCGTACCGGGCGCTGGTCTCATCATGCTGGCGATGGTCCTGCAGTCTGTCGGTCTGCCGCTCGAAGGGCTGGCACTGGTAGCCGGCATCGATCGTGTGCTCGACATGTTCCGTACCTGCCTCAATATCACCGGCGACGCAGCAGTCGCTGTGGCTGTCAATGCGACAGAGAAGGATGCGGAAATGGAATAAGCCGGCAAATGCGGAATGGTGCATCTCATCCGCAGATTTTACGATCAAACGCTTCATATTTCCAAATAACAAACATAACAACTCTATACTGACTTGGATGATCCATGGGGAAAAAGACCGAGGGCAATGCCCGAGGCTGCCGAAGGAGTAACACTATCAGGCGTTCAGTGAACACGAAACTCCATGGGGACAAATCTCTGGAGATCTCTTCAATGAGAGCCGAAGGGGCATAGGCGGAAACGCTGTAATCTCTCAGGCCAAAGGACAGAGCCGATTTCATGAGGAAAGCTCATGAAGCCGGTTCTGTTTTTATTTTATACAGGACCGGCTTTTTTAGGGAAACACTGATTAAATCGTTGCCAGATTTCATTCTTGAATTTTTATAAAATGCAAGGAATGATTCGACGCGAATAGCGCGCTATTTAAGGAGAATAATGCCGAAGCAGTGTATAAAAATTCTTATGAAATCTGACTCTGCGATTTAATCAGCGTTTCCTTAGGTTCACAGGCGACCCTTGGGGCGCTCACTCTTTTCAGAGAAAGGGAAAATAGGAGGAAACATAATGACAGATATTTTGAACCAGATCGACGGGCTCGTTTGGGGGCCATGGCTTCTGGTGCTTCTCGTTGGCACCGGGGTACTGCTGACCTGCCGGCTCTCGCTCCTGCAGGTATTGAAACTGCCGCGCGCACTGAAGCTGATCTTCTTTGCGAGAAACAAGGGCGATGGCGACATCGACAGCTTCAAGGCGCTCTGCACGGCGCTCGCTGCGACGGTCGGCACGGGAAACATCGTCGGCGTAGCGACGGCGATCAAGCTCGGCGGCCCGGGCGCGCTCTTCTGGATGTGGCTTGCCGCTTTCTTCGGCATGGCGACCAAGTATGCGGAAGGGTGCCTCGCGGTCAAGTACAGAGGAGTGGATGACCAGGGCAATATTGCCGGCGGCCCGATGTACTATATCGAAATGGGTCTTGGCAAGAAATGGAAGCCTCTCGCTGTCGCTTTTGCCATCTTCGGCATCATGACGGCCATGCTCGGCAGTGGTACGACCACGCAGATGAATGCGATCACGGCTTCCGTGCAGGCAGGATTCGGGGTCTCCACCTACATCACCTGCGCCGTCATCACGGTCCTTGTCGCGATCATCACCTTTGGCGGCTTGAAATCGATCTCCAAGACAGCCTCCAAGATCGTTCCGGCGATGGCAGTCGTTTATTTCATCGTCACTGTGATCTTCCTCGGTCTCAATGCGGGTGAACTGCCGCATGCGATCGCTCTCGTCATCGACGGAGCCTTCAATGGCACCGCAGCGGCCGGCGGCTTCGCAGGCGCCGGCGTCATGCTCGTCCTTCGAAGCGGTATCGCCCGCGGCCTGTACTCGAATGAGTCCGGTCTCGGCTCTGCGCCGATCGTAGCGGCGGCAGCAAAGACCAAGTGGCCGGCCGAGCAGGGACTGATCTCCATGACAGGCACCTTCATCGATACCATCATCATCTGCACCATGACCGGTCTCACCATCATCGTGTCCGGCCAGTGGCTGGGAGAGCTCAATGGCGCCGAGCTCACGCAGGCGGCTTTTGCGACGACCTACGGCGTCTTTGCTCCCTTCCTTCTGACGATCTCCTTAACGCTCTTTGCTTTCACCACCATCATCGGATGGAACTACTATGGGGAACGCTGCTGGGAATACCTCTTCGGCACGAAGACCATCCCTGTGTACCGCGTGTGCTACATCGCCGTGCTGGCTTCCGCAGTCTTCCTGAAGCTGGAAGCCATCTGGGCGCTGGCTGATATCGTAAACGGCCTCATGGCCATTCCAAACCTCATCGCCCTTCTCGGGCTTTCGGGCGTCATCGTTTCTGAGACGAAGAAATACTTCGGACATCTTGAGATCCGCGATGCCAGACTCGCGGCGTATAAGGAACGCCGCATCGGGAAAAAGGCAGAAGTATAATGGGGGAAGATCCCGTCGGAGTCACTCCGGCGGGATTTTGTATTGAGGGGAAGGGTTCAGGGTTCAAGGTTCAGGGCTAGCCTGTGGGGCGTGCTGCCCCCTTGACTGGGGATGAAAGCTTTGCTTGAATGAGAAATTAGAAATGAGAAATGCGAAATGGCGGTGCGGCGCATCAGAATATAGAAGCGCCGCAGAGTATAAATAATGGCGATGCCCGAAGGTCTGCGGATAAGCAGGTTTCTCGTTTTGGATTCCCTGATATCGACCGCCTGACTGCAAATGACAAAGATTTCTCGCTTCGCTCGGAATGACGATGCTAGGATACCGCATCACCCACCATCTTAGGGTATTGCCCTATTTATACTTGCGGCGAAGCCGCCACCACAACCCTGAACCCCGAACCCTCCCTCCTTGACCGCCGCCCAAAACTACGCTACAATAAGTAGTCATGGAAATTCGTAGAAACTCTTAGAAAAGGCGGCTTTCTATGATATAATAAATAGGATTATAAATAGAACAAGGGGGGCGGTCAGTCTTGGAAAAAAAGGTCATCATCAATGTCACTTCTCTGCAGCGGAATGAGGCGGGAAAGGATGAGAAAATCACCCTGGAAACGCCAGGCATCTATGGCGAGAAGGACGGTATGAAGTACGTTTCCTATGAGGAGACCAAGCTGGCCGGCATGGAAGGGACGACGACCACGCTGGAGATCCACAAAGATCACGTGCGCCTCATCCGAGACGGCAGCTTCCTGCAGGAGCAGGTCTACCGCATCGGAGAGAAGAACCACTCCCTGTACGAGACCCCGATGGGCACGATGGATATCTACGTCGTGACGCGCGAGATCGAAGACTCGATCGAGGCGGGGAAGGGACGTATGCGCCTTTCCTATGATGTGGAGCTGAAAGGCCTGTTTAACCATTTGAATGAAATTATTGTAGAAGTTCGGGAGGATCCGGAGGATTCATGGAAGTCAGAGAAGAACTGAAAGAAATCATTGAGAAAGCGAAAGAGGCAGCTATCGCTGCCGGTGAACTGCCGGAGGGCGATTACGCGGCTGTACAGCGTCTGGAAGTGCCGAAATCCAAGGAATTTGGTGATTATTCCACCAATGCGGCTATGCAGTGGGCGAGAACAGCGCACAAAGCACCGCGCATGATCGCAGAATCCATCGTGAAGCATCTGGACACATCGCTGGTCACTCGGACGGAGATCGCGGGTGCCGGCTTCATCAATTTCTACCTTGCCGCAGATACGGTGTACAGCGAGCTGAAGCAGATCCTGAAGGCCGGCCCTTCCTACGGGGATCTGCCGAAAAATAAAAAAGACCGCATCCTTGTCGAGTATGTCTCGGCAAATCCGACCGGCCTTCTCCACATCGGACACGCCAGAGGCGCTGCCTATGGCTCGGCGATGGTGAATCTGCTGCGCGCGGCCGGCTATGATGTACTGTCGGAATACTATGTGAATGATGCCGGCAACCAGATCGATCATCTGGCGGAATCCATCAATGCACGCTATCTCCAGCTCTGCGGTCTGGACGCTGAGATCCCGGAAGACGGCTACCATGGACAGGATATCATCGATACAGCGAAGAATATCCTTGCCAAGGATGGCAAGAAGTACCTCGATATGGATGAGAAAGAACGTCTGGAGATCTTCAAAGAGCTCGGCCTTCAGGAAAAGCTCGCAGACCTCAAGAAGGATCTGCAGGAATTCCACGTCGACTTTGACAACTGGTTCTCCGAAAGATCTCTCTATCCGGATCAGGTGAATGAAGCGCTCAAAGTCCTGAAGGACGAAGACAATATGTACGAGAAGGACGGCGCTCTCTGGCTCCGCACCACAAAGAACGGCGATGACAAGGACCGCGTGGTCATCCGCACGAATGGCGTGCCGACCTATTTCTGCTCCGATATCGCCTATGTAGGAAATAAGATCCGCCGCGGCTACAACAAGCTCATCGATATCTGGGGCGCTGACCACCATGGCTACATCATCCGTCTGAAGACAGCCATGAAATTTTTGGGCTACAACCCGGATGATTTCGAGATCATGCTGCTCCAGATGGTGACACTTCTCCGCGACGGACAGCCGGTCAAAATGTCCAAGCGTACCGGACAGGCCGTATCGCTGCGCGAGCTGATGGAAGAAGTCGGCACCGATGCAGCGCGCTATTTCTTCTGCGCCCGCACACTGGACTCCCAGATGGACTTCGATATCGACCTGGCCAAGAAACAGTCCAGCGATAACCCGGTCTATTACATCCAGTATGCGAATGCCCGCATTCACAGCCTCTTCCGTCAGGCGAAGGAAGCCAAGGTCACCTGGGATCCCCAGTTCACCGGCGTCGATTTCACCTGCCTCAAAGAAGAATGTGAAATGGATCTGATCAAAAAGATGGAAAACTATCACCAGCTCATTGATGGAGCCGCGAAAGAAAGAGCTCCGCAGCGTATCGCCAAATATGCGTACGAGCTGGCAGCACTCTTCCATCATTTCTATAGAGAATGCCGTATCCTTGGTGTAGACAGCGAAGTCACGCAGGCGCGCCTCGGTCTCATCACCGCCGTCCAGTACGTCCTGGTCCACGCCCTCACCATCTTAGGCATTACAGCTCCGGAAAAAATGTAAGGAAAGGATAGGCCTCACAGGTTCAAATGCTTCGCGGCGTCATAGGATGCGCCGCACCACACCTGCTGAACCTATCACAGCTCATTTCCTGGTCACCAGTGACCAGTCACTCTTCCAATCCACCCTATCTCAAAGGAGGTCCCATGACAAAATACATCTTCGTAACAGGCGGCGTCGTTTCATCCCTGGGCAAAGGCATCACTGCTGCATCCCTGGGCAGACTGCTGAAGAACAGAGGCTACAAAGTCACCATTCAGAAATTTGACCCTTACATCAATATCGACCCGGGCACCATGAGCCCGTACCAGCACGGCGAGGTCTTCGTCACCGATGACGGTGCGGAAACCGATCTGGATCTCGGTCATTACGAACGATTCATCGATGAAAATCTGTCCAAGGCATCCAATGTCACCACAGGCAAAGTCTATCAGTCTGTCATCAACAAAGAAAGAAAGGGCGAATACTTAGGCTCCACCATTCAGGTCATCCCGCATATCACGAACGAGATCAAAGACCGCGTGCTCCGTGTCGGCAGAAATGACAATGCAGACATCGTCATCACGGAGATCGGCGGCACCGTCGGTGATATCGAGTCCCTGCCATTCCTCGAAGCCATCCGTCAGGTCAAGAAAGACGTACCGAATCGAAATGACGTCATCTACATTCATGTCACACTCGTACCGTACATCGAAGCCGCTGACGAACTCAAGACAAAGCCGACCCAGCACTCCGTCAAAGAGCTGCGCTCCATCGGCATCCAGCCGGATGTCATCGTCTGCCGTACCGTGAAGGCACTCTCTCCGGATATGAAGAGAAAGATCGGTATGTTCTGCGACGTAGAGCCGGAAGCTGTCATCAATAACCTCACCGCCAAGAGCATCTATGAAGTACCGCTTCTCCTGCAGGAAGAAGGCCTCGACCACATCGTTCTCCAGAAACTCGGCATGGAAGACACCAAGTGCGACATGGAAGACTGGAAAGCCATGGTGGACCGCATCGTTTCCTCCGAAAAAGAGGTCAACATCGCTCTCGTCGGGAAATATGTCGAACTCCATGACGCCTACCTCTCCGTCGTCGAATCTCTGTCCCATGCCGGCTACGCCTTCGGCAACAAGGTCAAGGTCCACTGGATCAATTCCGAAGTCCTCGAAGAAGAGAAACCGGATCTTCGCGAAGTCTTCCAAGGCATCGACGGCATCGTCGTCCCCGGCGGCTTCGGCTATCGCGGCGTCGAAGGCAAGATCGACACCATCAAGTATGCGCGCGTCAATAAGATCCCGTTCCTCGGCCTCTGCCTCGGTATGCAGTGCGCCGTCATTGAATTTGCCAGAAATGTATGCGGCATGACCGGTGCAAACTCCTCCGAATTCATCCCGGACACCCAGTACCCTGTCATCGACCTCATGCCAGACCAGGAAGACGTCACCGAAAAAGGCGGCACCATGCGCCTTGGCATCTATCCGTGCAAGCTCAAGGAAGGCAGCAAAGCCAGAGAACTCTACGGCGGTCAGGAGATCGTCTACGAACGTCATCGCCATAGATACGAAGTCTCCAATGCCCTTCGTCCGGAGCTTGAAAAAGCAGGCCTCGTCATCTGCGGTACCAGCCCGGACGGACGCCTCGTCGAAACGATCGAGCTCAAGGATCATCCGTACTTCGAAGCTACCCAGGCTCATCCGGAATTCAAGAGCCGCCCGAACCGTCCGCACCCGCTCTTCCGCGGCCTCATCGAAGCAGCCATCAAGCATAGAGATGAAAAATAAACGAACAGCAGTATGAAAAAAGCGAACCTCGAATGCTCATGTACGGTAAGGAAGCAAGCAACCGAAAACAAGAGATAGACCGCCAG
>ERZ1106978.866-NODE-866-length-19017-cov-5.730830_pt1 | contig 19017 bp, 15 predicted proteins | sample MGYA00403689_ERZ1106978 | MGnify/ENA primary metagenome ERZ1106978 (study PRJEB35170, sample SAMEA104062434) | human gut metagenome | biome: human gut; feature: human-associated habitat; material: faeces | place: Denmark | collected 2012-08-02 ...
TAAAACAGTATAACACAAAATAAAAGTGACATTGTGAACTGATTGAAATGCTTCTATATTTTTATTGGTTTAAAGGAGACACAACATGAATACCATTTACGCAGAATACAACATGTACCACAACAGCATTGACATTTATACAATATTTATTGTGTCAGGCACCATTGTTTTCAAACTGCATAACATCATCCGGCGGATTCAGAGCATACAAAAGTCCATACGGCGAGCTGTATTCCCATTTCACTGGGATACTGACAAGCGCCGGGTGGACATCCTGCCAACATTCCAGTATTAAGAGAACATTCCCGGTTTCTATACAGCGGTTAAATACAGACATATCATAATATTTATTGTGTCAGGCACCATTGTTTTTTCATTCTCGGCATTGGAAGAACTTCTGCATATCTTCTGGTGAAAGAAGAACATTTCAGTTCCATTCCTCTGCCAGCAGGAAGTCACGAATATTGCGGTGTTTGATTCCATCTCGGCTCATATCCAGTTCGTCCATCGTTACAACGTATTTCGGGAAATTGTCACGAACACCGGCAAACGCCCCAAACTCACGCTGGATGGTTTCCTCCGAGGCAAGTAGATAGGAAACCTGAACATACAGCTTTTTCCCATGATCTTCACATACGAAGTCAATCTCCTTGTCAGAGACTTTCCCAACAGTCACAGAATAACCACGGCGCAGCAGCTCCATGTAGACAACATTTTCAAGGACAAGGTTAATGTCCTTCATGTTGCCACCGTACACGGCTTCCCGGACACCATGATCTGCAACATAGTATTTCTCGTTGACGGTCAGGATTTTCTTTCCCTGGAGGTCTTGGCGCTTCACCTGATAAAACAGGAATGCGTCCGTGCAGGCTTTGATGTAGTTCAGTACCGTTTCTGGTGAAACGGAGCGCCCTTCACTTTTCAGATACTTGGAAATGGCTGTGGAAGAAAAGGTAGTGCCGATGTTGGAAGTTATATAAGCAATAATTCTCTCCAGCATATCCACATCACGGATATTGTTTCGCTTGATAATATCTTTCAGCTCTACGGAGTTGAACAAGTCCCGCAAATACTGACGACTGGCGGCATCGTCGTAGCGAAGGTTGCTCAAATAGGGCATTCCTCCCAGCGTCAGATATTTTGTAAAGCATTGTCTTTCGTCTGCACCTTCGTAAACGGTGTGATACAGCTCCATAAACTCTCTGAATGAAAACGGGTAAATCACGAACTCCACATACCGTCCGGCAAGATAAGTGGCAAGCTCACCGGAAAGCAGCTTGGCGTTGGAACCGGTAATGTATATATCACAATCCAGCTCCACCCGGAAAGAGTTGATACATTTTTCCCAATCAGCCACCTCTTGGATTTCGTCGAAGAACAGATAAACCTTGCCGCTGATTTCTTTTGTTCTGCGAAGGATTTCATCATGCAATGCAACAGCCGTACAAAGGTGTGCATTGCTCATGTTCTCAAAATTCAGGGAAATAAACTGTTCTGGTTGGACCCCGTTTTGGGCAAGTTCCTCTTGGATCAGGCTCAGCATGACAGATTTTCCACTACGGCGAATCCCTGTCAGAACCTTTATCAGCTCATTTCCGATAAAAGGACGGATACGGCTCATATAAATTTCTCGTTTAATCATGTAGACCAGCCTCCCTTCTGAAACTGTCTATATGGTACCACGGCTATAACTGATTTTCAATACCGCAAATCCAGTTTTATCAGATATAATTGATAAAATACGAATTTCGACACAATCAGGCAGTTATACCGAGCGAAGTTTGGCTATGCGTTTTTATTGTGTCAGGCACCATTGTTTCATATTGAAATATAGTGTCTCTGTGCATGTTCTATATACCTCTGATTATATAATATTCAATTTATATAATCTCTCAAATGCTTTTTTATCAAAGTCTGCTTCTGTAATATATAGCTTTCTATCGCTATCAATGTCATTCTAACTCAATAGTCATATCAATTATACAATTAAAAGCAAAGATGCTGCTAACTGAATAACAACATCTTTGCTTGTTTAGAATGGGGATTATAAAATTTTAATGATAGTATACTGTGACATAAATATTTTTTAATGTTGCTGCTGCAACAGTTCCCGTTGAATACCTTGTAGATTCAAATTGAACATAATAATTTCCAACAGGGCTTAAATTATAATTGCCAAAATCTGCAAAAGTAAGAGAACTATTCCAACTTTTGCTGTCTGTATATCTGTCAAATGTGCCATCTCCATTATCCTCATCTTTAGCAACAAATAATTCGATGTTTCCACTACTTCCACTACTTTTTGTGGATGTAACCACTATTTTACTGATTGTGGAGCCTGACGGAACAGATGTGCTGCTGATTGTAAAAGAACCAAGAGCGGAAGTTGCCACTGTATCATTTGTTCCAAAAAAGGAATTTAACATTCCAACAGAATGTCGTGATGATCCAGAAGTTAATGCTGTCGGAGTTATTTCAAATGTCATTGTTTTCTCCGTCTCCGAATAATTTTCCTGAGTTTCTGCCGCAAAAGCTGTGACATTCATTGTAAAAAGCATGACAACACATACAATAATAGAAAAAAAACGTTTTCTCATAATGAATCTACCTCCATACTTTATGTAATCATCCCCATCTAAATATACTAAATTGAAAAATCAAATCTTCCACCGATTTTATTATCCTCTGGTTTGATAGAATTCCATTCAATATTTTTAATTTTATCCAAAAGTTCATCTTTTGAATTTGCTTGAACAGTAGCTTTTTTTACTTCAATTTGCTTTAATTGTTCCTTTTTCTTCGCCTCTTTCTTCTCCGCAGCTTTCTTTTCCTGAATTTTTTCAAGATATTCTTTCTGACTAGCTGATGTTTTTTCTAATTGAGCAAAGAATGTTGTAGTTCCATCACTATTAAAAGAAATACCAAACTTTGTTATTTTTGTATCAGTATCTGCACTGTTTTCTATTCCGTTTGTCTTACCAAATGCTCTTTCAAATCCAAACTGAGCATTGATTTCATCCGACATACGCAAAGCACCTTCAATACTATGCATCTTTTCAGCATAATATTTGGGATCGGATGCCATCTTCTCCATTTCTTCCTTTGAGAAAATAACCGTAAACTCTTTATCACTTTGTGCTAAAATATCTTTAGCATTATCACCATTTTCAAAATCTGCAACCATAAAGTCCATATCTGTTCTTGAGCCACGCATATCTTTAAGCATTTTTTGTGCCTCTTTACTTAGATTTTTTTCGGCTATACTTTCTGTCACATTTTTCTTGACCTTATCATTTTCTGTTGTTTTCGCTGTTTCTTTTTTCTTATCTACTGTACCTGCCTTGTAGGTATTCTGATAACTTCCATAAACAGTACCCGTTGTATTCACATTCATTGACATATCCTTTGTCCTCCTTCTCTGAATCCGTTCTTTATTATTTATTGTTTCTAATATTATATATCGGCTTTATTCCGAAAACTATAATCCTCCCTGTTATTTTTATCCCATGATTATTGAAAATCTAAAATTTGAAATTCACTCTTAAATCAGATTATGCATTAAATATTATTGCTATTGACAAACCACCTAAATATGAATTAAAAGATACTTCTTGCTCAACAGAAAAAAGCAGCCTATTGCAAGTTTATTGTGTCAGGCACCAATTGTTCCAATGCAATTTCGGCATTTTTATCGCAAACGAAGCGGCAGAAGAAAACCTGAAAAAGAAACGGGATGGCAGCAACAAGTATCTCTATGAACTTGACTTTTCTTCAGCATTAAAAACAGCCAGAAAGTTCTTCATGCGCAGGGATTCTGGAAGGCACATCGATATTATCCGGCTGATGATGAAATATGTCCACGCAGTGAAAGACAGGTTCCGGCAGTTTCAACGGCCTCTCCGTGGAATCAGCGCAATTCATTTTGGATATCGGTAAGTTCTGCAACTGAATATCCTTCTTTTTGGCAGATGGACAGCATCTGTCTTTTTGGCGCAGAAGCACTGTATCTCAAACTCTTTGAAATACAATGCTTCCCTGCATTTTCTATATCGTCATGTTGATATTATTACTTTACTATCCTGCACACTCTCTGGGAGTGACTGTATCTATCAAAAAAGAAGCCAGCAGTTTATTCACGCACTACTGACTTCCTATATTATTCATTTTATTTACTTCGCTGCGTCTCAGACAAGTTTTCCATCTTTAAACACAATCTCTTTTATTTCTTAATATGCTTAAAAAGTTTCGTAACAAACAAGGCTTTCAAGCGCTTTTCTATCCTTTGAATGTCTGTCTGGTGATGCCTTTTCTGTGTCAGCATATCCCACCGCAATAATTGCTATTGGTTCAAGGTTACTTGGAATATTAAACTCATTTCTGATAATCTCAGGATCAAAATATGTAAGCCAACAAGAACTAAGTCCTAAATCCTCTGCTTCTAATACTATATGATCCGCAACTATTGTTGCATCAACACTTACCTTTGCGATGGACTGCGCCACCGAAGGTTTCTCGGCAATTACTAATTTTATATTTTTTTCACTCAAATTTTGTTTCCTTCTTTCATTTTTTATTTGCTTTTTGATAGCATCAATGCTATCATGTATATAGAATAAATATTTCCACTTGGAGAACATATACTAATGTACAACATTGAATTTTACGAAGATTCCAATGGCAGATCAGAGCTTTGGGAATTTCTTGAATCTCTTCGAGTCAAAGCAGCTACAAACAAAGATGCCCGTATTCAATACAAGCAGATAAGTTTGTACATCCAGCTCCTCGAAGATAATGGTACACGGCTTAATGAAAATATCACAAAACACCTTGATGATGATATCTGGGAGCTTCGCCCAGGCAATAACCGTGTTTTATATTTTTATTTCAAAAATGATACCTTTGTGCTTTTGCATCAATTCCGCAAGAAAACTCAAAAAACTCCCAAGTGCGAAATTGAACGGGCAAAGGCTGAACGTGATGATTACCTTGCCCGAAAGGAGGCTGAATGATTATGAAAACCTGGAATGACTATAAGGAACATGTAAGAACCGTTGATCCTGAAATTGGAAAAGACATCGATGAAGTTGAAAATATTTCCTCCATCGTAAGTGCCATGGTGGAACAGCGTACTTCTCTTGGACTTAGCCAGAGAGAGCTTGCTGCTATGTGTGGTATTCCACAATCATCCGTAGCACGGATCGAATCCTGCAAAACAACCCCGAATCTCGGAACACTGCTTAATATTTTTCAGCATCTCGGTTTACAGCTTACAGTAAGACCTACAAAACCTACCGTTTAAAATCAAGGAGAATCTCTGCGAAGAGGTTCTCCTTATCTCCCAGTGGAACCAAAAGCCCCCGTACCACGCTCCTTCCAGTTTTCAAAAGTAAAATACGGTATCAGGACTGGCATCCAAATCCCAGAGGCAACTTACAGATATCTCCCGGCCGGATCACAGCATCCTTGGGACTGAATACATCAGCACCGGCATCATTGGCATGAGCTCTCTCTGGACTTCTCCCTCCAAAATCAATCAGCTGTATCTTCATCTAATACCCCTTCCTCCAAAATAAATCGTTTAATGTTTTGTTAAGTACTTTACATATCCGAATACAAAGCTGAAGACTGGGATTAAACTTTCCGCCTTCTAGTAAATTGATAGTAGGGCGTGTAACATTAACTTTGGCAGCCAGTTCTTCTTGAGAAAGATTCATCTCAACGCGCGCTAATTTAAGACGCATATTTTTCATTTATATAACCTCCTTTCTATATGTATTATATGATATATCAAACAAAGTGTAAAGTATATAATACAAAAAATAATAAATATATAACGTTATGTGAAAAAGATTATTATGTTTTGGTAATAGAACTTTTAAGTATTTGATTCAAGTGTCGGAGTAATAAAAGAGTTACGAAATAAAGTAAAAGAAAATTAGGAGGAATTGATATGATGCCATATGAAGTAGGAAAGACGTTTATTATTAGGGTTCCATTATTATCTATAGAGACTTATAAGGAATTATGTTCAGAAAAGGATAATGATGCTTTATAATCGCTTTATTTTAGATTAGTAGTAGATTATTACAGTTATGTATTTTATATCGCAAAGAAAAAATAGTAGTTAAGTTTAACCCTAGGGAACCTCTGATTTTATCCGCACTACCATGCGGGTTCCGGATATGGTATAATTATAAGCACGTTACCCGTTACTTGCTGGAAATGGGCAATGGCTTTGCTTTCGTTGCACGACAGAAACATTTCCAAGTCGGAAACAGCGATTTCTATGCAGACCTGATACTATATTCTATTCCACTGCACGCATATATCGTGGTAGAATTAAAGGCTACCCCATTCAAACCGGAGTATGCAGGGCAACTGAACTTCTACATCAATGTGGTGGATGATAAACTGAGGGGAGAGAATGACAACAAGACTATCGGGTTGTTGCTGTGCAAGGGAAAAGACGAAGTTGTAGCACAATACGCATTGACAGGCTATGACCAGCCGATAGGCATCAGCGATTACCAGTTGAGCAAGGCTATACCTGAAAACTTAAAATCGGCTCTGCCAAGTATAGAGGAAGTGGAGGAAGAACTGACTTCCGTGCTTTTTGTTTAGCCCCGTAGATTGGTGAAACGTATTTTGCACTATCTTTGCTGCCATAAAACAGTTCAAAGCATGAAGCTACCCTCATCTTTCACCGATTATACACGCGCCCTCTTGGGTGTGGAAGAATATGAAAAGCTGGCTGCCGCCCTGGAAGGGGAGCAGCCGGTCAGTATCCGACTGAATGAAGATAAATTACCGGAATCTTCATTCAGTCTTTTTCGTTCCTCTTTTAGGCATGTCCCTTGGTCTACTGCCGGATACTATCTGGACAAGCGGCTGACATTCACTTTTGACCCGCTGTTTCATGCAGGCTGCTACTATGTGCAGGAGGCTTCGTCTATGTTTGTGGAGCAGGCTTTGAGGCGGTATGTGGGCGAAGGACCGGTGGTGATGCTTGACCTCTGTGCGGCTCCCGGCGGGAAATCCACGCATGCCCGTAGCGTGTTGCCCGCAGGCAGTCTGCTGGTGGCCAATGAGGTAATCCGCAACCGCTCGCAGGTATTGGCGGAGAATCTTACGAAGTGGGGGCATTCCGGTGTGGTGGTCACTAATAATGACCCGGCAGATTTTTCTTCCTTGACGGACTTCTTCGACGTCATATTGACGGATGTCCCCTGCTCTGGCGAGGGGATGTTCCGTAAAGACCCCGTTGCGGTAAGTGAGTGGAGTGGGGAGAATGTGGAAATCTGCTGGCAGCGCCAGCGTCGCATCGTTACGGATATCTGGCCTTGCTTGAAGTCCGGAGGCATTCTCATCTACAGTACTTGTACCTATAATACAAAGGAAAACGAAGAGAACATCCGTTGGATACGGGATGAATTCGGGGCGGAGGTATTGCCGTTGGAAATTTCTACTGACTGGAATATTACGGGTAATCTATTGTCGGGAGAGGACTTTCCCGCCTATCGTTTCCTGCCCCATCGGACGAAGGGGGAAGGATTCTTTTTGGCAGTTCTCCGCAAACCGGGCGTGAGCGATGGGAATACCTGGGCCGGGCAGGTGAAATCCTGGGAAAAAGGAAGAAAACCTCAAGGAAAAGGAGCGAAAACTCCGGGTGTTTCCAAAGAACAGCTTTCGGCACTGCATGAGTGGTTTGCGGTTCCGGATAATTACGAATTTATCGTCAATGGCAACAACGTCAGCGCTTTCCCTAAAGCGTATCTCTCCGAACTGTCGGCTTTGCGTTCGTCACTCCGTATCGTGCAGGCTGGGGTAGATGTTGCCGAGTTGAAAGGAAAAGACTGGATGCCTGCTCATGGGCTCGCCATGAGTATAGCACTGAATCCGGATGCCTTTGCCCATGAAGAGATAGGCCGCGAGCAGGCCATCAGCTATCTGCGCAAGGAGGCTGTTGTCCTTTCGGAGACTGCTCCGCGCGGCATTGTCTTGCTCACCTACAAACAGATACCTCTAGGATTTGTCAAGAATATAGGTAACCGTGCCAATAATCTTTATCCCCAGGAATGGCGCATACGCAGCGGATATTTGCCGGAAGGGGTGCTGGAATTGGCAACAATAACCGGGTGAAATCAATCACGTTACTGCAAAGCTGCTGTATATATTTTGCAGTAGCACTGCAGAGCTGTTGCAGTGACACTGCAAATATATATGCAGCGCGACTGCAACACATATGCAGTGGTGCTGCAACACATATGCAGTGCGACTGCAAAAAATATGCAGAACTTTGCAGTATGATAATAGAGTAGGAATGTACTATTTTTTATTGTTTCTTCAATGCAGTATTTTGTTTGTTCAAGCATTTTCTATATATAGATAACTGTTTTAAAACTAATACTATTTGCTTATGCTTAAAAAAACGATTACTGCCTTAAGCCTACTTTGTATCCTTGCAGCCTGCCAGAGTGACGACAACTCTTCACCACAACCCAAGCCTCGCAAAGACATTGCCTTGACCCGTGCCGAGCAGGAGATGATGGATTTAGGAACGGATTTCGCTTTCCGTTTCTTTAATCAGGTTTGTAAAACTGAGGTGGAAAAGCCCAATCTGTTCATCTCTCCTTTGAGCGCTTCGCTCTGTCTGTCTATGATTGCCAATGGAGCGTTGGGAAACACACTATCTGAGATGACAGATGTCCTGGGCTTTTCGGGCTATTCGTTGGAAGAAATGAACAACTATAATAAGAAGCTGGTGGAGGCGTTGCTCGATTTGGACAATACCACACAGTTGGGAATTGCCAATTCCATCTGGATAAAGAAAGGGTTCGGTGTTCATGACGACTTTGTAAGCGTAAACAAAAAGATGTATGACGCGCAAGTGCAGGAGCTGGATTTTGCCTCTCCCAAGGCTCCGGACATTATAAACGGCTGGTGTGCCGGGAAAACGAATAATTGCATCCCCAAAGTCTTGAATGAGATTCCGGAGACGGCGCGTCTTTATCTGTTGAATGCGCTTTATTTCAAGGGGATTTGGAAGAATCAATTCAAAAAATCGGATACGGCAGAAGAGGCTTTTACGAATGCTGACGGAAGCAAATCGACTGTACACATGATGAATCTTCGTGACGAGAGATTCAACTATGCCGAGAATGAGTATTTCTCAATGGCAGAGTTGCCTTACGGCAATGAGGCTTTCAGTATGGTGGTGCTCTTGCCGGCAGAGGGAAAATCGTTGGATGAGTGCCTGCCGCAGCTGAATGACGAGCGCTGGGGGGAATGGAACAGTAGTTTATCAAGCTCTGCCTTGAACCTTAAGTTACCCCGGTTTGAAATGGAATATGATAAAGAACTCATTGACGATATGATGGCAATGGGAATGCAGGAGGCTTTTACTCCATCGGCCGATTTTTCCGGAATGGCGGATGAGGATTTGTTTATCAGTTTGCTGCAACAGTTCACTTATGTGAAAGTGAATGAAGAGGGGACGGAAGCTGCGGCTGTAACTGTCGGAGGAATGGACGTGGCCGCTCCCGGACCAAGTACGGTAATTCCGTTCTATGTGGACCGTCCTTTCATCTTTCTGATAAAGGAGAAGAGTACGGGAGTTATTCTGTTTATGGGTAAAGTCACAAAACTATAACTACAATATATTGAAATAGAAAGAGCTGTCTGTCAACCGCAGACAGCTCTTTCTATTTATAACCGGCTCTTGTATATCTGTGCCTTCTGATACTGGTTTTCCAGTTGCAGGAGGTTTGTCTTGCTTTGATAGACAACCGATATTTCAACGAAGTATTCAATCATACTGATTTGTCCTCCCATAAGTGCTTGTTTCAGTAAAGAAAGGTCTTGCTGTTGATGGAAGGTGCGCTCGTATTCCTCCATGGAAGCGTGCAGGTTCTTGGCCTCTTCATAGAGTTGCCACAAGGCAGAGCTGGCTTGCAGTGCGGCGTTCTCCTTTTGGTAGTCAATGTTGAGCGCTTGTGTCTTGGCTATCTTGACCTTATTGCGGTTTTCGAAAAGCGGGAAAGAGAAGCCTACTACTACACCGTTTAGCGGATGCCCCGATTCGGTATTTCTACGGTAACCCAGTTCCAGTTTGGGCAGCCAGCCTTGCTTGCTTGCCGAAATCTGTTTCCGGGCGGCAGAACTTTCACCCTGCAAGGATTGCAGGGTGGGGTCTGAAGCCAGCAGTTCGTCGGCCAGCGGGTGGAAGTCGGCCGGCAACGGCACTGCCGGGTATTCTGTCAATCCGAGTGTTTGGGCGTCGGGTGTGGTATCGGGTCTGGGACGTCCCGGTGTGAGCGGCTGGTTTCCGTTGAGGACAAGCAGCTCTTTCAGTTTATTGTTAAGTGCCGTCTGGTTCATGCGGGCTTCCGTGCGTACATTCAGCAACTCCAGATTAATCTTGTTGGTTTCCAGTGCATTGGCATCTCCCGTTTCCAAACGCCGGGTGTACATGGCCGACAGTTCCTCCGCATTCTTCAACCGTTCGTCGAGCAGGGCTTGCTGGCGTTGCAGCATGATGATGTCCAAGCATACTTCCTTCGCTTGCAACAATATCTGCTGGCGGAAGGCGGTGGCTTGTGCATCCAGTGCATTTGTCTTGAGTCGGTTCATCTTCCCTCGGGTGGCGTAAAGCGTGGGGAAGTCGAAGCTTTGCGAGATGACCATTTCGCCGACTGTCTCGTCACTGTTCTTGGAGTCCCAAAGGTGGGCGTATGACAGTGTAGGGTCGGGGAGGTTGTTGTTTGTCTTGTTCTCCAGTTTTTGTGAGGAAATGAGGTGGGAGTTAGCCTGCAATTCCTTGTTGTTGGCCTCTATCTGCTGGAGCACGGCATCAATGCCGGACGTTTGTGCGCTCATCCCCGCAAAAGCGAGGATGGCGGCGCTGAATATGAAAAATCTTTTATTCATTGTCTGACGTTTTAGGTTGTTGGTTATGGTGCATCATCAGGTAAACAATCGGAATGATGAAACCGTTCAGGAACGTGGATGTTAAAAGGCCGCCCAAGATAACCTTTGCCATCGGGCTTTGTATCTCGTTGCCCGGCAGGTCGCCACTGAGAGCCAGCGGGATAAGTGCCAGTGCACTGGATAGGGCGGTCATCAGGATTGGATTCAGACGGTCGAGCGAACCGCGGATAACGCTGTCGTAGACGCCATAGCCTTCTTCCTGCTGCAAGTGGTTGTAATGGCTGATGAGCAGCATTCCGTTTCGGGTGGCGATACCGAACAGTGAGATGAAACCGATGATGGCGGGGATACTCACTTCTCCCGTTGTGATGAGCAGGGCGAATACACCGCCTATCAATGCCAGCGGCAGATTGATAAGGATGATGGCACTCTCCTTCACACTGCGGAATTCATGGTAGAGGAGCAGGAATATCACCACGATGGACATGAACGAAGTAAGTGCCAGCGTGCGGCTTGCTGCCTGCTCGCTTTCGAATTGTCCGCCGTATTCGATGTGGTATCCTTCCGGCAGTTTGATTTGTGCGTCTACCTGGGCTTGTATATCATTGACTACACTTCGCAGGTCGCGGTCGGCCACGTTGGCGGAGATGACGATTTTACGCTTTACATTCTCGCGGCTGATGGTGTTCGGACCCATGGCCGAGCGGATTTCCGCTACATAGTTCAGTGGAATTTTCTGTCCGTCGCCCGTATCAATCATCAAGTTGCGTATTTTTTCCATTTCGTCGCGTAGGTTGTCTTTCACGCGTACGGTCAGGTCGAAGCTCTTTCCCTTTTCGTAAACTTGGGAAACGGCTTCACCGGCCAGGCAGACATTGACAAACTCCGAAAATTCGGGCAGTGAAATGCCGTATTTGGCAAGCATTTCCCGTTTGGGTGAAATGACAAGTTGCGGACGCTCAATCTGCTGTTCCACGTTCAGGTCAGCAATACCGGGAATACCCTGGATGGCACTCTTGATTTCATTGCCCAGAGTGAACATGCGGTTCAGATCGTCGCCGAACAGTTTGATGGCGATGTTCGCCTTTGTACCGGATAGCATGGCGTCTATACGGTGGCTGATAGGCTGGCCTATTTCCACGTTTGCCCCTACAATGGTACCCAGTTTTTCGCGGACTTCTGCCACGAGCTCGCTGCGTGAGCGGTCTTTCAACTCAAACGGTGCCTCGATCTCAGAGACGTTTACTCCCAGAGCGTGTTCGTCCAGCTCTGCACGTCCCGTTTTACGGGCCACGGTCTGTATTTCGGGGATGGAGAGCAGCAGCTCCTCGGCACGGTGCCCCATCTTGTCGCTTTCTTCCAGGGAGATACCCGGAAGCGAGGAGATATTGATGGTGAACGAACCTTCATTGAAAGGCGGCAGGAACGAGCGGCCCAGGGTGAAGAAACAGCCGAGTGCCACTACAAATAGTCCGATAATACCTCCAAGTACCCCTTTCTTATGCCCCAATACAAAAGTCAGTGCTGAACCATACCATTGCTTCATCTTGCGTGCTACGGCAGAATCGCTGTTTTCGTTATTTTGTTTTTTCGTTTTCTCTTTTCCCAATAGATAGGAGCAAAGTACCGGCGTTACGGTCAGTGCCACAACGGTTGAAGCCGCCAATGCCACGATGAATGCAATGCCTAGTGGTACCAACATCCTACCTTCCATACCACTAAGGAAGAACAGTGGTACGAAGCTGACAATGATGATCAGCGTTGAATTGAGGATAGGCATACGCACTTCTTTCGAAGCATTGAACACCACTTCCAGAATAGGAAGTTGCTCGCCGGCAGGTTTCAGTCGGTTTTCGTGCAAACGCTTGTAGACATTCTCCACGTCCACGATGGCATCATCCACCAGCGAACCGATGGCGATAGCCATACCTCCCAGGCTCATGGTATTTATCGTAAAGCCCATATAGTGCAGGGCAAGGATGGAGGCAATCAGTGACAACGGCAGTGTCACCAGCGAGATGACTGTGGTACGTACGTTGGCAAGGAACAGGAAAAGCACGATGACAACGAAAATACCTCCCTCCAACAACGACTTCTGAACGTTTCCGATGGAACTTTCGATGAAACGGCTTTGACGGAAGATGTCTGTGGAAACCTTTACGTCCGCCGGTAGATTCTTCTGCAGGTCTTGCAGGGAAGCTTCCAGTTTGTCTGTAAGCTCCAGCGTGCTTGTGGCGGGTTGCTTGGTGACTGTCAGCAGTACGGCATGCTTACCGCGTTCCGAGGCGGTACCCAGTTTAGGAAGTTTGGCTCCGATTTGAACGTCGGCAATATCTTCCAGCAGGATAGGGGCGCCGGAGACTCCGTTGCTCCGCACCACGGCCTTGGCTATCTGGTCTACCTTGTCGGTAGAAAGTACGCCGCGTACGATATATTCATTGCCATATTCATAGAGTACTCCACCATTGGCATTCAGGTTCATTTCGCGGGTGATGTTCATCACTTCGCTCAATGTCACGCCGTAATGGCGCATCCGTTCCGGGTCCAGCTGCACTTGATATTCCTTGATGTCGCCACCCAGTACGGCAACTTGTGCCACACCGCCCGTAGAGAGCAGGCGGGGACGTATGGTCCAGTCGGCAATGGTACGCAAATCCAGCATAGAGGTCGAATCTGCTGTCAGACCTACAATCAGCATCTCGCCCAAAATGGACGATTGTGGGCCTAGTGTCGGCTTGCCTACGTTGGCCGGTAAGGATTCGCTGACGACTGCCAGCTTCTCACTGACAATCTGCCGGGCAAGATAGATATCTGTATCCCAGTCGAATTCTACCCAGACTACAGAAAAACCGTTCGTTGAGGAAGAGCGTACACGGCGCACACCCGTTGCACCGTTTACAGCCGTTTCTACGGGAAAAGTGACCAGCTGTTCCACTTCCTCTGCTGCCATACCATTTGCTTCGGTCATGATGACCACGGTCGGCGCATTGAGGTCAGGGAACACATCCACTTCCGTATGCATGGCGGTATAAGTACCGCCAATCAGCAACAGCACCGATGCTACCAGCACCAGGATGCGGTTCTGAAGAGAAAAACCAATTATTTTGTTTAACATCTTTTTATTTACTATTTACAATGTACAATTGGGCTGCGCAATGTCAGCCGCACTTGCTGTTTTATCTAATATTTCTTGTTTATCTGACTTTACACTCCCCATTCGTCACGTAGCCCTTATACTGCATAGCGAAATGGTACTTTGTAAATTGTCAAATTGTACATGAGATTAGTGTTCATGGCTATGTGCCGGAATAGCATTCGTTGCCGATGCCAGCTTCACTTGATAGGCTCCTTGGGTTACGACGCGATCGCCTGCTTTTATGCCGGAAAGGATTTGTACACTTTCGCCATTGTCGGCACCCAGGGTGACAAGCTGTTTTTTGTAGCCCTCTTCATCCAGTTGCAGGTAGACAAAGAAGCTGCCTTGTTCCTCGGTCAGCGCACTGTGAGGAAGAGACAACACGTTCTCCATTGGTGAGGATAATAGGAATACTTCTACAAACGAGCCGGGAATAACGTCTCCCTTATTGTCGAATTCAAAAGTTACGGGTACATAATATCCGTTCTCACCCGAAGCCTTTCCATAAGAAAGCATGCGCCCGCCCAGTTCTTTCAATGTATATACCTTATTATTATAAGGAGTACAGAAGTTGGCAGAACCGATGCTGTTTAGGTAAGGATAGTACTTTTCGGATACATCCGCACGCAGGAAAAGCTTGCGGTTCTGGGTGACGCTTACCAACGGCTGGCCGACGCTGACGTAGTCCCCTTCTTTCACCAACAGATTCTTCACATAACCGCTGATGGGAGAAACAACAGCCTGGCCGCTTGCCGAATGGTTCTTTGCGACTGCCTCGTAACTGATACGGGCATTTTCGTAAATCTGTTCGGCTTGCGCGAATTCCTTTTCAGATACGATTTTGTTGCCTACAAGCGCTTTCATACGCTCGTATTCTTTTTTGGAAACCTCGTAGGCTATCCGGGCTTTCTGCACCGGGTCTCCGTCGGCCATGTTTTTGGATGACAATACCACCAAAGGAGTACCTTTGCTGACACTCATTCCTTCGATAACTTTTCCCTTGAAGGAAACCACGCCTGCTACTGTAGCTACGGCTACGCTCTCGTCTCCCTGGGCTGCCATCACCTGGCCGCTGGTCTTGATGACTTGATGGAAACTACCCGGTTCAACAGTGCTGACTGCTACGCCGGCAGCTTGCGCCTTTGCTGGTGGCAGGATGATTTCATCGCTTCCTCCGGCATGGTTTTCCTGCTCTTCGTGCTCATGGTTGTGTTCCTCATGTTCGTGGTCATGTCCCTCGTGGTCATGTCCGTCATGATTGTGCTCTTCTGTTTCGTGATTATGTCCTTCGTGGCTGTCTCCGGACTTGCTGTTACAGGAGCCTAAAAGGAATAATCCCAAGACTCCCATGAAAATAACTTTTTTCATGATGATATTTGTTCTTACTTTTTGATTTTGAATACAAAGTTAGGGCATAGGGCGTGCAACCAAATTGCATTGTTCCTTATGCCGGATAGAAATCTGTCCCGGTGATGTTCCGGTAACAGTTAAGCAAGAAGAGACGGAGGGGCACGAAGTCCCGTAGCACATATGATAAATGTGCTATGAAGAGATTCCAGATAGATACACTCCTGCCTGCTTATGTCAAACTCGGGTAGGATGAGTAACTTGGAAAAAGGTTCAATGAGTAGGGTAACTGCCCACAAGGCATCCGGATGTGAACACACATCATTGGAAGAGCTGGGCGTCTGTTGTACAAAGTGGGTTGTCATGCATCCCGTGTCGCAACAGCAGTGCTCGTTGCCCGGGCTATGACGGTGTCCGCAGCAATCGGCGGTGATATCATTCTTCATGCATATCATTCCGTCGGCATGATGATGGTGGGGAATGACGGGTATCACCAGCATTATCAAGCTGATGAAAAAAAGAATATAGGTTATGTACTGTTTCTTTTTCATTCCTCTATCTTTGGACGGATGCAAAGATAAAGGTTAAGGACTTAATTACCAAATAGAAAATGCTAAAAAGGTTTGAATAACATATTCAATCCCTCATTCATGCTGGGGTGGGTGAAAATGAAGTCCCGCAGGAAATGGTAACGCTGTCCCGTTTTCATGATTGATGCTACGGTATTGATTACTTCTGGTGCATCGGCACAAAGTAGGGTACAACCCAGAATCCGTCCGGTATGGATGTCTACAATAGCTTTGAGCATACCGTCTATGCTGTGTAGCGTACGGGCACGTGGAATCATGGCAGCAGGGATACGTGCCACATGTATGGAATAACCGTTCTTCATCGCTTCCTCTTCCGTCAGTCCTATATGTGCCAGCGGTGGGTCGGTGAAAATGGCAAAGGGGATTGGATACCGGTCTTTTGTACTCCTTTTTTTGTTTTCAAAGAGTTGATTACGGATGATACGGAAATCATCGATGGACAAGTAGTCGAACTGTTCGTCTCCTTTTACGTCCCCCAGGGCCCATACGTGTGGGGCTGTAGTCCGTAATTGGTTGTCGACAACGATGGCTCCCCGCTTGTCTGTTTGTATACCCGCTTTTTCCAGATTCAGCTCTGCAGTCATAGGCTTGCGGCCGATGGCTACCAGCAAGGCATCTCCTTTCAGGTAGTAGGGAGTGCCGTTTGCACTGTCCGTATAGGTCAGAGTTATTCCTTCGGCTGTGTCGTACACGGATTGGACACGGGCGTTCAACCGGACATTGATACGCTTTCGGTTCAATGCTTCCAGCATGGAGGCGGCAATGTCGCGGTCCACTTTAGGCAGAAAGCGGTTTCCCGCTTCCAGCAGTGTGACATGGCTTCCAAAGCCTGCATACATAGTGGCAAACTCCAATCCGACAGCACCGCCGCCGATGACGAGCAGGTGTGCGGGCAGTTTGTTCGATTGCAGCAAGGTCTCACTGGTATATACGTACTTGCTCTCCTTGAGTCCGTCGATGGCAGGCAGGATAGGGGTGGACCCGGTGTTGATGAATATCTCTTTTCCCTCAAGAATCGTTTCGTCCTTGCCGGAGACTATACGGATTGTATTTTCGGACAAGAAAGAAGCAGTTCCGTCATAGAGGGTTATATTAGGCTTGTTTTTTACATTTTCATAATTTTTCTCACGCAGGAAGGATACAAGCTTGTCTTTCCGCGCCACGGCAAGTGCATACAGTTTGGACTGGTTCTTATAATCGTCATAGTATCTTTTTTCCGCATATTCCGATTCGTGAATCAGAGTTTTGGTAGGGATACATCCTACGTTTACACATGTTCCTCCGTACATCTGAGGGGAACGTTCCACGATGGCTACTTTCCAATTCCGTTCGGCCAGTTCGGCGGCCAATAACTTGCCGCCCTTGCCGAATCCTATTATGATGGCATCATATTGTTTCATTTTAATATCTCTTAGTTAAGTGTTTAGTAAAATGAAAACAATATGTATCGGCCATTTGTTCGGACGCCGGGTTTAGCAGATGCTTATCGTTCCAGTTCGCGGAGGGAGTCCATTTTCTTCTTTTCAAGGAATTCGTAGATGCCGCTCAAGTGCTCTTTCACTTGTTTGTTGCCGAATTCATATACCTTGCTTACCAGTCCGTCCAGGAAGTCACGGTCGTGGCTGACGAGGATAAGGGTACCGTCAAAATCCAGTAACGCTTGCTTCAGGATATCTTTGGTTTTCATGTCCAGATGGTTGGTCGGTTCGTCCAGTATCAGCAGATTCACCGGTTCGAGCAAAAGCTTTATCATGGCGAGGCGCGTGCGCTCTCCACCGGAAAGCACCTTGACCTTCTTCATGGACTCTTCGGGGCCACCGAACATGAAGGCACCCAGCAGGTCGCGTATCTTGTTGCGGATTTCCCCTTTTGCCACATCGTCGATGGTCTGGAATACGGTCAGGTTCTCATCCAACAATGAGGCCTGGTTTTGTGCGAAATATCCAATCTGCACGTTGTGTCCTATCGTGAGGGTGCCTTCATGTTCTATTTCCTTCATGATGCACTTCACTAACGTTGACTTTCCTTCCCCGTTCTTACCAACGAAAGCAACCTTGTCTCCCCGTTCTATGGTGAGGTTGGCATTCTTGAAGACCACATGGTCACCGTAACTTTTCCCTACTCCCTCCATGATGACGGGATAATTGCCTGAGCGGGGAGAAGGAGGGAATTTGAGGCGTAACGCTGAAGTGTCTTCTTCATCCACTTCCAGCAGTTCCAGCTTCTCCAGCATTTTTACGCGGCTTTGCACTTGCAGGGTTTTGGAGTAGGTGCCTTTGAACCGTTCGATGAATTCCTTGGTTTCGGCAATGAACTTCTGCTGGTCGTCGTAGGCTTTCTGTTGCTGTTCGCGGCGTTCCTTGCGGAGTTCCAGGTATTTGGAGTAGTTTACTTTGTAATCGTATATCCGTCCCATGGTCACTTCAATGGTACGGGTGGTGATGTTGTCTACGAATTTACGGTCGTGGCTGATGACGATGACAGCCTTTCCATTGCTGATAAGGAAATCTTCCAGCCATTGTATGGATTCTATGTCCAGATGGTTGGTAGGCTCGTCTAGCAACAGCACGTCAGGCTTTTGCAGCAACAGCTTGGCAAGCTCGATGCGCATGCGCCATCCGCCGCTGAAGTCACTGGTCTGGCGGTTGAAGTCTTCGCGTACAAAGCCCAGTCCGAGCAGTGCTTTTTCCACATCCTCCTCGTAATTGGTGGAGTCGATGGCATAGAACTTTTCGCTTAAGGCGGAGACATTCTCGATAAGTTCCATGTAGCTGTCGCTTTCGTAGTCGGTACGCGTTTCCAGTTCCTTGTTGAGGCGCTCTATTTCAGCTTCCATTTCATGCAGGTGGGCAAAGGCTTGCGCCGCTTCCTGGAATACGGTACGTCCGTCTTCCGTCATAAGGTGCTGTGGAAGGTAAGCTATGACACTGTCCTTGGGGGCTGAGATTTTTCCACGGGTAGGTTGTCTTACACCTGCCAGGATTTTCAACAATGTACTTTTCCCCGCTCCATTTTTAC
>ERZ1106978.882-NODE-882-length-18810-cov-5.859451_pt1 | contig 18810 bp, 16 predicted proteins | sample MGYA00403689_ERZ1106978 | MGnify/ENA primary metagenome ERZ1106978 (study PRJEB35170, sample SAMEA104062434) | human gut metagenome | biome: human gut; feature: human-associated habitat; material: faeces | place: Denmark | collected 2012-08-02 ...
GTTGTGACTGGCTTCTTAGTACCGTTGCGAGCGACACGTAGCGGAAGCGTGTCTTCGAAAATTTTGTTAATTCTTCACAATTGTTACAACCTAAATCAGAGTTTCGCAATTATCTAAATAATTCTTAAATAAAGAGGATAACACAATGATTCAGGAAAGAATTTTAGAATTGACAGAATATGGCCTTGTGACCGGGCTGGTAGAGCCGGAAGACAGGAGATTTACCATTAACCGCCTGTTAGAACTTTTTCATCTGGATGAATTAGAAGATGAAGTGGCAGCAGCCTATGCAAAGAGAACTCCGATGACGCAGGAGAGTGCAGAGGCAGCATTGGAAGACATCTTAAATGAGATGCTCGATTATGCGGCAGAAGATGGACTGATGCCGGAAGACACGATCACATACAGAGATTTATTTGATACAAAGATCATGGGCATGCTTGTGCCAAGACCAAGTGAAGTGATCAAAAAATTCCAGGCACTCTATCAGATCAGCCCAAAGGAGGCAACTGACTATTTTTACAAATTAAGCAGGGATACAAACTACATTCGTAGATATCGTATCAAAAAAGACCAGAAATGGACTGCAGATACCGAGTTTGGAACATTGGATATCACCATCAATCTCTCCAAACCGGAAAAAGATCCGAAGGCGATCGCAGCAGCCAAGCTTGCAAAACAGAGCGGTTATCCAAAATGCCTTCTGTGCAAAGAAAACGAGGGATATGCAGGACGTGTGAACCATCCGGCAAGACAGAACCACAGGATCATTCCGGTAACGATCAATCACAGTGACTGGTTTTTCCAGTATTCACCATATGTTTACTACAATGAGCACTGTATCGTTTTTAACGCAGAGCATACACCGATGAAAATCGAGAAAGCAACCTTTGGAAAACTGTTGGATTTTGTAGAGCAGTTCCCACATTACTTTGTCGGATCGAATGCTGACCTTCCGATCGTTGGTGGATCTATTTTGAGCCACGATCATTTTCAGGGTGGACATTATGAGTTCGCTATGGCAAAAGCACCGGTGGAAAAAGAGCTGGTCTTCAAGGGATTTGAGGATGTGAAAGCCGGAATCGTAAAATGGCCAATGTCCGTGATCCGTATCAGCGCACCACAAAAAGAGCGCCTGATCGAGCTCGCAGATAAGATTTTACTTGCATGGAGAGGTTATACGGATGAAGATGCATTTATTTTTGCAGAGACAGAGGGCGAACCACATAACACGATCACTCCTATCGCAAGAAAACGCGGCAATGATTATGAGTTAGATCTTGTACTCCGCAATAATATCACGACAGAGGAGCATCCGCTGGGTGTTTACCATCCACATGCAAAACTTCATCATATCAAAAAAGAAAACATTGGTCTGATCGAGGTTATGGGACTTGCAGTGCTTCCAGCCAGATTAAAAGATGAGATGGCAGCATTAGAACAGGCAATCTTAGACGGCGCAGAAATCCGTGAGGATGAAGTGCTTGCAAAACATGCAGACTGGGTGGAGGAATTTCTGCCTAAGTATGGATTTACAGCAGGAAGTGGTCTGGAAGGTGAGATTACACCGGAAAAATTACATGAGATCATTCAGACAGAAATCGGTCTTGTGTTCAAGGAAGTTTTATTGGACGCAGGTGTTTACAAGTGCACAGAGGAAGGCAGAAAGGCATTCCGTAAGTTTGTAGATACCGTTAATGCATAAAAATACAGGGGAGTATTTTTAAATAGAAGAGAAACTGTCCGGGCAGTATCCGTAAGGAAAATGTCCAGTGGCAGTTTTCTTTTTTTGTCTATTTACTTTCATACAGTATTGTTGTAAAGTAATAATTGTTCCGTAGATCTGTACATATATGGTGCAGACAGCAGGAAAAACATTCGAGAGTAAGAAAACAGTGAGGAAGAGAATATGATTTCACAGAAAATACAGAAGGCATTGCAGGGAAGTTCTGCGATCCGTGCAATGTTTGTAGAGGGAAATGAACTTGCCGCCAGGGTGGGAAGAGAGAACGTGTATGATTTTTCATTGGGGAATCCTGCAACACCGGCTCCGGCAGCATTGAACGAGGCAATTAAGCAACTGGTGGATGAGACCGATCCGCTGGTTTTACATGGATACATGGACAATGCCGGTTATCCGGATGTCCGTCAGGCGGTCGCGGAGAACTTAAACAGGCGTTTTGGCACTGCATTTACGTCCCATAATATTGTGATGACAGTGGGAGCGGCAGGAGGTCTGAACATTATTTTTAAAACGATCTTAGACCCGGGGGATGAGGTAATCGTGTTCGCCCCGTATTTTGGAGAGTACAAGAGTTACGCAGCCAATTTTGATGCGGTAGTCGTGGAGGTGGCGCCGGATTTTGAAACATTCCAGCCGGATCTGATGGCATTTGAAAAAGCGATCAATGAAAAGACCAAGGCAGTGATCGTGAACACACCAAACAATCCGACAGGTGTGATCTATCATGAAGAAACCATGAAAAAGATGGCTGAGATTCTGGAAAAGAAGGAAAAAGAGATTGGACACGAAATTTATCTGATTTCCGATGAGCCTTACCGCGAACTTGTCTACGATGGAAATCAAGAGGATTTCCTGACGAAATACTATAGGAATACAATTGTAGGTTATTCCTTCAGCAAATCCCTTTCCCTTCCGGGTGAGCGTATTGGATATGTGGTTGTTCCGGATGAGGTGGAAAATGCAGATCAGGTCATTGACGGCATTGTTGTATCCAACCGTACCCTCGGCTTTGTGAATGCGCCATCCCTGCTTCAGAAAGCAGTTGCAAAATGTCTGGATGAGAAAACCAATCTGGCATTTTATGATGAAAACAGAAAGCTGTTATACGAAGGACTGCAAAAGCTAGGTTTTCACTGCATCAAACCGGAAGGCGCTTTTTATATGTGGGTAAAATCTCCGGATGCAGACGAAGAAAAATTTGTTGCAGCAGGTAAAAAATACAATATCATCATGGTAAAGGGCAGCGCATTCGGATGTGCAGGCTATGTCCGTCTTGCTTACTGTGTTTCCCATGAGACGGTGAAAAATGCCCTGACTGCGTTTGAAAAACTGGCAGAAGATTACGGATTGTATACAGAATAAAATGAGCAGATTGTAATGAATTTGTGAAATATATCAGGAAAATCGAGAGAGTGGAGAGAGTAAAATTTATGAGTAACTGGGAAGAATATGTAAGGACAGTGGAACCGTATGTTCCGGGAGAGCAGCCAAACCAGCCGGACATGATCAAATTGAATACCAACGAAAACCCATATCCGCCTGCATCGGGCGTAGTAGAGGCTTTGAAGAACTTTGATACGGACAAATTGAGACTTTATCCGGAACCGACCTGTAAAGTGTTAGTCGATGCGATCGCAGATTATTATGGAATCAGGAGCAGTCAGGTGTTTACCGGTGTCGGTTCGGATGATGTGCTTGCCATGATATTTATGACATTTTTTAACAGCAAAAAGCCGATCCTGTTTCCGGATATCACCTATTCTTTTTATGATGTGTGGGCAAATATGCTTCGGATTCCGTTTGAGACAAAAGCGTTGGATGATGATTTCCAGATCAAAAAAGAGGACTATTATGGGGAAAACGGTGGCGTGGTGTTCCCAAATCCGAATGCACCGACCGGAATTCTTATGCCGCTTTCAGAGATCGAGGATATCATTGCACACAACCGCGATGTAATCGTAGTTGTGGATGAGGCATACATTGATTTTGGCGGGGAGTCTGCGCTGCCTCTGATCGAAAAATATGACAATCTTCTCGTGGTACAGACCTTTTCAAAATCGCGTTCCCTGGCAGGTATGCGGCTTGGGTTTGCGATGGGAAATGAAAAGCTGATTCGGTATATCAATGATGTGAAATATTCTTTCAATTCCTACACGCTCAATCAGACAGCGCTTGTACTTGGTGTGCAGGCGATCAGGGACAGGGAGTATTTTGAGGAAACCTGTGCGAAAGTCATCGCTACAAGGGAATGGACGAAGTGCGAACTGAAAAAGCTTGGATTTTCCTTTGGGGATTCCATGAGCAACTTTATTTTTGCAACACATGAAAGAGTTCCTGCAAAAGAAATATTTGAAGTACTCCGGGAGCATAACATTTTCGTGCGCTATTTTTCCAAGCCGAGAATTAGCAATTATCTGCGTATCAGCATCGGAACCCAGCAGGAGATGGAGCGTCTGACCGCTTTTCTGGCTGTTTTTCTTGGAGAATAACAGGATGCCGTCAGGTATAAATTAAAGTTATAGTTAATATGAAAATAAGTGTTGCTTTTTCGACTGGATTCGACTATTATAGAATTTGCATCTGTAACACTTTAGTGTGTAAAACAGATATTTACTTTAAAACTTTACTATGATAAAATGTGCGTAGATTGGAAGTTTCTGATTATAGTAAAAGATGATATCATTTTGATTTATGAGAAGGAGAAGGTAAAATGAGCAAGAAACTAAGGACCGAGGCAGTAGACCATCTTTTTGATGCGATTTTAAGCCTGGAAAACAGAGAAGAATGTTATACTTTTTTTGAAGATGTCTGCACTGTGAATGAACTGCTTTCCTTATCACAGCGATTTGAGGTTGCCAAGATGCTGCGCGACCAGAAAACATATCTTGATATTGCAGAGAAAACAGGTGCTTCCACAGCGACCATCAGCCGTGTAAACCGTTCTTTGAATTATGGGAATGACGGATATGACATGGTATTTGCCAGAATGGCTGCATCAGAGACAAACGAAGCGTAAAACAGAATAGAAAAACCCGGAAAAAAAGAAAAACCCGGAGCTGCACGGATCATGTCTGGTATAGACAGTGTTCCATTCAGCACCGGGTTTTATTTTTCTTTTTTGGAAGGATCTTTTTCTTCGTGCAGCATCTGATCGACAATGCGCTCGATAATTGTTTTTTTCAGGTAGACATCATAGCTTAACATGCAGATAAAACTGAATGTCCTTAAAAGCTCCGCGTCCTCACCTTCCATTCCCTCAAAAGTTTTCATGGAGGTGTTAAACTTTTTTGCAAGGTCTTTCATGATATTTAAGGTTTCCTGATGCTCTAAACCGAATACTTCTTTATAGATATCCTCAAGACTCATCTCAGAACTGCCTTTTCCAAAATACTTGTCCGTGATCGGATTTAAGATACTCTGGATGTCACTGATGCTTAAGATACTTTTAAAATAGTAGATAAAGATCAAAGTCAGCACATGTTCTTTGGAATATTTTTTCTTTTCCGGTGGAGGAAGAAGATCGTTTTTTGCATAATTGTTGATCATGGTCTTAGTCAGAATCTTATCGTCCTCATGCCGCTTGGATGTGGCAAGCTGGGAATCCATAAATGTTGTCACCTGATCCATATAAAGATCGATATTCGGGATATCTTCCGGTTTTACATAGTCGATTTTGTTAAATTCATCTAATATATCACTTAAAAATTGTTTTGTATTCATTTTTTTACCTGCTTTTACTCTTACTGGTTCAATCATATTCTCTACATCAGATTATATAGTATTGAAAACTAGATGACAAGATACAATTGAATTTAATTGTATGAATTTGAATGTGGACGGTCGTAGATTTTTTCTGACGCAAAGGTAAAAAAAGAGACGGGTGTATTTGACAAAAATATATGTTTGTCATATAATGCACTTAACAGGAAAGCCGATAGATAGGTGTGAGCTATCTACTCCGGCGAAAAATCAATGTTAAAATAACCGTCAACTTTTCTCAGGAGCTGGACGGTTATTTTTTATTGTTAAAAAAAGAAAATATGTTCGATTTTACTGTTCATAAGCAGGGATAATGTGTTACAATAGATGGGAATATGATATTGTAATAAAAAAGGGATTGAATATTACAAACAACAACGGAAATGGAGATGTCTATGAGCATTTATGATACATTGAACGAACAGCAGAGAGAAGCGGTATTTCACACGGAGGGACCGGTTCTGATCTTAGCGGGGGCGGGTTCCGGAAAAACACGTGTCCTGACACATCGAACCGCTTATCTGATCGAAGAAAAGGGTGTGAATCCATACAATATTATGGCAATCACCTTTACGAATAAAGCGGCAGGTGAGATGCGTGAGAGAATCGACCAGCTTGTGGGATATGGCTCTGAGAGCATCTGGGTATCAACGTTCCATTCTACCTGTGTGCGCATTTTAAGACGTCATATTGACCGCATCGGGTTTGACACTAATTTTACAATCTATGATTCCGATGATCAGAAGACACTGATGAAGGATATCTGTAAACGTCTGAATGTGGATACTAAGATTTACAAAGAGCGGAGTCTGCTTGCTGCGATTTCCAAAGCAAAAGATGAACTGGTAGATCCACAGGAATTTTCTCTCCGTGCGGCTGCTTCCGGGGATTTTGCGAAACGGAAACAGGCAGAGATCTACAGAGAGTATCAGGAGGCACTGCGGCGGAATAATGCACTTGATTTTGACGATCTGATCGTAAAGACGGTTGAATTGTTTAAAACGGATGATCAGGTGTTAGACTACTATCAGGAACGCTTTCGCTATATTATGGTGGACGAGTATCAGGATACGAATACAGCACAGTTTGAACTGATCAGTATTCTTGCCAGAAAGTATAAGAACCTGTGTGTCGTTGGTGATGATGACCAGTCTATCTATAAGTTCCGCGGTGCGAATATTTATAATATCCTGAACTTTGAAAAACATTTTCCAGAGGCAGTGACGATAAAACTGGAACAGAATTACCGTTCTACGCAGAATATTTTAAATGCTGCAAACGGAGTGATCTCCAACAATATGGGACGAAAAAGAAAGACACTCTGGACAGACAATGAAGAGGGGAAAAAGATCGGTTTCAAGCAGTTTGAGACAGGCTATGAAGAGGCAGAGTATGTCGCAAAGGACATCAATGCCTGTGTGAAGGACGGCAGATATCATTACGGTGACTGCGCTGTTCTCTACCGCACAAACGCACAGTCCCGTCTTTTTGAGGAAAAATTTATCGTATCCAATATTCCATATAAGATTGTCGGCGGCGTGAACTTCTATGCAAGAAAAGAGATCAAAGACCTGCTTGCCTATTTGAAAACGATCGATAATGCAAGAGATGATCTTGCTGTCCGCAGGATCATTAATGTGCCAAAACGTGGAATCGGTGCAACAACCTTAAACCGTGTGGCAGATTATGCGGCTGCGGCAGACATCAGTTTTTATAATGCATTGAAAATGGCAGACGATATTCCGACACTCGGCAAGAGTGCTGCAAAGATCAAGCCATTTGTGAATTTTATTCAGGTGATGCGCAGTAAAGTAGAGATTATCAGCGTTTCTGAACTTTTGCAGGAGATTATAGACGAAACCGGATATGTGAAAGAATTGGAAGCGGAAGATACCGAAGAGGCAAAGGCGCGTATTGAGAATATCGATGAGCTGATCAGCAAAGTGGTTGCTTACGAGGAAGGCGAGGAACATCCGACACTCAGTGGTTTTTTAGAGGAAGTGGCACTGGTTGCAGACATCGACAGTCTCGATGAGGGCAGTGATTATGTTGTTTTAATGACATTACATAGTGCAAAAGGTCTGGAGTTCCCGAAAGTTTACCTTGCCGGAATGGAGGATGGATTGTTCCCAAGTTATATGTCCATCACTTCGGACAGTTCTTCTGAGGATCTAGAAGAGGAGCGACGCCTGGCTTATGTGGGGATCACGAGAGCCAAAGAAGAACTTACAATTACCTGTGCAAGACAACGTATGATTCGTGGCGAAACGCAATATAATAAAGTATCGCGGTTTGTTCGGGAGATTCCGTCTGAACTGTTGGACAGTGAACTGAGAAAGCCGGCATCTGCAAGAGAATCTTCTTTTGGAAAAGAGAGCAGTTTCCCATCTTTTTTACAGAACCAGACAACAGCAAGACCGAAAAGAACAACACTGCGCCAGCAGCCTTCCGGACAGAGTATGCAGGCAAAGGCACTTGTCACAAAGGGTGTTGTAAAGTCAGAGCTTGACTATGGTGTCGGGGACACCGTATCGCATATCAAGTTTGGCAGAGGAGTTGTGAAAAACATCATGGATGGCGGAAGAGATTACGAGGTGACCGTGGATTTCGAAGGATATGGTGTGAAAAAAATGTTTGCCTCTTTTGCAAAATTAAAGCGTATCTGATTCTATTTGGGAGCAGGGACGTTTGTGTATCCGAAACTCTAAAAAATATATAAAATTTTTGAAAAATATAAATTTTTTATATTCGAAAAGTAAAGGATATGGTATAATGGGCGTAAGCAATGAGCAGTGCACATAGATTTTTCTGGTGTGTATTGCGTTTAGGTTTTGCATATCCTATAAAAGTATAAATAAGAGAAGGAGCGGAACACTATGAACAAGGTGGAAGATTTCATCAATGCGACAAAGTTAAACGACTTACTCAATAAGAAAGAGGATCTGATCAATATGACAAAGTTGAATGAATTATTAAACAAAAAAGAAGCAGAAGAAAAGAAAACATCAAAGGTTGTATGGATTTTTGCAATCATCGGTATTATTGCAGCAGTTGCAGCAGCAGTATATGGCGTATATCGTTTCTTTACACCAGATTATCTGGAAGATTTTGAAGACGATTTTGAAGATGATTATGATGACGATTTCTTCGAAGATGAAGAGGACGAAGAAGAGCCGGCAAAACCAGCAGAGAAAAAAGAAGAAGAATAAAAATAATCTGGAGGGCTGCGGATGCAGCCCTTTTTTCTTGTGTAACAGATAAAAGAAATAGAAAACTGTGAAGTTAATAAAATGTCAATGGAATCATGGACAATTTTATAGTTGATGAAATAAAAATGCGAGGAATTTATGAAAAAAGGACAAATCATAGAAGGCGTGATCGAGCGCGTAGACTTTCCAAATAAGGGAATTATCAGAACAGAGGATGGAAGACAGGTTATTGTAAAAAATACGATACCGGGACAGAAAGTGTCTGCTTCCATCAATAAAATCCGCAAGGGAAAAGCAGAGGGCAGACTTTTAGAGGTATTGGAAAAGTCACCGCTGGAAGGGGACAAAACAGGATGTGTCCATGCCGGGGAATGTGGAGGATGTACTTATCAGACACTTCCATACGACAGGCAGCTTGAGATGAAAGCAGAACAGGTAAAAAAATTAATGGATGATGTGATCGATCAGGAAAACCGGGATTACCAGTTTCTGGGAATCAAGGAAAGTCCAAGGCAGACCGGATACCGCAATAAAATGGAATTTTCCTTTGGGGATGAATTTAAGGATGGACCGTTAGCACTTGGCATGCATAAGCGTGGAAGCTTTTATGATATTGTGACGGTGGAAAACTGCCAGATCGTGGATGAGGATTTCAGAAAGATCCTGTCTGTCACACTTGCTTATTTTCGTGAAAAAAATATCACCTATTACCATAAACTGCGTCACACCGGATATTTAAGACATCTGCTTGTCCGTAAGGCAGTCAAAACAGGGGAAATATTAGTAGATCTGGTGACTACAACGCAGACGGATTTTCAGGGAATTGCCGGAGCGCAGATGGATGAAGTTAAAAGTACGTTGAACAATGCACAGGAAAACGCATTTGCAGGAACGGAAGAGGAATTATTAGAGGGCTGGAAAGCTACTCTTCTTGCAGCAGAATACAAAGGTATCATGACAGGTATTCTGCATACGAGAAATGACAATGTGGCAGATACCGTGACGAATGAAGGCACGGATGTTTTATATGGACAGGATTTCTTTTACGAGGAATTGTTAGGGCTTCGCTTTAAGATCACACCATTTTCTTTTTTCCAGACAAATTCCCTGGGTGCAGAGGTGCTATATCAGACTGCCAGAGAGTTTATCGGAGATGCACTTCCAAGCGGAACAGACGCAGATATTGCGGAGCATGGTAAAATTGTATTCGATCTGTATTCCGGAACTGGAACGATCGCACAGATGCTTTCTCCGGTAGCAAAAAAAGTGATCGGTGTGGAGATCATTGAGGAAGCAGTGGAAGCAGCCAAAGAGAATGCACAGTTAAACGGTTTACATAACTGCGAGTTTATCGCAGGGGATGTACTCAAAGTCATTGACAGCATTGAAGAAAAGCCGGATTATATTGTACTTGATCCACCAAGGGATGGAATCAATCCAAAAGCTTTGGAAAAAATCATTCGTTACAATGTGCCTCAGATGGTTTATATTTCCTGCAAGCCGACCAGTCTGGCAAGAGATCTGGAAGTTTTACAGGCGAGAGGATATGAAGTGAAAAAGATCTGTTGTGTCGATATGTTTCCTTCGACTGTTCATGTGGAGACGGTAGTTCTTTTATCCCAACAAAAACCAGATGACACGATAGAGATCGACTTAGACCTGGACGAGCTGGATGCCACCAGTGCCGAGTTGAAAGCAACCTATCAGGAAATCAAAGATTATGTGCTGAAAGAATTTGGCTTGAAGGTTTCAAGTTTATATATTTCTCAGGTAAAACGCAAATGTGGAATTGAAGTGGGAGAAAACTATAATCTTCCAAAATCAGAAAATGCAAGAGTTCCACAATGCCCGAAAGAGAAAGAAGATGCTATCAAGGCTGCCCTGAAATATTTTGCGATGATCTAAGGACATCGCTGATTTCAAGGAGGAATAACACATGAAAAGCACATTTGAAAAAATGGGTGGAACCTACACACTTGGCGCAGACGGAATTTACTATCCGAATCTTGTCAGTACAGATGAAGAACCGCATTATGGGAAATATGGAATGATGCGGAAAACGTATCTGAAAGAGCATCGTCCGGCAATGTATTCACTGTATATGTTGGAAGACAGACTGACAGAACATCTGAATACTGTGGACGATGAAGCACAGGAGAGAATGGATATTCTGGTGCGTCAGATGATGGAGAGGCAGGGCATTACGGAAGAATTGAAAGCTCGTGATCAGATGGAATGGGTCAGATTGGTAAATGGTATTCGTAATATGGCAGAAGAGATTGTGTTAAAAGAATTGGTGTATATTTAAAGTGTGGAAAGCTCCTTCGGGAGCTTTTTGCTGTTTATAAGATAAATTCTGTCGGAGGTTTTGATTTAATGATTTGATTTATAAAACTGCCAATGATACAATTAGCGTAATTTGTAAGAAAGCAGAGAAAATATGAGTGAAAAGTTACTGATTGTTGAAGATGACAAAAAATTAAATGATGGAATCCGTCTGGCTTTAAAGAATGATGCTTATTTCTTTTATCAGTGCAGAACTTTGCAGGAGGCTAGAGAGATCTTGAAAAAGGAAGATATCACATTGGTTTTGTTAGATGTGAACTTGCCGGATGGGAATGGGATTGATTTTGTAAGAGAAATAAGGAAAAACAGTCAGGTGCTGATTATTCTGCTTACAGTAAATAACATGGAAGTAGATATTGTAACAGGATTGGAAGCTGGGGCAAATGATTATATTACGAAACCATTTAGCTTGATGGTTTTGCGTGCAAGAGTGTCTGTGCAGCTTAGAAATAAAGAGGCAGCAGCTAAAAATTCTATGGAGCTTGATAGATTTGAGTTCTATTTCGATAAAATGGAATTTTTCAAAGATGGAGAACCTATTGAACTTAGTAAGACAGAATAAAAGCTCCTTAGAGAGCTGTGTGAAAACAGAGGAAAAGTATTGAAACGGGAATATCTGATTGACGAGGTATGGCAGGGAGATACAGAGTTTGTGGATGCTCATGCTCTGACTGTTGCAGTTAAACGTCTCAGAGACAAATTAGAAGATGATACGCAGAAGCCTGAATATATCAAGACGGTTTATGGAATTGGTTATACCTGGGCGGTGAATGGATGATAGAAATAATTATATTGATTGTAGGAATATTTGTTTTAAGTGGAATCTTCTGGCATAGTATTTTTTATCAGAAAGAAAAAAAGCTTTTGAACCGGCTGCAGAAAATGCTGGATTGCGCAATAGATGGAGAACTGGAACGGACAGAAATATCAGAGGAAAAGTATTCTGCTCTTGAAAACAGCATGAAACAATATATAGACAGTAGCTTTCTGGCAAAAAAAAATCAACAGGAACAAAAAGAAGTGATACAGAAACTTATTTCCGACATTGCGCATCAGACTTTGACTCCTATTTCAAATTTGAAAATTTATGGTGAAATACTCTCTGAAACGAATCATGAAAATCAGGAGGAGATAGATACCATTTTGGAGCAGACAGAGAAATTAGATTTCCTGATACAATCACTGGTCAAATTATCACGGATGGAGAGTGGAATTATCGCAGTACATTCGGAGGATACTACTATTAAGCAGATGCTTGAATCTATACAGCAGCAGTTTAACGCAAAAGTAAGGGAGAAGAATATTACTCTGAGCCTATGTGACACGGATTTGCATGTTCGATGTGATTCAAAATGGACCGTGGAGGCACTCGGAAATATTGTAGACAATGCGATTAAATACACAGCATGTGGGGGAAACGTTCAGATAAAAGTCGAGCAGAATTCTTTTTTTGTAAAGATTGACATCATTGATGATGGCATTGGAATAGAAAAAGAAGAAATACCAAAGATATTTGGAAGGTTTTATCGGAGTCTGTCAGTGGCAGACCAACCAGGAGTAGGAATTGGCTTATTCCTTGCAAGAGAGATTATTCAGGCACAAAAGGGGTATATAAAAGTGACATCAAAGAGAGGAAAAGGTTCTACATTTTCTGTGTTTCTTCCGATAGCAAAGAAGGAATAGTATCAAAACTGTGATATTTCAGAAACCAGATGGAGACATTGTTATGATAAAGTCTGTATTGTAAAGATCAATACAGGCTTTTTTGATGGGAGGATGGCATGAATATATTAAAAGCAGTAAATTTACGAAAAATATATGGGCAGGGAGAAACAGAAGTCAGGGCTCTTGATGGTATAAACCTGGAAGTAGAAAAAGGGGAGTTTGTAGCGATTGTTGGAACCTCTGGAAGTGGAAAGTCTACATTGCTTCATATCATTGGTGGTTTGGATAATCCAACATCCGGTCAGGTCATTGTTGACGGACAGAATTTAAGCCATATGCCAGATGAAGAACTTACTATTTTTAGGCGTAGAAATATTGGATTTGTATTTCAACAGTATAATCTGGTTCCGATGCTGAATGTATGGGAAAATATTGTTCTTCCTGTAAAACTGGATGGAAAAAATATTGAAAAAGGTTATGTAAATGAAATCATAGATACACTAGGCATTCGGACAAAACTGGAAAATCTTCCAAGTGCACTGTCAGGGGGCCAGCAGCAAAGGGTGGCAATCGCAAGAGCATTAGCGGCAAAACCTGCTATTTTGCTGGCAGATGAACCGACAGGCAATCTGGACTCCAAAACGAGTCAGGATGTATTGGGACTTTTAAAAGTCACCAGTAAGCGTTTTCATCAAACGATTGTAATGATTACTCACAATGAGGAGATTGCCCAGATGGCTGACAGGATTTTACAGATTGAAGACGGAAAAATTGTTTCAGACAGTGGTTTGGTATAGTGAGGGCGATTATATGGTAAAAGTAGAGAATAAAGAAACGTTACGATTATTGACGAAACGTTTTATGAAAATGAACCGAGCAAGAAATATTATTGCTGTTATTGCAATCATGTTGACATCACTGTTATTTACAAGCCTCTTTGTGGGGAGCGTATCCATGATACTTTCCAAAAGAGCAACGGAAATTAAGCAATTTATGGATTCATCCCATGCTATTGCGCAGAATTTGTCAGAAGAAGATGCGGAGAGATTGCAAAAAACAATAGAACAGGATGAAGATGTGGAACGATATGGTTCCGGTATTTTTCTGGGAGCTGGAAAGGACGAGCGGTTTGGATTTTCTGTAGAGGTCCGATATGCAGATGAAAATATGGCAGAAAGCTTTAATTGTCTGCCAACTACAGGAAGACTGCCAGAGAAGGAAAATGAAGTAGCAGTCAGCAGCTTGGTACTGGAAGCACTGGGAGTTACACCAAAGATTGGGGAGGAAGTCACGTTGACGTGGGAAGTAAATCCAATGCTGAAACAATACAAAACAGATACATTCCAGATATGTGGATTTTGGCAGGGTGATAAGGCTGTTTTAGGTCAGATGGTCTGGGTATCTGAAGCCTATGCGAAGGAGAATTGTTATCCTATTACACAGAAAGAATTAGAAAATGGTATCTATAATGGGGGAAAGGAGTATTCTGTCTGGTACAAGAATCTTTGGAATCTGGAAAAGAAAACAGAAAATATATCTAAGACAGCAGGATTTACGAAAGCAGGGACAGGATTGGAGATCAATCCGGCATATAATCTTTTTGAAGAGGATTCATTTTCATTCACTTCCCTTATTGTAATGGTACTGTTTGTGATATTGGCTGGTTACTTAATTATTTATAATATTTTTAATATATCCGTGAAAACGGATATTAGAGCCTACGGATTATTGAAGAACGTGGGAACAACAGGAAAACAATTGAAAAAAATTGTACGTATGCAGGCATGGAAATTGTCAGCAGTGGGGATTCCAATCGGATTGATCTTCGGTTATCTTGCAGGTTTTTGTATGTCGCCGGCTCTGACAGCAGATGCCCAAATCAGTGCACAGGCAGGAAAAACTACACAGACAGTAGTATCAGCTAATCCTTTGATTTTTTTTGCAGCAGCTCTTCTGACACTTTTAACGGTGTATTTATCCAGTCTACAGGCTTGTAAAATGGTGGAAAGAGTTTCGCCTGTGGAAGCCCTACATTTGGCAGAAGGAGAGCAGTCACAGAAGAAAATAAAAAAGAATACTTCTGTAACCTGGTGGGGAATGGCAGTTCAAAATGTGTTCCGTAACTGGAAAAAGGGATTGATTGTTATGCTTTCTATCGCTCTTTCTATGGTAGTGGTCAACTGTATTGTGATGTTGGTGCAGGGATATGATTTTGAGTCTTACCAGAATATAGTTTTAGCATCTGATTTTCAACTAGATCAGATGACCGACACTTTATCGAATACAAATTTCAACGGTATTACACCTGAAATCAAAGGGATTCTGAATAAGTGTCCGGAAAGTGAGAAAACAGGATATGTGTATTATTCGGAAGAAAGACATAAGATGGAACCGGCACTTTTGAAAACGTGGGAGACATTGGCAGAAAAAAACAAAGAAAACTGGACAGATTATGAAAAGCAAATCTGGGAGGAAACAAAAGCGGATAATACTGTAAAGGTTCATTTCCTCGGAATTAGTGAAGCGGTGTTTGATATGTTAGAATGGAAAGGGGAAAAATGTTCCTGGGATACGTTTAAAAGTGGGGATTATGTGATTGTGGACTATAGTGATAAATATACAGAACAACCAGTTTCTTATTATCAGTCTGGCGAAACTTTTAAAATGGAGTACGGAAACGGAAAGCAGAAAGATTATGGGGTGATTGGAGAAGCTATGATGCCATATTCCCTGGATTATCCGTATGCAGATTCTGTTTATATTACAGTAATGGTCCCAGAAGAAGAGTATATCACTCAGACAGAAAATCAATCAGCAATGTATGCTACTATTGATGCCAAGAAGGGAGAGGATAAGCAAGTAAAAGAATACATTGATAAAAATGTTTTGAAAGAAAATGATATGATAAATGTTTTTTCTGTATTGGATATGAAGGCGCGCTTTAGGCGGTTTGTCAGTAAATATTATATGATCGGTAGTTTTCTTGTCGTTATTTTAGCATTTATTGGCATTATGAATTTCTTTAATACAACAGCAACCTCTGTAATCAGCAGGAAAAAGGAACTGGCGCTTTTGGAAGTTGTTGGAATGACGAAAAAACAGGTATCGAAAATGCTAGTGACTGAGGGATTCCTATATTTGGGAGGCGCATTTGTGATTGCAGTATTGCTAATTGTGTTTGGAGCAAAGCAAATTTTAGTAAATACGTTCGGTACAGCATTTTTCTTCCGGCTGCATCTTACGATAGTGCCATGTGTGTTTATGATTCCAATTTTGGTTGGGATTGCGTATGTGATACCAAAGTATCAGTTTGAAAAGATGAGTCGGGAAAGCATTGTTGAAAGGATTCGGAAAGAATAATAACAATGTGTAAATTAGGCGTATGGATTTGATGGATCCATGCGCCTTTTTTAGAAAATTACAATTCTATATCATATGACTTTTTCTTAGTCCGAACAGGCTGATTTCGCCGTATTTCCTGTTTCCTCTGATATTCAAGTTCCCATGCACGATGAGAGAAAACATCAGGATCCTCCACATTGAGATAATCCACCTCATTGGCGGTAAAAAATACCTAATACCTAGATATTTTTTTCAACATTTTTATTCTAATCCAACTTCATCGACAAAAATGAAAGCAGGTCGGCCGCTTCCCCAATGCCATGAAGGAATCTTATATTCCGGCTTCGCTATAATCTTGATATAACGCGCACTTACTGTATCAAAGTCCACTTCATGTTTGTAAATACCATTTTTATCTTTTGATGTGACAGCCGGATAGTCGACGGTCTTTAATTCTTTATAGATTTTACCATCGGCAGATGACAATACAGAAATACTTCTTACGTCCAGGATTTCTTCACCAATCTCTACATAAGTACGTACCCAAGCTTTATGGACAGAGGTTTCTTGTTTCAAATCGACAACCAGCTCCATGTCATTTTTGTAAAATGCAATCCACCTGCCAGTTCTGTAATTAGGTGTTCCACTCAAACCATCAACCAACGTATATTCACCATTATATTTATACTTTTCATTGATTGGTTGTAACAATATCAGCGGTTTGGCAGTAGCCTTGTTAAAATCGATCTTTTCTGTAAGTACGGCACTCTTAGCATTACGACGTATCGTAACAGCCTTTAAGACACAACTTTCCTTTAAAGCGAGCGTATCAGTATATTGCTGAGATTTTTCTGTAGGTTCACTACCATCAAGCGTATAATAAACAGGAGAATCTCCTATAGCTGATAAAACAACCTTTATGGAATTATCTGTATAATCAGTAATATACTCAGCCTTGACATTGAAGACATGTTCGGCATAATTATATCCGTTATCATCATACACTGATATCAGCTTCGGCAGACGCTGCAAGAAATTATCGTAGTTTTTCTTTTCCGGAAGAGTCCACTGAACTTCTGACAAAGCAGCCAGACGAGGTAATTCCATATATTCCAACTGACTATAAGTAGGAATATATTCGGTCCATAAGTTAGCTTGCACACCGATAATATGAGCAGCCTCCTCTGGTGTCAGACTCTTATCTACCGGTTCGTAGCTATATACTCTTTCTACAGATACATATCCTCCGATAGCCAAAGGCTCATTCTCTGTATCTATCGTCTGATAATAATCAAAATACAGATGCGAAGCTGGAGTCATGATAGCGTCATTACCCATCTTGGCAGCCTCAATGCCACCTTCGCTGCCTCTCCATGACATAACTGTAGCTGTAGGACTCAAGCCACCTTCCAGAATTTCATCCCAACCTATAATTTTACGTCCTTTTTCATTCAGGAACTTCTCTGCATATCCAATAATATAAGACTGCAATTTCTGTTCGGCCGTATGTTTAGCATCAGACTTAATTCCCAAAGCCTTAATACGTGCCTGACATTTCGGACATTTCTGCCAACGTACCTTTGGGCACTCATCTCCTCCTACATGAATATACTCAGAGGGAAAAACTTCAACAATTTCGCCCAAAACATCTTCTATGAATTTAAGCGTTTCATCATTACCCACACACAGGACATCCTCAGATACTCCCCATTGCTGCCATACTTCATACGGTCCACCCGTACATCCTAGATAAGGATAGGCAGCTAAAGCAGCTTGCATATGTCCTGGCAAATCAATTTCCGGAACGACTGTTATAAATCTTTCCTGAGCATATTTTACAATATCACGGGCTTCATCCTGAGTATAAAACCCTCCATATTCTACATTATCATATTCTCCCGAATTACGTCCTATAACAGTTTTTGCACGTTTAGAGCCAATAGTCGTAAGTTCCGGACGTTTCTTTATTTCAATTCTCCATCCCTGATCGTCAGTAAGATGCCAATGTAATCTGTTTATATTATGCAAGGCAAGCATATCTATAAAACGCTTAATAGAATCTGCCGGAAAGAAATGACGCGAAACATCCAAATGCACTCCACGATATGAAAAACGCGGAAAGTCATTTATCTCTACTGCCGGATACACTACATTTCCATGTTCCGTATCAGCCATAGCCTTACGCAAAGTCTGAATCCCATAAAATACTCCTGCTGCTGAAGCACCTTGTATGCTAATATTATTATCACCAACAACCAGGCGATATGCTTCCGGGTTCTTATCATCCAGTCCGGTTGACAAAACAATTGCATTCTTCTCTACTTTCTTATCTGTAACGTCCAGTTTCTTGCCTGTCTGTCCAGCTATATACCCAGACAAAAACTCAGCATTACGTTTCATAGCCTCATCACCTTCAGGATATACAATAGAAGTCGTACCTGCTAGTTCAAAACCCTTATCCGATGAGATTTTTTCAACATGCTGTGGTAAAGGAATAATATCAAAATCGGCCTGAACAGTCTTCTCACTCGTACACGAATAAAAAACACTTCCCCATACCAAAAGAACTAATCCCGTAATTATATTCTTCTTCATACAGAACTTTATTAAAAAAATTAAGAGCAAACTCAATATAATACATAAAAAGTCTGCTCTTAAATAACTTAATGTGTAACTAAAAAATAAATGCAGCTATAATATTAGTTCGCAGTATAGATATAGAATTTTGTAATATCTACTCTAGAC
>ERZ1106978.884-NODE-884-length-18798-cov-6.664141_pt1 | contig 18798 bp, 18 predicted proteins | sample MGYA00403689_ERZ1106978 | MGnify/ENA primary metagenome ERZ1106978 (study PRJEB35170, sample SAMEA104062434) | human gut metagenome | biome: human gut; feature: human-associated habitat; material: faeces | place: Denmark | collected 2012-08-02 ...
TCTTCCTTACTCAACGGTGGCTGACCGATAATCTCACGCATAGCATTGATTTCCATGAATTTCCCAAAATCAAAATCGTATGTATGTGATTCAAAATTATTGAACTTGTTGGCTGGTTTTTCTTCTTTTATTCTGTCTACCTGAGCCTTCGCAGCATCCGGATGACGATATTTCCATACCACCTGCAAAACATAATAAAACGGCTTTGTAGCATCCTGTATTGTGCCCTGATGAGCCATGCGCTCACAGATGATTACAACATCTTTATATGTAAGAGAGTCAAAACACTGCTTAATATCCGAAGTCTGAACTTTCTGTTTCTCAATCCAAAAGAATTTCCGTTTCAGACGACCAACCTGCATACAGGCGGTTTTTACCATCCGGATCACATCCGGATCCAGCCGTCTCTGATACTCATCCGAGGTCTCAATAATGTCAAAACGCTTATCTGAATAGTTTTTCAGATGACGATTGATCCGGGCCTCACGCTGCTGTGGAGTTTCCGTAGCCACATCAACTGAATATTTTTTTTGTTGACGTTCTGCTCTTCTCTGTGTAGCCTTCCGTTTTTTCTCACTTTCCTTTTGACCTGCAGTCACATAGAGGCCCCACACCGTCGGAAGGACATCTGCGATTTTATGCATACCAAAAAGAAAGGCACACTCATCTATCCCGTAGTGCTTAAAAAGTATTCTTGCAACCGTGTCTCTTATAGAAGTTAAACGCTCCGGATGACTCATAACCTTGATCATAGTCCGATCAAGATACTCTTCAATATCATAAGAGAGAGACGTACTGCTCCACTTACAGAAACTCCAACTAAAGATATCCAGAATTTCCCGGGCCACCGCATCAGAAGAAGCCCTGGCATCCAGCCAGTTATACCAGTCGAACGCCTCTCCCCCCGTCCCCCTCACCGCAGTAGTAGAGAGAAGAGATTCTGGGGAACGATCAACAAAAGACACACACACTGACTTAGCGGCGTTTTTTGCACTTTTAGCAACCAAATCAGTATCCACCTGCTTCACTTCATTAATGCTGATGATATCTGTCTTATCTTCCGATGCTTCATTCTTTTCATTGTGACGTTCAGCAGCTTTGCGATAACGCATCAAATTTTCTTCTTTTGCGATCGTACATACTTTTCGCGTTGATACGCCCACCTGTTTTGCAATCTTATCATATGTCAAAAGATCGACCTGCTTTAACAGCTCGATAACTTTCTCTCTCTTTTCTATTTTCCCCTGGCGTGCCTTCTGCCGTTCTGCAGTACGCTGCCATCCCATATCAAGGCCCAGGGCCTTAATTTCTTCCTCACTCAGATTTAAGCGCTCGATTAAATAGGTGTTTGACAGCTTATAATACCCCCTATGATCGAAACCTACGCTTGCATCAGTCTCTTCCACAATGTGATCTAGCTCCGTCTGATCCAAAGGATCCGTAAAACGTGCATTTAATTCCTGCAGCTTGTCCACTGCAGTTTCACGATCAAGCTGCACATACGCCGAGTACGCGATAAAAAGGATCTGCTCCCGACAATCGTCTGTGCAATTCTTTCCTCGCAGATCCTGCAGTTTCATCAGCTGATCCACGCGCGCACTAAGAAATGGAAAGCGAATCTCTCCAAAGGGGATTACCTTTCCAGCCGCAATCCGTTCCTTTTTCTTTCTTTCCTTTTCCTCTTTTTTCTTCCGGTACTCTTCCTCATCAACCCAGGTCCAAAGATGGCAGTCCTTAACAATCGCAGAAAGCTCATAACATGTTCCGGACATGCCAATCAGTCTGCAGTACGTCTCCGCAGACTGATTATATGTACCCGGCAAGCGGCAAACCCTTGCATCATCCAATGCAGACGCATCGGGCTGGGCCGCCATCGGATCAACCGCTAAAATATCACGATATCGTTCAAAAAGACTTTTGCGCACCCTTTTAAAGAATGACTGCTGTTTCTCCGTCTGATCAATATTTGCAATCGACCTGGTCAGCACATACTGCAGGCCAAAGCCTCTGCCTGTATCGGTAATCATCGTCGGTTCTGCCAATTTTCCGGAGGCATAAGCCTCCTCTAGGAGCTCAACAGTACGTTTCTTTGCTTCATCTACTTCGCCAAAATTCTCAGCATGACAATCAATATCAATGAAAATGCTGCAGTAATTAAAAAGACTGGCCGAAGTCCGCTTGCTGCCCTTAAAACTATTAACAGATGTATAAAGGTTGGCCATATCGGTTCCTGTCGCTGCCAGATCATCCATGTCGCACGTGCTCAGCTGGCTGACCTGATCTCCTTTTTTCCGGAGGCGGATCATCTGGCCACCGCGTTTATCGTGGTACAGCGTCCGCAAGAAAGCCATCTTTTCTTCTTCAATGTTTTTTTTATATGTATAAAAAACCGCCATTTGATCCGCCTCCTTTCCAGTGGATAAATAGCACAGATTTTTCTTTCCGAGGTTGCATTATCCACATCCTTAGCATAAAAAAGAGACCCGCTGAAACGGATCTCTTTTTTATCCATTTTGCTATCTATATTCTACCTTAAACGAACTGGAAGTGCTATACACGGCAAAACTGAAATTTTTTGATTTTTGAACTGATTTTTAAAAACCCTTATTTTACAATAATTTGCGGCACATTGATGTCGCAAAAGTCGGTGCTTTTTTTTTTTGTTTGTCGCAAAAGTCGGTGCTTTTGTCGCAAAAGTCGGTGCTTGGTGTCGCGAAAGTCGGTGCTTTACAAATTTATTTCAACTCCAATAATGGAACGACCTGCAGATAATATATCATATCCTTTAATATATTTTTCAGTTTTAAACGACTCCAAAACCCTTATCATCATTTTATGCAATTTGGCCTTTTTATCTCGAATATTCACAAACTCTTCGTCATACCATAGTTCTGTGAGAACTCCCTTGTCAAGTTCCTCATCATAATATATGACTTCTTTTAATGCAGCCTTATTTCTTGCCCGCTTCAATTCCTCAACACGCTGGATTACATACCGTTTTACTAAAATGGCATCATCTGTATCAGTCATCCCAGGAACTTTCATAAGGCTAATAGGTACTGCAGCAATGCGCCCTATACGTTCTGCATAGTCATAGAGAACCGGCATTTCCTTTAATGAAAAACCATTAAGGTAAATTTCCCCATTGGCCGACTTCACCTGAACTTCCCGTAACGGAAGAAGATAATCTGTAAATAATGCCTTATCACCTTTTCTCAGTTTTATCCCACGTGCTTCGAATTCATCCGTACAATCCAGTGTAATACGAATCAGTGCCAATTTTTTCAGGCTACGTGTGACGGCTCCTGCTTTCTGCGGCTTAACATCTCCCTTCATATTTCCAGACATAATCCTGGAAATCATCTCCGGAGTAAAAGAGCTGCAGTTATTTTTATACAGTGTATATACCGAATCCATCACAGCCAAATCATACATCGTAACATTATTACTTGACAGTTCAACATCCTTATCTTTTTCCAGATCAACTGTTACTATAATATTCTTCGATGGCATGACTTTCAATTCAGTCGGATTTTCAGATGAAACTAAACCACCTGTTGTTGTAATAAACTTTGCTACTGAAGAAATATTAAAATTTTCATTTTGAGTCTTCGGCAGTTTTGCTACTTTAAATTCTTCCATGAATGAAATATCACCCCTTCTTCGACTTCCAATCATTATCTCCAAATAATCTTTCGAGTGGCCGTGGCAAAACCCTACAAACAATTTTCCCATCCAAGGTTCCAGTATTCACACCTTCCGGCAACCAATCAATCTGGCTTAAATAGCTTCGTAATCGTTCTTTTTCGCGCTTTCCAACCGTTTTCAACCCCTGGACATAAGCGTTCACTTCTCCTGCCGTACTAAAGGACATCCGTTCTGCATACGCCAATAGCCGCCTCCGTTGTTCCTGCGTAAGCCGTTTCTGATCGCCAGCATATTCGATCAACCACTCTCCTACTTCTTTTTTCTTATCCTTATAGTATAAGTCAATTTCATCTTGTCGTGGGAATCCGCTCATATTCATTCCCCTTTTCTTTATTTGTTATCTTGTGTCTATCTTGTATTTGTCTTGTATCTATCTTGTATTTGATTCTAAAACCATGTTAACATACTGCGTCAACGTCTGATTGTATTGATCGGCGCCGGATACAACCATATTATATACATCAGCATCAAACTTTACAAAAAGTCTCTGTGCAGCTTGGCCCTTTTTACGTGGAATACAGTCCTTTGACGGTTTTATCAGTAACTGATCATAAAATGCCTGAATGTGATCCGGATCAGCCTGCCTGATTGCCGCATTAATGTAGTATGCCGCTGCAATGCCAAGTTTTCCAGATTTATCTTTTATAATATCATACACCGTATCTGTAAAGGCCATATTGATTTTTTTCGGCTCTACAGATGTTACTTTCTCTTCTACATGCTTTTCCAGATTCTCTTCCGCACGTCTATAAGCCTCATATTTTCCATGCGGCTCATAACTATTATCTTGTATTTGTCTTGTATTTATCTTATTGCTATCTTGTATATTACTTGTATTTGCATACATACCAGATAAATCGAGTTTCTTTTTTGCCATTACGCAACACCTCGCTCCAGTTCAGCCACAAAGTCTTTAACGGACTCTGCGGCACGACTTCCGGGATCGTACTCTGTGATTCCAACGTGTGAGGCAACGCATTCACTAAGTGACACTGCCTGAGGAATTTTCGTCTCAAAAATTGTGGTTTCCGCGCCTGTAGCCATCCGTTCAGCAACATCCTGAACCTGTTTTCCGAGGTTGGTTCTGTCATTACTACGATTAAAGAGAATTCCGGCAATTTTTAACTTTGTATTTGTTGTTTCCTGAATCTCCGAAATAGATTCCAATATTCCAGAGTTTCCCTCCAATGATGCGATGTCCGGCAGCATGATCACAACAGCATAGTCCGAAACTGAAAGTGACAAATAATGTCCCCAACCCGGAGACGGGTTTACGTCCACAAACACATAGTCATATCTGTCTTTGACCATTTTCAGTTCGCTCCGGAAGCGGCTGATCTTTGCATCCATTCCAATTTCAGCAACTGCCATATTGGCCGGGATAATATCCAAATTGTCCTTAACCGGCACGGCCGCATCCTCTAAAGAAATGCCGCCCTTTAAAACATCTACGATTGTTTTCATTCTGTCTGTTCTTGGAACCCCAGAAAAGAATGTCAAATTGGCCTTTTGTCCGTCCACATCAATCATCAAAATCTTTTTCCCCTGGCTTGCCAACTCCCAGGCCGTATTATAGCAAACGGATGTTTTTCCGACACCGCCCTTCTCGTTGATATATGTAATTACCTTTGCTCCCATGCGTTCTCCTTTCTTATCTTGTATCTATATTGTATCTATCTTGTATATATCTTGTTGTTATATTGTATCACATAGTTTTTCATAAATCAATCCTATCTTGTATCTATCTTGTATCTAATACAATTTCTACATCATTATTGCTCGGCTTATATATATTATAATATCAACTAACATATATAACCCTAAAAAAAGAGACGGGCTTTTATTCCCGCCTCCTGTGTATTACTTTCCCTGGGCCTTTTCCAACGCTGCCGTAAGCTCTGCAATCTTATCCTGGAGACTTTCCAGCTGCACCTGTAAACGTGCATTCTCTTTATCAGATTCCCGAATCAGTGCGTTCATTTCACGCTCTTTTTTTGCAACCTCATTAGCGCAGGAGAGCGCAGCGTCTTTTTGAGCATCAGAGATTTTCCGCTCCATATCCGTTTTCAGTTCCCGGATTTCTGTCTCATGATCCTTTTTCAACTCTGCCAGTTCCCGATTAGACGCTTCCTGTGTGGCTTTTAATGTCCGGTCTGCCGCTTCCTGGCTTACCTTTAATTTTCGGTCAGACTCCGCTTCCAAACGCTCCATATCCTTCTGCAGTTCGATAATTTTTCCTCTGGCCGTCTCTTCAGATTTTTTCAGTTCATCATACCCAGCTGCTTTTTCTTCTGCAACACTCAGCTTATCAGCCAAATTGGCAATAGTTTTGTCTTTCTCATCAGCTAACTTTGATGCTGTCTCAGCCTGGGTCTTCGCAACAGAAGCCTCTTTCACGGCCTGATTGGCAGCCTGAGAGGCACTGGTTGCCGTCTGCTCTGCAACCTTCTTGTCCTCCTGCAGCTGTGCATTCCTTTCCTGCAATGACGCAATGATCTTGTCCTTGCTTGTAAGAGCTGAAGAAAATTCTTCCATAGCGCTTTCCCGTGCTGTGTTGTAGTCCTCAACACTCTTCAAATAAGCTTCCATGATTTTCTTCATGTACATTTCAAAACTTTCTATATCTTTCGCGCTGTTCGGCACCATTGCCTTTGCCCGATTCAATTCCATGACCTGCATCATGTGATCGAAGCCCTGCGCCTGGTTCATGCCATTCTCTTCACAGAACTTTCTAAATGCGTCTGCCGCTTCCTGGTCAATTCTAAAATTTGTCTGTTTAATTTCTCCCATTTTCTCTTCCTTTCTGTGTCTGGTTGCCGTTCCTTATTTGATAATACCATTATATCATGCCACCGCATTGTCGTCAATGCTTTGTCATACATTTGTTATACATTGTTATTGTTATACATAGTATATCATAATATTAATAATTGAACATTGTATGTTGATACCATCAAACAAAAAGGCCAGTCATACGACCGGCCTAACGTTGATTATTTGAGATTAGAAAATAATTTTTCCAGTTTTTCCCGCAAAGTTCCGTCTTTTGCGTATTTTAGGGTATCGCATAACTTGATATCCATATGATGTTCTTCTTGGTGGACTTATCCTGCAGGATTTCCAAAATAGAAAAACGTCGCAAATCCTTTATCCATGCGGCTTTTCCGCTATTTTGCACATTCCCTAAATAATCCTCATCGAAAAAACAGCCACCGTAAGTTTACCCCACGATGACTGTCTTTCTTGTTTCCTATTTTATTTCTCTACTTTTTCTTTTACTGGATCCAGGCTCCGTCTGCTCCGACTTTATATCCATCCGGAGTAGTTGTATTCACGAAGAGACGTCCTCTTGTACCATCGGATACTGGATTGAAGTAATACCACTTGTTGTTTAAGAGTTGCCAGCCGGTCAGCATGCCGCGGTTCACGTCGATGCAGAACCAGTGTTTGTATACCGGATCATAGATCCAGCCGGTCCTAATATAGCCACTTGCACCAAATGCAAACCATTTGCCATTGATAAATTCCCAATGCGGGATTTCGACCTGTTTGCCTGCAGCATCCGTTGTGATGTTTCCTTTTGCATAGCTGCCATCAGCGTATTTTAACCACCAGCCGGTGCTGTCATATACCCAGGAGCTGTAGCCGGAACCACTTCCTGTTACAATACCGGATACGGAATTTACATACCCCTTAACCGGATCTTTTGTTGTAGTTCCGCCCTTGCTGCTGGAAGAACTGCTGTCTCCAGAGGAAGAGCTTCCGTCAGAAGAATTGCTACCATTGTATTTCCAATTTGCCATAACAGAAACAGACTTGGCAGGCATGATAAATGTCGTGCCCGTTTTAGAAGCGTCGGCAAGTGTTACCCCATCAGAAACAGTCCAGCCGGTAAACTGATAGCCGCTGCGACTGCCCGCATCAATCGCAACTGTCTCTCCCACAACATAATTTCCAGAGCCGCTTTCCTGTGCGTAACTTCCTTCCACGATAACGTCATAACGGGAAACATCATAGTATAGCTTCAAAGTCAGAATGTCGGCTTCGCTTTCAATCTTTTTAAGCGTACCGCTTGCATTAGATTTCGCTGCATTGTAGATAAAGCCTGTGTAGCTCTTTGCCGTTGCCGTTACAGTTTCTCCAATTTTACCGGCCGGATATTCTGTTTCTTTAAGAGCATAACCGCCATTTGCGGTGCTGTCTGCCGTGTAGTGTTCTACGATATAGCGTACTGTATCTGGTGTGGTCTTCGGTATCCATTTTGCATAGAGCGTGAGTGCTGTGTTCACGTTTGGAGTGTATGCCATATTATATTCCTGGTCCATATACCAGCCGTCGAAGATAAAACCGTTGCGGGTAGGCTCTGCCAGTGTATCCGGAAGCCATCTAGGCATATCCAGATAGCAGTCAGGATTAGCAGCGTTGTTCTCGCCGCCGTTTAACTCATACGTAATAGAATGAAAACTGTATTTAACTGTACCCACTGTTACCTTACCGGTACCGGAGATATCCATTGCCTTGACCTGCTCCATAGTCGTGTCTTCTGGCAATGCCAAAGTACCGTTGTCTATGACAGTACCGTCGATTCCATTGTCTTTCAGGGTGTTCATTGTGAGAGTTTTGCCTTCAGGAATGGTGAGGGAAACACCGTCAGCTACATAAAGATAGCAGTATCCATTATTTTTTTTACTGTACTCCTCGATTTTAGTTCTCTCTGTAAGCGCCATGTTGCTGAACACATATCCCTTATAGTAGTCATCATCTGTCGTAACAATAATCACCTGATTTACATCGGCAGTATCACCGAGAATTACGGTGCCATGAGCTAACCAAATGTGATGCCCTTCTCGCATCTTTACGGTTCCGTTAATTGTCAGAGAACCATAGGTAAGCAAATTGGCACACATATCGATGCAGGCAGAGGCGTCCAGCATGCCGTTGATGGTCACATCGGCTCCTTTTCCGGCATACATCGCATGAACTAAGCCGACTGCGATAAAGGAGGCATCGGTATCGATCAGAATGTCGCCGCTACTTCTATAAGCACCAGAGCAAAGAGCCCAGCCCTTGCCTTGAGTTGCTGTTCTTGTCGTTACATCGGCACTTCCAAGCAGTGAAATACTGCCTCCGGAGGAGTTGTCCTTCTTTGTGGTAATCGTAGGAGCTGAACTGTATTCGGGATTAATTGTCAGATCCAGTTTACAGTCCTTTATAGTGAGCGAGCCACCGTTTGTACGGATACCCGCATATTTATCGCTCACCGTAGTTATCTTACCGGTCAGCGAACCCTCACCGCTGATTTCCAGATCACCGGCACAGTCAATGATATCACCGCCTGCTTTTACTGTATTTACACCTTCCAGAACAAGTTCACTGCCAGCCGACAGAACAATTCCATCTCTGTTCCCTGCTTCGATATTGGCGTTCTTCAGAGTCAGAATGCCGGTGCCATCCTCAACCTCGAACTTCACAAAATTGTCAGTAGGAACAGTGCCGTCTGTTACCTTTTCTACCGTGCCGTTATCGTTTGTAACAGCATACGCCGCAGTGCTCTCATCTGCAGAAAGCTCTGTCCCTCCCACTGAGACAGAATAAGAACCTTCGCTGTACAGGGAAATTTCTTCGCTGCCTATTTCTACATTGACACACAAAGCAGCCGCGCTGCTATCCAGTGTATAACCATCTGGCAAGGTGGCAGTAAAGACATATTTGCCACTGTAGGCTCCGTCTTCCGGGAAGTCCGAGCAATGCCAGGTAAGAGTAAGCAGTATATCTCCTTCATCGGCAGATGCGGTGATCTGTGCAGGCAAAAGAGAGATAATATCTTCATATTCCGCCGGATTTTCCTCATTAGCTCCAGGTAAAGCAAGCACACCGTCCACAAGGTTTTCGTCCTCATCAATAAAAGTCCATGCAGTAATGATGTTCTCCTCATCTGATGGAATTATGTTTTTGCCACTGTCTTTTGACTCACAGATTTCACAATCCTCCGGATTGAAGCTACAGTCTGTCCCCTCACTGTATCCACACTCGTCATCATGCTCATGAGCACAATCTAACTGAAGAGTAATGCAGCCGCTGTCTTCATCACAAATGTGTGAACAGTTCAGATAGTCCTCTGCATTCGAAGGCGAAGCTTCGTCGTAATCATCCGAGTAGCAGTCTTCGTCATGCTCATGGATGCAGTGGGTTACTTCATGATAGCACTCCTCATCATGCTCATGATCACATGGTGTTCCTTCACTGTAACCACAGTCTTCGTCATGAACGTGATGCGGACATATAGCTGCTGGCTGATCCGCATATACTGTAAGGCTTGGGATAACCATCTCGCCTCCTGCCAAACATAGTGACAATACCCCCGATAGTACTTGATATCGGATACGCTTTTTCATAATGGCTACCTCCTTTATTTTCTTATAATCTTAACCAGCTGGATAAGATACTTGATTCTTATGTCATCTATCTTATCAAAAGCAAAAAAAAATCAATCTATATCCATTGTTTTATCCTTTATCCAAAATGCATTCTACTGATATTAACCCATTTTGCGGATAATGGTTTTTGGAATTCTTGTAACCCAATCCATTCCATTTTTGTAACCCACTTCAGTACATTGAGGTGTATTGTTTTTTTAGAGTTACACGAAAAATCCCCCACCGCGTTCTCGAAGTATCGATACACTATTGCAAATGTCTTCTAATCCAGTCAGACAACTCCTTTTCTTTCATTGCACCATCCGCAATTGCAATAAAAGTATCCGCCAGTTCTCCGTCTTTAAGCGATATCGTATATCCATTCCACTTAAGCAGCAGTTGCACCACCATTGCTCCAATGCGCTTGTTCCCGTCGAGGAAGGCATGATTTGCAGCAAGGCCATATCCGATTCTTGCTATCTTGTCAATATCCTCCGGGAATAAATCCTCACCGCCAAATGACTGCAATGGTGCTGCTATCGCCGCTTCCAAGCCTGCGTAGTCCCGGATACCGTCCATTCCTCCTGTAATCTGGATGACCCTGGAATGGATTGCGATGACATCTTCTGTGCTTATCCAGATCATTCTGCCATCCTTTCATAATCTTTCTTAAACTCTTCGAGAAATCCATCTGTATCCTTTAATATCTGTGCCCTCGATAAGGCTGCCGGCGGTGTATTCAAAGTGACAGGGAACGGCATTCCCTTGCTCCGCACAAACGCATTGGCAAATATATTGAATGCCGCTGACGTCGTGATACCGAGCTGATTGCAGATAGCAGTCATTTCACTTTTTACCTGACTGTCCATTCTGAATGTTACGTTTGCATCCATGTTCATCCCTCCTTACACTACAAGCGTATTACAAATCATGTGCATTGTCAATGTTGAATGATAAGTTCCATCTTGTCAATCTTCTTCCCTGTATGATAATGCCCGCAATATCACTTGTTATATTCCAGTCTGTCCATTCGCTATTCCAGCTGCAACTCCTTATATCGCCTTTGAAATCGTTGATCTTCCCATCTACAGCAACCGCTCCTTATACTCCTTAAAAAGCTTATCCAGCGTCGTCCGGCTGATTCCAAGTTCCAAAGCTATGGAAGTCTTCGTTCCTTGTCTTGTCATATATCGGTCATAATAATCTCCTATATTTGGCACACTGATTGCCTTACGGCCTTTATACTTACCTTCACGCTTTGCGATGGCAATTCCCTCACGCTGTCTTTCAAGAATCATTGCACGTTCAAATTCAGCTATTGCTGCCATCATAGTCATCTGCAGCTTTCCAGCCGGTGTTTTCGTGTCAAATTTTTCTTTAATGCTAATAAACTTTGCACCTGTACTCTCAATTCGCTGCACAATAGACAATAAATCTGATGTAGATCGTCCAAGCCTCGAAAATTCTTCTACGTAAACAGTGTCATCCTCTCGGATGTAGTCAAGCATCGCCTGAAGCTCAGGGCGCTTTATATCCTTGCCAGATGCTTTTTCTACAAACCACCGATCTATATCATATGCTTGCAGTGCCTCGCGCTGTCTGGATTCATTTTGTTCCGCTGTAGATACCCTGACGTACGCAACATTTTTACCTTTTCCCAAACTAATCTAACCTCCATATGTTCATTTAGGATTATAAATGTTTTTATCTATTTGTCCAAAAAATAATAGCTGACTTTATTTTAACATAATAAAGCCAGCTATACAATGTTCATTTGCGGTATACCCTATTGTTTCATTTATCTTAAGGTAAGACACTGCTTTTTCTTTTAGTTACCTGAAAACGGTCGTTTTTCGGATACAATATATGTTATGATATACACTAACATATTTCTCTATTGGATACTTTCATATTCCCACTTTGTTAATTTGTCCTTGTACAAAATATAGTCAGCATAATTAATCAAAACATCCTGTACCGTATTATCATACTTAATGTTATCTTCCGGATCTAAATAATAAATCTTTTTAGATATACAACCATCTTTATCCGGAATCGATATTTCAATCCTTATAACGCCTCTTTGGAACAAATCTCTATAGATCATCTCGTCCGTATCTCCATAGTTTTTCATATCATGCACAGCCATCATACGTTCCAATTCAAATACCGGCACTGGCACTGGTACTGCAGGCGAATTTTTTCTCGTGTATGGAGATGCTGCATTTCTCAATATCGTTAATCCCAAGTCACTGGCATGCCTTTTCACTGCCGCTTCCATTTTTTCCCACTTAGATTCCTTACTGTTTTGTGCTTCAGCGTATTCGCTCCGGAACCATTCAACGTGATCCGGTTTAATCAAAAACTCTATAGGAATAGATATGGTCTGTCTTGTACATGACGTAATGCTTGACATAATTAAATTTTGGAACTCCTCATCATTAAACCAAACACTGTCTTTCTCTTCAAAATCCAACCTTTTTTGTGCTATGCCAAGATAATCCACCCCGCCGACGCCAAAGCGGCTTTTCAAATAAATATAATGGCAATTAGGCTTGATGTATTTCGATACCCAATCGCGACTACACATTAAAATTCTACATGCTCTTCTAAACGGCAGTGTATAGTCAAATTTTAACGCTGCCAGGCAAGCATCCCAGCGCAGCTCTTTCGGAAGTTCTTCAAACGTAACCAATGTCGGATATCTTTCTAAATCTGGCATTTTACTTATCCCTCCACTTCATATATGTTATAATATAATATAACATATATTTAAGCAAATTGCTATCACTTCATGCAATTTTCTACTTTTCCGGATACTCAAAATTAAATATTTTCTCCCCGTTCTGATAGCCCGTCTTATCTTCATACACATCCACCTGTAACCCGTCCAATTTACTCAGCCCTTGGTTAAAACGAATGCTATTAAATGTGTTCTCATCGTACTTTTTTAAAATTTCCTTCTGGATTTCTTCCTCTGAATATCCAGAAAAACCATTCAACAATACAACAATATATTCTCGGATCTGGTCACCATTATTCATACTGACACTGCTGATAACATCCATTTCTCGTTTTTTCGGTTGCCACACCACCTGCAGCAACGCCACCGCCAAACAGATCACTACTCCGGACACTGCCTCTTTTCTTCCCATTTTCATAATCCATTCTCCCGTTTTTTGTCGAAAAATGCGGTAGAATCAATGTCATCTAACCGCATTTTTCGACTATAATTTACTCATCTTCCACAATCATATCATACTGTATATTCATCGAATTTGGAAGAATTCGACGCAGGGCCATGGCCCTGCGTTCCCCTGTTTATCGTTTGTTATACATTTGTTATATATTGTTATTGTTATACATAACTTATTTGTGAGCATAAAAGAAAGCGAAGAAAATAAATCTCCGTTTACCAGCCGGACAGATTCGAATCGTCCGCATATGACACCTTCTTCTGCCCGGAGTTTCCGCCATTCTTTTTCTTATCCTTCGGCGGATTCATCATTTCCGATAAAGCCCTTATGGATTTTGTCGTAGTTATCTGTATTTCCCAAAGACCGGATTTAGGATTGACCATAAACTTATAGTCAAACAGATAATTTTGATCATTCGAGTCTTTTATGGCATCAGCATATGTTCCTTTCCAGAGCGTCGATGTACCTTTAATTTTCCAGTATTTCACATACAGCTTCTCGAGAATCCCGTCCACACCCATTAGATCGTCAAAGATAAGATCTCGAATCTGATTGATAGGGATTGTCCCGTCATACGGCGTTTCCAGGGTAGCCGTCCAGACATCAGCATAAATAGCCCCAGTCTTCTTGTCATGCCCGGATATGGTTTTTGTCTGCATGATCTTACCAGAAAAGCGATAACCGTGATGCTCTTTTTTCGGCTGCAGACCTCTCCTGGCGTTTGCTCTTTCCCTGGTTATGCGAAGCAGGTTCTTATTAAGGTTTGTTTGACGGTCTCTCTCGGCTTCTGCCTCCGCTACTTCCTGCGTAGCCTTGGTCTTTACCGCCAGGGCATCGGCATCGGCTTTTTGCTTATAAGCTACAGCCGCATCATTTATCTTTTTTACAGCAGCATCCTTTTCCTGTTCCCGCTGACTCACAAGACTTTTTAACCGCCTTATTTCATCGACCATATCATCATATTCTTCTTCCGTCAGAAGCCTATGTGTGGGTGAATGTTTCTCGTCACCGTCTTTATATTCAGACCATCCCATTATGGCCTTGTACATCCTTGTCGCCATTTACAACCCCCTAATATAGTTATTTGCGACTACTTCAAGCCTGTTATGTCCGAGAGCCTTGCTTGCTACAAGCATCGCATCTTTATCGAGTTTCTTGCCCTTTTCGTCTTTTCGGCAAGTATAAACCCCGGATTGAAAACGCTTTCCCGTTCCTTTGTTTACCCTGTCATACGGGATTTCTTCTATCGGACGGGCATACATCTTATATATAGATGTTGCGTATTCTCCCCTATATCCGTGAATGTCTGCATTTCCCGGAACGTGCTTCCATACCTTTTCATCCGGTGCGGTTGCTCTCATACGCTCCACTATCTGCTCTTTATGATCTCCGATAATAGGAGAATATCTCTCTCTACCGCCTTTATCGTTCCTGTGATGCAGAAAGTAATCCTGATCCGGAAAATTCTTTATGCCGTCTTCCAAGACTCCCAGATGCTTCTGTTCTGCCGGTGACAGCGTTTCTTTTGCCTTTAATGTCGATATTTCACGGTCTATCTGCTCTCTGGTGATCAGATCCCGACCTTCCAGCTTCTCCATAATGTTCCTACGGCAGCCAGTTCCTTTACAAAACTTGATAAATTCATCATTATTTTTTTCCGAGAAGTGACGATCCCGAACAGCATCTCCCCGGCTTCTCACGATATCTTCACGGTGACGCTGCGGAGCTTGGAAATAATTAGGATCATCCGGCTGGATGCCGTACAGCTTACCTAGTGCCTTGGCTTCCGTCTGTATCGTCCATGCGCTCAGGTGCTTACCGTTCTTGTCTGTCTGATCGACTCTCGATTGAAGCCACTCATTTACATACTTCCTTGCAGATTTCAGAGTGGTACACTCCGGATGATGTTCTCTTATATAGGTTGCGAAGTAATTGCAATGCTTCCGGTAAGTGTCATAGGTGTTATATGAGAATATCTTTTCTCTTTCGGTGCCGTTTTCAATAGCTTCTCTCTTGCTTGTGCCTTCTCCGGCTTTCAGCATCCCGGTCAGCTTATCGTAAATCTGCTGTTTGAGATCCCGTGAATATGATTTATCCCGTCTTCCCATGCCAGGACGCTCCTTTCTATAGTCTATATATGCCAATAGACAAGGGTATCTCCCTTGTTTACGTTGTTTTCTTCCTCATTATCGGTTAAGTGTTAAAGCTAGGCAGCTTCATCGACTAAACTACAGCCGACTCAGCAAATACACTTTTTTTCATTCCCTATCCTTGCGGATCAGGGCGAGTCTTATGTGTGACTTACGATACACTTTTTATCTTGCTTATGTGTGCAGCCTTTATTTCTCCGGTTTAAGGTTTTCCGTCTTTCCCTTTTTAGAGTGGGGTTCGTGGGCATCTCTATCGGGTTAGCACTCCCGATCAGTCGTTCCGCATCTTCACCGGTGCGTTCCGTTCCTTGTTTTAATGACGTTGAGTAAGGATCTCAGCGGATGTCAGCCATCACCTTCGTTGTTATACAGCCAACGTTGCATTCCCATGGTTTACAGTTGGGGTTCATATTATTGAACCGATAAGATTATCCGGCACCTTTCTCACCAGAGGTGTTGCCGGATCTCTGGCAAATGTTTTCAGTTTCGTCGAACTCTCCAAGTCCGGTAGTCGCATAAGGCTCAACTACAATCGCCATCTTTGATTTACGAGTGCTTCTTCATTGGAAGAATAGTCAGCCGGTCTTTCTCTCGTTTTGGCTTCCGAGGTTCTCGGTCTTTTCCGATGGTCAGATAATTTATCGCTGTTATCATCCAGCCGTCCATTTATGCGAAGGACTCTTTATTGATTTCGCTACTGCTTATTTTGTTTCGTCAGCTCGAAAGGTCTCGTTACTTTTTACGATAAGCCATCTAATTTACTCTGTGAAATTAGAAAACCCGGTTGGTACGTTTTCACACCTTCCTTTCATAATGATTACTCGGATAAGATACGTGATCCTAATTACCTCGGCAAAGGCGTCATCGGTATCGCTCGGAATCACCTAAGATGTACCCTCTTAGCATTAGCGAAATGGTAAAGTACCAAACGTCTTCCGACCGCATCAGGCTTAATTGGCTCTTTATACTCGCCTGATCGAGTAGGCTCATCACCCACTATCATAGTACCAAAATCCCCCTTAAAAATCAATAACATATTTATAAGATATTTCCTCATATCGGTTTACCCGTTCATCAGCTTCGGGGCACTAAGCCCCTTGCTTCTAATCGTGTAAACCGATATTTTTTCGCCCACCGCACTCCCCTCCTCTCTCCTGCAGCACATTTTTCACGCCAAGTTTCCGATCGTCGCATCCACGTTTTCCCAAGTTATATATGTTATTATATACGCTAACATATTTTATTCCGGATTTTTACATCATTTCTTTTCTGTTTATTTCTCCACCATGAGTCAACTAAGTTGGGTTGGTTTTCAATTTATTTTTCAATCTTTTTTCACCTATCCATCGACATACTGAAGATGAAATGAATTTATTATCATTTTTATTATAACCATCAATCACCATAATTAGCATGAAACATCATCAACCCATCAACTGAAAGGAGTTTTACTATGGAAAACACAGATAAACCGAAGAATACAAAACCACAGATTTTCCGCGACACCGCCAACGATGAAGAATGGAAAAAGCTGGTTGAGCTTGCGCTCTCCACCAATCCGATTGGCACCAAGGTTCCTGACGAATACGGATTCTCCTGGAGTGCTATTCGTTCCGATGCTGTTGAACGCGGATACTATGAACCGAAACGGCGCCTGGCTCCCACATCCATTCCGGATACACCCGTTACACCTACATTTCAGATTGAGGACATCACGGACGAACCGGAATGTATTTCCCGTTCCATCCAACTCTATGCTGACATTTCTGACCGCCTGAATGCACTCTGCAGCTCTAAACAACAGTATACAAAAAAGGCTATCTTAAATCAGCTTCTAAATGAGGCCCTGGAAAAATATGGATATTAACCTCCCAAAAAAAAGAACTCATTTGACCAATGAGTTCTTTTTTTATCAACTTTTATGAAACGCTCTGATTCCAGACCACTTCCGGATGACGGTTGTTCTTCATGCAATCACATAGGTACAGGTTAATAAGCGTCTGATACGGAATACCGACTGCATCCGACTGATTCTTAAAATACGCAATAACTTTTTCGTCAAGATTAATGGTTACCTGCTTCTTATTTGTTTTTGCATACGGATTTTTTCTCGGGTTTAAATTCATAATATCATATTCTTCACGCATAATCTCACCTCCAAAATGATTGTTCATTGTAAACATTTTGCTCTGTTTTCGTTGCCTTTCTTGCAGATATGATTCTGATTTTTTCATCTTCTCCACGATAGCAATGGCTAACAATACAAACACCTTTCCTATCAGTCATACCTATAATCAGAAACCTATCTTCTTCTTCAGAATGATCCGGATCATCAAACAGAATCGCATATTCATCCTCGAAAACGGACTGAGCCTCTTCAAAAGAAATCCCATGCTTTTTTTTGTTTTTGGTATTCTTTTCTTCATCCCATTCAAATAGCATTTCTTCACTTACATTTTAATTATAATGTAAGCATTCGTCAATAATACCTCAAAACCCACTTTTTAAAATCGCCCATTTTGGATATTTCAAAAATAGTGGAATGGATTGAGTTACAAAATTCCAAAAACCGTTATCCTCAAAAGGGGTTAACATCAGTAGAATGCATTTTGGATATGTCCCCAAAAAATATCCAAAATGGAAAATGTATATCTTTTAACAATCACAGAATTTACTCACTTGTTTGTAGGTATAAAGCCCATGAGGCCGGTCATGGAAATTCCCGTGGTCGACCTCACATTTCAATTTGAGGAGGAAATAGAGATGTCAGAATATGCCAAGATGTTGGAGCTATTTGACCGGCAGAGAAACCACACAGATCCGGCGCAGATTAGCGTGAAGACGGATGACAAATACTGGTTTACGATCGAAGGTCACAGTCTGCTCGTCAGCCCGCGTATGGTACTGCGCCATTTCGAACTGGACACGCTGTTTTTTAGTCATAATTGAAATCCCTATATACAGGGTATTTGGGAAAATTTAAAAGGAAGGTTCTCTGCCGTAGCAGTAGACACCTTCCTTTAATGACTGATTTTTCCGTTGTCCGCCAACCAATCGGCACCCGAAGTCCGATAAGCAAACTGGTTTTTTCCGTTGTCAACCAACTGTCCGGCACCCGAAGTCCGGAAAGAAATTCGGATTTATTGTGTCAGTCCACACGATAGGCATATAGCCCATCTACTAACTATAGCATACACAGAATATCTAAATTATGCAACGAGTTTATAAATATTTTATTTAGCAATTTGGGAGGTGAGAACATTGAAGATAAAGTTCAGACAGGCAAAAGCGGTGGATGCCCTGCTGTTCTCGAAGTCTAATGTTAAA
>ERZ1106978.897-NODE-897-length-18565-cov-9.829984_pt1 | contig 18565 bp, 18 predicted proteins | sample MGYA00403689_ERZ1106978 | MGnify/ENA primary metagenome ERZ1106978 (study PRJEB35170, sample SAMEA104062434) | human gut metagenome | biome: human gut; feature: human-associated habitat; material: faeces | place: Denmark | collected 2012-08-02 ...
CAGTACGGAAGTTATCGGCAAGATATTAAAATGCAGGTATGCCATCGTCCAGCCATACTCAGGAGTGCAGCAGAAAAAGACGGCTTCTTTCCTATTGTCCCCCGATATGGAAAAATGTATCGGAAAACTAAAGTCTGCCAGCAAATAAACAATCCAAACGCAACGGTGTGTAGCGGTAATATTTGGGGGAGTTCTTTTTGGAACATATTCCAAAAAAGAACTCCTACACATCTAAATGTGTGGACTATTCGTTTCATGGTTGTTTTGTTTCAGTTAACAAAGATAAACACATCGCAAAACCGAACGTCATTATCCTATTTTATCATGAACAACTCCACACAAAAGGAGTTTATTCCCTTACGCATATCTGTCTTTCCGGGACACAGGAAGAATGCATCGTATCATTCAGGCAGAACATGGCTACATAATTTACTGATCAGGCCATAAATAATCTCCGGATTACTTAGGATGTTGAGGTGGATCTTTATGCCGGATGGAAGTTCTATGGTTACACGCCTGTCACCACATGATGAAGTGGGAATGGCAGGAGTATGATTAATATTAAGAGGGATAAACGAATCACCTGTAGGTTCGGTGTGTTTGGTATACGGGTGACTCAATCCATATTTCTTCTTCCAATAATGAAAACAGGAAGCAGGATACGATTCATTATCACAGAAATCCTTTATTGTTAGTCCGCTGGACTGTTGGCGCTTATATAGCGCTAAAAACTCTTCTTTACTCATTGTTCGTTTCATAACGACTTTTTGACCGCAAAGTAATAGAAGAGTTTTTAGTACTACAATGTGTACTTTACCGGATGCTTACGCCATACCTTCCTATTGGCTATTACATCAAACATATCCCCCTTAAAATGGTACTCCGGATATCCACCACTGCATTCCTGAAGGTCACAACTGAAAGCCCTATGACCCAATCTTCTGAAAGCCAGACAAACGGCCTGACTTTCTTCACATGCTACCAAGACATTCATACTTTCTAGAATATGATTTGCATTAAAATCCTATTCGAATAAGTTCTCAGGCCTATATGCTCTACCTTCTGTTCCATCTCCATAAACAACAGAAACTTATAGAACCATGAAATGAAACAAGCGGAAAAGAAGCATCAAAGACTTCAAAAAACATTATATCCAGTTTTAATTCTATGTTGTTTATTTGGACATAAAGACTCTATCAGATAAAAACCACAGCCTTCTTCAAAGTTATAAGTATTCTATGCGGGTTTCATAGAATAATAGCAATGGTATTTTATTCTATACACCAAGGCTTCTATTCCCTATACTTTACAAGCATGACAACAGGATTTGATTCTTCATTCAATTTTGCTGCAATCTCTTTTAGGGGATTTTTCAGCTTATTATCAGCGTAAGCCTCAATAAGTTGGTCTGCCATCAGATTCTGATAGGTAGCAACATCTCCATTACCGACATTTTCTGTCATATTTACTTCCTGTTTATTTATATAATCAGCATTAACAATTACAGGCTTGTAAAATGCATCCTCTTCTTTATCATACATCAGGTCTGTAGCTGGGAATCCTCTTCCTTTTGAAAAGTCAAACTTCTTTTCTATTATCTTAAAAAAATAATATCGGTCTGTTACAGGTCCCATTGTGATAAGTACCTCCGGTTCACCGGATGACTGTTTAACTATGAAAGGATTCAACTGATTATTGTCCGGTCTATAGCTATAAACAGTATCGGAAGATGTTTCAACAAGAAGCCAGTTATTTTGACAAGGTATAAGAGCACGTACTGTTGTTGCTGTTATAACATCCCCCTGACGTACAAATGGAGCCTTAACTGTTTTGAATGGAATTGAAATACCACGGGTAACACTACCGTCCTTCTTCGATATAATGGAATGATAGAACTCCTTGTCCTTTTCTTCTCCGTCCCTATAATATACAGTCATATCATAACAGATAAGATTATTCTTATCATAATTGAAAATATCCATATAATCTGCGCCACCAACAGTATTGAAACTGCGCTTGAAATTACCATACAAATCATATACCAGTATTTTCTTTGAAGAGTTGACAAAAATCTCCTCATTATCTTCATCCAGAACAGCACTTACGATGAAAGCATATTCTTCCCCACCCTGTCCTTTTCTGTTTATCTTTCTTATTCCTTTACCGGTTTTCCTGTCAAAGATATATATATATCCATCATTGACATAATTTTTTGTCAATATGTATTTATCACTAATTGCCATTACCACCCCTTGCGTAATGAATTCATCTGTAGTTTCCAACGGAATATACTCAACATCCATAAAATCCTGAAGGGCTATTTCTTTTTTTAGAAAATAATTATTTTTTACATCTACGGTAATGTATTTACTGTCTGTGTCAGTCTGATTGCAGCTTTTCAGACCTATACCAATAAAAAATAATAGGATAAAAGCCCCAATATTTGTCTTTTTCATAAAATATTTATTTTAATTTGTCCTTTTGATAATGTTTTAAAACTTCTTCCAATTCTATCCTGTTATCTTCTGCTTGTCTCAAAGTTTGCTCCAATGGACCAGGAGGATTGCAAGCTGTCATAAGAATACATAATATGTATACAAGCATATCCCATGACAGCCGGAAACAGTCTTTGTTTTATCATCGCATTTAGAATTTTAGAGATAAGCATAATTTTAAAACTAAACGAAGAGAAAAATATTTCTCCTCCTTTTTATAGATTTCTGAAATATTTTGTTTTCATTATATGAAAATACAAATCTGAATAATTAGGAAGCTCTTTTATGGGTATAAATAAATCATCCATATATAATCTTTCATCCATAACAAAAATAAAAGGTGTATTTTCTTCTTTTAATATTGTACTAAGAGTGGTATCTTTAGATAAATAAATAGGAATATCGGATTGTAAACTATTAGATATAGCTTGATATTCCCTATAATTGGCATCACTAATAATAATCAACAATCGTTCTTTAATATTAGGTATGCTTAAGGCAAATTTCTCTAAGCAAGACATACTAAATTCGATACATGGATAACAATTTTGGGGAGAAAACTTTAAAACAAGTTTCCTCTTATCTGCTATTATTGAAGAGAGAGTTATTTCGTTTTTTAATTTATCAATTAATATAATATCAGGTAATTGACATTCTGAATAAGTGTAATGCATTTGCATATTACCTAACAAAAGTGATAGAATCTGTTTTCTATCACTTGCTGTTGTAACTGCTAATTCTTTCATTCTTTCCTGTTGAATAGCCCAATTCAGACAAATTGCATTCAACGTTATCATTACCAAACAAATGAAAATTATGGAATACTTTTTCCTCATGAGTCAAATGTCAATCTATTTTTTTAGTGTCAGCTATTACAATAATAGGATTGTCATCTTCTTCAATATCAGCTAAAATAGTTGCAACTTTACTGTTCGTCAGTTCTGATGCAGCCAGCTGATATGATTCTATGACGCCATATATTTTGCTTTGAGAAGCCGCGTAGGGCGCAAAGGGAACAACACCATCTATATCGTTTTCTATAGGAAATTGTTTTCGGGCTTTTCCGTAAATACATTTGGCATTGTCTACAGAATAAGCTATCTGATATACATCCATCGTACTGTAATCTATGGCGTTCAGAAAAAGGAAGGCATTACAACTTATCAATGATGTAATAATAGGATATTGGGGCGAATCAGAGGCTCCCGGCATAATTCTTTCTGCGATTAATTGCTCTTCTTCCAACTTGCGGACATAAGATTTTTGGTTTGCCGTTTCCTCGTTACCAAAATTTAATACAAATGTTCTATTAATTCTTTCTTTTCCAATTTCGTAGATAGAATTGGTCAATATGTCAAAAAGGAAGGCATGCCGAGAAGTGTGTGAAAACAAAGCCGAAAAAGGTGAATTTACCTCTTGTACGGAAATTGATTGCGGAACATATAAAAAAGGATGTGCTTCTATACTGTTTAAATCCAACAATATAAGGTTAGGGCGCGTCTCATTCTTTTCATAGGTCTCATTTGCTGAATAATCGCAGTAACAGGCTAAATTTCCATTTTCCAAGTATTCTATTTCGTGTGCTATGAAATCTGTTTTTATGTCATTGGCAAAATTCCCTTTTAAATCGTAGATTAAGATTCGTTTCCCAGAATGATCTAAGACAAATATCTTTTCTCCTTTTTTATCTACTGCTACATCTTCTATCTCTATAAATTCACCAGCTCCGACACCTTTACTTCCAATGGTTCCCATAAATTTCCCATTTACGTCGAACAACAGAATTTTAGAACTTTCTTTATCTACGATAAGTAATTGCGTATCTAAGGGAATAATTTTAGAAACTTGGGCTATCAGGCTTTCGGGAGTAGTTTCTAGTTTGATGTATTCCAATGCTGAGTATAACTCGGACATTTTGATTTTCCGGTCACTTGTTTGGGAATTGACAGATATTATAACTGGAGCATCGTTAGTTTCTTTGGGAGTGTTACAACTACCAAAGAAAATACTCAAACACATTGTGCTTAAGGTAGTAAAGTGAAAAAGCGATTTATACATACAACATTAAAAAAATATGTAAAAGTATTGACATTAAAGCAATATTTTTACAAGTCTATAATCGGTTAGAATATACCTCCTTCACAATCAGTTTGTTTAGAAGGATCGCAACAAACATTAGTTTCGGATTTGCATTTCAGGTGAGTTCCTCCTAACCATAGAGGTGGACATAGGGTGCTTTTCAATGTATTATCTTTTATAAAGGTTGGATTGCCTCCACAACCTAATTCTTCACCGCTAGCTAAAGCTTCAATATTTGCTAAAGCCATTTCAGATATTACTCCTTTCTTTTGTGAACTGTATACATTGTATCCAATAAATAAGATAAATACTGTAGCACATAATACGGTTTTGATATTTACTTTCATAATGATTGATAATTATAGTTTATGATTTTCTTACTAAATAATATATTCTTGCTATTTATTTCATAAATGATGATTAAATTAACTTTGCGAATATACACATTTTTAAACAAAAGAAAAAAAACATATATACAAGAATTTTAAAAAGAAATCATAATAAATTGCAAAAACAGGTTGTTCCGAGGTAATATCCGACTGTAAGATACTCATAAATTAACGATTGAATATTTATCCCGTTCCTATTTAAAAATAAAATCTACAGAGGTATTATTCAGAGTGCAGTAATATATAGTGAGACCGACACTATATTAATGTGTTTGAATGATATTTCACTCTGTGTTCTGAACTTTAATTTTTGCCATAATATCCATTAGTGATTACTGTGCACAAAGGTATAAACGTTGTTTCAATACTGGTATGGATACCACCTAATTAGTGTAAAACTGGTATTTTTATTTCCCCTCTGTTACCGTCTATGATTATGCCAAACGATAAAACCGATAATGGCTGCGTTACTGATAACCATAAAAGCAAGGAATATCCATGAAAGACTTTGCAACCGCTTTATATGGAAAAGTTCGCAGTTCACCCAAAACACGATTCCAAAGAACATGGCAAGAAGCACAAACTTGGTCGCAAAGCAATAGAACAGGTTGTCAGGAACAATTATACGTTCCGTTTACTTCTATGGGAAAAACAAAACCATACAAATACGCTCACCACACCTTGTCCGGAAAAAAAGATTATACGACCGGAAAAACAACAAGGATCCACTCGGAGAAAAGCAAGCAATGAAACAAACTGCCGCTTTGGAAACGAAAGATCCGAATTCCTATATCCCTATCTACAGCCCTAAAAGGCTGGGACGTATGGATAGGCAACAAGGTGAGAGAACACATTATCCTAACGTAAGTTCGACATAAAAGCAAAAGATAGTAAGCCGTCATTGATAAAGTTCACTTCAATGGCGGGTTTCTTTTCAAAGAAACAATAGACTGCAATAGCAGATAATGAATTGGCAATGAAATTGCTGAAAGAACGATGTCATGAGTGTTCTATCTGTGCAATGTTTTTCAGTTCGTTATTGACTGTTTCAATCAACGCTCTCTTTCTGAGCAGGATCCTGTCGGCAATACTCATCAGAGAGTTCCTCATATTGTTTTTAACTTTAGTGACAAGTTGTATACCATTAAGGAAAAGATTCTCAAACAGAGCCTGGCCAATATATACCTTGTCTGCACATAGTTTTCCTTTAATGTTCTTCAGAAACTTACCCTGCTCCAAGGGTTCCCGGTCATCCACATTTCCAGGCGTAAAGTTCTCTCCTTTGTCATTGATTATCAGATGCAGTTTGAATCCGAAGAACCAGCCCATGGAACATTTTCCGCGCTCTGCAAGTCCTTTAAATATCTTATGAATCAGGATTCTTTGGTTATAACGGAGATGTAAAGGGAGAGATAGAGTCAACAAAACTGATGCCAGTACAGTTCCCTAACAAGGCTTTTTTATGAAAATGGTCAGGGGAAGCAACACCTCCTTCTCCAGTTCCACAAAACGGTTATAGGACACCCGGTGCGGAAACAGGTGTTCCAAATGTTTGCAGACATACTCTTTATAATAATGCTTGAAGCAGCGGAAACCACCGGAGTGGAACAGAATAAGAATGACCATAATCTCCACATCACTCATCCGATTAGGCTTATTACGATGCCCGGTCTTCTTGTCTTCAATCATATATTTTTCCTGTTGAAACGAAAATTCCTTGCAAAAATCATCGGCCATACAATAAATCTCTGTAATTTTAGACTCTGTGAACATAGTGGTAATCGATTAAATGTTATAATTGGTCACTATATATTTAATACTTTTATCGCTATATTCCTAATTTTCAAATAAATTATTCTAACCCTTATATCGAGCTCACGTTATTTTAGGCTCATATACTGAGTTTTCGACTGAAATTCAGTGACCTTACTACAAAAAAATCATTTATGGTAGAACCTTTTATTACAATCTTTACACATATAATTGGCATTAGAAATTTTTCCGGAAAATGCTATTACAAGAAAAAAAATAAACATAGACAATACTATATAATCTGCAATAGTTGATCTGAGACCAAAATCATTTGCCCAAACAATATAAAGCCCAGGAATAAGAACAAGAAAGATGCACAATAATGATATCGCAGTTCCGTATTTATTACTTACGTATATAGCCGATACATTGTAACTTCCACATTTAGGGCACCAAACATGAGATTTATTTCTACTATTCACAATAGGATTTGTTATCTCAACAGCCTTTTCATAATCTTTCTCATAAACATATATCGCAATACCTGTAATTGCACCATAAGCACCTGGCCTTTGATCTTGTCCCTCATCATGCTGGCGAGAAACAATGTTATTTTCAATAAGCAGATTTGTAATCTCATCTGCATAAATAGTAGTATCACATTTTATAAGAAGTATTTCCTTCATATTAGGTTCATTACAGTTATTGCATGACTTTGCAGCATCCTGTAAATTATCCTTAGATATATCCAATGACTCTTTCATATTAATAGAATTTATTTATATGCTAATATACTTGTATTTATATAAAAGCAAGATTTATTTCTAAATTTTATCTTTTTTTAAGTTGCTTTTACTTCCTCAAGGTAGATATCCTGAAGAAGTTCATCTTTACTGGTAAACTCTTAACAGCACAAGATACCTGATATTCAAATATAAAATCACAAATCCATTCCAACCATTAAGTCTCTCTTCAGATCCATTCAACTTTTATTTCAGTTTATTTTTAGATTAACCGTAGAACGACTACAACAGCATAAAATAGTTGTCTGGGTATTACATTCAAGTACTACACTTACCTTTGTTTTCCTGACCTTCACCGTTCTGGAAACAAGGTAATGCCCAAATCCACCTTGGTTGAAGATAATTAACGTGAGTTCGACATAAAATCAAAAGATAGTAAGTTGCCCGTCATTGATAAAAATAGCGGGTTTCTTTTCAAAGAAACAATAGGCTGCAATAGCAGATAATGAATTGGCAATGACATTGCTGAAAGAACGATGTCGTGAGTATTCTATCTGTGCAATGTTTTTCAGTTCGTTATTGACTGTTTCAATCAACGCTCTCTTTCTGAGCAGGATCCTGTCGGCAATACTCATCAGAGAGTTCCTCATATTGTTTTTAACTTTAGTGACAAGTTGTATACCATTAAGGAAAAGATTCTCAAACAGAGCCTGGCCAATATATACCTTGTCTGCACATAGTTTTCCTTTAATGTTCTTCAGAAACTTACCCTGCTCCAAGGGTTCCCGGTCATCCACATTTCCAGGCGTAAAGTTCTCTCCTTTGTCATTGATTATCAGATGCAGTTTGAATCCGAAGAACCAGCCCATGGAACATTTTCCGCGCTCTGCAAGTCCTTTAAATATCTTATGAATCAGGATTCTTTGGTTATAACGGAGATGTAAAGGGAGAGATAGAGTCAACAAAACTGATGCCAGTACAGTTCCCTAACAAGGCTTTTTTATGAAAATGGTCAGGGGAAGCAACACCTCCTTCTCCAGTTCCACAAAACGGTTATAGGACACCCGGTGCGGAAACAGGTGTTCCAAATGTTTGCAGACATACTCTTTATAATAATGCTTGAAGCAGCGGAAACTACTAGAATGAAACAAAATAAGAATAACCATAATCTCAGCACCATTCATGCGGTTAGGCTTCTTACTATGCCTAGCCTTTTTGCTTCAATCATGTATTGTTCCTACTGCAATGAAAATACCTTGCAAAAATCATCGGCCATACAATAAATCTCTATAACTTTAGACTCTAGGAACATAATGGTAATCGTTTAAATGTTATAATTGAACACTATAAATTTAATAACTTTATCAATATATCACTAATAATCAAGCAAATATATTAATCCTAATATCGAATTCACGTTAATTTAAGCAACCTCAATGCTTTATTCACTTCAACCTAATTCACTTCCATAAGGTCATCACCCCATAATTCCGGAAAATCAATGATTGATTTACCATTATTCAGGACTGCACATCTGATGGCTTTCTTTACATTCGGGAAAATAGGTTCTATCTTGAAATACAAGCAATGGCGGGCAGCCATTGTAAGCGTTTCTCGTCTATGAAAAAACGGATACTCACAGTCATGTAAATTTAATTTTTCTGTTTACATTTTTTCCTCTTACTTTGGAGCTTTAAAATTCTGGAATAAAAGAAAGACGGAATATCCTTACCTTCGGATACAAGCCTTTTCATTTCATCCTGAATTTCATTGATACCGTCACGTATGTCTGTAAGGTCAGTACAATTTGAAGCGATTGTATAAGGTGAACGGACTTTCCTTTTGCATCTGTGATTATATTATTGTAACGTGCCTACGTAGTCTGTTTAAATCCTGCCTTCGTCCGCATAGCTGTAATATGTATCATTGACAATTATCACGTGGTCAATCATATTGATATTCAGCGCATTTGAAGCAGACCGTAAAGCTGTCGTGAGCTTGTCATCCTCGCTGCTCGGCATATGGCTTCCGCTTGGGTGGTTGTGGCAAATGATAAGTGCTACAGCCTCACAAAGAATGGCTTCTTTGAGGATGACACGTACATCCACCGGACACATGGCATAACCACCTGCCGACACTCTGATTTTGCGTGTTACCCGACTGGATTGGTTCAAAAAAATCGCCCAACATTCTTCCGTCTTGTTGTCGCACAGATAGGGGTGCATGATGTCGTATATGTCCGTGCTGCATTTGATTTGTGGCTTTTCGTTCTTCTTGGAATTGCAACGCTTGTATAGCTCCACTCCAGCCATGACCAAGTTACGTTTGCCTGGTGTCATCTTAGCCAATACTTCTTCAAAGTTGCAGTTTTCGCCATAAGCGATTTCTTTTTCCTGCACCTTGTTTACCATAACTGCACTGTTTGTCAGGATGTACACCAGTTCCGCACTATCCATCAATCTGTAATCTCCGTTTATCTCAAAGCCTGTTCTCATATCCTTTTACGTTTCAATCGTTAAACTTTTGATTTATTCTTCAGCTAGATTCAAGACCTTTTTTTCTATTGTTCCGGATTGTCCTTTCGTCAGCCGACCTTTTTTTTATTGGGATTCATTCCCCATCTGAGTTCTGAGCCTTTTTTCGGCTTCAATAAGGTTCGGATTGTAAGTAACACGACAAGTTTTGCTCATTAAAAATGTTGGGCAAGCGCAGCCTGCATCGTTATTTTTGATGAAGCAAAGGCTTATGGCCGTAACTTGGCACTTACGTAATCCGACAACCTTTGCCGAACAAAAAGACGACTCAGAGGGGAGTGATGCCGAAGCAACGGGGGAGACTGACAACAGGAAAGGGCAGTTCGGAACAACAGGGAAGAAACACCGACCGTCAGGTCTTGTAGGGGTTAAAAACGGAACTTCCGGAACAAACGGTAAAAGGAAGGGGATGCAATACGGAAGAAGAAGGTTGTTTAGGCAATGCCGAAGCTCCGGATGATGACCATTGCAATCCCGACCACGTTGGGAACCTCTCTTTTCTGGTTTGCCCATAATCGGCCGCACAGCGGATGACTACGGACAAACCGGGAATGGGAACAGTCATTCCGATGAAGGGGAGGGTGGGGAAGAATACTGAGTGAACGCAAAAACGTTCTCGGATATGTAGCAAAAAAAGCGGCACCAGGCCGCTTCAATCATTTGCCGGCTTTTTTCTTTTTAGAAACTGACTTCCGTCTAGGCTGATCCGGTTTTTCTTCTTCTTTTTCCGGGAACAAGTGTAGTGACTGCATATACATTACAACTGCAAACATGTAAGAGCAATACAATATAAATTTGCATATATTAGCAAAATGATAACAAAAATTACCTAACAGTGCTTTGAAATTCAAATTATCAATGTACTTTTGCTGAAAAAAATAAAAATATCATGAAAATTAAATTTTTAAGTGCAGTTTTAATAACTGCTTTTATAGCTGTTACAGGTTATGATGCATATGTTTCACAGCAAGATGCGAATATGTTGGATTTGGCAATAACCAATGTTGAAGCTTTAGCTTTGGGTGAAAACGGTGAATTAGGATGTGGTGGTCATTCTACTTGGGTTCCTAATCACTATTTAGGAACAGCTAATTGTTGGAATGGAGGTTCGCATAAAAAATGCAAAGAGATGTCAGGTGTTTGTTGCAATCCATCTGAACAAACAGATTGCGATGGCATTCTAAAGAAAAAGTAAAAACAAGTCTTAAAAAAACATACGTAATTAAAGAAAAATATCGACAGTTTGTTGATAAACAAACTATCAATATAAAAAAGTTCGTTAATAATTAGCCAAGTTTAAGCGGCTTAGACTTGGCTAATTATTAACGAACTTTTGATAAAATGTAAGATTATGAAACTCATTTGTTATTTGATGTTTTTTTTATTCTTTGGAATAACCTCTTGTACTAGTACTAGTAAAAAGGAGCTGAAATACGAAAATGGAACAATAGATGTTATAAACCTTAAATTATATCAGAAAGAAAATATAATACGACTGTCAGAGATAGCAGATTCTATTCATTATATATCACTAGAAACATCAGACTCTTGCTTGATTGGAGCTATCGATAAAATATTACGGACTGATAATAGTGATATAATTGTAGTAGATAAGGATGTGGCTTCTTCTATTTTTGTATTCAATGATGAAGGGCGTTTTAAATGTCGCATCGGTACACGAGGACTAGGTATGGCGGAATATATTAAAATAGAAGATGTGACTTATGGATATGGATTTATTTATGTATGGGATAGCGTACAAAAGAAAGTCTTGAAATATTCGGAGAATGGTGACTTTCTAGATTCTTATAAGTTTGACTATACAGCTTATTCGCTATGTTGTATAAATGAAAATCTGTTATCATTTTGCTGTGATTATACTCCAAACTATTCATTATATAAAGATAAGAAATATCCAAGCGTGATATATTTCAATACAGCAGAGAATGAAATTGCTGGATATTTATATTTTAATGAAGATGTGAACAACTTGGCTTATACGTCCACACTAAATAATTTATATGACAAGAATTTATATTTGCCATTAAATGATACTATTTATAGACTAGATGCAGATTTAATATCGGCAAAATGCATTTTAAAATATGATGACAAATATTTATTATATAAAAATGAGTACATAGAACGTAGTTATACTGAACGAATGACCGTAAATGATGCCGAAGAAGCCTGTAACAAAGGAAAATTCCCTCAATTGATAACATATTTTTCATGCGATAGTGTGCATTTATTATTTATGCGTATGAATGGTTTTCTTTATTCCGGTTTTTATTATCCTGATACGAAAGAATACAAAGAGGCATCTTCTTTGGGAAAAATTCCTATAGAGAATGATATAGATAAAAGTTTTTTGTTTTCTCCGCGATGTGTTGAAGGGAATAAAGTTTATTGTGTTATAGAACCTTCTGAAATACCGGAGAATAATAACTTACCCATAAATGTTGGGATTGATGATAATCCTGTTCTAGCTGAAATTTATATGAAGTATGGAAATAAAAAATAAAAAACATAAGTTGAAGAATTACAATCTTATAATATTTTGCTCATTAAGCTTGTGTCTATTATATTACACTAACAGAACTAATGTTGATATTAGAAAAAAATTAAAAAATGCTTCAACAACTATTGAAACATTAAGCTTAGAACGTGCATTATTATTAGACAACATAATGCTTCATTATACATATAATGATAAAAAAATACCTAATTTATTATTATATACAATAGATGGTGATTCTTTACATTTATCAGAGCTATTAAATGATGACTATAAACTACTTATAAGATTCTCTCAATTAAATTGTTCGTCTTGTATAGATGATATTTTTGAAGGTTTAAGACAGGTAGTAAATAAATTCCCATCAAATAAAGTCATATTGATAGGTACTTATGATAACCAAAGAGTTTTTCAGGCATTTATTAAGAATTATTCTTTACCATATTCTATTTATTATAGTAGAAACTCTGAAGATGTATTAAAAGAAGAAAATATTCCATATTGCTGTTTAATAAACAATGATATGATTCTCAAAAATTTAATGATTCCCATGAAGGAGATTCCGGTATATTCAAGAAGATATTATGAGATTGTCTTGAATCGTTTTTTTAAGTGAGTATAATGATAATCCGTTGGCTGAATAAATATGCGCTAATTTAATTTCGCCAACGGATTTCTATATAGTATAAGAATATGAATCGGTGGTTGGACATAATATTGAACTTATTATTTGGATGTGCATGCTTGTTCATCTTTTGGCTCCTGGCGCAAGTATTCCTCTTTTCTTCCTTCCGGATTCCGAGTGATTCCATGTCACCAGCACTTCAGAAGGGGGATTGCGTGCTTGTGTGGAAGCCGATTGTGGGGGCGCGCCTATTCAACCTGCATAGGTCGCTTCAGCTGGAACAGACGGAGATCTACCGGTTGCCGGGATTCAGGAAGATAAGGCGCAACGACGTAGTGGTCTTCAACTTCCCGCATCCCAATGACTGGAGCCGTATGGAGATGCATATAATGAAATATTACATCAAGCGGTGTATCGGACTACCTGGAGATACAGTATCCATAAAAAAAGGTATGTTCAGGGTGAAAGGTGTGGATGTGCCTTTAGGGAATATTGCCTCACAGAAGCGTATAGGATTAATGCGCCCTGAGGATTTTTCAGAAGGTGTGTACAAGTGTTTCCCATACGATTCCCTACTGGACTGGAGCATAAAGGAGTTCGGACCTTTGTTTGTACCCGGCAAGGGGGATGTAGTGAAGATGGATCATACAGGCGGTGTGTTGTACCGAAAACTCATTGAATGGGAACAAAGAGGAAAAATGCATGTAAAGGGAGATATTGTACTACTTAATGACAGTGTGATAACTTCTTACCGTTTCCACAAGAACTATTATTTCGTAGCGGGAGATCGTGGAGCAAACTCACAGGATTCACGCTACTGGGGACTGCTGCCAGAAGAGTATATAGTGGGTGTGGCGTCAAGAATATGGAAATCAGAGGACAGTTATACCGGTAAGATTTGCTGGGATAGAATATGGAAAAAAATTGAATAGAAATTTAAAATGGATGCTAAACTAAGGAAATGGGTATGCAAAGTTCTGCCGTGGTTTGTAGGAGTATTGCTTACGGGACTTGTAAGTGGAACTGTACTGGTGACAGACGGAAGCATTCCGGTTGACCTGCAAGGGACGCAGTGGATGTGGCTTGCTGCCGTAATGACTGTTGCATTACCTTTGTGGCTTGCCGGATATGTTGCGAATCCGCAACGGATTGTACGTATAGTGTCGGAATCGGTAGAATGGATGCTGATGGGATTCGGAGCATTGGAAGCCCTGCACGGCCTGGGACAGATTGCAGGTATATATCCATCAAACCATTCGCTTTTTGTTCTTACGGGAACATTCTATAACCCCGGTCCATATTCAGGCTATATAGCAGCCATCCTTCCGGTAGCCCTGCACCGGATGTTAGTGTTGAACGGAAAGAAAGACCTCCTTTTAGTCGTGCAGTATTATCTCTCACTATGTGTGCTAATACTGATATGCTGTGTGCTTCCGGCGGGTATGAGCCGTGCAGCATGGATTGCTTCTCTGGTTTCGTGCGGATATGTGGTTCTCAGGCTATACCGTGAGAAAATAAAATCTTTTGTATTAAGACACAGATATGCCTTATTGGGCGTGCTTATAGTCGGTACGCTGTTTGCTACTGGAATGTATTTCATAAAACGTGACTCGGTTGACGGTCGTTTGCTTATATGGAAAATAACTACCCAAGCCATTGCTGACAGTCCATGGGGTGTAGAAGGCGGAAAAACTTTTTCTGCCTTCTACGGTGATGTCCAGGAAAGATACTTCACAGATTGTAAATATTCAGATTCGGAGGCATGGGTAGCTGGAACACCCGACTTTGCCTTCAATGAGTATCTGCAGATTGCTGTTGAATATGGTGTGTGGGGGTCTGTGTTATTTGTAACTGTATTGCTTATGTTGTTGAAGATAGCCGGGAATTGTAAACATCTTGCAGGAATGGGCGGATGCCTTGTATCGCTTATGGTATTTGCATGTTTTTCCTATCCAATCCATATCCCGGCTATTGTTTCTATTTGGTCTTTGGTGGTAATTGTGCTTTGTGGTGAAGGCTTGGTGATGATGAAGTATAGGTTGATTCCCAAAATAGTTTTGCTATCGGTTGTAGCATCCGGATTAATTGTTTCAATAAAAATACATGATTGGTACTCCATACGCACGCAGGCTGTACGCGAGTGGATGCCTGCAAGGGTTTTGTATAATTCTGGAACGTTTAAGGCGGCTGTTAAAGAGTATGGTAAGTTTTATGAAAGGATGAACTGGCATAAAGATTTTTGTTTTGAGTATGGAAGGGCATTATACAAAGCCGGAAGTTACGGCAAAGCGGAAGAAATTCTGCTTGAAGCCATGACGGTCAGCGGAGATCCGATGATATTGAATATTTTGGGACGCAATGCACAGGAAAGGGGTGAGTATGAGAAAGCAGAGAAATATTTGATACGTTCTACCCACAGATTGCCGGAGCGTATCTATCCCCATTATTTACTTGTAAAACTTTATTCGGAGTCTGAGTATTTTAACAGAATAAAGCTTATTAAAGAGGCAAAATATGTACTTAATGCTAAACCTAAGGTAAATTCTATAGCTATAAAAGAAATGCGGCAGGAGGTAAAAAAAATATTAAAAGATAAAACCTAGATTATGAAATACCGAGTATAGACCTTATTGTTCCTAATAAATAAGTAACTTCGATTTTTCTTTTGAAGGAGTTAAAAATCGAATACTATATAATGTACAAATTCATATGGTAAACCAACAAAAAATTAATAGAGTATGAATATATTAAATATAAAACACAGCCTTTCTTTACTAATGTTTTTCCTTCTATTATTTTCTGGGTGTGCTACTAAGGTTGACCGTTTGGAATATGCTTTGGAGTTTGCGGGAGAAAACAGGAGAGAATTGGAGAAAGTGTTGGAATATTATAGTGATGACAGCCTTAAATTTCGTGCAGCATGTTTCTTGATAGAGAATATGCCGCGCTGGTATGCTTATGATGGATGGCAGTTGGATACATTGGAAGTATTGATGAGAAAGGACAGGGAGGGTATTCTTTCAAAGGATGATAAGATGCGCTGGAATAGTTTTGATTATCACGCATTAAATAAGATATATGATTCGAAAGTTATAACTTCAGAATACCTGATAGAGAATATAGATTTGGCTTTTCAGGAATGGCAGAAGCGTCCATGGAATAAATCTTTATCCTTTGATGACTTTTGTGACTTGATACTTCCATATCGTATAGGCAATGAAAGATTGTCCGACTGGCGTTCGTTATACAATGCATATTATGGGAATCTGTTTGATTCAATTTATACCGGTAATAATAGAGGCTTGTAAATACATTAGTGACGAGTTCAACAAGCCCAAACAATAAAAGAAATATGAAACAGACAATGGAAAAGAAAAATATGACACGTCGGGCAGCTGTCTTGCTGTTCGGAGCTGTCCTGTCCTGCCTGGCGGCATGTACCCATCCGTCCGGTCTAGAACGGACATGGGAACGGGCTGGAAAGAATCGAGCTGAACTTGAGAAGGTACTCCGCCACTATGGTGATGACAGTCGCAAGCACCGGGCTGCCTTGTTTCTGTTAGAACAGATGGCGGACTGCTACAGTTGGTCAGGAACGAACATTGACACCCTCAAACGTCTGAAACAGCTCTCCGGCCTGCCTGGAAAGGAAGCATGGACGGATTCTGTAAAGAAGGCTTGGAACTTCCCACAACTCCTTTCTTGTACTAAGGTCTATGATGCGCAGGTGATCACGGCAGATTTCCTTATCCGGCACATTGACCATGCTTTTGCCATATGGGACAGCAGACCATGGTCGAAGTACTATCCACTGGAAGAGTTTATTCGCCATGTACTCCCCTATCGTTTGGGGGATGAACCGCTGGAGGACTGGCGGGAGTCCTACTACATGCATTTTGCCAATCGCGTGGATTCCATTTATTCTGGTGGAGATGTGATCCGCAAAACGCAGGCCGTCGAGACCATCATCAACAGGGATGGTTTCCAGTGGAACGAGCTGTTTCCCTCGCTGCCGCATCTAGGGGCCGGCTACCTCTTCCGTCACCGCTTGGGCAGTTGCCGCGAGTCATGTGACTTTACCCTTTACCTGCTTAGGGCCCTAGGCATCCCTTCTGTCACCGACCACTACATTGTTTCCCCGCACACCTCGGGCATGCACTGGTGGAATGCTGTCCGCGACACTACTGGAAGCCTGGTTCCGTTCTGGCTGGAGGAGTCGAAGGTGGGAAGGGAGATGGATGACGGAAGGCCCAAGGGCAAGGTGTTCCGTTTAGAGTTCGGCGGCCGGACATGCGATGTTACCTCCGAATATTTCGGAAGAAACGTGGCACGGGTAAGGATCGGCAGTGACATCCGTGCCAGCCGCATTCTCCTGTGTGTCTTCAGCTGCGGCAGGCTCGTGCCCGTAGGACAGGGCGAGGTGCACCGGGGCGAGGTAGCCTTTCACGACCTAGAGCCGGGCATCCGCTTTTTCCCGATGTACCGGCATCAGTCCGGAGACCTGCGCTTTGCCGGGCATCCCTTCTGTGTGGACAGCCTGGGAAGTACGGTTTTCTATGTTCCCGACAAGTGGAATCGTACCCGTGCATTGCTACGCAGGAAATACGCTTTCCACCACCATCTTAAGGAGCGGGGGCTCCGCATGGCCGGCAACAGGGTGACTGGTAGCTCCAGAAGGGACTTCCGCTTTCCGGACACATTATTTACGTTCCCCCGTACGCTGAAGACGAACCGGCACGTCATGGTGTCCGCCTCGAACAGGCCTGTGCGCTATCTTCGCTGGGATGCCATCCCCTCCCGCTTCAACGTGTCCGTGGCGGAGATTGCCTTCCATGAATACGGAACCGGACGGAAGCTTCCTTTCCGACTCCTCGATTTGCCCTCCCCAGTCTATGGGCACGGAGTGTCGAACATGACCGACGGTGACGTGCTGACCACCTACCAAGCAAAGGAGCATGGACCTCAGACGCTGGTGTTCGACCTTGGTGGCATCTATCGTCTCTCAGACATGCTCTATATACCGCATAATGACGGAAATTACATAGAACCTGGAGACACTTATGAACTGTTTTACCAAAATGGTTCTGAAGGCTGGAAATCATTGGGCAGGAAGACCGCCGACGCAGACAGTCTGGTCTACGAGGGTGTGCCCGGTAATGCGGTGTTCTGGCTCCGAGACCTGACGAAGGGACGGGAGGAACAGCAGTTCGTGCTGGACGGTCAGGGTGAGCAATCCTTCCATTGAATCTGACGCATGATGTTCCGGATAAGTATCTGAAAAACAAAGAATAAAAACAGAATTTTGTTTTGCTTGCTGAATTTTCTTTTTTACATTTGCAAACATAACCAATAAAATTAAATACCATGAAACAAATGTAAGCATTCGGCCTCGTGCGTGTTTTTTCCCCTCTTTTCCTTCCTACCTTTGTG
>ERZ1106978.915-NODE-915-length-18324-cov-6.992118_pt1 | contig 18324 bp, 13 predicted proteins | sample MGYA00403689_ERZ1106978 | MGnify/ENA primary metagenome ERZ1106978 (study PRJEB35170, sample SAMEA104062434) | human gut metagenome | biome: human gut; feature: human-associated habitat; material: faeces | place: Denmark | collected 2012-08-02 ...
CGCCCTGCCGGTTGATCTCCCGGATGATGGAGAAGATGTCCTGCACCACCAGCGGGGCCAGGCCCAGAGACGGTTCATCCAGCATCATCAGCTTGGGGCGGGACATGAGGGCACGGCCCACGGCCAGCATCTGCTGCTCGCCGCCGGAGAGGGTGCCCGCCAGCTGCCAGCTCCGCTCTTCCAGACGGGGAAATAGGCTGTACACCCACTGGATGTCTTTTTCAATCTCTGCCTTGTCCCGGCGCAGATAGGCCCCGATCTTCAGATTTTCCAGCACCGTCATATCCGGGAAGACCCGGCGGCCCTCCGGACTCATGGCGATGCCGGTGGAGATGATCTTGTCGATGGACTTGCCCAGCAGCTCCTGCCCGTCCCACTGGACGGAGCCGCCGGAGGCCTTTACCAGTCCGGTGATGGTCCGCAGGGTGGTAGATTTGCCCGCGCCGTTGGCGCCGATCAGCGTCACGATCTTGCCGTCCGGCACTTCCAGAGAAATGCCCCGGAGGGCCTGAATGCCGCCGTAGTGGACCTGGAGGTTTTCAATTTTAAGCATCGTCCGCCACCCCCAGATACGCGTCGATGACGCGCTGATTTTTTTGGATCTCCGCCGGTGTGCCGTGGGCGATCAGCTTGCCGAAATCCAGCACATAGATGCGGTCGGAAATGCCCATGACCAGATTCATGTGGTGCTCGATGAGGAGGATCGTGATCTTGAATTTTTCCCGGATCTCCCCGATAAAGGCTGTCAGCTCCTCCGTTTCCTGAGGGTTCATGCCGGTGGCCGGCTCATCCAGAAGCAGAAGCTTTGGCTCCGCCGCCAGCGCCCGGGCGATCTCCAGCCGCCGCTGCTTGCCGTAGGGCAGGCTGGTGGCCAACTCATTTTTCACATCGGCCAACCCTACGATCTCCAGCAGCTCCTCCACCTGCGCTCGCTGGGCCGCCTCCTCCTTCCGGTTCAGCCGGAACGCGGCGGAAAACACGCTGCTGGTGGAGCGGCAATGCTTGGCGATGAGCACATTGTCGAACACCGTCTGGGTCTTCCACAAACGGATGTTCTGAAAGGTCCGGGCCATGCCCGCCCGGGTGATCTTGTCCGGGGTAGGGGAGAGGGCCTCCGTGAAAAGTCCATCGCACTGGCCCTTGTACTGCTTTTTCATTTTGCCCTGGGGGTGGTTTTCGATGATCTTTGCCCCATCGAACCACACCGCGCCGTTGGTGGGCTGGTACACGCCGGTGATGACATTGAAGGCGGTGGTCTTTCCCGCGCCGTTGGGTCCGATGAGGGCCACAATCTCTCCCTCGTTGACCTCCAGCTCCAGATCGTCCACAGCCACAACGCCGCCGAACTGCATGGTGATGTGATCCAGTCTCAAAAGCTGCTCACTCATGGCTGTACCGCCTCCTTCTTCGCTTTTTTCTGCCGCTTTTTCAGGAGATCCGGCAGCTCTTTATCTCCCATGATGCCCTTTCGGAAGAACAGCACCACCACCATGATGATGACGGAGAACACCACCATCCGGAAGCCGGTGCGCAGGAAGGGGACCTTGAAGCTGCCGATGTAGGTCTCGGCGTCCAGAAACCGCAGCCACCATTCACTGGCCGCCACATACAGAAATGCCGCGATGCAGCTGCCGGAGATGGAGCCGATACCGCCGATGACCACGATCAGCAGGATCTCGTAGGTCATGGCCGTGGTGAACACCTTGGCCTGCGCCTGATTGGCGAACATGGCGAACAGGCCGCCGCCCACCCCAGCGAAAAACGAGCTGATGCAGAAGGCCAGCCGCTTGTGGCGGGCCAGATTGATGCCCATGGCCTCTGCCGCCACCTCATCATCCCGGATGGCCTTAAAGGCCCGGCCGTAGGTGGAGTTGATCAGCAGTACGATCACCGCCACGCACACCCCCGCCAGCAGAAACGGTACGAAGGTGGACAGCCGCAGGATCACCTTGCCGTCGGCATTCTGGATATTGAAGCTGGAGAAGGTGGGGAAGTTCTTCAAGGCGTTGGCGCCGTTGGTCACAGGGCCGAGGGGGTCCCACTGGAAAATGGCCCGGATGATCTCCGCGAAGCCCAGAGTGGCAATGGCCAGATAGTCGGATTTCAGACGCAGCACCGGCAGGCCGATGAGCCACGCCACCGCTGCCGCCACGCAGCCGCCCAGAAACAGGGCCAGCAGAACGCCCAGCACCAGCCCCACAGCCCCGCCGCCGAACAGCTCCGGCAGGGAGAACTTCACGGCGGAGCCGTTATAGAGATAGTACACCGCTTCCCGGTCCGCCGTGGGAATGGTGAGAATGGCATAGGTGTAAGCGCCCAGCAGCATGAAGCCCGCCTGTCCCAGAGAAAACAGGCCGGTGAAGCCGTTGAGCAGGTTCATGGACACCGCCACCAGCGCGTATACCGCGCCCTTTTTCAGAACGGTGAACAGCATACCCGTGGGCTTCATGGTGTTTTCCAGCAGGATGACCAGCGCCAACAGTGCCAGCGCGCAGAGCAGGGCGATCACCGTGCCCCGTTTGCTTTTCTTTTCGTTCAGCACAGTCGATCCCCCCTTACACTTTGTCCGTGACTTTTTCGCCGAACAGACCCGTGGGCTTCACGCAAAGCACCACGATCAGGATGGCGAAGGTAAAGGCATCGGAAAAGACGCTCCAATCGGAGCCCTTGATGACGCTCTCGCAGATACCGATGAGAAACGCCCCTACCACAGCGCCGGGAATGGAGCCGATACCGCCGAATACCGCCGCTACGAAGGCCCGCAGTCCCGGCAGGGAGCCGGACAGGGGGACGATGGACTGGTAGTTGGTGAAGTACAGCAGGGAGCCGATGGCCGCCAGCAGAGAGCCGATGATGAAGGTCACGGAGATCACGCTGTTGATCCGGATGCCCATGAGCTGCGCGGTTTCAAAATCCCGGGATACCGCCCGCATGGCCATGCCGATCCGGGTGTGGTTGATGAGCTGGGTCAGGGCCGCCACCAGAAGCACCACCAGCACCGGCGTGACCACCGTCACATACTTGGTGGATACCCCCGCGATGGTCAGCTGGTTGGACAGACCGGGCAGGGCGGGGTACATCTGGGGCAGGCCGCCGGTGACGTAGGTCGCCAGATTTTGCAGCAGATAGCTGACACCGATGGCGGAGATCATCACCGACATCCGGGGGGCTGTCCGCAGAGGCTTGTAGGCCGCCCGCTCGATGATGAAGCCCAGCAGCACCGTCAGAATGATCATCAGGGGAATGGCCGCGGCCAGCGGCAGGCTGGCACTGAGGTAGACCATCATCAGACCGGCTACCATGAATACATCGCCGTGAGCGAAGTTGATCAGCCGCAGGATGCCGTAGACCATGGTGTAGCCGATGGCGATGAGGGCGTACTGCCCGCCCAGCGATATGCCGGAGAGCAGAATGGAGATGCCGTATTGCACGGGGATCCCTCCCTTTTCTTTCAAGTTTTACGCGGAAGGCACGCGGCGGAGCCGTCTTGAAAAAAGCCGCAGAGCGGCTGCTTTCGGGGCGGTCCCGGCCTTGGGGTGCTTTCACGCGAACCGTCTGTAAACGGTAAGACCGCCTGGCGGGGGAGTCCCCGCCAGGCAGGTCGGCAGGATCGGATCAACCGGCTTTCTGCATCGTTTCCAGAGCCCAGGCGTTGTTGGCGGTGTCAGCCACCTTGATGTAGGCAGTGTCGCGGATAGCGTCGCCGATGTCGTCAAAGGCGATGTCGCCGGTGACGCCGGTGTAGGTCACACCGGGCAGCGCGGCCTTTACAGCGGCGGGATCGGTGGAGCCGGCGGCCTTCAGAGCCTCCAGCGCCACATAGTAGGCGTCATAGCCCATGGCGGTGACGGCTGCGATGGTGTCATTGCCGCCGTTGTTGGTCATGGCGGTGGCGTCCTCGTTCAGCCAGGCCTTGATGCCCTCGTCGAATTCGGGAGAGCCGCCCTCCTGATAGAAGGTGGAGACATACAGCTTTACGTCAGAGCCGGAAGCAGCTTCCAGAACCATGTTGCTGTCCAGCGTATCGGAACCCAGAATGGGGATCTCCAGACCCATGGAAGCAGCCAGCTTCACGATCTGAGTGGAGTAGGAGATGGACACGGGGCAGAAGATGACTTCCGCGCCGGAGGAGACAGCCTTCGACAGGTAGGTGCTGAAGTCGGAGGTGTTGGTGGGGAAGGAGTCGGTGATGACCTCGCCGTCAAAGGCGTCGGTGAAGTACTTGATCAGGCCCTGATCGTACTCGTTGCCCAGCTCGCCCAGGCAATAGGCCTTCTTGGCGGAGAACTTCTCCTGCGCGAAGTTGGCCAGAACGGTGCCCTGGAAGGGGTCCAGGAAGCAGATGCGGAAATAGTAGTCATTGCCCGCAGTGACGCCGGGGTTGGTGCAGGTCACGCCGATGGCGGCCAGACCCGCTTCACCGAAGATGGGGCCGCCGGCCATGGCGCAGCTGGAGCCGTAAGTACCCAGCACCAGAGAAACGTCCTTGCTCACCAGCTCAGAAGCGGCGGTAGGAGCCTTGGCGGAATCGGAGCCGTTATCGGCATAGACCAGCTCCACCTTGTAGGTCTCGCCGCCGATGTCCACGGTGGGGGTCATATGGTTGGCGTACTGCATACCCAGCATCTCCTGCTTGCCGCCGGCGCCGGAGTCACCGGTAGCAGGCTCGAATACGCCGATCTTTACGACCTTTTCGCCGGAAGCGGCGTCAGAACTGCTCTGGCTGTCGCTGCTGGCATCGCTGGAGCTGTCAGCGCCGCAGGCCGCCAGACTCATGGACATAGCCAGCGCCAGCATGATGGAAACAAACTTCTTCATTCAATTCATCCTCCTTGCGAGATCCGGACCGCTCAAAGCGTCCGCCTCTTGTAGATGGATGTATTTTATGCGGATACAATACCACTCGCAAGAGAAAATCCGCACAAAATTTTTCCTGCGGTTTTCGCAGGCTTTTCACCGAATGACCATACAGTGAAATCGAATGTGTTTGATACACGGACAAATTGGCTGATTTCAGAAAATACAGCTTTTTTCGCTGTCCGTCAGAAACGGACAGTGCCTCTGGTAATTTTGACTAAAAAAATTTGAGTTTCTTGGACGAAACGTAAAAGCAAAGGGTGGCCAACACTTTGAGGACGGTGTTTCTGGCCATGAAAAAGGGGCGGCAGATGCCGCCCCTTGCGTTTGAGCTCTTTTGCATGTCTGAAACCCCGCGATATGGAAAGGTTAAGTGCCCTCGCATCTGCCGCCTGCGAAGCAGAGCCCTTAATCACGGCTGCGGCTGATGGATGATGCCCACAAACAGGGGCAGGCCGTCAGTCCCGGTGATGGCGAACACGAAGGGACGATTCAGAACGAAGTCCACTTCCTCCTCCGGCGGGGCGGCTGTGCCGCACACCATCATAACGGTATAGGCCGCGGCGGTGATGCCTTCCTCGTCAACGGTCACCCGGGCGGCGTGTTTGGCCTGGGAGAGATAAGCCGCCGTATCGTCGGTCATAGGGGAAAAGTCCGAGACCGCCGGATCAAAGACGTCCGTGATGCCCAGAGCCTTCAGGCTGTCGGCCAGATCCAGGTCCGACGCCGTGTCGAACTTCGGCAGAGCGAGGTTGACGATAAGGTATTTGCTCTCCGCGCTCTCGCCGCCGCTGAGTAGGAAGTCCATCGTCGGCTCGTCAGCCAGCAGCTCCTCCGGCGCAACGCCCTCGTCCGGCAGCAGGAACCACATGGCGCCGCTGCCCTCCAGCGGCTTGGAAACCGCGGAGAAGCGGTCGCTCCAGTAATAGGTGTTCGTCCCGCGCTGACGCATGAAGTCACAGGTTGTATCGCCGCTGTCGGCGTGGAAGGTATCCGGCACGGTGTTGGCTTCGGAGAACTCGCCATTCCACTTGGCCCGGAAATAGATGGTGGACGCAAGGGCGAGGATCGTTTCCTTGTCCATTGTCAGGCCGGAGGCTTGCTCCTTCAAAAGCCCGCCGGTCTGCTGGTCGATCCAGTCCTGAAGCGCCTTGTCAAAGGCGGCGGAGCCCATTTCACCACGGAAGGACGAGGCGTAATAATATCTTGCCAGCGCGTCCATGGCTTCCTGCTTGAAGCTGATTTTGTCGCTGAGCCACAGGGAGTTGGCCAGAATACTGGTCACCGCGCCATCATCGCAGTAGTTGGCGTTCCAGACAGCGGCGGCCTCGGCCCGGAGGGCGTTCACATCGCCGCTGCCCAGCAGGGCGAGAATCTGCTCCCGGCTTTCGCCGTCCGTCACCTCCGCCAGCATGGCGAGGGCCATGTAGAGATTGATGGGGGAGCAGACCTTGTTCTCTCCGCTGCTGCCGGTGAGAAACTGGGGGATGACGGCGCGGAGGTAGCCGTCCAGCACGTCCGTATAGCCCTCCGGCTGATCCGTCTGCTTTCTGCGGTCTGCCTGCCATGCGTCATAAACCTGATTGAAACCGTCACTGTCAAAGTCTCCGTTGGGTCTGCTGAACTTGGCCTCGTCCGGGTACCGCGCCATTTGGGGATACTGTGGGGCGGCCAGCTGGTATTTGCTGACGGTTTTGGCCTCGGGCTGCGCGCAGGCGGTCAGGGAAATCAGACTGACCGCGGCAAGGAGAAGAGCGAAGATCCGTTTCATAAGAAGCACCTCCATCTGAAAAAATGAAAACGACCGTCTATATTGATATAGACGGTCGTTTTTCAAAAAAGTTTCACAAAATGTCAATTTTCGTACCGGGTCCAGTCGGGATCCTTGGTCAGTCTGGTCCAGGTCTCGTAGCTGCCGGCCTTGTGCTCAAAGTCGTGAGAGTTGGTGGCCTCCTGAACGGTCAGGTAGAACCAGTCGCCGGGGTTGCAGTCCGGCCAGACGTTCATGCCGGGCAGCAGGTCGCTTTCATCCTCGGGGATGCGGTTCAGCACCCGGTTGATCATGGTCATGGCCTGGGCGCGGGTGATGTAGGCATCGGGGCGGAAAGTACCGTCCTCAAAGCCCTTGATCCAGCCCAGCTCCGCGGCCCGCTCGATATACTTCTCCGCCCAGTGACCCTGAATATCGGAGAAGGTCTGCTCGCCGCTGCTCTTTCCGGTGTCAAACCGGGCACAGATGGCGGCGAACTGAGCGCGGGTGATGGGCGCCTTGGGGTCGAAGGTCGTGGTGCTGCGGCCCTGCACGATGCCCAAACCGGTCATGGTGGAGATAGCGGTGTTGGCCCAGTAATCGTCCGCCACATCGGTGTAGGTGTTGCTGGTGAGCAGATTGCCGTCACGGACGGAATCCTTCAGCAGGCGGAAGAAAATGGTGGTGGTCTCCGCGCGGGAGATCAGGCCGTAGGGCCGGACGTTGCCGTCCATGTAGCCGATGACATAGGCGAAGTGGTCGCTGTCATTCAGCAGGTCGGGGGTGGTGCCGCGGTAGTTCCGCACGGTGTCCGCGTCTCTGACGGCGGTGCTGAGGCTGTCGGAGAAGTCCTTGGCGTTGATCTCATACTCCGTCCGGTCCAGAACGTAGCCCTCAGGAGCCGTGACCTCCGCGTAATACCAGATGCCGTCATAGGAGTTCTTGTTGTCCACGCCGAACAGGGCGATGCCGTTTTTGCTGCTCTGCTGTCTGGTCTCGACCACTCTGCGGTTTTTGATCCGGTCATTCTTGTCCAGCTGATACAGCTCGAACTTCGCGCCGTTCAGGGCGTGGCCGTCCTGTGCGTCCACCTTCTGAATGGCGAAGAAGTACTTGTCGTCATCGTCGCCGCCGTGACTGCTGTTGCGCGTCCACTGCGCATAGAGGATCACGCTGCCGGTCATTGTGATCCAGTCGCCGGTCTTGTAGGGAGTACCGCTTCCGTCCGCCTTCGTGTTCCAGCCGGTGAAGGTGTAGCCATTGCGGGTATAGCCGTTAGCCTTTACTGTGGCCGTTGTGCCGGTAGCGTAGGCGGTGTTGTCGGTGGTCTTGCCGGAGTCAGCGCCGTTTCCATCGTAGGTCACGGTGTAGGTGGGCACGGCAAGCTTTAGCTTGGCGGTATTTTTGGCGGGGGCGTCCTTGCTCTTGCCGATCAGCGAAAGCTCATGCGTAGAAATCTTGATCGTACCGTCGATATAGCCCTCGGAAATGACGTTCAGTTCCGTGTCACTGCTCAGTTCGCCCTGCGCTTTAGCGGTCAGGGGCAGGGTGATCCTGGAAAGGGTGACGATGGAATCGTTGGTATCAGGTTCGTCCTCCGCATCTTTGATCACGCAGGGGATCGTCCAATAACCGGTGGTATTGTTATAGGTCGGCTTGTTATTCGGATCAAGCTTAAACCAGCCGCTTTTAAGGGTGATGCCGTCCAGCGTAGCCGGGTTTTCCAGCTTGTCACTGAACTTGACATACAGGTTCACCTTGCTGTCGGCGAATATGTCGATGGAATTGTTCTTTATGAAATCCCAGAGAGAAGTTACCCCGACAGATGTCATAGCCGCCCTGATGATACGAACGGTGTCTGCATGCTCGGGGTTAGCACCAAAATCCAGGTTCTTCATATCCAGCGTTGCCTTATAGGAGATCTTGGCGTCCTTTTTGACAATGTGCGCGGCGGAATCGTCACCGTCCGCAGGAGCGCCATTGACGCCGTGCTTAATGGTAATGTTATCGTCGATCAGATCCGCGGTGGGCTGTGCCAGAGGCGTCCACTTAGCATAGAGGACCGTATCTTTAGCTACAGCAACCTTTTCCTTAGCCTCGTTCACGCACTCCGGCTCCTTATACCAGCCTCCGAAGTTATAGCCCTGCAGCGTGGGATCATCTGTGCTCACCGGGGCGTTCCAGCCCGGCAGGTAATACGCAGAATCGGGGACCGTAACATCTGCCGTTACACCGGCGGGCCGATTGGCGTCATAGGACAGCTTATAGACATTGACCTGACCGTCCAGGTGCCAGACGTGTGTGCCAAAGGGTGCTTCGCTCTCGTAACCGGCTGCGCCGTTATCTTGTTTCAGGTCCACCCATTCGCTGATCCAATCGAGGTTAAAGTCCTTATTACTGTCATGCTTCACGAAATTACTGCTTGTCTTGACCTCGGCGCCCAGAATGTTCTTCTCTGGGGTCACGGTAGTTGCCGTTACCAGCTTGCCCAGCGTTGCCCAACTGCTACCGTTAGCATTGTATGTCACGCCACTTTCAACTTTGACCAGTTCGTTCTTAGTGTTGACCGTCTTAAAATAGACATACACAGGAGTGGTCGGGAGGGAAGAATCTTTACTGTAGTGGTACTCGCAATCCTCGCAGGTGTATGTAGTAATCGTTCCGGTGGTTACGGCTTCAAAATTACACTTAACCGGCGTGTCCTTTTCACCGCAGCCAGAACGCTGACAGACTTGCTGGTGCTTACTGGCAGCCTCCTCCATGCCTTCGACATGTTTCCATTTCCAGTCGTGGTTAAGAGGACCTGTATACTCGCGCATTTCTGTTTTAGTACAGTAGGCGCACTGGCACACGGTATAGCCCTGCTCCGTGCAGGTGGGGGGAACTTTCTTAACGAACTGGTCGAACTGATGGTGCTCGCTGTTTTCAGTGTGGACCGTGTTGTAGCAGAAATTGACGCCGCTCTTGTTGGCAAGCGGAACCTTCGTGTTGCCAAGATGCGAATAATACCACTCACCGGTGTCACGCTCATACCAAACTTTGGCAAGCTTTATATCTGAGCTTTCACCTGGGTAAGGGATCTGGCGGGCATAAGAGAAGTCATACGTCTTGCCGTCGACCGTCAGGAATCGGTAGTCCTCCATTGCGGCCGTCAGATCATGGTTGTCAATGATTGCGCCCGTTTCCAGCTTGTTGTTCTCGACGATATCGAGGCCGTTGACTGTGATGTTTGTGCCCCACTTGGCGAGGATCGTGCCATTGTTATAATACTGGTCGATGGTAATGACATTGTCCTTCGGCGTGTAGGTCACGGTAATGACGGAGTCCGCATCTACATGCTTCACGTGAAGAAATCCAGCGTCAATTGAACACTCTGCATTGCCGGAAGTTACCTTTGCTGAATGGTTATAACCGGGTTCCTTTACCTTAAAGGCTATAATCGCACCTTCGGTACTGGCAATAGTCCTTTTTACATCATCAGGTTTGCTTTTCGAACTGTCGTCTTTAAACTCATACTTAACTGTCACACTGTGCTTATCATACCACTTTGCGGCGGCCGAAACGGGCAGCAGGGAGAACATCATGACAAGAGACAAGAGCCATGCGCACAGCCGTTTGCATTTCATAAATTTATACCTTCTTTCCACGCGATTTCTTTTGAGTCCCGCCCGGGACCCGGGTTCAGGGGGATGCGATGGGGTTCAGGGACGTTTGCTGATTTACTTGATAGGCGTTCACCGCTTTCCACCGGATATGGATCATATTTACAACTGCGGTAAAACCCCGCAGAAGCTACGGGGAAATTATAGCATAAAGCCGGTTTGCCTGCAAGGGTCAGCTTAGTCAAAATGACAATTTTTTTCGCGATTGCAACAGGTCTGAAACGGGCGGCGCCGTCATGGTCAGGTCGCTCATGACGTAGACCGTCGCGCCGTCCTCTGCTGCGTCGACCACCTTGGCCAGCGTGGCGAAGGGCTTGTCCGCCGAGCCGTCACCGGTTCCATCATTGCCGCTGCTGCTGACATAGACCGCCGTGCCCCCGGCGGCATAGGCCGCTGCCGAAAGGAGTGTGAGACACAGCACAAGTGCCATCAGGGATGACAAAATCCTTCGTTTCATAAGTTTCTTTCCTCCCTTAAATGTAGGAATATAGAAGAAGTTCAGCCATGGGTTTGTCCCGGCTGAATTTATACCGCAGCGGTGCTGCCGCCCTTGAAGCGGAAGTGAATTGTTTGGCAGTGATGGCCAAAATCCGTCAAAATGTAAAATAAATGCGGGGGGGGGGACTGGCTATTTGTATATTTTACCATGCGCGAACATGAAAAACAAGGCGTTTGCAGAGTTGACAGACAGAGTTTGCGCTAAGTGAGCGTTAAGAAATTGATGATCCGCTGCGGAACCGGGGGGGTGCCTCCTTACCTATATAGGATACGGGCTGAAAGAGGAAAAAAACAAGCGAACGCGCTCGAATGACCATGCCAGATTTTCAGCACAAACCGTGCCAAAATTGTTGGCTCGTGCGGATAGCTGTCATATAATGGAGAAAAAAGCGGAGAGATCACCATGTTTGCCGAACGATTTGACGCACTGATGAATATTGCGGAACTTTCCAACAGCCAGCTGGGACGGGAGATCAGCATGGATCCCTCCCGCATCGGACGGCTGCGCTCCGGTGCACGGCCTCTGCCGAAGCACCACGAGTTTCTGCCCGGGATGTGCGCTTATCTGGCAGCGCACCTACCTTGCGGGAATGATCCGGTAAGAAACCGCACAGCGGGGCAGAACTGCCCGATTCCGTAATAGATAAAACCCCCGGATACCTTGCTCCCCTGACAGGGAGGATAAGGTATCCGGGGGTTTTTATTCCTGAGCTTGCAGGCTTTCCGTATGGCGGTCAACTCTCTTTTCTGCCTGCGGATGTCCTTGCGAAAGAGGGCGTCTGCCATACCAAGCCTGCGCCGGTAGGCAGATAGGCGGGCACTGTTTGGGCAAAGACTTCCAGACCCATGGGGCCGGTGCAGTGACAGACACCGGCACAGGTGATGGAGCTGTGCCGGAAATAGTCTGCCGTCCGGGCAATGCGTTCCGAGTCCGGGGGTACCAGGTGGGTACCGCCGAAAACGGCCTGGATGGGCCGCTCCGGGAAGCGCCGTTCCACCGTGGAGAGAATGTTGCGGATGCCGTTGTGGGCGCATCCGGTGAGTACCACCAGCCCTGCTGGGGTATCTACCACACAGACCTGCTCCTCCGGGAAGGTATCCAGGACAAGGCGGCCATCCGGCCCCTCCATGACCGAGGAGGGATGCACCGCCTCCTCTGGTCCGGGGACGGGGAAATTCCCCAGGAGATACACATGCGGAGCGATCTGTATACAGTCATCTGCCAGACAGCGGAAGCCGGTCAGCCCCTGCTGGAAGAACCAGGATGCCTCCATGGGCGGGCCTACCAGCTCCAGCGTCTGGGAATAGGTTTCCTGCTGAGGCGGGTCGCACCGGTGATCCCACCACTTCCGGATGAAAAAGCCGCTATGGGCATAAATGGGTACGTCCGGCGGAAGCTGCTCCGCCAGGCGCAGAAAACCACCGCAGTGATCCCGGTGGTTGTGGCTGAACGCCACGGCAGTGACCCGCCGGAGGTCGATACCCAGCTTCTCCGCGTTCCGCAGGCAGGCGTCCCGCTCCCCGGCGTCGAACAGCAGACGGGTATCTCCTTCCTCCAGGTAGACGGACAGGCCGAATTCCCCCTCAAGGCCGGGGTACAGAACGGCGTTTTCCGATAAGACAGTCAGCTTCATGGCAGGCTCTTCTCCTTGTCAGTTGTTTAAAAAACGGAGGAAACGCCGGGGCGTCTCCTCCGTTTTTGTATGGTCGGGGAAATTACTGAACGGCAACAGTGCGCTGGAAGGTATCGATCCAGGCTTCCTTGTTGGCGGTGATGTAGGCCTCGTCAAATTCCTTCAGGGCGTTCATGGATTCGTCGCCGAAGGCCAGATAGGTCTTCAGAGAATCGTCCATGGTGGCGTTCTTGTTCACGGGGGCCTCGTTCATGACCTCAGCGATCTTGTCCTGGGTGTCCTTGCTGATGAGGTATTCCACAAACAGCTGGGCCAGCTCAGGGTTCTTGCAGTTCTTCACCACGTTGGCGGTGGCGGGAGCGGAGAAGGAGCCCTCGGCGGCGTCCACCCAGACCATGTTCAGGCCGCTGTCGGTCAGGCTGGGCATGTTGATGTCCATGAACACGGCGATGTTGGCCTCACCGGTGGTGAAGGCGTTGACAACGTCGGAAGAGGTGGAATACCACAGATCGATGTTGTCCTTCTTCTCCTGCATCAGCTCCATGGCGGGGGTCACATCCTCCTGGCTGCCGCCCATGGCCTCGGCCATAGCCACCAGCATGTAGGGGCCGGCGGTGGAGGTCATGTCGGGCAGAGCCACCATGTGCGCATACTGGTCATCAAATAGGCCCTCGTAGGAGGTGGGGGCGGGCAGACCGGCCTTCTCCAGAGCGTCGGCATTGTACATGATGCCGTAGCGGCACAGGGAGTAGCAGGGGCCATAGCCGTCGGCGTTGACAGCGATATCATACAGGTCGCCGAGGCTGGTGACGATGCTGGTGTCGATCTTCTCGAACAGGCCGGATTCGTTGCCGGTCTGGGCAAAGCTCTTGGTCAGCAGGGCCACATCGGCAGTGGGATCGTTCTGCTCAGCCATCAGCTTGTTGAGACGGTCGCCGTTGCCGCTGGTGGGGTCCACCACGATGGTGCAGTTGTACTTGGACTCAAAGTCGGCGGCCAGGGTCTTGAGACCGGCCTCGGCCCAGCCCCAGGTAGCAACGACCAGCTCGGCGCCGCCGAAATCCTGAGTATCGCCAGCTGCTTCGCCGTTTCCGGCGTTATCAGTAGGAGCTTCCTCCTGCTTGCTGCCGCCGCAGGCGGCCAGGCTCAGGGTCATGACCAGAGCCAGCATCAGTGCAAGAATGCGCTTGCTTTTCATTTTGTTTACATCCTCCAGATTTTATTTGATGTCTTTATATACACAGAAATGCTGGGCGGGGAAGTGGAGCAGAACTTCACTGCCCTCCTGCACGTCCGCATATTCGTGGATAGCGGGGTATACCATTTCCTCAAAACAGCCGGAGACCTCCAGCCGGGTGGTATGGCCCTTGTAGGTGGCACTTTTGACGGTGCCCCGGACGGTATTGACACCTTCCTGCTCCGCAGTCCGGATGTTTTCGGAGCGGATGGCCAGAATGCATGCGTCGCCCTCAGTCAGCTCCTGGGCGGCCTCTGCCGGGACCTGGAGCGTGTGGGCACCGCAGCGGATCAGGCGCATATCTCCCTCTGCTCCGGCGGCGATGCCGTGAAGAAAGGTGGAAAAGCCCATAAAGTCCGCGATAAAGGGAGAGGCGGGCCTGTCAAAGACCTCCTGGGGCTTGCCGATCTGCAAAATGTGGCCGGCATTCATGACAATGACCCGGTCTGCCAAGGAGACGGCCTCCTCATGATCGTGGGTCACGATGATGGTGGTGATGCCCAGCTCCTTCTGGATGCGCTTGATCTCCACCTGCATCTCTACCCGGAGCTTGGCGTCCAGGTTGGAGAGGGGCTCATCCAGCAGCAGAATGGAGGGACGGGTCACCAGAGCCCGGGCCAGGGCCACCCGCTGCTGCTGACCGCCGGAGAGCTGCCGGGGATAACGCTTGTCCATGCCGGTAAGCTTTACCAGAGCGAGCATGTGCTCCACCCGCTCACGGATCTCGTTTTTGGGCAGCTTCTGGAGCTTCAGACCAAAGGCCACGTTTTCAAAAACCGTCATGTGGGGGAACAGCGCGTAATTCTGGAAGAAAATGCCGATATTGCGGCGGTAGGGGGGGATAGTGGAAACGTTTTTGCCGTCCACCAGGATCTGCCCGGCGGTGGGTTCAGTAAAGCCGGCGATCATGCGCAGTGTGGTGGTCTTGCCGCAGCCGCTGCCGCCCAGCAGGGCGATCATCTCGCCTTCGGCAGCCTTCAGGTTCATGGAATCCACCGCAGTGAACTCGCCGAATCGCTTGGTCAGTCCCTGTAATTCCAAAGTAGCCATAGTTTACACCTTTCCGTTCTCACTTAACAAACATGTCCAACCCTACAAACTTCTCCATCAGTACGATCAGAACCAGAGATGCCAGGATCAGCAGTGTGGAGATGGCGGCCAGAGTGGGGTCGAAGGTCAGCTCCATATAGTTCATGATGCGGATGGGCAGGGTGATGAACCTCGGGGTGGAGAGCAGGCTGCTCAGGGCCACCTCGTCAAAGGAATACAAAAAAGCCAGCAGCGCACCGGCCATGATGCCGGGCCGGGCCAAGGGAATGGTGACCTTGAAGAACACCTGAATAGGGGTGGCTCCCATGGAGGTAGCCGCATCCTCCAGCGTCCAGTTGAACACATGGAGTACAGACACCGTGTTCCGCACGATGTAGGGCAGAATGATAATGAGGTGACCGATGAAAATGCGCAGCATACCGGACACACCGCCGATCTGGCTGTAGACCTGCAGCAAAACAAAGGCGAAGGCCACACTGGGCACATACATGGGAGAGGTGTAGTAGTTCAGCAGAGCGTCCTTGCCCTTAAAGCTGTACCGGCAGACGGATAGGGCCGCCGTGACGCCCAGCAGAATATCCGCCGCTGTGGCCAGAATACCGATTTTCAGGCTGTTCACCAGACCATCCATAAAGTGGGTGGAGGAACCGAAAATATTGGCGTACCATTTCAGGGAGAAGCCCTGAGGCGGGAAGGTGATGAGGGCTGTGGGCGTGAAAGAGGCGATGACGATCACCACCAGAGGCGCCAGCAGGAACAGCATCACCAGAATGGCAAAGATCCGGCAGGGCAGATTCACATCTTTTTCGCGCATATCACTTTCCTCCTCCCATACGTTTCATATATCTGGAGGTGCACAGCACCACCGCGATCTGCACCAGCAGGATCACTGCCAGCAGAATATAGCTGATGGCGGAGGCCGCACCCCAGTCAAAATTCACATTGATCTCCTGGACCACCATGGTGGCCATCATCCGGAACTTGGAGCCGCCCAACAGTTTGGGTGTCACGTAAGAGGTCATGCTCATGGTGAACACCAGCACGCAGCCGGAGATGATGCCCGGCAGGCTCAGAGGGAACACCACCTTGGAAAAGGTTTGGAAGGGAGAAGCCCCCAGGCTGTAGGCCGCGTACTCCACATTGGGGTCAATGCTCTGGAGCACGCCCACCAGGGAGAGGACCATGTAGGGCACCAGCAGGTGGATCATGCCGATGATGACCGCCGTCTCCGTGTTCAGAATTTTCAGAGGGGCGGAGATAAGCCCCAAGGACTGGAGTAGCTGGTTCAAAAGGCCGTTGGTTCCCAGAATGACCATCCAGCCGTAGGAACGGACCACAGCGCTGACCAAAAAAGGAAACAGGATCACAATCATCATGACCTGCTTCATACGGGACTTGGTCCGGGCCATGTAAAAAGCCGTGGGATAGCCCAGCACCAGGGAGATGGCGGTGGACACCAGGGACACCCGGAGGGTGACCCAGAGAATGTTGCGGTAAAAGGGGTCACTGAAAAAGTTCACGAAATCGGAAAAGCCGTTTTCGTGCAGGGTGTGGACCAGAATGTAGACCATGGGCGCCACAAAGAAAAACAGCAGGGTCAATACGGTAGGCAGCGCCAGCAGCAGTGCCCGGTGTTTACGTTCCATCCGAACTTATCTCCTTTATCTCTTCAATCAAGGGCAGAAGCCGCTTGTGCAGCGCATCCACCAGACCCCGGTCCGTGCATTTCAGCTCCGGCGAAACCGCCAGCGGCATAAGGGTAAAGAATGTCAGCAAATTTTTGTGGGTGAAGCCCATGCGGCGGCAGTCCGCCAGGAACTGCTCCATCTGCGCCAGCAGCGCTTCCGGAGACTGGTCGCACATCAGTCCCGCCAGCGGCAGGGGGATGAGGGTCAGCACCTTGCCGTTTTCCGCGGTGCAGAGCCCGCCCTGCGCGTCCCGGAGAGTGTTGGCCGCCAGGGCCATATCGGCGTCATTGCCGCCGTAGACCGTCAGGTTGTGGCAGTCGTGGCCGTAGGTCAGTGCGGCGGCACCGGTGACACCGTCCATGCCGGTCAGCAGGCCGATGCCGTGCTGGTCCCGGCCGTAGCGGTTGAATACCGCCATTTTTAAACAAGGAGCTGTTTTCAGACAGGCAAAGCCGTCTCTTTCAGCGGACAGGGGCAGGGTCTTCTGGACCCGCTGGGTGCGAATGGAGATGCCATCCTGGCCGATCAGATTCGCTACGGCGGTGCCGCCGGGGAAGCCGGGGCGTACCGGCACCGTGACGGCAAAGTCCTCTTCCGTCACGGGACGAAGATGAACAGAGCTACGCAGGTGGTCCGGGATCTGGTAAGGGGCGGTATGGGGCAGATAGCTGCCATGGTCCCAGACGATTTCTCCGGCCCGGAGCACCAGTTCCGGTCTGGGATGGCGCAGATTCTGCACCAGCTGCATATCAGCCTCCATGCCGGGGGCGATGCCGCCTGTGTGATACAGCCGCAGCCGGACGGCAGGGTTGATGGTGGCATACCGGATGGCCCGGATGGGGTCAAGACCCAGTTCGATGGCCCGTTCCACCACAAAGTTCAAATGCCCCTGACGCATCAGCCGGGGGAGGGGAACATCGTCCGTTACCAGGCAGATGCGGTCCTGCACCGGTGCATCATTCATGGCCTGGACGATTTCCCGGTTCAGCATGCATTCCTGTACCTGCACCGTGAAGCCCAGAGCCAGCTCCTCCCGGAGCTTTTCAGCGGAGGGAACGGTGTGGTCGCTGTCGATGCCCATGGCCCGGAAGGTCTGCAAGCGGCGGCCGGTGAGGGCGGAGACATGGCCATCCAGAAAAACGCCATGGTTGGCGGCAGCTTCAATGACGGAGAGCATCCGCTCATCTCCGGCGGCGACGGCGTTGAAATCCATGACCTCGCCTAATCCAGCCACGCCGGGAATATCCAGCAGGGCCTCCATCTCAGCGGGGCCAACATCAAAACCGGAATCCTCCAGACCGGGAGCGGAGGGAATGGTGGAGGGGGCGGTCAGCAGCACCCGCAGGGGCAGGGACCGGCAGGCATCTGCCAGGCCCCGGACGCCCTCGATGCCAAGGACATTGGCAATTTCATGGGGGTCGGCGCATACCGTGGTTGTGCCGCAGGATAGGGCCACCTGAGCAAAATGCTCCGGCGTCAGCATGCTGCTCTCCAGATGCATGTGAGAATCCACGAAGCCAGGCAGGGCATAAGCGTTGCCGCCATCAATGCTCCGGCGGCTGTCCAGCGCTTCTTCCGGGCCAAAAACCCCGGCGATATGACCGTTGACAATGCCGATAGATCCGCTTACAATAGAGGCGCTGAACACATTGACAATCTGCACATTGCGGATTACCAGGTCAAAGGGGTGTCTGCCCAGCATAGCTTCGGCGATATCTTTCAGCATAGCGGTGTCCCCTCCGTTTCGTATGTCAAAAATAAGACATTTTAATGATATCTTTCTGGGGAAAAAAGTCAAGGTCATACCATACCATAATTTTAAACGGGAATTGCGGTTGTTTCATACAAGTTGAACGATCGAAACACCCCTTGAGAATAGGAGTAGTCAACAATCCACGGCCAAAAGGCCATGGGCTTGTAACTGCCCAGTCGTAGTAACGGATAGCTC
>ERZ1106978.940-NODE-940-length-18007-cov-3.737299_pt1 | contig 18007 bp, 10 predicted proteins | sample MGYA00403689_ERZ1106978 | MGnify/ENA primary metagenome ERZ1106978 (study PRJEB35170, sample SAMEA104062434) | human gut metagenome | biome: human gut; feature: human-associated habitat; material: faeces | place: Denmark | collected 2012-08-02 ...
GGAGGAGTAGCTTACGGAGCTTTGGGGGCTACCCATCATAGCTTACACGACATTGCCGTGCTGCGTACTTTTCCCGGAATGAATATCGTGTTACCTTGCGATGCCCGACAGACTAAAAAACTGGTTGAGCTTTTGGTTGATTATCCCGAACCGGTTTATGTACGTGTAGGTCGTGCAGCAGTTCCCGATGTCTATGAAAATGATGATTTTGATTTTGCCATAGGTAAGGCCAACATGTTGCTGGACGGAACAGATCTGACTATTATCGGAACCGGTGAAACCGTATACCACACACGTCAGGCGGCTTTGAAGTTACGCGAATATGGTATTTCGGCCCGGGTATTGGATATGTCCTCTATTAAACCTTGTGATGAGGAAGCTGTTTTGAAAGCCGCTTCCGAAACCGGGCGAATCATCACGGTTGAGGAGCATAGCCAGTATGGAGGTCTTGGGGCGATGGTGACTGAAATCATATCCGAGCATCCCGTACCGGTGAAAATCCTGGGTATCCCTGATGAGAATGTGGTGCATGGGAACTCCCTGGAAATTTTTGCCCATTATGGACTCGACTCATCCGGTATCGTGAAAACTGCCCTTGACTTCCTTAAGTAACTCCGATTCGATAAATTTGAAATCAATTAGCCTTTAATAATACCTAAAATGGAAAACCTGATAATTGCAATAGACCAAAGCACCTCGGCTACCAAAGCCATGCTATTCAATGAGAGGTGTGAAATGCTGAGGCGCGTCAATGTCACCCATGAACAATATTATCCCAAATCCGGATGGGTGGAGCATGATGCTGAAGAAATTTATCGGAATGTACAGAAAAGTATAGCCGAACTGATAAAGGAGGAAGTGGCAGACAATATGTATTCGTTGGCCATCACCAATCAACGTGAAACAGTGGTTGTATGGAATAAGCATACGGGCAAACCGATATGCAATGCTGTGGTATGGCAATGCATGCGTGGTGCTGATATCTGTAATGAGTTGAAAGCCAGTGGGTACAGCGAAATAGTACAGGCGAAAAGCGGTTTGCTATTGGATCCTTATTTCTCAGCCAGTGGTGTGAAGTGGATACTTGACAATGTGGAAGGAGCCCGTCAGGCTGCTGATAACGGTGACTTATTGATGGGAACCATTGATACGTGGCTGATTTGGAAATTGACTGATGGTAAACGCCATGTGACAGATTATACCAATGCTTCCAGGACTCTTTTGTTTAATATTCATACGATGCAATGGGACAGTGACCTGCTGGAGCTATTTACCATCCCCGAAACTATGATGCCTGAATTACTGCCATGTGATGCTGTTTTTGGAGAAACTACGGTGGGAGGATTATTTAAGAATCCTATTGTCATAGCCGGTGTATTGGGGGATTCACACGGTGCACTGGCCGGTCAGATGTGCTTTGAAGAAGGGCTGGGCAAGGTCACTTATGGAACCGGCTCATCAGTGATGGTGAATATTGGTGAAAAAGCTGCCGTTGCTCCCCGTGGATTGGTCACTTCCATCGGTTTTGCCGCACTTGGAAAAATATTCTATGCTTTTGAAGGCAATATCCATTGTACTGGTGCTACCATCAAGTGGCTAGAACAGAGATTGCAGATGATTAGTTCGCCAGACGAAGCGGAAGAGTTGGCGGCTACAGTAAAAGACAATGGAGGTGTGTATGTCGTACCGGCTTTTGCCGGGTTGGAAGCTCCTTGGTGGCAAGGGGATGTAAAGGCTGCCATTTTAGGGATGACCTTAGGTACCGGGAAACCGCATGTTCTCAGGGCAGCACTTGAATCCATAGCCTATCAAGTGAATGATTTGGTCAGAGCGATGACCAGTCAGGCAGGTATAAAGCTGAAAGAAGTCAGAGCCGATGGAGGACCTACAAAAAATAAATTCCTGATGCAGTTCCAGGCCGACTGCTTACGTGTACCGATCAATTGTTCGGATGTTGAAGAAGCTTCGGCCTTGGGAGCCGTTGTAATGAACGGAATGGCTCGCAAGATATGGACGAGCTTTGAGCAGGTGTCCGTATTACGCCGGAGCCGCTACCGCATAGAGCCGCAAAGTAACCTATCACAGGTAGAAAAATGGTGTGAAGGCTGGTTGAAAGCGGTAAACCAATTAATCAGATAAATATTTTCAAAGTATAATTTAAATACCCACTATCTACAATGAAAAACAAGGAAAGAATGTGTTTCGGTATAATTATCGGCACTCGTGCTTATTTTAATTCAGAATTGGCTAAAGATGTTCGCAAACAATTGTTGAAAACACTTGCCGACGAAGGCTATGATTATGTGATCTTACCTGAAGACGCTACTCCTACCGGCAGTAGCAGTATTGAAACCCGCGAAGACGGATTGAAGTGTGCGGAACTGTTCCGACAGAATCGTGACCGCATTGACGGTATCATAGTTTCCCTGCCCAACTTTGGCTTTGAGATTGGAATCATCAATGCTATCAGCGTGGCCGATTTGAATGTCCCCGTTTTGGTACAGGCTTGTGACGACGAGAACGACAAGGTGGATCTGGACAGCCGCCGTGATGCTTTTTGCGGTAAGATTTCTGTTTGTAACAATCTGTATCAATATGGCATACCTTTTACAGATACCACGCTACACACCTATTCTATATACTCCGAATTACTGGCCAAGGATATCAATAAGTTTGCTGGTATCTGTCGTGTAGTCAATGGCTTGCGCCATGCACGTATCGGTGCTATCGGTGCTCGTCCGGCTGGTTTCCAGACTGTACGTGCAAGTGAGAAACTGTTACAGAAGAGTGGCATTACAGTCGTTCCGGTCGACCTTTCTGAAATACTCGGTGCTGCCCGTAAGATTGAGGATACGGATGCGGAGTTGCTGAAGAAGCTTGAAGAAATTAAGTGCTATGCGGCAGTTCCCAAGGAATATAGTGACAAGCTGGTGCTTCAGGCAAAATTCGGTGTGGCTGTAGAACGTTGGATCGAAGCCAATCAGATTGATGCTGTTGCTGTTCAGTGTTGGGACTCTTTGGAACAAAATTATGGTTGTGCAGCATGTGTGACAATGAGTATGCTGGGTGAAAAATTACTTCCTGCCGCTTGTGAGGTAGATATTGCCGGCGCTGTGTCCATGTATGCTTTGACATTGGCAGCGCAAGGTCAATCGGCATTGCTTGACTGGAATAACAATTTTGCAGAAGACCGGAACAAATGTGTATGTACCCATTGCGGTAACTTCCCGAAATCGTTTGTCAGAAATGACTTGAAGCTTGGTACACTGGGCGTTTTGGGACGTACGCTGGGCAAGGTCAATACATTCGGTGCCGTATATGGTAAAGTGACCAAAGGTGATTTCACATTCTTCCGTATTTCCACAGATGATACAAAAGGCGCTATCAAGGCTTATTTGGGTACTGGTGAAATCACGGATGACCCGTATGGAATGGATGGATGCATAGCTGTCACCAAGGTGAATAACTTGCAGACTCTGATGAAGTATATTTGTAAAAATGGTTTTGAACATCATGTGGCTATGGTTCGCAATGATGTGAAGGAAATTCTGAACGAAGCCATCGAGGACTATTTGGGCTGGAATCTATATGTGCATGAATGAAAAGTAAACACACGGTAAACAACAGAAGATAAATTATGATACTTGTTGACAACTATATTTTGGCCATTCTGTGTTGTGTCTATTGCTGCCTCTGTTGGGGCTCTTGGGCGAATACGCAGAAGATGGTGACCTCGAAAAGCTGGAGTTTCGAGCTTTTCTATTGGGACTTGGCTTTCGGTTTGTTTTTCACGGCTCTGTTGGGGGCTCTGACATTGGGAAGCTTGGGAAGTGAAGGCCGTACTTTCTTTGAGGACTTGGCGGCAATGGACTGGAACAGTATGAAGTATGCACTGTTGGGTGGTATTGTCTGGAATTTCGGTAATATCTTTCTGACGGCAGCCATCGCTGTGGCCGGTATGTCGATAGGGTTTCCCATTGGCGGAGGCTTAGCCTGGATAGGCGGTATAATTTTTAATTATCTGCTGATAACTTTGGCCGGTGAAGTATACCCCGGAAACCAGGCATTGCTTTGGATAGGGGTAGTTGTTATCATTGTAGCCATCTGCATTTGCGGGAAGGCTTATGGAAAGATGTCGGCGAGTCAGGCATCCACCCCTAAAAAAGGTATCTTATTGGCTATTGTGGCAGGATTGGCCATCATGTTTTTCTATGGATTGGTTGTAAAATCACTCGATCCCCAGTATGTTGCGGGTGGTACGGGAACACTGACTCCCTATACCGGCGTATTTTGCTTTGCCGCCGGTGTCCTTATCACTACTCCCATTTTCAATACGTTTGCCATGAGTCATCCGGCTCAAGGAAACAAGGTCACAATGAAGGACTATCTGAAAGGTGATACCCGTACACACCTGATCGGTATGTTGGGCGGCTTTATCTGGATGAGCGGTATGGTGGTCAGCTTTATGGGAGCCGGATCAGCCAATCCGGCCATAGCCTATGCGCTGAGCAATGCCGCACCGGTGGTAGCCATGATTTGGGGATTCTTTGTATGGAAAGAGTTCAAAGGAGCTCCCAAAGGAACTGTACCTATGATTGCGACTATGTTTGTACTCTTTGTTGTGGGGCTGGTACTGATTACGCTTTCAAACTGATATTTTAATTCATTGTTAACCCAAAATAATAATAAATGAAAACGATTGTAAGACAAATTAAACAGAAAAGGTTAATGGTCTTGGTGCTGTTCCTTTTGGTAGGTATGACATCTGTTTTTGCACAGAAACATGTAAGTGTATCTGGCAGAATCACCGATGAACTTAATGAACCGATGATTGGTGTAAGTGTATTGGAAAAAGGAACGACAAATGGTGTTATAACTGATTTGGATGGCAATTATACCTTATCAGCGAGCGAGGGTTCCACTATTGTCTTTTCGTATATCGGGTATGTGACCCAGGAAAAGAAAGCCGTTGCAGGTACTATGAATATTATACTGAAGGAAGATAGCAAGACTTTGGATGAAGTGGTTGTTGTAGGATATGGTGTACAGAAGAAAAGTTCCGTAACAGGGGCGATTTCTTCCGTAAAAGCAGAAGATTTTGAAAATCGTACCATAACCAATGCTGAGCAGGCCCTGCAGGGTAAAACAGCCGGTGTGCAAATTATTTCTGCATCTGCGGCTCCTGGTTCGAATCCCGCCATTCGTATCCGTGGATATAGCAGTAATGCCAGTTCAGATCCTTTGTATGTGGTCGATGGTTTGCGTACGAAAGACATCAGTAACCTCGATCCGAATGATATTGAGAGTATGGAGGTGTTGAAGGATGCTGCTTCTGCTGCTATCTATGGTGCCCAGGCCGGTAATGGTGTTGTCTTGATTACCACCCGGAAGGCAAAAAAAGGAGTTCGTCGTATTTCTTATGATTTCCAGTTGTTCTCCCAGTCTTTAGGTCGTACTCCTGATATTCTGAATGCTCAGGAATATGTCAATTATATGACTGAAGGTAATCTTATTCCCAGAGAAACAATAGATAGGTATTGGGATGGAAAGACAAATACCGATTGGATAGAAGAGACATTTGAATCATCCATGATGCAGCGTCACAATGTCAATTTCCAAGGTGCCAATGATAATGGCTCATTATTCGCCTCACTCTCTTATTTAAGTAATAATGGTCCCATTGTTGGCAATAAGGATGTTTTTGACCGCATTACCGGCACTGTCAATGCAGATTATAAAATAAAGGATTGGTTGAAGTTCACGACAAACAATTCATTTTCCCGTTATCATGTACAGTCTGTAAGCGAAGGTTCGGCAACCGGTTCTCTGATGCTGTCTGCCATTCAGCTTGACCCTCTGACGCCGGTCACCTATGCACCGGACAAACTGCCCGACACTATGATTAACTATATGAATCAGGGACATACTCTGCTTCAGAATGCCAATGGTGATTATTATTCCATTTCCCCTTATGGCGACTCCAATAATATCAATCCGTATATCATGCGTGACCGTGGCACAACGAAAAGGGATGGTTTTGTATTCAGCGGTTCCACTTATCTGGATTTTACTCCGATCAAAGAGTTGGTCATCACTTCACGTTTGGGATACCGTTATACTTACAGCAATTCCTACGGCTATGTTATGCCTAACATTACTTGCTCTGACCTTTATCAGGACTATGTATCGGTAAGTGCGACAAGCTCCAACACCACGTACTGGCAATGGGAAAACTTTGCCAACTATACCAAGACATTTGCAGATAAGCACAATGTAAACGTGATGCTTGGTATGTCCTATTCTTCCAATACTTCCTTTGGAGTGACGGGAGGAATCAATGGTAGCCGTTCCGGCGACAAGGTTGATTTGGGTATTACCAAGTTGGATCCCAATTATGCCTATTTTGCTTTTCGGACCGGTACTGCCACTCGTACGGTAAGTGGTGGAGAGAAGCGGAGGTATGCCAATCTTTCTTACTTTGGCCGGGCATCTTATGACTATGCAGGCAAGTATTTTGCCCAATTCACCCTTCGTGCGGATGCAGCCGACTTGTCTATCCTTCCTTTGCAGAAACGTTGGGGCTATTTCCCGGCTGTGTCTGTCGGCTGGGTACTTTCCAACGAGAAATTTATGGAAAACCTCAAGTCAATCTCTCATTTGAAGTTGCGTGCAAGCTGGGGACAGAATGGTAGTATCGCCGGTTTGGCAGACTATATGTATGATGCTACGATTTTGTCTGGAATCAATTATCCGATGTCAGGTGATGTGTCTTATGAAACAGGTTCGTTGCCATCTGCAACCGGTAACTATGATTTGAAGTGGGAAACTTCCGAACAGATAGACTTGGGTATCGACCTCCGGATGCTGAATGACCGTTTGAGCTTCGGATTTGACTATTATGAGAAGAAAACCAAAGACTTGATTGTAACCGGTATTACTCCTTCTTTGATTGTGGGTAACACTACTTCACCTATGAATGCGGGAAATGTCAAGAACAGCGGATTTGAGTTTGAACTCTCATGGCGTGATCATATCAAAGATTTCAGTTATAGTGTAAAAGCTAACATCGCTACTTTGAAGAATAAAGTAACTTATCTTCATGAAACATTGGAGCGTATTGCCAGTACAACAAGTGCAGGTATCGGCACTATGAATTATTTTGAAGAAGGACATCCCATTTGGTACATGCGCGGTTATGAGTGCACGGGTATTGATCCGCAAACGGGTGACCCAATGTTCAAAGACAAGAATGATGATGACATTATTGGAGATGCCGACCAGACAGAGATCGGTTCTGCCATTCCCGACTTTACTTATGGTATTACTTTGACAGCTGCCTGGAAAGGCCTTGACCTGACAATCTTTGGTTCCGGTTCTCATGGCAATGATGTGTTTGCCGGCTATAACCGTACTTCCCGTATGAAAGCGAATACCTTGAAGGAATTCTATGACGGACGGTGGATTGCTGTGGGAGACAATGCAAAATATGCCCGTTCCAATCCCAGCAATTATGATAAGTATTTAAAGAGCTCCAAATTTGTATTCGACGGCTCATATTTTAAAATCAAGCAGATACAGTTGGGCTATAACCTGCCTAAGAATTTGTTGAAGCAGGTGGGTTTGAGTAACCTTCGTTTGTATTGTTCTTTAGACGACTTCTTCACATTTACCAAATATCCCGGATTTGATCCTGAATTTACGAGTACAGGCAATGCGATGGGTTTGGATATGGGCTCTTATCCGTCCAGCAAGAAAGTCGTGCTCGGTCTTAACGTAGTATTTTAATCTTTAATTCAATACGAAATATGAAAGCAAAATATATTTTATCAAGTCTGTTACTTGCCGGCTGCACTTTCTTTTCCTCTTGTGAGGACAATCTGGATATTTCGCAGCATGGGGTAAGCACTTTCGAAAATTTCTATAAAACGGATGCCGATGCGGAAGAAGCCATTATAGCCTGCTATAGCAATTGGAAGGACACCTATGAGCCTGCGTTCTGGCTGAAGAATCTTCTTTCTGACGATTGCTATTCGGCAGGGGAAAGCTGGACGGCTGCCAGTGCGCAGTTGCTGTCGACCTATACGTTCGACTCTGATTTTTCCCATATTAAAACGTTGTATACGAATCTTTATAAAGTGATTTATGCCGCCAACATTGTTTTGCAGTATGTAGGCGATGATTCTGAGGTTAAGCTTCGTGCACGTGCAGAGGCAAAGGTTTTCCGTGCGATGTCCTACATCGAATTGATCAGTCTTTGGGGAACTCCGCCGTTGGTGGACCATCCGTTGAAAGCAAACGAATATTCCCAGGCAAATGGTAATACAGAGGCGCTTTGGGCATTGGTGAACCAAGATTTGACCGAAGCTGTCAACAGTGGCAATTTGGAGGAAAAGACAAGCTTGGACAACTTTACCTATCGTATCACCAAACAATTTGCACAAGCCTTGTTGGGCAAGGCATACGTATTCCAGAAGAATTATGGTGCTGCTGTTACAGTTTTGGATGAGGTAATCAATAGCGGGAAGTACGACCTTTACAGTGATTATGAGAATATCCAGACTACCAAAGGCGAGGCGAATTGTGAAAGTCTGTTTGAAAGTAATTATGTTTACGACGCCAACAATGTTACCGGCATTATGAGTAACATGATTTGGGTATATGTGCATTGGCGTGGAGACATGCTTGCATTCAATGAGCCTACTCAAATCTATTCTCATGGAGGCTGGGGATTTTTTAATCCGACGAAGGAAAGCTACGATGCGTTTGTCGAAATGGGAGATACTTATCGGTTGAATGCCTCTATCAAGACATACCGGCAAATGGAGGATATGGGTATCTCATTGAGCAATGCCATAGCTTATATGCCGGACAATGCCGGTTACTTCAGCTGGAAATACCGTGTTTATGAAGCAGATGTCATCAACTATTGGTGGTTGCGTTGTCCTAACAATACCCGTGCCATGCGTTATGCCGAGGTTCTGCTGCTTGCTGCTGAAGCGAGTCTTCAGTCCGGAAATGCAAGTAAGGCTGCCGGATATGTGAATAAAGTGCGTGACCGTGCCCAGTTGCCTGCATTGGGCAACGTTTCTATGGATGATATCAAGAAGGAGAAGCGTCTGGAGCTTTGGATGGAAGGCTGCCGTTACCAGGATTTGATTCGGTGGGGTGATGCTGCTACGGTACTTGCCAAGAGAGGGCAGGAAAGACCGGCTCTTTACAAAGACGGCCGTGTAAGCTGGGATGAGCAGAAAAATGCTTCTGCCGGCTTCAAGAGTGGTAAGCATGAACTGCTTCCGTTCCCTGCCACTGAAATGAATGTCAATAAGAATATGACCCAGAACCCGGGTTGGTAATTAATCAATAAAACTTAGTTTATGAATAAATTAAAATGCTTATTCCTATCAGGCCTTATGGCTGTGATGCCGGTTTGCATGAGCGGACAGCAGACGCCCGGTGAAAAATCGTCAAAACCGCGTGTCATCATTACTTGTGACCCGGAACTTGATGACCTGAACTCTTTGATACGTTTCCTGCTTTTCAGTACGGATTTCCGTGTGGAAGGCTTGATTTATGCCAGCAGCCAGTTCCATTGGAAAGGTGACGGGCACGGCACGAAGTGGTATGTGCCGGGACGTGAATATTCCCGTAATGGCATAGACTACGGACCGATGGAAAGTTGGCGTTGGGATCCGGATGAACGTTTCATTGACGATGCTGTGGAAGCTTATGAGAAAGTATATCCCAATCTGAAAGTGCACGACTCGTCTTATCCGACTCCCGAATACCTGAAGTCTAAAGTGCGTATCGGTAATATCGAGTTCGACGGTGATATTTCCAAGGACACTCCGGGGTCGGAGCTGATTAAAGCTGTATTGCTCGATGATTGTACGGATCCGGTATTCATCAATGCTTGGGGAGGTGGCAGCACCATCGCCCGTGCCTTGAAGTCCATTCAGGATATTTATGAGCATACCGATGCCTGGAAAGGCATCCGTGAGAAGATAATAGGAAAAGTGGTCCTTTCCCTTTCGGGTGATCAGGATGATACGTATGCACGGTATATCCGACCTTTCTGGCCGGAACTCAGACAAATGGAGATGGGGGGCATGACAGTCGGCCTGGCTTATAATGCACAGTTAAGAGCCTCCAAGGAAAATCAGATTTTCTACTCTCCGGAATGGATGCAGGAGAACATCCGCAGTAAAGGTCCTTTCGGCGAGATGTATCGGGTCTGGGGAGACGGTAAGCAGATGGTGAAAGGTGATAAGTTCGATTTCTTCGGTTTGTCGGGTTATACGGTTGATGAATTGAAAAAGCAAGGCTATGTGGTTTGGACCGGAATCCAGCCGAAAGGGTCCTATCTGGCTGAAGGCGACACTTACTGTTTCCTGAATTTGATAGGTAACGGCCTGCGTGGTCACGAAGACCCCACTTATGGGGGATGGTGCGGTGGAAGAACCGTCCTTCCCGATTCGGTGAAGAATCTTCCGCGCATGGAACAGATAAAGTATAGAGCCGAGCACTATCCTTTGCCCGACTTCACTGCTCCGGTAATGAATGGATTGGCTGCCCGTTTTAAATGGTCGGTCACTCCAAACTATGCCGACGCAAATCATGAACCGGTGATAAAAGGGGCGCTTGCCATGAGTGCCAAGCCGGGTGAGAAGCTGAAACTTAAATACACTGTAACCGATCCGGATAAGGATGCCCTTACCATTAAATGGTGGCAATATGTGTCAGCCGGTACATATCGGGGCAAAGTAGCGGTAGATGACCCTGCTTCTGCAAATACAACTTTTACTGTTCCGGCTGATGCCAACCCCGGTGATACCATCCACTTGATTTTGGAAGCTACGGATAACGGTACGCCACAGATGAACCGCTATCATCGTCTGATTATTACAGTGGCAGAATGAACTTGAATCAATGAACTTTAATTTGAAGAACTGAAATGAAAAAGATTATATTGGCCGCATTTATGGCAGCCTGTGGACTGCAAATGTCTGCCCAGCAGAATTTGTTTGTAGCGCAAGACCTCGAGTCTGCAATTGTGAACAAAGATAACACAGTGACTTTTAACTTTAAGGCTCCTGATGCCCAAAAGGTGCAGATTGCCGGTGACTTTGCCGAAAAGGCGGAGGGACAACACATTGGAGGTATGGTGGGAGCAGGTTTGATAGACATGACAAAGAATTCAGAAGGAATTTGGACCTATACTACCAAGCCGTTGGATTCAGAACTTTATAGCTATGAATTCATGGTAGATGGTGTGCCGACTATAGACCCTAACAATGTTTATGTCTATCGTGACTTTGCTACCACAAGCAATGTGTTTATTGTAGGGAATGGTAAGGCAGATTTATATAAGGTAAATAAAGTTCCTCATGGAACATTGGCCCATCGTTGGTATCACTCTGATGGTATGAAAATGGATCGCCGTATCAATATCTACACGCCGGCAGGTTATGAACAATCCGGTGATAGGAAGTATCCGGTACTCTATTTATTGCATGGTATGGGAGGGGATGAAGATGAGTGGACAACTTTTGGACGTGCTGCACAGATTCTCGATAATTTGATTGCACAAGGCAAGGCTGAACCGATGATTGTTGTGATGCCCAATGGGCATGCTGCCATGGAGGCTGCACCTGGTGAGAGTAGTCTGGGATACTATAAACCTTACCATATGAAGAATGGAACCATGGACGGTGCTTTTGAAGCCTATTTCCCTGAGATTATCACGTTTGTAGAAAGTAATTATCGTGTACAAGCGGACAAAGCTCATCGTGCTATTGCGGGGCTTTCAATGGGTGGTTTTCATTCTGCCAATATTTCTTTGAACTATCCTGATATGTTCGACTATGTAGGTTTATTCTCTGCGGCCCTTAATGTCCAGAGTGCAGGTCAGAAAAATAGTCCGGTTTATCAGGATATGGATAAAAAGTTAGCTGTTCAGTTTGATAAGGCTCCCAAACTTTACTGGTTGGGTATCGGTAAAGACGATTTTCTTTATAGAAACAATGCAGCTTATCGCGCTGATTTGGATAAAAAAGGATATAAATATGAGTTTATGGAAACTCCTGGTGGACATGTATGGACCTGCTGGCGTATTTATCTCTCTGTATTTGCTCCCAAGTTGTTTAAATAAATCTGACTAGGCTATGAAAAAACAACTGTTTTATTTGCTGTTGGCTGCAGGCGTGTTGAGCGCTTGTGGCCCTGCGGCTCCTCAATTGGGTAAAGATTCTGTTGAGGATGTTATTGGTGCCATGACTTTGGAAGAAAAGGCACATTTGGTTATCGGTACCGGAATGGTGGGTACTTCGGGTGACAGTACGGTGATTGGCACTACAAAGAAGTTGGTTCCCGGTGCAGCAGGTACTACTTATCCGATACCCCGTTTGGGAATTCCTGCCATTGTGTTGGCTGATGGACCTGCAGGTTTACGTATAGATCCTATCCGCGAAGGGGATTCTGCTACTTATTATTGTACACATTTTCCTATCGGTACGTTACTTGCTTCTACTTGGAATCAGGATTTGGTAGAGGAAGTTGGAAAATCAATTGGTAATGAAGTGTTGGAATATGGTGCGGATGTTTTACTGGCTCCTGCTTTGAATATCCATCGGAATCCTTTGTGCGGGCGTAATTTTGAATATTATTCCGAAGACCCGTTGGTGTCTGGCAAGATAGCTGCTGCATATGTTAGAGGGATACAGAGCAACGGAGTGGGAACTTCCATCAAACATTTTGCTGTTAACAACCAGGAAACCAATCGGAATGCTAATGATGCTCGTATCACTCCTCGTGCCTTACGGGAAATCTATTTGAAGGGGTTCGAAATTGCAGTGAAGGAATCGGCACCATGGACAGTAATGTCCTCTTACAATCATATTAATGGCACCTATGCTTCTGAGAATACAGACTTGCTGTCCACTTTATTGCGTGATGAGTGGAATTTCGAGGGTATGGTGGTAACTGACTGGTTTGGAGGGAAGGATGCCGTGGCTCAGATGATAGCAGGTAATGATATGCTCCAACCGGGAAGGGCTAACCAGTATGATATGATTATCGAAGGGGTGAAATCCGGAAAATTGGATGAATCCATACTGAATCGTAATGTGAAGCGTGTTCTTGAACTTATTCTCCAAACTCCTCATTTTAAAGAATACAAATATTCCAATAAACCTGATTTGAAGGCGCACGCAGCAGTTACCCGCCAGTCAGCGACTGAAGGAATGGTTTTGTTGAAGAATAATAACGAAACCTTGCCATTTGAAAGGAAGGTCAGAAATATAGCTCTTTTCGGGTGTACTTCCTATGATTTCATAGCAGGAGGTACCGGCTCAGGTAATGTGAATCGTGCCTATACAGTCTCATTATTGGATGGTTTGAAGAATGCTGGATACCAGATAGATGAAGCATTGAAGGCCGATTATGAACAGTATATTGAGGCCGAGAATAAGAAAAATACTCCTGACTCGTCTCAGCCTTTCTCCAGATTTATGCCGGTACCTCGCCCGACAGAACTTATCCCTACTACAAAGGTGTTGTCAGAACAAGTTGCTAAAGCGGATGTTGCATTGGTTACGCTGGGACGTACTTCCGGTGAATTTGTAGACCGTAATGTCAGTGATTTTGAACTGAGTGAGGAAGAATTGCAACTGCTGAAGTCCGTCAGCCAAGCTTTCCATGCTGCTGGGAAGAAAGTGGTGGTGGTATTGAATATCGGAGGTGTAATTGAAACAGCTTCTTGGAAAAAACTACCGGATGCTATTTTGCTGGCTTGGCAGGCAGGACAGGAGGGTGGAAATAGTGTGACGGATGTGTTGAGCGGTAAGGTATCTCCATCGGGTAAGTTGACAATGACTTTCCCGAACAAGTTGATGGACGTTGCTTCTTCGACCAATTTTCCTATGGATGCTAGGGCTAATACAGATGTGAGGAATAAGGAGGACAAAAGCTCTTCAGTGAAGAATGTAGACTATACGGATTATGAAGAAGATATTTTTGTCGGTTATCGCTATTTCGATAGTTTCGGAAAGCAAGTGTCTTATCCTTTCGGCTATGGTCTTTCGTATACAACATTCGAGTATGTCAATCCGTCTGTCAAAGTTGATAATGGTATATATTCTGTTTCTATTGATGTGAAGAATGTTGGTAAGTTTGCAGGGAAAGAGGTTGTTCAGCTTTATGTCTCCGCTCCCAATAGGTTTCAGATGAACAAACCGGAAAAAGAACTTAAAGCTTTTACCAAAACTAAGGAATTGAGGCCAGGTGAGACTGTTACTGCCACTTTGAAACTGAACACTACGGATTTGGCTTCTTATGATGAAGCTTCTTCTTCATGGGTAGTGGATGCTGGAAATTATAAGTTTTTGATTGGAACCTCTTCCAAGGATATTAAGGCTGTACTTGATGTTGATGTGGTATCAGTTGTGGAAAAAACAAATGACATATTGAAACCACAAGAGACTGTTAATACGATAAAACGCTGAAGGTGAGTATAATATTATTCTTGGTTGTGATTAGGTTGATTTGTAGTGCTTAGGTAAATTAATTGTAATTGGGTAAAATTGGGAAAGAAGCTGCCTCGGAGTTATGAGGTAGCTTCTTCTTTTATTTGGTAATAAGATAAATTAATACCCTCCGTGTCCTACTTACGATATAAATCCCTATCTTTGTGGCGCTTTTTAGCTGAAAATAAGATTCAAATTAATTTAGATACAACAGAAAATGGCACAAGAAGACGTTTTTAAGAAACTCGTATCACACTGTAAGGAATATGGTTTTGTGTTCCCTTCCAGCGAGATTTATGATGGACTGGGAGCTGTGTATGACTATGGTCAGATGGGTGTGGAACTGAAAAATAACATCAAGCAATACTGGTGGCAGAGTATGGTGCTGCTGCACGAAAATATTGTCGGTATCGACTCAGCAATCTTTATGCACCCCACCATCTGGAAAGCCAGCGGACACGTAGATGCTTTCAATGACCCTTTGATTGACAACCGCGATTCCAAGAAACGTTATCGTGCCGATGTGTTGATAGAGGACCAGCTTGCTAAGTACGATGACAAGATAAACAAAGAAGTGGCCAAAGCTGCCAAGCGTTTTGGTGAGGCTTTCGATGAGGCTCAGTTCCGCAGTACCAACGGTCGTGTGCTGGAACACCAGGCCAAACGTGATGCCTTGCATGAACGTTTTTCCAAGGCTTTGAACGATAATAATCTGGACGAACTCCGTCAGATTATCCTTGACGAAGAAATCGTTTGCCCTATCAGTGGCACAAAGAACTGGACAGAGGTACGCCAGTTCAATCTGATGTTCTCAACTGAAATGGGCTCTACCGCCGATGGTGCCATGAAGATATACCTTCGCCCGGAAACGGCACAAGGTATCTTCGTAAATTACCTTAATGTACAGAAAACCGGTCGCATGAAGATTCCTTTCGGTATCGCCCAGATTGGTAAGGCTTTCCGTAACGAAATTGTAGCCCGCCAGTTCATCTTCCGTATGCGCGAGTTCGAGCAGATGGAAATGCAGTTCTTTGTGAAGCCGGGTACAGAGCTTGACTGGTTCAAGAGTTGGAAGGCTACTCGCCTGAAATGGCACAAGGCGCTGGGCTTCGGTGATGACCATTACCGTTATCACGACCACGACAAACTGGCCCACTACGCTAATGCTGCTACAGACATCGAGTTCTTGATGCCTTTCGGTTTCAAGGAAGTAGAGGGTATTCACAGCCGTACAAATTTCGACTTGTCCCAGCATGAGAAGTTCTCCGGCAAGAACATCAAGTATTTCGATCCGGAAACCAACGAAAGCTATACCCCGTATGTCATCGAGACTAGTATCGGTGTAGACCGCATGTTCCTCAGCATCATGTCTGCTTCCTACTGTGAAGAGACGTTGGATAGCGGTGAATCCCGTGTTGTCTTGAAGTTGCCTGCTGCACTGGCACCGGTGAAACTGGCCGTAATGCCGTTGGTAAAGAAAGATGGTCTGCCCGAAAAAGCGCGCGAAATCATTGACAATCTGAAGTTCCACTTCCATTGTCAGTATGATGAGAAAGATTCTATTGGTAAGCGTTACCGCCGCCAGGATGCCATTGGTACTCCGTACTGTGTCACCGTGGATCATCAGACTTTGGAAGATAACTGTGTGACACTGCGTAATCGTGACACCATGCAGCAAGAGCGCGTGGCTATCTCTGAACTGAATAATATTATTGCAGACCGTGTAAGCATCACATCGTTGCTGAAAACCTTGCAATAAAGCGGTTATGGAATAGACCGGTGCGTGAACAAACTGAAATAGTAAATAGTAAAATAGTAAAATAGTAAATGAAAAAGTCCCTTTTGTTTTTGCCTTTCTTGCTGTTGCTGGTGGGTGCTTTTATCTCTTGTGAAGAAGTGGAAGAGGCTGGAAAGTATGATAATTGGAGAGAACGCGGCGAGGCTTTTGTTGACTCGATAAAAAGGCTGACTGGCGAGAATTATGTCGCCACAGCAGAGCAGGCCGATGCTATGGAACTCGGGAAACTGTATGCCATACAGACGACTGCAAGCACTTCTGAAGGTGCTCAGTATGTCTATTGCAAGAAGCTTGTGAAGAATGAGACGGGTGAACGCCCGTTGTATACGGGTTATCATTCAAAGGTGAATGCTTATTATTATGGGACTTATGTGAATGGCGAAGAATTCGACGGTTGCTTTGACGGTTATAGTGCTATTGACCGCGATATACCTATTCCTCCGGTAAAAGAACCTACGGTTTTTGATTCATTCGTGGATTTTGAAGTTTCGGGTGTCGTTGCCGGTTGGGCAGCTGCCTTGCAGCTTATGCGGATGGGTGAGCGGTGGATGTTGTATATCCCTTATCAAAGCGGATATGGTATAAATGATTATACTGCTCCTTATTCTACAAATACAATCCCCGGAGGCTCTCTGTTGACGTTTGACTTGCAACTGGTTAGCTTTGCCGAATGAGATAAAAGAGGGTGTGTGCCGAAACGCCCCGAATATAAGAATTCCCCCTGCTATAGATGTCTATGGCAGGGGGAATCTAGTTAATGGAGAGATGTCTTCTTTAGCCTGTTGGTAGTGTGGCAGACGTTCGGAGACTGGTTCGTTTTATATTTTCTTCTTAATGGCCTTTACCCAGATTTTGTATCCATCCTCATTCAAATGCAGTCCGTCGCCGGTCAACTCACTGCGTAGTACATTTGTTCCCTTCTCTGTAAATAGTGGAAAAAGATTGATATAGGCAATGCCTTCCTCTTTGGCAAACGCCTCCAGACGGGAGTTGATTTCAGGAACCATATCTGTCTTTCCAGTCAGTTTTTTGTATCGGCCGAAACTTTCATTGAAAGGGAGTAGGCTTTGTAGGTAGAGTTTTGTGTCGGGAGATTCTTTCCGGATGCGTTCCACCGTCATGCGAATCATGTCTACAATACTGTCTGGTGCCAAGTCATGGGAAATGTCATTGACTCCGATAAGCAGGAACAGCTTGGCGGGATGTCCGGGAAGTATCTGATGCAGGCGGTCATAGATACCCATCACTTCATCACCGATGATGCCGCGATTACGTACATTCTTCTTACCAAGACGGGCAGACCAGTCACCGCCACCTTCAGTCAGGCTATTGCCAAGCATGACGATGTCCTTGCTTGTAATGGCAGGCTCATCCATAAACTGTAGGAAACGTTTGTAGTAATGGTCTGTATAAATACGCGGAATGGGGTAGATGGAAGCCGCCACAGCGTTGGCAACCAATGAACGCAGGCGAACTACGCTGTGTCCGTCTTCCGGATGTACGGCGTTGATAAGGAGTATGACGGAAGTGTCATTGTCCGGATCGATAATGATGGAGGTACCCGTGTAGCCGGTATGCCCATAGGTATTAGGACCAAACAAATCTCCATTGTTGGAGGCATAGGCTGTAAAATTATCCCAACCGAGAGTGCGTCCCAGACTGGCGGTAGTGCGTGGCACAGTACGCATGG
>ERZ1106978.942-NODE-942-length-17963-cov-4.224592_pt1 | contig 17963 bp, 15 predicted proteins | sample MGYA00403689_ERZ1106978 | MGnify/ENA primary metagenome ERZ1106978 (study PRJEB35170, sample SAMEA104062434) | human gut metagenome | biome: human gut; feature: human-associated habitat; material: faeces | place: Denmark | collected 2012-08-02 ...
GCTGAATCTTGGTCCGGCACCCGGACAGGGTGAGGATACCGGCTATCGCCAGCATCCCGCAAATCATTCCCGTTCTCATAATAAATTCCACCCCGCAATAACATCTGACATATCAGCTTCTCTCCCATTCTCAAAACGGCTCATCCCTGCCACAATCCGAATCATCTGTTCTCGGTTGTTAATATTGATCGGATCGTCAGCCGGGATTCCTGCGTAGTCAGATACAAATTGGATGTACTTTTCCGTATGGTTCTCTTTCGGTGGGGCCCATCTTCCTATCATCTTGCGGATCGTATCCAGCTTATAGTTCCGGTAATAGTTAGACAGGATCTTGAAGATCGCCCTGTAACCGTATGCCATCGATTTAAATTGCTTGAACTCTTTGTCTGAGCTTGTCTTCTCGCCTTGGAAGACATCACTATTCTTTCTGATGTTCCCGGGGTTGTTGTTACGCAACCCTCTTGGTAATTCGTTCTTTTTCATACACTTTTTTAATTAATATCCATTCTGCGGTTCACGATCACCGCACTTCTTTCTCTCACATCTCTTCAGTGCAAGTTCAAGCTTGACATCCGAATAGCTCTCTTTCAAAGTAAAAAGCTCATCCTGTACCTGTCGAAGCCTTCCGGTTTGTTCTACAAAACGTTCTTCTTTTTCTGATAGCTGTTTTTGCAGGAACTCGTTATACTCACGTAAAGCCTTGAACTCCTCCACATCGGCATGGGCGTCCTCGATACGGGCGTTTGTCTTCCGGTTCGTATAGAAGCTAATCCCCCATTTTATCGCCTCGAATCCTCCTAACGTCCCGATTATTGTTAGTATATCGGTTAATTCTACATTCACTTTACACCTCCTTCCGTTTTTATTTGATCATCTTTGTTACGAGTTTTTTCATTGCCATAAGGCAGTGTTTGTTATTTCTCCGCCTCCGGTCTGTGATAGATGGGAGGCGGATTTTTATATTATTCGCCCGGTTGCTCCTCTTTTAGCGGTTCATCCAAAATTTTGACATACGTCGGCATCGTGAACTCAGAGAACATGCCGTTGCGATCTATGAAGTCAACACGTTGTTTGAGATATTGAAGTTCTTCATCAGTCAAAGCTATATCTGTTGTTTCTGTTATGGCCGCTGCATCAGTAAATCCGATATTGATTTGACCACTCCCCATATCCTTGATAACGATACGCTTCTGATCAACCTCCGAGATCGCTATCTTACTGTCTATCGATACTTTCAGTTCCATGTTTTTTCTCGTGTCAAACTGTGGTAACACGGTGTTGAGTATTAATACTCTGTCTTTCAATGTTAAATTCATCTTCTTATTCTATATATAATAAACCTGTTGCACTATCCCATTTTACATTATATTTTGTTCCAGATGTATCTAAATCATTAATCTGGGTTAACGTTGGTAAGAAACTTGCTTTTACACAAGTCCTAAATACCCATGAGGCATCAGATTTAAAATGTCTGACAAAAAAACTTATTTCCCGATAAGCCGTTGCATCAGGATTGTATTTCATTACAATAAATTTTCCGATATTACCTAAAATACCTTGATAAGTTCTTTGAATTTCCATACCTTGAGCTTCTCTTGCTGCAAACAGATTAACATAGTTATTATTCCACGATTTGTCGGTTAAATAAATGCTTGAAAAATTAGATGTGCCTCCATTGAGACTTATAGCATTTAACATTCTAACATTAACATCTCCACTTTGGTCAACTCTAAAATCTGCACTTTCTGGAACTAAACCTCCAGCCCAAAATCTTATAGAACTATTAGATGTGCCATATCCTGTAATCCCAGCTTGTCCATTTCTTAATAAAATGGCATCATTTGCTGTAATAGTCCCATTTGAAATCACGTTACCTGAGCTATCAACGCTAAATGTCGGATCAGTGGGTGGTTGCCCTTTCACCCCGGCTGTTCCTCCCGACCAAATACGGATTGTACCAGACGCCGACATTCCACCTGTGCTTCCAAAAGCGATCGCACCCGTAGTTATGAGTCCGCCATTGATCTCTGTTATTGTATTGTCATACTTTGAGGCAAGAACCCATTTAGAACCGCTATATCTATAGATATTCTCCCCATCCACCCATAAGTCATTCGTTCGCATACCCGATGTTGGAGCCGTCGTTTGATAAAATACCCTTGCCTTGTTATTTGCAGTCAATTGGGCGTTGTTGGCTGCATTCGACGCATTCTCTGCATCTGTCAGGGCATCATTTACCCCATCATACAACGGTTGAAGGTTAGGACGGTCAGTAATGTTATTATAACCGGATGTTCCGGATTTGAATATCACAGGTCCGGTTATAGTCCCATTCACCAGATCAATCACCAATCGGGCTAACTTGTCCTTTATCAATCCTGTCGTGATCGTCTGGCCGGCAATCTCAGTGTATCCATAATTCGGAAGCCAAGAGCGTACGCCATCCTCCGGAGTATTGAGCACCCCTACCCAGAAATGATAGAACCCTGTTTCATCCTCTAACTTTATCTGCCGTTCACTGACATATATTGAGCCATTTGTTCCTTCTTTTGGACATTTGGCATAAACATAATAGGCAAGCGAATTATTCAGCCGGAAAGAAGCCGCCGGAATAGCCCATTCGCGGATTTCCTCGCTAACGGTAAAGTGTACTAACTTTCCTGTCGTATTCTTGAAATAGTTGGCATCATTGTCCGCATTCGGAATAAACTTCATTCCTATAAGCTCCATCTGCTGGGAATTGGTACCGACGATAAGTTGCGCCGTATGCACGGCCAACGGCTTGATAAGTTCAGTGAAATAATCCCCTTCCGGGTCAAACATCATGCCCAAAGTTTCCATCACGTCCCGCCATGAACGTTTCGTATGTTCCCGAACCGGCTTAACCGCATCCTCAATCTCTTCCGGTACTTTATTCACATCATCCACCAAATCTTTAAAACCATTCGATTCAAGGAAATCGGACAAGGTAAGTTCATACCGGTATGAAGGTGTACCGTCTTTCTCGATATACCTTTTTATTTTGGTAACACGAATCTCTCGATCGATATCCAACTGTTCGGAATATACGCCAACCATCTGGCCACAGGCAATAAAGATGTTTTGCAAACGAAAAACAATTTCATCACATTTTCCTCGTAACTGGATGCGTTTCTCGCACTTGCCATCCAACCATGTTTGCGCCTCTTCCTGTAGCTGTAATGAAGCGTTATCCCTGTAGCTTTGCGGCATTTTCAGGCCGGTAAGGATAAACTTGTCACCGACAGAAAAATTAATGTCACCGGGAACTTTCAAGGCGTTTTCCTGGTCATTCTGCTTTAGTTTGAACTGTTTCAAGTCATTGTCCCAACTATCTTCAACGATTGCAAGGTCATAGCCAGCCAAGCCGCCATCCTGGAATGTAACGATCACTTCCACCCCGTCCAACAGGCAATCGGTAAGATTGAAATCCATACCGGCAGCTCTCAGAGTGTAATCGTCGATCTTTTCTGTTACGGCAAACTCTCCTTTCGGAAAGATATGGTCGAATTGCATGGACTTTTCTATCCGGCCGTACTTCTCTACATTCTTTTCGATAGAGAGCCGGCCATCAGGCAGAAGAAGATAATCCGCGCCATAATCGGGACCGAGATTCTTATCTGAACCGTATGGATAAAGAACCGTTACTGGTGGCGTATCATCAACAGCGGACACTTCCAGTTCGGTAAAACCCATTCCTTCGCCCTGTGCCAAGACAAGGCCGTTGCTTGAATACTCCCTCCTGCCGATATTTATTGTCTGGCCGGATATCCAGTATTCCGTATTCAATTCTTTAATGAGTTCGTCAAGTACCGTCCCGACTTTCTTATCTTTGAAAGAAAGGGTAACCATCCGGGATTCGATACAGGATCCGGCCACCCAACCAGATCCTGTACGGTTCATGTTTTTGACAAATAGGGTTAGCCAGTCACGGGCGGTACCGGTGTAATAGTCGAAGTTCTTTTTCCGCTCCGGTGTACCATGAAGGAAAAACTCTGCATCCAAAAGATCATACCGACTTGAATAGAACTGAACGGTATATTCCCAACCAAGAGATGTCTCCCTTTTCGTCACCTTCTCGTTATGCCGGACCTTGTATTTTGTCCCTTCAAAGTCTATATAGTCGTTGATCTGAAGGTTTACCACATTGCGGGAAAGAAAATTCAGGGTAAGAGTGTCCTCACCCATAATCTCTTCGACCGTATAACTATTATCCTTCAGATAAACGTCACAAACTACCGTATTTCCGCGCTTTATTTCCATACTGCTAAATAACCTACTTATTTTTAGGCAATAAAAAACACGGCAACCGGATATATGACATTTTACCGGTTGTCGTGTTTTAATATATAAGGTAGATGTTCTGTTTATGGTAGATTTCTAAAGCGCAAGTCCACACGCGCCAAAAGTCGTAGACAACGCTGCAATCTCACACCAGAACATCGGCTTCGTTGATACAAAGTCCTGCCATATATTACCACTCAACCGTTTACTCATGCCTATTACCGTGTAAACGATAAAAGCCAGCCACACCGGAATAAGAACCCACCAGAAAGACGTGCAGCCAACCCATAGCTGAGAAGAAAGCAACGTCAATGCCGCCGATCCACAATGAATGCGGTTTATCCAAGTGTCTTTGAAATCAGGAGCCAAACCGACACCAATCAAACCGATACAGGCTGCGATCGCCAGCAACCGCATAGTAAAGGTTGTACTCATTTCCCAAATGACCGGGAATAGGAACATAGCCGTCAGTGCCATGCTTGCTCCAAAGATCAATTTATGATCAAGAGTATAATACGTCGCACTAATTGAGTACGGTACACCTTTTGCCTTTATACAAACTGCTGCCGTATAAACTGCGATAACCAAAAAAGAAATAATTAATAATAACATGATTTTCAAACTTTATTGTTTAACTTTGTTTCCGGAGACCCTCGGTCCCCCTAATTTTCTTTTTTTACAGCCTCCAATCTGTGATAGCCTGGAGGCTGTTTTATTATTCTTTCGCCACCGAACATTTTATATCTCCATTTGTTTTAAAAGAAAATACCCAACCTGGGGTTGGCGATTATCAATAATTTTTTCTGAATATACATTTGCTGTCTTTCTGCTGTGACAGCCCAAAGACAGTGTCACTAATTTATTAATACGGCCTTGCAGGCGGAGTGAAGTTTGATGTCCAACGGGCAATATTACTGATGCGAAACTCGTCAATCATACCGTTCAGATACAATCCATAATCCCGATATTTTCCGATCATTAAAGAACTATAGTACCCTGAAACCATCGTTGATGTGAAACCAGACGCATACACTCCATTTACATACACTTTCCAATATCGAGATTGTGACCTGACGATCGCAAGATGAACCCACTGATCCCGTGGCATCGTAAAATAGCATATTGCATCCCCTCGGGTTCCACCATACTGCAATCCAAAGAAAATGCGTCCGTCTGATTCCTCCATTATATCAAAGCTGTAACTTCCATAAGCAACGCCTTTTGACATTATACCGTTTTTCACACCACTTTTCAGTTTAATCCAAAAATCGACGGTATAGTTTGGATATAGGGACTCGTTTATGGCATTCGTTCCACTTATCTTTACATACCCGTTTCCTGAAAACGAAACGCAATTCTTGAATTTTCCCACTACATAAGACATATTACTACCAACATAAGGCTTGCCTGAGGCTTCATCTTTCAATGATCCATCAAAATGTAGCAACAGCAAAGTATTCTTGTCTACTTTCTTCCGTCCCATCATCGATCTTATCATACCAACCTCCTTTCCGCCGAAAGTCGGTCAGATACTTTAGTTAAGAGGTGTTTACCCCCCCCCATTAACATTTGTAAACAATTATTTCTCATGACTTTATCTCCTATTTTTTAGTCGTTAATATCTTGTTTCATCTTTTTCAACGGCAGATCATTCTTCGTAAGCCCAATAGCGGATCAGGACAGTGCCATCGCCACCTTTCGTCGATTTTCCCGATGCATTTCCCCCAGCTCCACCACCGTAGCCGCCACCACCAAGTCCGGCACTCCAGCCAGAAGCCAAAGAACTACTTTCATTACTGCCTTCGCCACTCCCTTCTGTATAATCTGATGTTCCCGGCTGAGACGTCTCCCCGCCTGATTTATTATAGGAGCTTGCCCCACCTGCTGCATTCCTTTTACCATTAGATTCCCCAAAATCACGCGTCGTATGTCCTTGCCCCGATGTTCCACCACTGCCTGTACCATCTGAGCCTCCGACCGAATGAGTAGATCTACCTACCCCTACACCTCCCGAACCACCATTTCCGTCTCCATTCCATTGAGACAGATGGCCTCCTTCAGCCCGGTAAAGCGAACTCATAAACTGTGAATATCCCCCATTTGCGCCACGAACTCCTGCACCAACTATAATTTCAATAGTTTGTCCTGGTGTAACAGTTATCGCGTTGCCATCTCTATATCCAGCGGTATCCTTCTTATATGTTTTAGTATAGCCACCTCCACCGCCTCCAGGAACTCCTAATCCTGAATTATGTGAACATCCTCCACCGGCTCCAACAAGAAACACATCAACCTCCCTACATCCTTTAGGTACGATCCAGGTATAATTCCCGGCAGGATAGAACCTCTTGGTGAACAACTGCAACTTCTTCCGTCCCATCATCGACCGTCTCATCTACGCCCTCCTTTCTTACGATAAAAGGTCGTAACTTCTTTATTTAGAGAGTATTTACCCCCCACGTTTAACTTTTAATAACATAACCTGTTTCATTGCTTTACCTCCTGTACAATTGTGGGCAAGTCTTTCAAGTCGTTCGGATAACCTGTAACGGTTGTCAGAATGCAGAGATAGATCACACCGTATTGTTCATAATATTTGTCTTTCTCGAATGCCATACCCTGCACGTATGGAATAGGATCATCAAGCGTGCCTGCGTGCTCAGCTTCAACGATCTTATACAGTGAAGCAGTTTCTATGCCCGGTTTCCAGTCGGCTTGCAGCTTGTGCTTTTGTATCACTTCAAACAAAGTGTCGCTTTCTCCTTCCACTACTCGAAGCCGGAAGCCTATTTCAACTTCCTTGCCAAACTCTGCATCTTTCTCACCCCAAATGGGGAATAAGACCTGCATCTCCAACGCTTGGCTGGCTGTGAGAGACACGCTGTTCATCATCGCACGGGCAAAGGTCACTGCCTGCGCTTCCGGGGATTTAGCGATTGCCTTATCTGCTTTAGTTTGCAAGGCTGCCGTTGTTGTATGGATCATTTCAGGATAGCCTTCCACCACGATAGCTTCGACCTCCTCGGCTGTTTGGGCGGCATCGATACGGGATAGCAAGCCGTCTGTCACCTTGGCGCACTGCTCCGAATAGTCCGCTATTTCGTCAAGAGCAACCGTTAAGATATTCGAGGCGTACAGATGACCGCCTACTTCGACTTCTTCCTGCCGGCCACACTTATCCTTCACTTGCAGGGTGTTCGAGACATATGCGTCCTGTTCATCAATATAATAATGATGGATGTCTTTATCGTAGATTTCCTGCCGTTTGGCATCACGGGCACGCCAGAGCAATTCTTCCGGAGTCGGTTCAGGTTCCGGAGCGGGCTGCATGTGCCAACACTCCAACGGGGTTGCATCCGGATGTTCGTTGTGGTACTGTTCCTGTTCTTCTGAGAGCGGAAGATAAGCCCCAACCTCATAATCGTCTATATCTGTACTTATGAGATAGGAATCAGGAAGTTTTACTTTCGTTTTCCAAAAATTAATGTCTTTATGAATGTATATCATATTGCTATTCTTAATTGTGATAATATAAACAAATTATACCCTGTCCTCCTTTTCCTCCTTTACGTGACAGACTACCACCTCCTCCGCCACCAGCTCCAATGCCACCATTTCCGCCATTCGTAGGATTGCTTGACCCTGAATTTCCACCATTTCCACCTGATTCAAGACCTGCCGCCCCACCACCTGCTCCAGACCCATCCGAACCAGATCCGTTCGAGCCTTTCCCCGAAGTTCCACCTCCTCCAAATAGGCCAATAGGAATAAGTACATTGTTATATTTATATCCTGTACCACCTTGATAAGATTGACTATTTCCACCTTTATAACCGCCCATACCATCTGCATTACTTACACTGTTTCCACCGGTCATTCCTGACGATGAATTTCCATTACCCGACATAGATGCGCCTGAACCACCAGCATAACCGTAAGAACCATTCCAATAACCAGGAGAGCCTCCACCATTATTACAAATCGCGATATCGGAAGATGGGTTTTCTACCAACTTTGATAGAATGGTATATATACTGCCTGGTATTTTAGAGCCATTACCAAGCCCTCCTGCTCCCTCACTATTACCTCTTTGCCCTCCAGCACAGATTATCGTATCCCCGTTTATTTCAAGAGTTGTACTATCCCCATCAGTTTGTGCATTTACAGGCTTTGCAATTTTACAAGTCAAAGTTTTCGGTAGCAAAGAGATTTTTATATTACGAGCAAATGCTATTGTTCCAGAAGCTCCACCGCCACCACTGTTTGTGCCACCTCCGCCGCCACCTCCAACGATTAGCAAATCCACAAACTTATATTTTTTCTCTATTATATAATTCTGTTGGATACCTAAAGGACTTACCAGCTTTACCAATTTAGGCACTGTATTATATAGATTACCTGATATCAATCTACGTTTCATCTCTTCCTGTTTTGAATTATACCCTAACTACTATTATCCCGTGTTCTTTCTTCAAGGATACACCTGTCGGTTTCCCGTTCGGTAACGTTACACTTGATTCCTCGGACTGCCAGCCAGAACCATTAGGGACCGGTTGGTCAAAGTCCGACCCGGAACTGTTCAAGATCGACAGATAGAATTCCTGCATTTCCGGTACGCTGGCGATATCGGCAAAGTTGATCGCTTGCGGGGATTTGCTTGTGTATTTGAAGCGAAGGTTATACGGTGATGACGGAAGAGCCGCCAGAGACTCGACATCGACATACTCTTTCAACCTCAAAGAGTCCGATACCTTCGTTTTCTCTTCATTGCTGTAATTATTATCCGTATGGACATAAGCAGCGTCCTTGACCGTATGGTCGTCATTCTGTAACTGGGATAGCCTTGTCGGAATCGCCTGCTGAACGTTTGTGATGCTCTGGTTCAGCCCGGCGATGATCCCTTGCAACGTCTGTGTGTCCTCTACGTTGGCAAGGAAAGCGATGATCTCGTTAAATGACTCGATGGCACTCGATGCGTCACCCGAAACGAGTGTGTTGACTTGCTGCTGCAAGGCTGTCAGCGCGTTCCTGATTTCCGTGTCGTCGTAGCTTTCCCCGTCCTGTCCTTCGGCTACCACACCCGTATCCTCTTCGCCTATTTTCCAATGCTTGGTTTCCGGATCGATCGAAGGAACCGGAGCATTGTTTCCCCGAAGGTTCGGGGTGTCAAACTTACCTTCAGCCGTCGTGATCGTCAGGATATAGGTCGTGGCATCATTCGTTTTAACCGTGACCTTCACCTCCTGCATGACGGCCGGCAACTGGGCAAACGTATGAACGCCATCAGCCAGCTTCATGTTGAATTTACCGTTTTCCAAACGTTCAAATAACCAGACTGATGCAGGGTAGACGGTTACGTTATCGGCCCATTCAGCCGTCGTCAGTTCGATCTGTTGATAAATAAATGCACCTTTCTTACTCATTGCTTAAATATCCTTGTTTTATCGTTCGTACTGATTCATTGTAATAATTGGCTCCTGTCAGATAAACATTACCGGGCAAGGCTGTACCGCTGCCGGATTCCTGCCACGAGGCTTTTCCCCCGGCAAGATCATAAAGCCGGTAGAACACATATTCTCCATCTTCCGCTACACGCACTTCATCGCCGATACGAAAGTAGATGGTTGTACCGTCGGTATTGACATAGCTCAATGTATTTTCGTCCGGGATAGCCTCCAACGTCGGGATCTCCGGTTTGTTCTTGATGTAGTTCTTATTGACAGGATCGGTAACGTTCCAGTCGGGTTGCAGTCCACTGATGACTCCTTCGGCGGCTTCGGCTGCACGATTGGCGCGGTCGGCGGCTGTGTTGGCCTTGCCGGTTGCGACTATGGCATCTTCCTTTGCTGCATTAGCAGCCAAAGCAGCCATATCCGCCAGTCCTGCCTTTTCATTGGCCTGAGTAGCGGCAACATTGGCTGTATTTGCCGCCTTGTCTGCATTTTCTTTTGCCGTGTTTGCGGCCAAAGCTGCATCCGTCGCCGATTTTGTAGCAGTCTCGGCAGAAGCTATGGTATCATCCGCACGCTCTACAGCCGCATTAGCATTTTCGGCGGCAGTTGTAGCCGAGGATGCTGCTTCATTCGCTTTATCCGTTGCGGTATTGGCATTTAATGTTGCCGTGTCAGCCTTTCCTGCGGCATCATTGGCCTTTCCTGCGGCATCATTGGCTTCAACAATTGCTTTATCTGCTTCTTCCTTTGCCATATTGGCTGAAGCTGCTGCGGTATCGGCATTCTCGGCTGCGGTATTGGCTATACCGGCTTTTTCCTCCGCCAATGCAGCGGCAGCAACAGCCAATTTGGTCGCTGCATCAGCATCTCCGGCAGATTGAGTTGCTTGACCAGCTGCGGCATTTGCTAAAGCTGCGGCATCATTTGCAGCCTTGGTTGCCGCCTCTGCGCTCACTTTTGCGGTGTTTACATTCGATATAGCAGTATTAGCTTCCTCCTTAATTTGGGACATCTGTTCACGAACTTCTTTTGCCGCATCCGTTGCCGGCTTCATAAGTTCGGCCTTATCAGTCTCTGTCAGATCAGAAAAATGCAGTTTCAATTGATCCACTTCTGCTGGTGTCAGATCGGAAAACTTCATTTTCAATTCTTCACGGTCGAAAATATCCACGTATGCACTATCCGGCTCACCTTCGTATTTCATTTGAAGCGTACCGTTCAACTTTCGAAAAACCGGCTTCTCTCCTTTCGGCCCACGAATTTTCTCAATTTCCAACAGATTCTGCCAAGCACCATTAGCTCCTTGTTTCCAAAGGATGTATTTATCGTTTATCCCTAAAAACGCACTAAGGCCGGGATCGCCCTGTTTACCTTTCATTGCAGAGGGCAAAGCACGCTTAGGTCTCCCACCCTGAATGATCAGGATCATATCATTATCGGTTATTGTTCCGGCTGCCGGAAGCAAATTAGCCCTGATTATTTCAAATTCTTCTGCCATATCAATTGAAAACTATTATTCTACCTTGCTCGTCTGCCAATAACCCCAAATCCGGATCCTTCAGCACACGGTAACGAACATCACCGCCGGCATCTATCCAACTCACTACGGGAGCAACAACAGAAATAGTGAATCTTGCCCCTATCCGGTTCTCCTGCCAGACTTCCACAGAAAAGGACGGGCAATCCGTATAGTACACCTGAATGATACCATCCAACGTCTTAATATATAATTCCTGATTCCCTACACCGGATATCTGGCTAAAGAATGCCCGATAGTTATTCAGAAACTCTTCCACACTGCCGGCCAACATCCAAAGGGACAGTTTTATTTCCCGATGCTGGGTTTTGATTGTCGAAAGGTCTACCGTACGGCCATCGGTGAACGGCGCCTTAACCGCAGGATATTTCAAAATGTCCTCCTGGTTATCGTCCGATCCTATACCAAAGTCTGCAAAGTCTATCCCATTAATCGCATACTGCCCGCGAAGCCCGATACCGCCGGCCGGAGTTGCCGGATAAATGGCATGGTTGTCCTCGACAAAAGAAAGTTCAAACACAGATACATTCCCCCCTGCATTAAACGGCACAGGCTGTTCGTGAGAAGAGCCTGCATTGAATCGTAAGCGGTTGGTCATACCGGCAATAAGATTGAATTCCCGATAGCCCGGTGCGGACAAATCAGCAACAAACTTCCTATACCCGGACCGGAACTGCTCAAGCGTTTCTGCCTTCATGAGGAATTTCAACTTGACGGTCTTAGGTTCGAACTCCACAACCGACAGATCGGGATCGATCCCGTCGGCTTCCGCCCAGTTGTTATATTTGACAGCCTTACGTTTGGGGTATTTCAGAAGATCATCAAAAGAACCTTCCAATAATTTACATCCCCATTCAGTATATACGTCTTTTCCGTCTATTGTCATAATACACGTGCTGTATGGTCTTTATGAGTTATTACCTTACCGCCAGCGTTCTTTACGAACACCACGGCATAGTTACTCGCATGGATCTCGGCTTCCGCCCCGTGCATCAGGATCACGTTGTAGCGGCCGATCGTATCAAAATGAAGGATTGCCTTGGAACCGGCCAGGAATACCTTCACCGGATTCGTCAGTTTCACGTCCGTCTCGATATAGATTCCCATGCTTTCGGCCTTCTTGCCCCGGAACTCTCGTAATTGTTCCATAGACGGGAAATTATTCTTCATGCAGAACTCCGTACCCTGCGGTGTCAGCAGAAGGCGCATAAGCTCTTCTTTGTTTTCCGTGCCATGCAACAACCGGCAGGCACCTAACCGGTTTGCTATCTCAAAAAACTCTTTATCCATAATGCTACATTTTTACTTTTACGTTAATAGTACCTTCCAAGGCATCAACCGTGCCTCTGGTGTTCTCCGATATCTTACCGGCAACCTCTTTGATCTCTCTCGTATTCTCGGCGATCCGATCGGTATTCTTTTCCACTTTATCTGATAGTTCGCGGATGGCCTTCACTTCTTCCCAACCTCTGGATTGCATATCATAGATCAGCCTCATTTGTTCCCGGATCGGTTGCATACTGCCGCGGATGTCTTCCAACAGGACACGGACGGCCCCGGTCTGACCGGCCAATAGGTCGATGCTTTCCTGGGAAGCTTTGGCATATGCGCCTTTCAGGGTATTTTCGGATATATCTTCTTCTTTCTCCGGCTCTTCCACCTTATCTTTCATTAGGCTATCAGCCCAACCGAACTGCCTGTCAATCTCCTTTTGCAGTTCTTCCGCCATGTTATAGATATAATCCTGTTCCCAGCCGGAAAGGACATTGTCGGCATAGAACTCCTTCAGTTTGTCACGAATCTTCTTCATCGCACCGGAAGATTCCGTTGCTGCCTTGATGGATTCTGTGACCATCTGCCGCATCATCTTCTTGACGGTATCTTTCGCTGATTCTGCCCGGTCCTCACCGGAAGCCCACGCTTCGGCTTGTGCGTTAGCGAAGTTGTCAATGGCGGATTTCAGGTCTTCCCCGAAGATGGCATCTTTGGCCTTCTCCTTGTTGTCCGCTATGGCTTCGTTTATCTCGTCAATTTGGCTTTGCCATTCTTTTATCCTATCCTTATCGGTATTCTTTTTATCCTGTTCTTCACGGATTTGTTGTTGGATTAAAACTTTCTGTTGTTCCAACAGTTTGTTCTGCTGATCGATCAATCGGGAAGCATCATTCGAATAAGCCTTCTGAATGGATTTATCCAATTTTTCGTATGATTTATCCAATGTGTCGATCTGATCCTGCAACCGCTGAATACGTTTTTCGTTCTTCTTGTCATGGATTTTGGCGATGGCACCGGCCAAAGATGTAACAACGCCAATGGCAGCACCGGCAGACGCACCGATCGGACCGAACATGGAACCGGCTTTCGCACCGTTCATTGCAGAACTTACAGTGTCCATAGCCACACTGAAACCTTCAGCTATCCCACCGAATACACCACCAAACGAATCTCCGAGCTTCGAAAACGTATCAGAGAGGAACTGTCCGGTCTGCATAATTTCACTCATGCCCTCTTCTATTTCTGCCAAACCTTCTTTTAACTTCTTGGCATCACTTTCAGAGGTAAAGACTTTTTTCAAGCCATTTGAAACTTTATTAAAAGAGGTTTCCATTTGGTCAGCTTCACGGCGAACATTGGCTATTTCATCCTTGATGGCCTTCAACTGATCCGGTGACTTGCGAAGCACATCAAACTGTTCTTTGGTAATACCGAATGAATTATCAGAGGAATATTCCCCTCTTTCAAGAAAAGACAAGAATTTTTCCGCTTCATCCGCAATGGCACGAATAGAGGTGATATTCTTTTTACTCATATCATCAAACAGCCGGGTGATAATGGAGGTACTCTTTTGGGCTTCATTATCCACGTCTGCCAGTTCCTTTTTCATACCTTCTGCAAGGGAAAGCCGTTCCCATTTCGTTGTAGCCTTTGCTATTTTCTCATTATAAATAGCCGTGATAGCCTGACGTTTTTTCTGATACGAACCATATTCTTTCAGGTATTCGTTCATGGCGCGTTTCTCTTCCTCCAGTTGTTCCTTATTCACATTGGAGGTCGATTGCTCTCGTTTAACGTATGAATTGACCAAGGCTGTACGAATCTCCACGATCTGTTCCTTAGTCAGTTTGCCGCCTTGAGCGTCTTTCCACTCTTTTTCCTTGGTAAGTATGGCGGCGATCTCATTGTCATAGTCTAGGTTTATCTGGGCGATCTTCTTTTCCGATCCTTCTTTCATCAGATCGATCTCGGATTGCTGGTTTTGACGGCGAAGGGATAAAAGTTCGTCTATCAATTTCTCTTGTTGCTTGAGTTGATTATCCGTACTCTTATCCTTCTCATTTGGATTTGAATATTTGTCTATTTGTTCCTGTGCCTCCTGTATCTGTTTAGTGTACTCATTCCATTTCTTTGAATTTTTCTCAGAAACAGCTAAAGCGTCACGAGCGGCTTCCGCTTCTTTTTTCTGCTTCTCCCAGTAGGATTTATTTTTTATTTCTTCTTTTGTCGTGTCTGTTGTTGATTTTGACAGTTTTCTTTTGAAATTTTCTAACGCTTTTTGTAGGAGTTTGATACGTTCTTCTTCTTCCGCAATCGCTTTATTGTTGTTTACAGTAAGCGGTATTCCTGTTGAAGGAGATACGCCTATAAGTCTCCCGTTGTCCTCTCGTAATTTCTTTAATCGCTGCGTAGACTCATCTATGTTTCGGATATACGAATCATAGGTATTGGTATCACGTTCTTTATTTAATAACTTATTTGCTTCTGCTAAATCAAGCACGGCCAATTCTTCCAACTTGTACGCTCCTGTTATCGCAGGAGATAGTTTCTGTAGCTGTTCGTAAACGGATATTTTAGCTAATTCCGTTTCTGTCTCATCTTGAATTATACGTATCAATGATTCAACTTGATTCTTTCGATCTGTCTCTTGTTGAATCATTTTATCCTGTTCATCATTGAATCTCTTTTGAGCCTTTTCTGCTATGGTTGTACTGTCAGATAGAGCCAACATTGTAGCTGTCAAACCAATAATTACCGTTCCCAAAGCAACATAAGGATTGGTAAGCATTGAGGCATTAAGAGCAAGCTGTACTTTCCGTGCCAATACACGAGCATTGGTAAGCCCTATCTCTACAATAGTATGTTTGCTTTCAGCAGCGGTAACCAGCATCACGGCGGTACGATAGGCTCCATAGGTAGCAACCAACCCGGCCAATACCTTACCTATCGTTTCATAGTTTTCTATCAACGAAGTGGTTGTTTGGATACCCTTAATTATGACACCTTCCGATTTCTGCCCCAATTCATTGAATACTGAATCCATCGCATCTTGCATCATTGACAGCTGGCCGTTAATAGTTTTTGAAGCGTTCTCAGACATATTATAAAACTTACCACCAGCGGAAGTGGCGTCTATGAATGCTTGCTGTACCATTTCTGCGGAAATAGCCCCCTTAGACATCTCATCTTTGAGCGTAGCAATAGATTTTCCGGTCTTATCTGCCATGATTTGTAATGGATTGAATCCGGCATTAATCATCTGATTAAGATCTTGCCCCATCAACTTTCCTGCCGCCGACATTTGAGAGAAAGCCAACGTAAGCGAGTTAAACCTTTGGGTATCTCCCATAGAGACATCGCCAATAGCCTGTAAATAACGTGGTACTTTCTCAGCCTCGATATTAAAGCCTAACATCATCTGCGTAGCTTGGGTTACATCCGAAAACTCTAACGGAGAAATCTTAGCATATTCACGTACTTGCGACATAAGCGCATCCGCTTTTTCCTTGCTTCCCAACAAGGTTTGAATAGCCGTATCTGCGGCTTGGAACTCGCCACGCACACGGATAATTTCAGAACCCAACGCTTTCAACACACCTACCCCACCGATAACAGCCAATACCTTCTTCCAAGAAATAGCAATACCGTTATTGCTCTCTACTACCTCTTTAGCATCGTCTTTATAAAGGGCATATTCGTCACGAAGTTTCTTTACAGACAGACGTGCCCCAGCTTGTTGTTGTGTCAAGTCGAACAAAACTGCCTTCTCTTCATCCAAAGCCTTACGTACAGCATTATATTCTTCCAATTTCTTATTAGCGGACAATGGATTTCTTTTCAATGCGATGCGATAGGCTTCACCAAGGCGTTTTACATCCGCTTCTATGCCTTTAATTACCGACTTTTGAGCGATAATCTTTTCTGAGAACCCGTTTACAACTTGCGAGGCATCAAATATTTTCTTTTTAAAACCTTGATTTATCTCATTACCAGCACGTACAGCTGAAACGACAAGAGAATCCAATTCTTTCGTGTTTTTAGCTAATTGGGCTTCCATCGCACGGAAAGTAGCTGGAGATGTATTGCCATCCATCCCAGAAATAGTAGATTTCAGCTTATCTATCTCTTCCCGTAACTTAATGACTTTTTGATAGTCTGCTTCTATGTGAAACGCTAATTTGGGCATACATCAATGTTTTGGATAAAAGTACATTAGACAAATGAAGTAGTAGAATTTTATGAGAATAGATACATGACAATGGAAAGATTGTCGTGAATATAGAATCATGCTCCTCTTTTTTGTCTCATAAGATCCTTTCCCGACATCTTCTTTACTTCTGTTCCATCTTTATCCTCATGGATATCGATAGGTTTATCAGCACTCATCAAGAGCAAAAGAAGATAAGGAAGATCCTCATACACCTCCCTGTAAGAAAGATGCAAATTTTCCATAAATAAGGTAATACTTCCTACGATGGTATTTCCTCCTACTATTTGGGTTTTACTGTTAGATTTGCCAGCTCCATCGCTAACTGGCAGACTACGAAAAAATCACGTCCGGTTATTAACTCAAAAGCGACAAAATACGCTTGCAATAATTCTTCTTTAGAACCTGAAAGCATCTGCCGTTCGAGGCTTTCAGCTCTTTTTTGATAATTCGGGACATCACCAACCACCAAGAATGAAAGTCCCTTGACGATATTCTCCAAATTGACAGGAGCGACCTTCATTAATTCCCGCACAGTGCCATTTTCCGGTAAATCGACCTTACTTAAATATTGGGTAGCCCTCATTATCACTTTGATAGAAGGAGCTTTGATTACATATACTGTTCCCCCTACAACAATAGCTTTTCCATAAGTACCGGAAAGTAACTCTGATATGTTTTTTGAAACCTCACTCATAGTTTAAATATTAGAGGGTGATTGCTCACCCTCGTCATTAACTTATCCACCCAAAGTTGTATCCTCCCCGTCTTCCCAGCGCTCAATAGGAACGCCGGCTTTGGTTGGTTTCAACGCCGTAAAAACAAGGGCTAAGCCAATTGCCTTTTCATTCGCTTTACCAGAAGCAGAAACACCGGCACGAGGAAAAATAATTTTCACACCATCTTCAGTTGTGGCACGGACGGTAAACTCTTTACTTTCTACATGATCGGCACGTTCCCATGTACCCGGCTTACTTTCTGAACCCGCAGTAAACTTACCTCCTTGGAATTTAGCCTTAGTTTCAAGATCATACATACCAATAGAAGCATTGATCTTAACCGCACCCGGCTTTTTAGAGGAATAATAGGTATTTCCAGCTACATCTTTGTAATCCTTAACCTCCGGATCTTCATCCTCATAAGTGAAGGTGTCCTCATGAACTACCGGGACTTCTTCAAAAACAGAACC
>ERZ1106978.950-NODE-950-length-17882-cov-6.613844_pt1 | contig 17882 bp, 13 predicted proteins | sample MGYA00403689_ERZ1106978 | MGnify/ENA primary metagenome ERZ1106978 (study PRJEB35170, sample SAMEA104062434) | human gut metagenome | biome: human gut; feature: human-associated habitat; material: faeces | place: Denmark | collected 2012-08-02 ...
ATTGCTTCTGTTGTATCTTATCTACAAGTTAGTCCAAATTTATCGGTACACTCCAGCGCAAGGCTTTTTCTATTCGACGTTTTTAAGCGATTCGACCATTTTGATCTTCTTTATATGATAAGCGAAGTAAAGGTTGATGAGGAAAGCGACGATGAAGGTGAGGATAAACGAATATATGTATGAGACAAAATTGATGTGGAACAAATACTCGACCAGTTCGACGATATTCGTTTTCAATACTGCCAGCATGAAGGGGTAACCAAGCACAGAGCCGAAGATGACACCGATGAATGTCAGGACCATGCTTTCAGTGAGCAAAGTCAACGCGATTTCTCGTTTTCTGAAGCCTAAGACTTTCAAAGTAGACATGTCCCTTAGTCGCTGACGATAGGTCAGTAAAGCGAGGTTATACAGCGTGACAAGGGCGAGCAATATCGCAAACACTTTGACTGCATTTGTCATCATCAGGATACCAGACATAACATTCTGAATCTGAATGGTGAATCCATCGCTAGAGACCGAGGAGGAAACATTAGGAACGTTTTCTTTTATCGTATCGGCAATATCATCTGCCTGTTTCTTGTCTTTTACATTGATCCATGCGCCGTTGAACACTCTTTCTCCATCATCTAATAATGGACTGTTGAAGGGGAGAATTCCGCAGTTGTAATAGAATGCGTTGAAAATCTTTGTGACTTTGACTTTCTTTTGCTTCAGACCACTTCCGAGTATGATTTCATCACCAAGTTCACACTGAATCGTTCTTGCTATCTTCTGACTGATTGCGATTCCGTCTTGAGGAAGTTCCATGCCAAGAGAAGAATCTTCCTTTGATAAGATGTAGAGGATTTTTGTTGTCTGATTTCCGCCTTCTTTGTAATACGTCATTTCCCTTCGGCGATAAGGTTCGATACTATCAATGCCATCGATTGTCATCAATTCATTGATAATCGTTTCATCTTGTACAGGTTCATTCAGCGTCAGAACAATATCACTATTTAGGAAGATATCCCTGTCGTTTCCGATTCCGTAATTGACTGTATCCTCAATTCCGAATCCACATACTAGAAGTGCAGTGCATCCTAAAATACCGATAATGACCATGAAAGATCTGAACTTATCAAGTCTTAGATTTCTGAATGCCATTTTGACAGAGAGTAGGATAACGTTTTTTGTCGACTTTTCACTCTTCTTTCTCTTCTTGATCTTTGGAACGACCGGTCTCATCGAATCCACCGGCTTCAGTTTAAGCTCGGAACGCGCAACAATATAGGTGACTAATGCTGATATCAACAAAAAGCCAACTGTCGTCAGCATACCGAATAGCCACGGGAAATGATAGGTGCGCTTAGGAAGAGAATAGAGAATCGCGTATTTCTGCCCTAAGATAGAAGGAACAAGGATCGGTCCTATAATCAGACCAAGTATCGTTCCAAGCAACACTAGAATGGAAGTTAAGGCGATATAGTTGAAAAGGATTTCGTGATTGTTCAATCCTAATGCTTTCAATGTTCCAATCTGAGTTCGGTCCTTTAGAATCAGCTGAGACAGTGTTGTCAGAATGACAAGAACCGCGACAAAGAAGAAGACAAAAGGAAAAACATAGGTAAACTGTCGAGCCTGTGTGCTGTCTGCGTGGACAGTCAGAAAGAATGGCATTTCCTCTTTTTTTGTCAGCAGAAGAAGATTATTGTCTTCTTTGCCATTGAAGTAAGAACGGATCTTATTGATCTGTTCCTTAGGAAGAACACCATCAGGCGTCTTTATCAAATACTGATTGAAATAAGTCTGCTTATGATTTTTTAAAAATCCATTTCCGAAGAATCGATCAAGATAGATGCTAATCAGAGATTTTCCAAAACCAGTAAAGTTCTTCTCCAACAAGTCGTTGATGGATTTTTGGAACATTGAATAAGAAATAAGACACACCGCAGGATTGTAATTTGCTTTGGTTATATTCTCTGGATGCTCCATGAATCCAGTCACCTGCATCGTAAGCTGTAGGTTTCCTTTTTTAAATATATTCTGTCCATCCGGTTTCAATAAAAAGGGACTTGACAAGGAATCGGCATCATCTGTGAAATTGAAGGATGAAATATCAAGCGACAAGACAAAATCATCATCGAGGTTATATCTTTCGTAGGTTGTCTGATGCTCTTTTTTCTCCCAACCATCATCAAGGAATGCAAAATAATCATCGGTAGTCGTTTTACTGAATTTACCTTCACCATAAGGATGAGACAATGTTGGAATATGATCAACAACCACTGCATAAACATCATGATTTCCAATTTTAGAAGGAAGATATAGTCTACTATCAACTTGATAATCATCTGGTAAGATTTCTTTTAATTTTAAGATATCATTTTCATCATATTGTCCAGTAGTTACAAAGGCATCAGGAAGAGAACCATCTCTGAATGTTTCCTGAATCTGCGCTTCGAAAGTATCCGCATTCGATTGCAGGCCTACAAAGAGAGTCGTGGCAATTGCACCGATTACTATGATTGCCAGAAACTGAGCGATGTTCTTTTTTATATTCCTCAGCTGCATTTTCAAAAGGAGCAGGAATGGTTTGTTTCTTTTTACCATTGTATTTGCTCCGGCGGTATCGGATTTTCATTCTTTTCGACAGACACCAGTTTTCCGTCACTGATACGAAGGACTTTTTCAGCACATTCTGCAATCTTGGAATTGTGTGTGACGACAATGACTGTCTTCTGATATTTTTTCGAAACATCATAAAGCAATGATAGTACACTGCTTCCTGTTTTGCTATCTAGGGCACCTGTCGGTTCATCGCAGAGCAACAGATCAGGATTTTTGACAATCGCTCTAGCAATTGCAACTCTCTGCTGTTCTCCGCCTGATAATTCAGATGGGAAATTCCCTTGTCTCTTTTCCAATCCGACAGATTTCAGAACATCTTTGCTATCTAAGGAATCCTCATTCAAAGAGGCTGCCAATTCCACATTCTCAAGAGCAGTGAGATTTGGCATGAGATTATAGAACTGAAAGACAAATCCAATGTCTTTTCGACGGAAAAAGACAAGTTTCTTATCATCAAAAGATGTAACGTTCTCTCCATGAATGAAGTACGTTCCTGAAGTAGCATTATCTAATCCGCCGAGGATGTTAAGAAGTGTGCTTTTACCAGCGCCGCTCGATCCAAGAATGACGACAAATTCGCCTTTGTCCAATGAAAAAGTAACATCATCAAGTGCTCTGACTTCGTTTTCGCTTCCTTGGTTATAGATTTTGGATAAGTTGTTGACCTCTATTTCTTTCATGTTCTAATTCTCTTAGCGTTATTTTAGCACCAAGAGAGTGATAGAAAAAGGAAATATTGTCAATCATCATAATGTCTTGAAATATAATCGATATCGTTTGACAGTCTTCCCCATTTGAAAGCAACATAATGTCGACGTTGTGGCTGTCTTTCATCATGATTGATGAACCTGGCTCTCGGACCGAAAATAACAGGGCCGAGATGAAGACTGTTGATGTAATTCCAGTTTTTGCGCTGTAAATGTTTGATAACCTGGTTTTCACTTGCCAATACACCGAAATCAGGTGTTCCGAAATAAATGTAATCCGCACTAGGAAGATCTTCATGGTTTCCATGAAAAAGGAACTTTGTCACATAGTCTACCACGAGCTCTCTGTTTCGGTTCAATTCGATGTTTGCAGCTTTGATTTCATCCTGCATTTGAAGAAAGATAGTCTGATAAGGAAGTCTATCTTTTCCAGTACCATCCAAGGTGCCGTCACCAAACTGAAATTTAAGAATTGTTTTCTGTGTCTCTTTTGAAATTCCTCTTGCGCGAAGAGACAAAATAAATTTCTTGATGTCTTCGCAATGAATATGTTCGGCTCCTCCGCTTTTTATCGAAATATGGAAAGTCTTCCCATGATAAGTCACAGCGATATCCGGTTTGGCCCTAGGGTCTTCTTTTGTGACGACAAAGATGTCATCGTCAAAATCATCGTACATTGCTTTCATGAGGTTTTTGATGTTGTTTCCGAAGTCGTCGAAACGTTTTCCGTCGATGGCTTTGATCAGATCTAATTCGTTCTGCAGTCCGCTATTGATTCGCATATGGTTAATCCCCTTCATATAGATATTCATACGCAAAGGCAGAAAAATTAAATTTTTCGTATTCTTTTTCTGAAAATGATAGTGGCCGGAGTGAGAACCGAGGAGGGACAACATCGAAAAAACTCGGAGGAACTCCGAGTTGTTTTCAAGATGGTGGCCCAACGCAGGGTCGAACTGCGGACACTAGCATTTTCAGTGCTATGCTCTGCCAGCTGAGCTATCGGGCCAATAATGATTTGTGTCGCGCTTTTTATGGCGCTTTGATATTCTAGCAAAGTGAAAAGCATTATTCAAGCAATTTTTTATTTTTGCCATGGTTTTCAAATCGATTCCGCCTAAATTATGCTAGAATAATCCATATGAGCCAAGTATATACCTTATCTGTACATGACATCGTTGACTTATTGCTTAGGAGAGGGCATTTAGACACTCGCGTTTTCAATCAATCCTCTATGCAGGAAGGCACAAAGCTTCACGCAAGATATCAAAAAGAGCAAGGCGATGATTACTACTCCGAGTATCCTCTTTCCTATGAATTCCAGAATGAGGGTATGACTTTCAAAGTTTTCGGAAAGGCTGATGGTGTCATTTTCAAAGATGATGGCGAAGTCATTGTTGAAGAGATCAAGACCACAGTCGATGATCTTGATAATTTCATTCATGATCATGGTGAATGGCATTTAGGACAGGCGATGTTCTATGCTTATATTCTTTCCAAGCAAAAGAGCCTCAAATCAGTAACGATTCTGATGACCTATATCAAGCAGAACAATTACCGTCTGAAAAAACATATCACAAAGAAATACACGGATGAGGAATTATCCCGTTTTGTGGCTGATCTGATTCTTCGCTTTACACATATTCAGAAAAAGATTCAGAGGATGAAAATCGAAAGGAATATGTCCACTAAGGATCTGACTTTCCCTTTTTCTCATTTTAGAGAGGGTCAGAAAGATGCGATTGATTTTGTCGAAAAGGCTGCTGAGGAGAAAAAAGAAGTCTTCATCGAGGCTCCGACTGGTATCGGTAAGACGATTTCAGTCCTCTATCCTCTGGTCAAAAGATTCTATTCAAAGAAAGCAGATAAGATTTTCTATCTGACAAGCAAGAACTCCATCAAGAAAATCGCTGTCAATGCGATGTCTCTTTTTATCAATCAAGGTGTAAAAACAAAGACGATTGAATTCACCAGCAAAGAGAATATTTGCTTCAATGACAAAAAGGGACACTGCAATCCTGATGAGTGTCCTTTTGCAAAATACTATTATGACAAACTGGTCGATGTCATTTTTGACAATCTGGAATGTGCGGATTTATTCGATCGAAAAAAGATAGAAGAGATCGCCTACAAGAATCAGATGTGTCCTTTCCAGCTTCAGTTGGATTTCTCCGCATATTGCGATGTTCTCATCTGCGATTATTCGTATGTATATGACTATCACGATCTTCTCAATCTGGAAGAGAGCAATATCAAAAACACACATGCATTTTTGCTTGTCGATGAATGTCACAATCTTCCTGACAGAGTACGTGACATGTACTCGATTGAATTGTTCTTAAGCGATATTAAGAAGGCTCTGGAGTTCTGCATCTCACCTGCTTTTGAAATGCTCCGTTCAGATCTTACAGATTTGATTTATCTGATTGAGCATATGAATCTTGAGGATATTGCTGGAAATATCGTTCAAAGCAATTTAGTTGAAATCAAAAAGATACCAACTACAATAACGGATGATATCGATGATTGTCTTGTTGATATGAAGGATATTCTGAAAAAGTCTCCTTCACTTGTCGATGATGCTTTTTTGGAATTCTTCTACTCGTTGAACAGCTTTGCTTTCCTTGCCAAGCTTGCTGAGGATGATTCTCTTCACAATGCATTCTATTGCTATGTCACGAAATATGATAATGAAATCAATTCGATCAGGATCATGAATCTTGATAGCAGACCACTTATCAATGAAGGTTCCAGCAATTTCGAATCGACGGTCTACTTCTCTGCAACCTTGTCTCCGAAGGATTATTACATTGATCTGTTAGGCGGCGACAAGAACGATTTATCCAATCGTCTGATTCTTAATTCCCCTTTTCCGCTTGAAAACAGAAAAATTTTCTTTGATACGAACCTATCATTAAGATATAAAGATAGAGATGCGACTTTATATTCTGTCTATTCGCTGATCAAAAGCGCAATCGCATCAAAGCAGGGAAACTATTTTGTTTTCTGCCCGTCGTTTGATTATCTTGAAAGGCTCTATTCTTTCTTTGATCAGGAAAAAGAGGAAAACGTCAGTATCATCACGCAGTCTCGTTTTATGAAAGAATCCGACAAACAATCATTCTTGGAAAATTTCAAAACAGAAAGTGAAAAAACAACAGTCGGTCTTCTTGTTCTTGGCGGTGTCTTCTCAGAAGGCATCGATCTTGTCGGAGATAGACTTATCGGTGCCATCATCATTTCAGTCGGTCTTCCGCAGCTTAACTTTGAAAGAGACAGACTGAAAGATTATTTCAATCAGGATGACGTCGATTCTCAGTTAGGTTTCCTTTATGCTTATACCTATCCTGGAATCAATAAAGTTCTTCAGGCGGCAGGACGTGTCATCCGCTCTGAAAATGATATGGGCTTTGTCCTGTTTATCGATTCGCGCTATAAACAGAAAAACTACTATGACATCATGAAAGAAATCTATCCTGATGCTACGACTATCGTATCACCCAGCCAGCTGAAAATGAAATTGCGCACTTTTTGGAAGGAGAAAGACAAAAATGAACTTTGATCAGAAACATATCAGAAACTTCTGCGTTGTCGCCCATATCGATCATGGAAAATCAACGCTTTGCGATCGAATCCTTGAAAAAACCGGAGCGGTTGAAGTAAGAGATCTTCAGCCTCAGCTTTTGGATGAGATGTCAATCGAAAGAGAAAGAGGAATCACAATCAAACTCAATGCGGTCAATGTAACCTATAAAGCAAAGGATGGTGAGACCTATCTGTTCAACCTGATCGATACTCCTGGCCATGTCGACTTCACCTATGAAGTCAGCCGTTCCCTCAGCGCATGCGAAGGCGCAATTCTTGTCGTCGATGCTACACAGGGTGTTCAGGCTCAGACACTTGCCAACGGTTATCTTGCTATCGATAATGGATTGAAGTTGCTTCCTGTCATCAACAAGATGGATCTTCCTTCCGCTGATGTAGAAAGATGTCAGCTTGAACTGATCGACACTTTGTCCATCGATCCTGAATCTGTCATACCTGTCTCTGCAAAGACAGGTATCGGTGTGGACACGCTTTTAGAGCATATCGTCACCGATCTTCCTTCTCCTAGCGGTGATGAAAACAACCCTTTGGAAGCACTTATTTTCGATTCTCGCTTTGATTCCTATCGAGGTGTCATCATTCTCATCCGCGTATTCGAAGGAACGATCAGAGTCGGCGATAAGATCAAATTCCTGTCAAACGGAAACACTTATCAGGTCACTGAGCTTGGTATCCGTACACCGAAAGAACAAAAGGTTGATTCCCTTAAGGCCGGTGAAGTCGGATATCTGGCTGCATCGATCAAAAACATCAAGGATGTTCAAGTCGGTGATACTGTCACAACAGTCGACAACAACAGTGCAAAGCTCTTGAAGGGATTCAGAAAGACGCAGCCGATGGTTTTTGCCGGTCTTTATCCTAGCGACAACAAAGATTTCGAAAACCTTCACAATGCTTTGGACAAGCTTTCCTTAAATGATTCCGCTCTTGTCTATGAGCCGGAAACCTCTGTCGCATTGGGTTCTGGTTTCAGATGCGGTTTCTTAGGACTTCTTCATATGGAAGTCGTACAGGAAAGACTGGAAGAAGAATTCGATCTTGATATTATGTGCACGGCACCTTCTGTTGTCTATGAAGTCACATTCACAGATGATACGACAGAGTTCATCCAGAACCCTGCCGACTTCCCGAAAGACAGAACGAAGATCAAAGAGACCGCTGAACCTTTTGCAAACGTTGTCATCATGGCACCGAAAGACTTTGTTGGCAACATTATGACTTTGTGTCAGAATAGACGTGGTGTCTTTGATGTTATGACTTATATTGATGAAACACGTGTTGAATTGAAATATAAGATGCCTCTAAGTGAAATCGTATTTGACTTTTTTGACAGACTGAAATCTATCTCTCAGGGTTATGCATCTTTAGACTATACTCCTATCGGCTATGAAAAGAGCGATGTCGAAAGAATGGATATTCTTCTCAATGGAGAAGCAGTCGACGCTTTGACTACTGTCATCTATCGACCTACCGCTTATACAAGGGCACGTGCTGTTGTCGATAAACTGAAAGATGTCATACCTAAACAGCAGTTCGAAATCCCTGTTCAGGCGGCTTTCGGAAGCAAGATCATCGCAAGAGCGGATATCAAATCAGTCCGTAAGGACGTTCTTGCCAAGTGCTATGGCGGTGATATTTCCAGAAAGAAGAAACTTTTGGAAAAGCAGAAGAAGGGTAAGAAACGTATGAAGGAATTCGGAAAGGTTCAGGTCCCGCAGGAAGCATTCATTGCGATGCTGACTGTCGATGATACGCAAAAATAGTAAATAATTAGTATTTTTATATCCGAATTTTGTATAATATTTTCATATGAATAAAATTGAAGCAGGAAAAAAGTTTACCGATTCCATCTACGCCAGCAAGGAAGAGGTGTCTCAGACTTATAATCAGGGCGATATCAATGACATTTGGGATAATGTTCTCTTTTATCGTTCCTTTTATGATGAAGAGACTGAGATGATCGACAAGAGCCACAATCATTACAAAGTCTGTCTGACGAAAAACCTTCTGTCAGAAAGCTATAATCTGCAATTGAGAATCATTGAAAGACTGTCTTCTTTTTCTGCGCTTCCAAGCGATCTTTCATCTTTGTTCTCTTTGGAGCAATTAAAGAAATCCTTGTCTCAGACATCACAGTTCCAAAGCATCAATGCAAGTGAAAATGTAATCGATAAGATCGCAAGAAACGAACTGGAAAATGCCACACCGAAATATTTTCCGCTTAAGGCATATGAACAGGCTTACCGCTATGCTCTTTCTATCAGCAAAATCGATCTTGATAGCATTGAGACGCTCAATAAGATTTTAACAGGCGAAGATAAAGAGGCATCTGCTCATTATCGCAGCGGTAATATGATGGATGTCATCAATCCGCTTGTCCTTCCTCCTTTTGAGGAGATCCAGATGCACTTTGATGCTTTCTTCTCTTTCCTCTCTCAGGAAGAGATTCCACTTTTGATCAGAGCTTTATCTATCGTCTATTTCTTTACTTATCTTAGACCGTTTGAATTGTTCAATGAGGAGACAGCAGGATTAGTCGCCAAAGCATTTTTGAAATGCAATCATCTTTCTTATTTTGGATTTGTCCTTCCTCTTGAATCTTTGGCATATACGACTTCTGCTTCTTACTTCAAAAAGCTTAAGATGACGGAAGAGACTTTGGATCTCACTTATTTCCTTCAGTCAACCATTCGCTTCCTTCATTATGGTTTTGACTTGGTCGACAAGGATTTCTCTGAGTTCCTCGAAAAAGGAAAAGAAAGAGCAATCACTGTCCCTAGCTCAGAAGAAAAGAGCATCGCTTTGAAAGATGATGCTGCTATATTTGCTTTGCCCGATTTTCCTAACATGCAGAACGAAACCGAAATTGAGGTTCTCGCTAGAAAATTGATGTCTGTCTATCCGCAGTTGAAGAAGAAACAGGCTCATTTCTATGCAGGGCACTGCCAGGTCGGATTGAATTACACAATTGAGCAGTTCAAAAAAGAAGAAAAGACCGTTTATGAAACAGCCCGTACTTCGATGGAAGATCTTGCTAACAGAGGCTTCTACAGAAAGCTGCAGATCGGCAAGAAATTCGTGTATACTCCTATCCCGTTAAAAGAAATCAATGACTGAGTCTTTATACATCCATATTCCTTTTTGCAGTCATATCTGCAATTACTGTGATTTCCCGAAAGTGCTTTCCGGTTCTTTTTCTGAAGAAAAATATATCAGCTGTCTTTTAGATGAACTGAATTCCTATCATATTGCGGACAACTCCTTAAAAACCATCTATATCGGCGGCGGCACACCGAGCTTTTTGTCACTGGAATCACTGACAAGGCTTTTATCCTATCTTCATGAGCATTTTAAAAATGTCATTGAATTTTCAATGGAAGCCAATCCAGAATCATTGACTGAAGATAAGATTAAGCTTTTGAAAAATTATGGTGTGAACAGAATCTCATTAGGAGTCGAATCTTCTTCAGAACATATTCTGAAAGTTCTCAACAGAAAACATACAGTCGCTCAGGTTGAATCGGTCATTGAACTGTTGCGTCAATACGGTTTTGACAATATCAATCTTGATTTCATCTATGGTGTCAATGAAATGACTTCAAAAGACCTGGATCACGATATCGATTTTGCATTAAGACAGAATGTCGAACATCTTTCTTTCTATTCTCTTCAGATTGAAGAGGGGACTGTCTTTTATATTAATAAAGTCAAAGCAAAGAGCGATGACAGAATGAGCGAAATGTATAAAAAGATTCTCGTCAATCTTGAGAATCATGGCTACTATCGTTATGAGGTTTCCAATTTTTCAAAGGTGGGAAAAGAAAGTCTTCACAACCTGACTTACTGGCATGACAAAGAGTATTTTGCATGCGGCCTTGGCGCGAGCGGATATGTCAACGATATTAGGTACAAGAATACATTATCAATGAATAAGTATTTGGCTGGCAATTATAGGCATGAGGAAGAAAAAATCTCTATCTATGATCATGAGTTTGAATATCTTATGCTGCATTTAAGACTGATTGAAGGATTCTCTTTGGATGAATTCAAAAAACTCTTTAATAAAGATTTTCTCTCTTCCTACAAGAAAAATATCGCTGAGATAAAAGACTATGTATCCGTCAAAGACGGAAGATTCAGCATCAAAAAGAAATACATCTATACGATGGATCAGATTCTTCTTTCATTGCTGAAGCTTCCTGAAGACATCGAAAAAGAATGAATATTTTCACTTCTCCATACATATATTTAGTGGAGGGGTATTATGAAAATTACAAATTTCATCAAAAGCCGAGGCATCTATATTTTTCTCATCTTTCTTTTAAGTCTAGTCTTTTCTCTGCTGATTCCGAACACGTTATTATCCGTTATTTCTTTTCTTCTATCTTTCTCGCTCAGTTTCTATTCTCTTTTCTCTTATCAGAAGAAAGTCATTTCTCTTGAGAAAGAGATTTCTGCTTATTCTTTCTTTTCCTCTTTTCTCAATTCGCTTCTTTCTCAGATAGGAACAAAGCAGAGCTATGATTATGCTCTGCAGTATCTTCTTTCTTATCAGGAAGAGGTCACTTTTGAATCTATCAAAGAGAATACAAGCCTTATTTCTCTCTATTCTTTTCAGCCTTATTTTGAAGCGATTCTAAAGAAAGATGATGCTGATGAAGCCCATCTTTCTGATTATGTTCCTCTGATCAAAAAGTGTGAGAATCTGATAGGAGAATACAAAGCAGCATTGAATAAGAACGAGAAGAGATTCCAGTTCTTGCTTTCTTTTTGTCTTTTCTTTTTTCTCATTATATTATGTCTCTTTCTTATCAATCCTTCTTTGAAGAATGAGATGAAGAACGCATTCTTCTGTCTTTATTCTGCTTTTGTCCTGCCTTTTCTTTTCCCGTCTGTCGTTTATTTCAGTCAGTCATCCATTAAAGAAGAAAAGGAGACCATATGAAAAACCCATTGAAGAAATTGAAGGCTCCTAAAAAGAAAAGCAAAACAAATCTTTCTGATGTTTTCTTCTATGTTCCGCTTCTCATTTCATTCGTCTTTGCCTATTTTGTCTATTCAAAAAGCAATCAGTTAATCATATCAGCTTTGATTCCAATTTCTGTTTTTTCAATATCACTGCTTTTCAAAAAAGAGAAACACGAAGAGACGAAAGGATTGAAGGATGTGCTGTTATTCTATTCTCGTTTTCTCTATTTTTCTTCCTTGGAGGAGGATTATCATCTCGGATTCACTTCGGCAATCAATTCATTGCCTATCTGTGAACTGAAGGACAGATTGACGGATTTTCAGGAGAATGAATCAAACGAGCTTCCACTCAACATCACAAAAAAGCAGTCTGAATTCGCTCTGATATCCTTTATCAATGTTCTTCTTCACAGTGAAGAGGAATATTCTCCTTCAGCAACAAGCGAACTGGAAAGAAAGATATCTCTCTTTAAAAAGGACTGTCATAAAGAAGAAACCCCATTGACTTTCATCACCTCTTTTGTGATTGTTCTCCTTTTCGTCTTTGTCTTCTTCTTTTCCGTCATCTCTTATGAATGATACCGCTTTTTGTCTTTTGTCCTGTTCTTTGTTTCTTTTCTTCTCATCTGTTCATGATCTGAAAATCAGAAAAGATTTCTATACTCATGCAAAAGAAGACTATCAGAAAGTAATTTACAACATCGATAATGAGATCAAAATGGAGAATGGAATCCATGATGATATCATGCTGATCTGTAATTCCGGCTGCAGAGATGACCTAGAAACATCTTTCAATATCATTCAATTCACCTTCAAAAGCAGAAAAGTGCCGATTTTCAAGTCTTCAGGCTATATGATTCACTACTCGTACAATCGACAATAAGACTTTTTTGCGGTATACTAATGGTCTTGTCGAACACAATAATTTTTAATATGCGAGGTACATTATGAACATTATCGACGATTTAGAAAAAAGAGGGCTCTTAGACAATTTCTCTGACGAAGAGAAAGTCAAAAAACTTTTTGATACACCTCAGACTGTCTACTGTGGATTCGATCCTAGCGCCAAGTCGCTTCAGCTTGGCAACTTCATCATGATCACCATTCTTCAGAGGCTTCAGAAGGCTGGACATCGCGTCATCGCCATGCTTGGCGGTGCAACCGGTATGATCGGCGATCCTTCCGGAAAAAAGGCTGAAAGAAAATTCCTTTCTCCCGATCAGGTCATGGACAATGCTGAGTGCATCAGAAATCAGCTTGCCAAGTATATCGATACAAGCGATCCGAACAAAGGATTGATCCTCAACAACTATGAGTGGTGGAGCAAGACCAACATTCTTACTTTCTTAAGAGATTACGGTAAGAACTTCCAGGTCGGATACATGCTGGCCAAGGACATCGTCAAATCCCGTCTTGAGGCTGGTATTTCCTATGCCGAGTTCTCTTATATGATTCTTCAGGCCGGTGACTTTGATAACCTCTTCCGCGATTATCACTGCACGATGCAGTTCGGCGGCGGCGATCAGTGGGGCAACCTCACAACCGCTTTGGACTTTGTCAAGAAAAAGGAAGGTTCTGATTGCGGTGCCGAAGTCTTCTCCTTCAAGCTCATCACAGACAGCCAAGGAAAGAAATTCGGAAAGAGTGAGTCCGGTGCCTTATACCTCGATCCAACAATGACCACTCCTTATCACATCTATCAGTACTTCATGAATGTTTCCGACAGCGATGTCTTAAAGTATCTCTATATCTTCGATGACAGACCGATTGAAGAGATCGATGCCATTTACAAAGCACATCTTGAACATCCTGAACTCAGAAACGGACAGAAAGAGTTGGCAAGAGTCATCGTCACCCGTCTCCATGGTGAGAAAGCAGCCGAAGATTGCCTTAAGATGTCTGTCGCCTTGTTTACCGATTCCTTCCAGGGACTCAGCGAAGAATCCTTAAAGGAACTCACCGATGGTCTTACTGTCGTTGAGGAAAGCGAAGACATCAACCTTCTTGATGCTCTTATCAAGACCGGTCTTGCAAAGAGCAAGAGAGAAGCCAGAGAATTCGTCTCTGCCGGCGCTGTCAAGATCAATGGCGAAAAGACTGCTGACTTAGAAAAAGTCATCACAAAAGCAGACGCTCTCGATGGCGGATACATCTTCATCAAGCGCGGCAAGAAGCTCTACGCTGTATTGAAATACTAAGACTTTAAGAAGTCATCGATGATATTGATGACTTCCTGATTGTACGGATACATTTCTCGTCTATTGAGATGAGAAACAAATTCATCGATTCGTTTCTCTTTATCCTCTCCCTTATCGGAGAGGATTTTTTGATATTCGGAAACTGCATTTGCGTAGTTTTCAAGTCCCTCTTTTGCGATGAGGGAATTGTGATCTCCCTGTTCTGTCATTCTGACAGTGATATTCTTTTTAGGATGATCAATATAACGTTTTGCGATGCTTTGTGCATAAGGAACTGTTTTATCATCTTTAGCATGAAGAACTAAGATTTCTGTATTATTTGTCTTAGCTGATTTGACGTTTTTCATATTTCTCATTCCGAAGATGAGGAAATAGCAGAAGGAATATAAAGGGCGAACAGAATAGTACAATCCCTTGTTCTGCTGCTTTAAAAGATAAAGAACCTCTTTTGTCGGAGAGACAAAACCGGAGCGGATGATTGCTTTTTTGACAGTAGGGTATTTCTTCAATGCGCCTAAACTGACAAATGCACCCCAGCTATGTCCGTAAAGCAGAATGTCTTTTCCTTTATTGATATTGTTCTTGATGGCATCATGAAGGACATTCTCAAGAACATAGATGCCATTAGATAAGGAGATTTGATTCTTGCCTTCGCTGTCTCCGACACCATATTGATCATAGGCTAAAACCGTATATCCTCTCTTTGTCAGATAATAGATATCGGCAAGATATTGGATATGGGTACCGAAAAAGCCGTGAGAAAGAATGATCAGTCCTTTGTCATCACTTTGATTCTTCTGTCGATAAAGATACCCTTGTATCATCTCACCGTAAAATCCGATTCTCAATCCTTCTCTTCCGAGTTCAGGATAATCGGACAATTGAAGATAACAGGGATTATCGGGATCTGTTCCTCTTACTAGGAACAGCTTTTTGTTGACGATAAAGACAACAAGAAGTCCATAAATAAGATAAAGGAAGGACAGACACAATAAAACAATGAGTACAATCAATAATATTTTCATATCGACTGATTATAACATAGACGGAGCAGAAATACTTTTTTCAAGTATTTAGCACTCTTCACTTGAAACTGCTAAATTTCACACTATAATGTACTTGATGTCAACAGGAGGCAACAAATATGGCAGAACAAAAATATACAACCAGAGTAATAGATGCAATCAATAACGGAATCAGCATGACCAAAGACAAGCATTTGGCAAGCTTTGATGTCCCTGTTTTGCTCCGTGTCCTTTTTGATCAGGATGGTTCCATGTATGTCAACATCCTTAAGAAATTGGATATCGATGTCAAACAGGTTTCACAGTTGATTGATTCCTATATCAACAACGCAGTCAAGACAACAAGCACAGAGGATCCTGACTCCAGTTCAGATGTTAAGAACATCCTTTATAATGCAACGAAGTACGAGAGTGAGATGCATGATGAATATATGTCCGTCGAGCACCTTCTTTTGGCACAGTTCGACTGCAAACATACGTTGATAGACAAATTATCACAGCTTGAACACTACAATAAGAAAGACTTCAGAAAAGCAATCGATTCGATCCGTGGCGGAAACCATGTCACATCTGATAATCCGGAAAGCCAATACGAAGCTTTGAAGAAATACGGAAGAGACCTTGTCGCTTCTGTAGCAGACGGCAAAATCGATCCTGTCATCGGAAGAGATGAAGAGATCAGACGTGTCATGGAGATTCTTTCCAGAAAGAGCAAGAACAACCCTGTTCTGATCGGTGATCCTGGTGTCGGTAAGACCGCTGTCGTCGAAGGTCTTGCCTGGCGTATCTTCAAAGGCGATGTTCCTGAAACTTTGAAGGATAAAACCATTTGGGAACTTGATATCGGTTCTTTGATCGCTGGTGCAAAATACCGTGGCGAATTCGAAGAGAGATTGAAAGCTGTCATGAAGGAAGTCAGCAAGAGTGAAGGCAGAATCATTCTCTTCATCGATGAGATTCATACCCTTATCGGTGCTGGTGCAGGTGGAGATTCTTCACTTGATGCCGCTAACATCTTAAAACCGCTTTTGGCCCGTGGTGAACTGCATTGTATCGGTGCTACTACACTGAACGAATACAGAAAATACATTGAAAAGGATCCTGCATTCGCAAGACGTATGCAGAAGGTTCTGATCGATGAACCGACTGTCGAAGACTCTATCGCGATTCTTCGTGGTATCAAGGATCGTTATGAACAGCATCATGGCGTTGAAATCACCGATGATGCCATCATCGCTGCTGTCACACTTTCTAAGCGTTACATCACCGATCGTTTCTTGCCTGATAAGGCAATCGACTTGATCGATGAGGCTTGTGCGAAGGTGAGAATGCAGATTGATACGATGCCGGAGGAATTGGATGAAGTCAACAGAAAGCTGATGCAGCTTCAGATTGAAAAGGTCTCTTTGAAGAACGATCACAGCGAAAACGCTGTGAAGAGACTTGAAGATATGGAGAAGGAAATCAGCGAACTCACTTCCAAGAAGGATCATCTCTTTGCTCAGTGGAAAGCTGAAAAGGGTGAAGCCGAAAAGCAAAAAGAGATCAAGAAGCAACTTGATATCGCTTCTCTCAATTTGCAGAAGGCTATGCAGGATGCCGATTACAATACTGCCGCTAGACTTCAGAACAAGGATATCCCTGAACTTCAGGACAAGTTGAAGAAGGCCAAAGAAATGACAAAGGAAAGCACAATGCTTTCCGATTGTGTGACAGATGAAACTGTCGCACAGGTCATCTCTTCTCAGACCGGCATTCCTGTCAGCAAACTGACCAAGAGCGAAAGTCAGAAGATTCTCTCTTTAAAGGATGAGCTTGAGAAGAGAGTCATAGGCCAGGATGAAGCTTTGACCCAGATAGCAAACTCCATTATCCGTTCCCGTGCAGGTCTTAGCGATAGCAACAGACCTATCGGCAGCTTCCTGTTCTTAGGTCCTACCGGTGTCGGTAAGACAGAAGTCGCAAAAGCATTGGCTGAGCAGCTCTTCGATTCTGAAAAGCAAATTGTCCGTATCGATATGTCTGAATATATGGAGAAGGAATCCGTTTCTCGTCTTGTCGGTGCAGCCCCTGGCTACGTCGGCTATGAAGAGGGCGGTCAATTGACAGAAGCCGTCAGAAGAAAACCGTATTCCATTGTTCTCTTCGATGAAATCGAAAAGGCTCATCCTGATGTCTTCAATATCTTGCTTCAGGTTCTCGATGACGGAAGACTCACCGATGGTCAAGGTCGCACTGTCGACTTCACCAATACAATCATCATCATGACCAGTAACTTGGGCAGCGAATTCCTGCTTTCGGATGATAAGAAAAAAGGAAGAGAGCAGGTCAGAGAACTTCTGAAGAAGTCGTTCCGTCCTGAATTCCTCAACCGTATCGATGAAATCGTCATGTTCAATTCTCTCACCGAATCCGTTGTCGATAAGATTGTCGAGAAATTCCTCAATCTTCTCAAAGACAGATTGGCGAATAAGGAAATCGAATTCTCCTATGATCAGAAGGCCGTTAGCTATATCCATGAGCATTCCTATGATGAGACCTATGGTGCAAGACCGATCAGAAGGTACATTCAGAGCTATGTCGAGACTCCTCTTGCCAGCAAGATCATTGCAGGCGAGGTTTCTAAAGCAGTCCAGTTGACCGCTGATGACAAAGGTCTGAAATTCGTAACAAAGTAATCTAAAAAAGCCAGACAGTGAGGTGTACCGATAAGTTTGGACTAACTTGTAGATAAGATACAACAGAAGCAATATGCAGGTCAATCGAAG
>ERZ1106978.955-NODE-955-length-17855-cov-6.190281_pt1 | contig 17855 bp, 10 predicted proteins | sample MGYA00403689_ERZ1106978 | MGnify/ENA primary metagenome ERZ1106978 (study PRJEB35170, sample SAMEA104062434) | human gut metagenome | biome: human gut; feature: human-associated habitat; material: faeces | place: Denmark | collected 2012-08-02 ...
TTTCATAAACCTATAAAATCACGACTTGCGAGAGGACGCTTATATCTGCCCTTCACAACCCATAAAAGCACCACAAAATCTGCGACACTACGTAAGTTAAACTCCGGTTACATCAGATCCGCTTTTTCAGGAACGCAATAAATTTCTCAAAGTTCATCGGCGTTCCCTGAATTTTCTGCACTTCCAATCGATTTTTCTCATTGAATCCAACGAGAATATTGTGGTTAGCTTCCGCAAGGTAATCCATAATACCGTCGATATCAGATTTGATATTTTTCGGGCACTGGATATACAGATGCTTGTTGGCGCTGATATGCAGTGTATAGGAAATACTGAAATGATACCAGAAAAACTTATGGAGAGTGGAGTACTTATAAATCCATATAATCTGGTCGATCGGGATGATCGCATTTCCATAAATAGAGGTTTCAATAAAATAATGTTCTGTGATAAACATATCCTCGGTTGCTAACTGAGGAAGTGTTGCAAGTTCTTCTTCCGCCTGCTCTAGCAGCTTCTTCGGATTGCCAAACAGGGCGAGATCCTGGCAGCAGGGAGAGAGTACCGGGAAGAAAATAAACAGGATATAGAGTACGATACAGAGGATCGCATAAATACTGGTGCCAAATATGACTGTAAAAAGGATCGTATTTATGGTACGATTATAATCCGGTTCACTGATGTAATATCCGGAAACTTTGCTTGTGATTCCACTTTCTGTCCAGCCGAGATCGTCCGACATATTTTTTAAAAGTGACTGGAAAGAAACAGTGGACTTTTTGATCTTCCCGGTAAATGTTACCTCGTCAATGAAAGGAAGTCCCTCTTCACAGGTGGAAGGAGAAAGCAGTACGATGATACATTCATCATTCCGGATCGTGTAATAATAATAACCGGAAGTCCCGGAAAAGTTATTTCGGGTGTATCCTGTGAACTTTAAATCTGTCAGTGTGGTATGCATGTTGGCAGCGTCATCCCGGTAGGCAGATTCCAGCGTAACATCATCCGTCAGCTGCACCGGAAATAAAAGATCCGTCAGTGAAAATACATGCCATAGTACGATCACGATGATCAGATATACAATTGGTGAAAAAAGTCGCCGTTTATATAATGCTTTTATATTTTTTGTGATATAATGGTCGTAATTCTCGGGCATAAAAAACCTCGCTTTATACTATCGGGATATCAAAAGGAAAAAACCTTAAGAATATTGGATCTTGCTTCTCTAGTAGTATAAAGGTTCGTGAAAAAATAATCAAGGAGAGAAAACATTGGAAGCATACAGCAGTTTTGCACAGGTATATGATCTTTTTATGGATAATGTACCTTATGAGGAGTGGAGCAGATATCTTATCAGTCTGTTAAAGGAGTATCAGGTGACAGATGGCACCGTGGTGGAACTCGGCTGTGGTACCGGAAAAATGACAAGGCTTTTGGCAGATGCAGGCTATGATATGGTGGGAGTGGACAATTCTGCCGAAATGTTAGAGATCGCAGGAGAGCGCCAGGAGGAAGAAGAGCGGAATGATATTTTATATCTTCTTCAGGATATGCGGGAGCTGGAATTGTTTGGAAATATCCGGGCAATTGTAAGTGTCTGCGATTCGATGAACTATATTTTGGAACCGGAAGATCTGAAAAAAGTATTTGAACTGGTAAAAGAATATCTCGCAGAGGACGGTGTGTTTATTTTTGATTTGAACACCGTGCATAAATACCGGGATCTGATGGGAGAATGCACCATCAGTGAAAACCGGGAAGAGAGCAGTTTCATCTGGGAAAACTATTTTTATGAGGATGAGATGGTCAATGAGTATGACCTGACGCTTTTTATCCGGGAGGAAAGTGACCTCTATCGGAAATACGAGGAACTTCATTATCAGAAAGCCTACGAATTAGAGCAGGTGAAAGAGCTGCTTTTGCAGGCAGGCATGGAGTTTGTGGCAGCGTATGACGCGTTTACCCATGATCCGGTGACGGCAGAGAGTGAGCGCATGTATATCATTGCAAGACCGAAGGTGATTTAAGGAATATGATATAACAGAACAGGCACTTGCCTAATATAAAATAACAGGAAAAGAGGAAAAACATGAACGATTATATTGTAAGAGCAACTGCGGCAGATCATTCCATCCGCGCATTTGCGATCACATCCAAAAACATTGTGGAAGAGGCAAGAAAAGACCATAACACAAGTCCGGTGATCACAGCAGCTCTGGGTAGATTATTATCTGGTGCGGCCATGATGGGAACCATGATGAAGGGTGAGAAGGATCTTCTCACAGTACAGATCCAGTGTCAGGGACCGGCGCAGGGACTGACCGTGACAGCGGATTCCGCAGGACATGTCAAGGGATTTCCGAGAGTGGCAGATGTGGAACTGCCACCGAATGCATTGGGCAAATTAGACGTAGGCGGGGCACTTGGACTTGGTGTCATGAGTGTGATCAAGGATATGGGCTTAAAAGAGCCTTATGTGGGACAGATCGCACTTCAGACCGGAGAGATCGCAGAGGATTTAACCTATTATTTTGCAACTTCGGAACAGGTTCCTTCCGCAGTAGGACTGGGCGTTTTAGTAGATGTGGACGGTTCTGTAAAGCAGGCAGGTGGATTTATCATTCAGCTGATGCCATTTACCCCGGATGAAGTTGTGGATGCATTGGAGAAAAAAATCAGTGAGATTGCGTCTGTGACTGAGATGTTGGAAGAGGGGAACACACCGGAGCAGATTTTAGAGATCATTCTGGGCGATTTTGGACTTGAGATCACGGATACACTTCCGGCAGCATTCCAGTGTGACTGCTCCAAAGAGCGCGTTTCCCGTGCAATCTCAACCTTGAGCAAAAAAGATTTAGACGATATTATCAACGATGGTGAAGCGATTGAAGTAAAATGCCAGTTCTGTAACAAGGCATATCATTTTGAAGTGGACGAACTGAAGGAGATGAGAAAGTAGTGAAACAGGGATTTGTCAAGGTGGCAGCCGTCACCCCGAAAATTGTAGTTGCGGATACGAAAGAGAACACCGCATTAATCTGCGCAGAGATTAAAAAGGCAGAGAAGGAAGGGGCAAAGATCATTGTACTCCCGGAACTCTGCATTACGGGTTATACATGCAGTGATCTGTTTTTACAGGAAAAAATGCTGCGTGAAGCAAGACAGTCGCTCCTTGAGATCGCTGCGTTTACCTTTGCATTGGATTGCATCGTGTTTGTGGGACTTCCACTCGAATACAACGGAAAGCTTTATAATGTGGCTGCCGCTGTGAGCAATGGAAAAGTGCTTGGTTTTGTGCCGAAAACATATCTGCCAAATTACAATGAATTTTATGAGGCAAGACATTTTACAAGAGGAATGGAAGAAACGGTGCAGGTAAGCCTCGGAGAAGAAGTGGTTCCAATGGGCAAAAAGTTATTATTTACCTGCCAGACCATGCCGGAACTGAAAATCGGCGTGGAACTCTGCGAGGATCTCTGGACGCCGGAACCACCGAGTATCCGTCATGCGTTAAACGGTGCGAATGTCATTGTCAATCTGTCAGCATCGGATGAGACGACCGGAAAAGACATTTACCGCGAGGAGCTGGTTGGCGGACAGTCTGCAAGGCTGCTGTGCGGCTATATTTATGCGAGTGCCGGAGATGGGGAATCCACGCAGGATGTCGTCTATTCCGCGCATAATATCATTGCGGAAAATGGAAGGATTTTAAAGAAAGCAAAGCGTTTTGCGAATGAAACAGTTTATTCGGAGATTGATGTTCTGCGTCTGAATGCAGAGCGCCGCAGAATGACTACATTTGAAACCAGAATGGACGGTTACACGGAAATTCCATTTGCATTGAAAATAGAAGAGACGGAACTGACCAGATACATTGATCCAATGCCGTTTGTTCCGGGCAGTAAGACAGACAGAGAGCGCCGTTGTGATGAGATTTTATCCATTCAGGCGATGGGACTGAAAAAACGTCTGGAGCACACACACTGCAAATCTGCCGTGATCGGTATCTCCGGTGGATTGGATTCTACGCTGGCGCTGCTTGTGACGGTGCGCGCATTTGATCTGCTTGGCATGGACCATAAAAATATTAAGGCTGTGACAATGCCGGGATTTGGAACAACTGACCGGACTTACGATAATGCGGTCAGCCTCATCAAATGCCTCAATGCGGACTTTATGGAAGTCAGTATCAGGGATGCGGTCAATATCCATTTCCGGGATATCGGACAGGATCCGAAAGTACATGATGTGACTTACGAGAATGGACAGGCACGTGAGAGAACCCAGATTCTTATGGACATTGCAAATAAGACCGGAGGCATGGTCATCGGTACAGGCGATCTTTCGGAGCTGGCACTCGGCTGGGCAACTTACAACGGAGATCATATGTCCATGTACGCAGTGAATGCGTCTGTTCCAAAGACACTGGTACGCCATCTTGTCCGTTATTATGCGGATACCTGTGGCGATAAAGAGCTGGAAGCAGTTCTTCTAGATGTTTTGGATACACCGGTTTCACCGGAACTTTTACCGCCGGAGGATGGGAAGATTTCCCAGAAGACCGAAGATTTGGTCGGACCTTACGAATTACATGATTTTTATCTGTATCATATGCTTCGTCTTGGCTATGCGCCGGCAAAGATTTACCGTCTGGCGAAAGTTGCTTTTGCGGGAACTTATGATGATGAAACCATTTTGAAATGGTTAAAAACTTTTTACCGCAGATTTTTTGCACAGCAGTTCAAACGTTCCTGCCTGCCGGATGGACCAAAAGTCGGAAGCGTTGCTGTCTCTCCGCGTGGAGATCTGCGTATGCCTTCGGATGCGTCTGCACGGATCTGGATGGAAGAACTGGAGGCATTAAACACCGAGAGGAGATAGCAGCATGCAATATCGGAAAGATAAATATGGAAACGATATTTCTGCGCTTGGCTACGGCTGTATGCGTTTTACGAAAAAGGGGAACAGCGCAGACCTTGACAAAGCAGAAAAAGAAGTGATGGCGGCAATTGAGGCGGGGGTCAATTATTTTGACACTGCCTACGTGTATGCTGGAAATGAAGTGGCAGTGGGAGAAATTTTACACCGGAATCATTGCAGGGAGAAAATCAACCTTGCCACAAAGCTTCCGCATTATCTGATCAAGTCGATCGATGGCGTGGAAAAAATGTTTCAGGAGGAACTGCGCCGCCTGCAGACCGATTACATTGATTATTACCTCATGCATATGCTGACGGACATTCCAACCTGGGAGAAATTGAAAAAACTGGGGATGGAAGAGTGGATCAGGGAGAAGAAAGCGTCCGGGCAGATTCGGCAGATCGGATTTTCCTATCACGGTAATTCCGCGATGTTCTGTCAGTTAGTAGATGCTTACGACTGGGATTTCTGTCAGATCCAGTACAATTATATGGATGAACATTCTCAGGCTGGTGTGGAAGGACTGCGCTATGCGAATAAGAAGGGACTTCCGGTCATCATTATGGAACCGTTACGAGGCGGTCGTCTGGTGAATCTGCTCCCAGAGCCGGCAAAAGAATTATTCCGTAAGGACGAACAACATCGTACCCCGGCAGAACTGGCACTGAAATGGCTGTATAACCAGCCGGAAGTTACCTGTGTGCTCTCCGGCATGAATTCCATGGAGATGGTAGAACAGAATGTAAAAACAGCGAGCGAGTCACTGGTGGGATGTCTTACAGAATCGGATCAGGAGCTGATCGAAAAAGTAAAAGCTGAGATTAAGAAAAATGTGAAGGTCGGCTGCACCGGATGTGGATATTGTATGCCATGTCCGCGTGGAGTGGATATTCCGGGAACTTTCCGCTGCTATAATGCGATGTATTCCGAAGGAAAAAAATCGGGAAGAAGAGATTACCTGCAGTGTACTGCATTTCGAAAAGATACGAGCAGTGCATCCCAGTGTATTTCCTGTGGAAAGTGTGAGACGCATTGCCCGCAGCACATTGAGATCCGCAAGGAGCTGAAAAATGCCGCAGCAGAACTTGAGGATGTGAAGTATAAAGTTATGAAAACAGGAATCCAGCTACTGAAATTGTGGTAAAAACATAGTTAGATCTGTCTTGGCTTGCGCACCGGTTTTGCAACGGTGACAGCAGCCCAGTTGGTTGTGTATACAACGGAGTACATAAATACGGCAAGTACCATACCGGTGACAACGTCGAAAACGGAGTGCTGTTTCAAAAACATTGTGGATAAGATAATGAGTACCATCAAAACAGCGGAACCATAGCGTACAGCTTTGTTCTTTTTGAAATTGTCACTGTGCCATACGGCAATATTCACGGCGATGGAGTTAAAGACATGTACGCTTGGAAACAGGTTTGTCGGTGTATCCGTTGCATACAGCCATTTTACCATCTGGATAAAAATATTATTATGTTCAAAATAAGCTGGTCTCAGATAGTGACCATTCGGATAGATCGTTGAGATCACAAGGAAAACGGTCATTCCGGTAAAAAGCATTGCACAGAGTTTAAAATATTCATCTTTATTTTTAAAATAAAAATATCCGACTGCCCACGCGACATATCCAAACCATAAAAGATAAGGAACAATAAAGTATTCACAAAATGGGATCCTGTCATCCAATGCAGTATGTATCACATGAAAATGCGTGGTCACGGTTCGTTCCAGATGATGAAACCATGGAAAATAGATACAAAAATAAAGAAGCAAAAAAGCATGTTTGTTTTTCTCGATAAAAGCATTGAGTCTGCTTTTCATATCTGTCTTCAAAATATCACCTTCCTAACAGATTTTTATATAAAAATAAATTCTTTTTCCTTACATTGTGCGATTATAACATAGTGATTTTTAGGAAACAATTCCCTTTCTCTTTTTTTAAGAAAGATTATTGAATATTTAAAGATTTCTTAAGGTAAATGTCTGGTTTTTGTGCAACCTTACAAACAATTTCAGAAGAAAAATTTTACCATCATTGTTACGAATTAAAACAAATTCATTACGCAAATATTACGATTGCCGCAAATTGTTGACAAAGCCCTTTTTCTACCTATAATAGAGTATGGTTTTGCTGAAAATAGGCGCATATTGATACGTCTTTTTGAATAAGCTACAAAAGAGTGAGAGGAAAAATTATGAAAAAAGAAAAAAAGAATCTGACGCAGAACAATGCAGCAGGAAAATCCGCAGACAAAAAGAGGATTTTTGTCATCGCAGGTGTTGTGGTGGCGTGTCTGGCAGTTATTTATGTCGGATTTGGAATCTTTTTCCAGAGCCATTTCTGCTTTGGTACGACCATCGATGGAATAAAAGCCGGTGGTAAGTCGGTAGAAAAGATGGAGCAGCTCATCACAGAGGAGATTGACAGCTATGTGCTGAACCTCGTGGAACGCGAGGAGGGACAGGAAAGCATTGCAGGAGATTCCATTCACATTGCACCGGTGTTTAATGGCGAAGTGGAAGAATTATTGAATGGACAGAATGGTTTCGCATGGGTGGTTACACTGTTTAAACATGAGAATCTGGAACTGGCTAAGGTTGTGACATTTGATGAGAATGCATTGGACAGCGAGCTTCAGGCGTTAAACTGTATGCAGGCTGGTGCACAGCGTGAACCCGTGGATGCAACGGTTTCAGCGTACACAGCAGATGGATATTCTTTAGTTCCGGCAGATTATGGTACGACCATTGATAAAAGTGCATTCAAAAAAGCGGTGGAGGATTCCATTTTAGTTCTCGCAGATGAACTTGATCTGGATGAGGCAGACTGTTATGTGAAGCCGAAGGTTGAAGACGATAATGAAAAACTGTTGGCAGTCATTGATGAGATGAACAGCTATGTGGGAGCTACGATCACTTATGATTTTGACGTTGCAAAAGAAGTGCTGGATGGGGAGCGTATTTCCGAGTGGCTTTCCGTGGACGATGATTTAAATCTTGTGGTGGACGAGGAAGGTGTTCTTTCCTTTGTAAAGGAGCTTGCAAGTAAATATAATACCTGTTATAAACCGAAAGAGTTGAAAACATCTTATGGTTCCACTGTGACGATTTCCAATGGACCTTATGGATGGAAAATCAACAATTCCGAGGAAGTGGCACAGATTTTAGATGATCTGAAAGTCGGAAAAAAAGTGGAACGTGAACCGGTTTATTCCCAGACTGCGAACAGCCATGGTGAAAATGATTACGGTAATTCCTATGTGGAGATCAATCTCACTTCACAGCATTTGTTTGTATATAAAGATGGGGTGCTGGTGACCGAGTCTGACTTTGTATCCGGAAACGTGGCAAAAGGGCATACAACACCGGGTGGAGCATTTATGGTTACCTATAAAACCATGAATGCCGTACTGCGCGGACCTGATTATGAGACGCCGGTTACATACTGGATGCCATTTAACGGAGATATCGGAATGCATGATCTGACATCCAGAAAAGCATTTGGTGGAGACATTTATAAGACAAGAGGTTCCCATGGATGTATCAATCTTCCATATGCGGCAGCAAAGAAGATATATGAGACGATCGACAAGGGTTACTGCGTATTGGTTTATAATCTTCCGGGAACGGAAAGTGACAGTGTGAAACAGAAAGAGGCAGCTGCGGTTGTCAATACGATCAACAGTATCGGAACTGTTACATTAGAAAGCGAACCTGTTATCGTGGCAGCAAGAACAGCATACGATGCGTTATCTGATACAGCAAAGAGTTATGTTACCAATTATCAGACACTTGTGGATGATGAGGCAGCACTGGCAGCCTTAAAGAGTGGCGCTGCAGCGGCTGCACAGCAGCCTGCGGCAGACCAGACGGCGCCGGCGGGAGGCACAGATATCACTGCAGATCCGGCAGCGCAGGCGACGGATGGAACTGTGGCACAGTAGAAAGTAGAATTTTCGAAAAAATAGAACCAGAATTCAGAGAAAACTTTGAATGATGGTTCTATTTTTTTGCCTGAAAATTGAAAAATGTGCAATTTTGCACTCTAATTGGTTAAAATCCACAAAAATTTGGACGAGATTTCGGGATTTATTACGTATAGAATAATACAATATTTTAGAATACAATAGAAATGCGAAAAAAAACGAAAACATGTGAAGAGGGGGATTGTTATAGAATCACATGCAAGTAGGGGAGAAAAAGGAGAAGGAAGAATGAGAAAGTTAATGAAAAGCTTTCAAAAGAGGCAAAGCATTGCAAGCAGAGTACTATGTTTTCTGCTAGTGCTTGCAATGGTAGTAACAATGGTTCCGGCGCTTGGCGGCGGAAACAGTACGGTTCAGGCAGCGGAGAATCCAACTGTGAGGTTGTATTTTGAAAAACCGGATGATTGGAATATCCCGGCATTTAACTATTGGAATGAATCCGATGTTGAAGTAGACAATGGGGATGCAGAAAAGGTGGAAGTCTGGACGAGTCAATCAAGACCTGCTATGTTGAAAGATGAATCAACAGGTTATTATTATATTGATATCCGGACGAACAGCATCAGTGGCTTTCAGATTGTAAACGGTGGAACTGGTGTAGGAAACCCGGCAGAAAAGAAATTTGAAAACTGTGCCATTATTGATGCAATTAATTCGGCAACATCAGATACATCATTTTATCTTTTAAAGAATGATAATGGAATGTCATGGTACTTAGACAAAGATAAAAATCAGGTGTTACCAGAGAAAGAAAAAGCAGCTGCACATAAAGTTATAATTTATTTTGAAAAACCAGAAAATTGGAAAACGCCTGTTATCAATCTATGGGGCGGCGATTTTGTATTGGACAATCAAGGAGCTGGGGATGCGTCTATTGCTGCGTGGGGAAATCAGGACAAACCAAAGCTGGCTGTTTCAGAAGCTGAAAATATTTATACTGTTACATTAACCGGAACAACAATATCAGGTTTTCAGTTGGTAGATGCTGACACAGGAGCAGAGACACAGTTTGATGGTCAGAGCGAAGAAGTGAAAGCCATCAATGCCATCACCACAGACACCTCCATCTATTATTTAAGAGATGGAAAGGGTGGCATGAAATGGTACAAAGATGCTGACAAATCCGAAACTCTGATCGAATACAAAGAAGCAGGATATGTAAGCCCGGAGGTAAATGGACGCGAGGTAACTTTCCGTGTCCCGGTTGAAAAAACAGGGGATGCAGCATCTGTTACGGTTCCGGGAGGAATGAATGGTTGGAAACAGGATTCATCTGATTGGGAACTTAAAAAAGATGAGACAGCAGGTATGTGGTCTGGAACATTTACCATTGCACCCGGAAAATATGAATACAAATTTGCATTAAATAAAACCTGGGATGTATCGTTTTCAGATCCGGCAAATAACAGGGTAAGTGGAACAAACAGTGTTTTGATCGTCCCGGGCTTGGCTGACGGAAAAGCAGATGCCATGAAGGAAATTGAGACAGCACTTCCAGAAAAACTGACATTGTGGTCTGAAGACGGAACAAGCAGTGAAGCTCCGGTTACTTACAGTTTAAAAACTGCAAATAAAGATATTACATTAAATGGAAATAGCATTATAATCGGAAAATCTTATACAGGACAGATCGTAGAACTGACGGCAAAAGCAGAGAACGGACAGACCTCTGACTTTGTGGTCAATGTGACAGAAAAATTATATACATATACCATTTATTATTATGATTTTGATAAGACACATATGTCAGAAAATGCATCTGACTTATGGATCTGGGAGAAAAATGGTGCTGGAGCGACAGAGGGAACACCTTTTACCGCAACCGAGACACTTTCTGATGGGAATGAGTGGCTGCGCGCAGAAATAAAACTTCCATATACAGACCTTCAGATCATCCCAAGATCAAAAGACGAGTGGAAATGGGAGAAGGACACGATTTCTTATAGCAACAGCGCAGGAACAGAAAATGTAACACTTTATATTGTATCCAATAGTAAACAGGCATACACAGAGATTCCAGAGCTGGTAGCACCGAGATCCCGCTACGTCATGATCGAGTACGACAGACCGGCAAAGGATTATGAGGGCTGGAACATTTTTACATGGAACAGTGGATTCGGCTCTGATGTATCTGTAGCATTTGCAGACATCAATGGAAAAATGGTTGCCAAAATTCCGGTAAAAGATTCGCAGGCAGATCTGATGTTATCTTTCTGTATGAGACAAAGTACTACTGACAATGAGTGGGCAAACAAAGACGGCGGGGATCATTATGTGACGATCCCGGCAGGACAGTCATTGGTCAAGGCAGTGTTTACGCAGGGAGAAGGAATCACAGAGGTATTGCCATACAACGCAGGTTACGAGATGGATGGAGCTAATGATACGATCCATTTTTACTACAGAAACGATACACTGGCAGCAGAAAACAATCTTGCTTCTTTAGACGGCAAAGTCAGTGTTGTTGTCAACGGACAGACCTGCCCGATGACTTATGATGCAGCAAATGACCGCTTTGGATACGATTTCACTGGCGTTTCCACTGGTGATTACTATTACTATTATGTGGTAGGTGGCATCGAGGAATTAGATGCGTTTAACAGTGAAAAAGCTGATTACAGCGGAAAAGAATGCAGCGTATGCCACTTCAAAAAAGCAAATGTGAGCGTAACGGCTTCTTTATCACAGTATGCAATGGATTACAATGACAACAATGTGTTATCCGTAGAATTGACTGCAAAAGACGGAGAAGGTCTTGAAACGTCTGAAATTGCTGCAATCACAGCCGATTTGAGTGAATTAGGATTAAACAGGGAATTTGCGATTGATCCGACACTCATGGAAGGAACAATCTCCTGCCTGAATACGGTAGCCGCAGGAGAAAAAATGATTCCTGTCACAGTGAAAGATATTTATGGAAATGTATATACAACAGCGACAAATGTTACCGTCACAGAGCGCAAAAAAAGTGCCGGAGATTTCGACTGGGATGAGGCAGTGATTTATTTTGCAGTGACAGACCGTTTCTTTGACGGAGATGCAAGCAACAATGATGCATACGGAGTTGGAGATTATAACACAGGCGAAAAAGGCGGATCCAGCTATCACGGTGGAGATTTTGCCGGATTAAACCAGAAACTGGATTATTTAAAAGATCTGGGTGTGAACACAATCTGGATCACTCCAATCGTAGAAAATATCACAGAAGATCAGCATGATAATAAGACAGATACCGCTACCTATGGCTATCATGGTTACTGGGCAAGCGATTTCACAAAGTTAAACAAACATCTTGGAACAGAGCAGCAGTTCAAAGCATTACTGGATGCCGCTCACAGCAAGGGAATGAAAATCATGGTGGACGTTGTGTTAAACCATGCAGGTTACGGTACAGAAAAATACTTCAACAGTATTTTAACAGATGCAGATGGAAACAGTATTTCCATGATCCGTGACTCCAACAACACGATCAGCGGTGATGATAAATATGATTCATTGTCAGATCTGCCTGATTTTGTGACAGAAAACAAAGCAGTGACAGACCAGCTTGTTACATGGCAGACCGAGTGGATGTCAAAATACAGTATTGACTATTATCGTGTGGATACTGTAAAACATGTAGAGACAACGACATGGGAAGCTTTCAAAAACTCGCTGACCAAAGTAAATCCTGATTTTAAAATGATAGGAGAGTATTCCGGTGCAGGATATGCCAATAATGCGGGAGAACTTGGAACCGGAAGCATGGATGCACTGTTAGATTTTGATTTCAATGATTTTGCACAGAAATTCGTAACCGGAGATATTTCTGGTGTGGAAAGTTCTTTACAGAAACGAAATGGTGCGATCAATAACACTGCTACAATGGGAAGCTTTTTGAGCAGTCATGATGAGGACAGCCTTCAGTATAAGCTTGTAAATGAGAGTAAACTCAGCGAAGAAGAAGCTTACAACCAGATGAAAGTGGCAGCAACACTTCAGATCACAGCAAAAGGCCAGCCGGTGCTCTATTATGGAGAGGAGATCGGACAGGGTGGAGCCAACAACTGGCCATACCAGACAAACCGTCGCGACTTTGACTGGACAGAGCTGGAAAAACAGAAAGCAGACAGCAACAGTATTTACAACCACTACAAGACAATGCTTGCAATCCGCAATGCGTACACCGATGTATTTGCAAGAGGAAACAGAAGCACAGTTGCAGTTTCCGACGCAGATGGCTATGAAGTGATCAGCAGAAGTTATGGAAATAGCACTTTATATGTAGGAATGAATGTGAAAGAGGCAGAGAAAGAAGTAGTGATCCCGGTAGCAGAGAGTGTTGGAACAGTTCTTACAAACCTTTATGACGGAAAAACTTACACAGTTTCTGCTGACCAGAACGTTTCTGTTACCATTCCAGCAGCAAAAGACGGTGGTACAATTGTTCTGACTGCGGAGAAAAAAACAGAACCGGCTCCGGATGAAAAACAGGATGATAAGAAGACAGATACAGCAGAGAGCAATGGAAATGCACAGTCTTCCGGAAACAACGCAAACCAGAGCACTTCTGCAAATAAGACAAATCCAAAACAGGAAGAACAGGCTGTAGCAGAAGTAACCGTGCAGGAGGAGAGTTTTGCAAATGTGATCGAGGCAGTGAATAAGGCAAAAACCGGAAGTAAAATCCGTGTAAACCTGTTAAAGACAACCAAAATCCCAGCAAATGTGTTCGAGAGTATCAAAGGAAAAGATATGAACGTAACCTTCAAGGTAAGTGATCAGGCCAGCTGGATCATCAAAGGAAAAGATATCACCGGTAATGTGACAGCACCGATCGATCTTGGTCTGGTTGTGGGAACAAGTGATATTCCAAAACAGAAAGTGACAGCGCTGGCAGACGGAAATGAAACCATCCAGCTCTCCTTAAATTATGACGGAGTATTTGGCTTTGAGGGAATATTGAGACTTTCCGTTGGCAAGGACTACAGTGGAAAAATAGCAAATCTTTATTACTATAATGAGACAACCGGTAAGTTTGAGTATTATCAGGCAGCACAGGTAAAAGAAGATGGTACTGTAGACTTCAAGTTCTCACACGCATCCGATTATGTCATCGTCTTAAATGAAACAGATATGAGCCAGACAACAGGCAGCGTGATCGCAAGTCCGAAGACTTCGGATAACACACCGATCGCAGCAGCAGTGATATTATTACTGTTTGGCTGTGCGCTGATGGGAACCGCATACAGAAAAAATAAACACTTCTAAATGAAATTCATAAGATGTCACTAAAAAAATATGCCGCACGAAAAATTACCTTCTCGTGCGGCATATTTTGTGTATGTGAAGGAAAAATTAATTTTCTTCCACGATCACCACGCCCCATGGTTCCAGCGGAAGCGTTTCCTGTTCCATTATTTTTCTGCCGGACAATAATTCCGTGCCGGAAAATCCTTTGCAGATGGCGGTCTGTTTTTCACCGGAATAATTGAAGTAAAATCGTACCCGTTTTCCAAAATCATTGACACCTTCCCGGATGATCAAAGGAAAGTGGCATTCCGGATGTGCTAAAAGTGTTTCCGGAAGCGAGGCAAAGTAATGAACCAGAACTTTTTCCAGAAGAGCACCGTCAAACATGCTGGAGAGATACAGTGCCGAACCTTTTCCAAACTGGTTGACTGTGGCAGCTGCATATTTTTTCCAGACCGGGTGATCGTAGAAAAAGAGCGGTGTGGCGGTATCACAGGTCACAAGATCCATCCAGTGCAGACATTTGCTGCTGTTTGTGCAGGATTCATCGGAACATGACGAGCCGGCATCGGAAGCCGCATTTTCATGACCGGAGCAGGATGGATGAGCCATAAAATCAGGCAGTGTTACCGAAACATCCACCGGGTAGGTATATTGGTCATAGTGGATACCAAGACATTCCTGTAAAATGTGAGGCTGTGTATCCGCATAAATTTTTAACTGTTCATCTGAAAAACCGGAACGGAACGTCGTGATCAGATGTCCGCCGTTTTTTACATAATCAGAAATTGCGGTGAGCAGATCTTCGGAAGCACTGTAAAGTGCAGGCACGATCAGGCACCCGTAGGAAGAAAAATCACGTTCCGCAGAGGAGATCATGTCGTACTCGATATTTAAATGGTACAGAGCATCACCAAGCCAGCGGGCAACAGTGTTATAGCTGTAATTGCCGAGGGCTTTCAATGGGAAAAGACGCAGTCCGGTCAGGGAGTTATTGTCAAGCAGGATGGCAGCACGGTTTTTCTTTTGCAGGTTTTTAAGGTGGGTGCCGATCCGCTTCCAGTCTGCGCCGATGGATGCAGCTTCCCGGTAAGTCTCATTTTCGGAAAAATCGTGTGACAGGATGCCCTTCCAATAGCTCTCAATCGCATTGTGGATCGAGTGCCAGTGCCAGTACATGACACTGTTGGAGCCGTTTGCAATGTGGCTGTAGGCCTGAAGCCTGAGCTGCCCCGGATATGGAAGCCATGCGATATTTCCCTGAGCCTGTGTCTCTAAAACAAGGTAATTGTCTTTCTTTAAGCTGCGCGAGATGTTGCCGCAGAAGGTGATCTCCTCTCCGGTAAGAAGTGACTGGGAAGGATGATAAATGTCACATCCGGCAACGGTCATGCATCTGGCAGCTTCGTACTGGTTGACCTCCGGCTGATAGCCGATGGAATGGTCTGTCCAGTCGTAGTCGAAGTTCTGTGTGATGAACTGATCCGGGCGCTTGTATCCGGAAACGATCGCAGCCTGCCATGCTAAAAATCTGGTCACAAGCAGACGCTGGAATTTGGCAAATTCAGCGGCAAGGCTTTCATTGATCGTGCCACGGATATCCGGGAAATCTTCCCATGTGTTGACGCGGTTGCTCCAGTAGTCCAGCCCGAACTCGCGATTGAATTCATTGATATCCGGGTATTTTTCCTTTAAATAATCGACAAACATTGCCTGGACACGCGGACCGGCAGTGCCGTAGCTTTTGGTCTCATTGTCCAGCTGAAACCCGATGATATGCGGAACATCTTTGATATGTTCCATCATTGCGCGGATAACCCGCTCGCAGTGGAACAGATAGCCTGCGTGTGTGATATCCATATTCTGTCTTGCACCATAAATGTTCTGACCGTTATTGGTCAAAGCCAGAATATCCGGGTATTTTTTTGCCAGCCATGCCGGGATGGCGTAGGTCGGTGTCCCGACAATGACAGAAATATGGTGGCGTGCAGCCGCCTCAAGCATTTTATCGAGATGTGTGAAATCAAAGATACCGTCTTTTGGCTCGATGGTGCTCCAGGTCGATTCTGCGATACGGATCGTGTTCATGCCTGCTTTTTCCATCATTTCCATGTCTTTTTCCACGCGGTCATATGGAAGGTATTCCGAGTAATAAGCTGCCCCGAAAAGTAAATGGTCTGTTTTCATATTGTCCCCCCAAAAAATATTTTCATGTTGACAATCAGTGTGATCTTCTATATTATCATCTGATAACGCAACCGATTGCGCAAACATATTATAACATCAGGAAAAACAAATGTAAATCCGATGTTGATGTGAAATATAGAATTGTTACCGGAACAGGGCATAAGTGAACAGAAACAAAAAGATTGTTTGGAAAATATATAAAAATGTCATTGCTTTTTTTCGAAAATAGGATGATAATAATATTGTTGCGCAAAGGATGCGCAGCAACATCAGGGCAGGACAAAGTAACATTGTGGCAGGATCGCAAGCGATACAGGAAGCCACAGCACAATTCAGGGGAAGTAACTGCTTTGAGGAAAGAAGGGGTTTTATGGGGAATGAAGAGAAGAAAAATATAACGATCGCAGATGTGGCAGAAGCACTTGGTGTTTCAAAAACCACTGTCTCAAGAGCCATTTCAGGGAAGGGACGGATCGGGCAGGAGACGAGAGACCGTGTATTAAAATATATTGAGGAGCATGACTATAAGCCAAACGTTATCGCCAAAGGGCTGGCGCAGTCAAAAACATATAATCTTTGTGTGGTCATGCCGGGAGAATATGATGTTGTGGATCTCACGTTCTTTCAGGAATGCTTATTCGGGATTCAGGAGATCGCCGGAATTATGGAGTATGATATCCTGCTTTCCATCTGTAAAAATAACGATATCTCCTCGTTAGAGCGTATTATCTCAAACCGTAAAGTAGATGGTGTGATCCTGATGAGGACGTTTGTGGAGGATCGGCAGATTGAGTATCTTCAGGAAAAAAAAGTACCATTTGTGACGATCGGTTCCTCCAATTATACAGGTGTGATCCAGATCGACCACAATCACAAAAGTGCGTGTAAAGAACTTACATCCATTATTTTAATGAAGGGAATGAAGCGTATTGCACTGATCGGCGGAGATGAGAACCATGTGGTCACACAGAGCCGTCTGCGGGGATTCCGGGAAGCTTATGAAAAAATGGGTGAGGTCATTGATCCGACAATGCTTTTTTTGAATCTTGATAATCATGTGGTGATCGATAAGATCGTGGAAGAGGTACTCGAGCGAAAGGCAGAATGTATTTTGTGTATGGACGATGCGGTGTGCAGCAGGGTATTGAAAAAGCTGCGTGAAAAGAATGTCAAGGTTCCAAAAGATATCCGTGTGGCATCTTTTTATAACAGCTCCGTACTGGAAAATAATGTGCCGTCCATTACATCACTTTCTTTTGATGCGAAAGAGCTTGGCATGGTTGCATGTAAAACGGTATTGGATGTGATCGAGGGTGCGGAAGTGGAGACAAGAACATTGCTTCCATACGAAGTTGTCCTTAAGGAGTCTACAAAATAAAATAGGATGAGAGAAAGCAGGTTTATTTTGCGTGAAAGAAAGCGCAGATTCTGTAGTGTTTTTACAGGTTGCGAAGGGCAGATATCAGCGCCCTCTCACAAGTCGTGATTTTATAGGTTTATGAAAAGAAAAACGGTACAGACGAA
>ERZ1106978.975-NODE-975-length-17602-cov-2.832336_pt1 | contig 17602 bp, 15 predicted proteins | sample MGYA00403689_ERZ1106978 | MGnify/ENA primary metagenome ERZ1106978 (study PRJEB35170, sample SAMEA104062434) | human gut metagenome | biome: human gut; feature: human-associated habitat; material: faeces | place: Denmark | collected 2012-08-02 ...
AGCGGTGCCTCCAAAAACAAAGCGGCGACGCGTGAGTTTCCTTGCGGCCAGAGGCCGGTACGTCGAGGAGATTGAGGTCGCGGGCGACAAAGTAGATGGGGCCATATGGGCCGAAGATTGAAAAAATCTTCCGCTTTGATAAGCTGGGTGCGGGAGGTGACGACACGTGGTTAGGAGGGGGAGCGCCCAGGCGTAAGGTATCCCCCAATCAGGAACGTATCGTCGTACGAATCGTCATCCTCGATTGCGTCCCTAAAATAAGAAGTAAGCAATGAAGGCACCGTAATCTGAAGAATCGGCGCGATTTGTACGACGAACAAGAAACTCTTAGTCTAAAGCAGCAAAGCCTGTTTTGAGATCTTCCAAGATATCATCAATATGTTCCGCCCCAATGGAAAGACGGATTGTTGACGGCGTAATCCCTGAACTAAGGAGTTCTTCTTCCGTCATCTGTGAATGGGTTGTTGAGGCCGGATGGATTACAAGGCTCTTCACATCTGCTACATTTGCCAGAAGGGAGAAGACCTTCAGATGATCGATGAAGGTACGGGCCGCTTCTGGACCGCCCTTGATTTCAAAAGTAAAGATGCTGATCCCGCCATGGGGGAAATATCTCCGATAGAGTTCATGATCGGGATGATTGTCAAGGGAAGGATGATTCACCTTGGCTACATGGGGATCATGGGCAAGGAAGTCGACAACCTTAAGGGCATTTTCCACTTGCCGCTCTACACGCAGGGAAAGGGTCTCCGTTCCCTGAAGGAGCATAAAAGCCGCAAAAGGAGACAGGGTAGCTCCCAAGTCGCGGAGAATGACAGCCCGAACATAAGTAACAAAAGCAGCCGCTCCCACATCACGCGTAAAGCTCAGACCATGATAGCTGGGATTTGCCTCCACAAGCCAAGGGAATTTACCCGATGCAGCCCAATCAAATTTGCCGCTGTCCACAATAACCCCGCCCAGGGTCGTACCATGACCGCCAATGAATTTTGTCGCCGAGTGGACAACGATGTCGGCACCATGCTCGATCGGGCGGATCAGGTAGGGCGTGCCGAAGGTGTTGTCGACTACGACGGGCGTAGCAAAGGTATTATCCACCACAAGGGGGATTCCATGTTTATGGGCAATCTCCGCCACGGCGCCGATGTCAATGAGGTTGGCATTCGGATTGCCTACGGTCTCAATGTAAAGGAGCTGCGTATTTTCCCGGATGGCCCCTTCAAAAACGGATGAACCCTTTGTCGGATCGACAAAGGTCGTTTCAATGCCAAAATCAGGCAAGGTATGGGCAAAAAGGTTATAGGTCCCGCCATAGATGGTTGTTGCGGCCACAATGTGGTCATCCTTATGGCAAAGGGCCTGGATGGTATAGCTGATGGCCGCCGCCCCCGTTGCGGTCACAAGTGCTCCCACGCCGCCTTCCAGTGCAGCAAGGCGTTTTTCAAGGACATCGCTTGTTGGATCCCCCAGCCGGCTGTAAATGAAACCAGCATCCTTCAAGGCAAAACGGTCCGATGCTTGGGCAGAATCCTTAAAGACGTAGGATGTACTCATGTAAATCGGTACGGCACGGGCCCCGGTCGATGGGTCCGGCTGTTCCTGCCCTACATGGAGCTGCAGTGTTTCAAAATGATACGCTTTTCCTTCACTCATCACAATACCCCCTATAGTCAATTCATAGTCTTAAAATATGAATTGATTATAGGGGGTACAAAATGACCTGTCAACTAGTTAGGCAAGTTCTCCACCAAGGAAGATTCGACTATTCCAAATGTTACAGTTTGCTTGGACGTTCGTATGATGAGTCGTATGATGATTCATCTGATCAAGCCTTTTTGGAAAGCATCCATACCATGACCATGATGCACAGGGCACCCGCCATTTCCACAAAACCCACGCGGTTTCCCATAAAGAGGATGGATACCGCATAAGCGGACAGCGGTTCAAAAGCCGCAAGGGCACCGGTTTCCGAGGCGGGGATATATTTCGTGCTTTCAAGGTACACCGTATAGGCAATGAGGGTTCCCAGGACAATGATGATACCAAAGGCGGCAAGGGTACCTGCCGTCCACAGGGTCCCTTCAAGGGTTGGATGATTGAGGGCCATAAGGAGCAGGGCGTTGCCCAGGCTCCCCCAGCCGATAATCAGAAAGGTCGGATAGCGGTGCAGGAGATCGGCGGCGAAAGCCGTATAAAATGCCATACCAAAGGCGCTCAGGATGCCCCAGAAAAGGGCTTCCCGAGAGATGGCAAGCGCTGCTCCCTCCCCTTTTGTCGCAATGAGGAAGGTTCCGACAATGGCAAGGAAAGCGGCCACTGCTTCCCGCCGACGAGGACGCCGTCGTTCCAAAATAAGGTAATAACCCAGCAGGATAACGGGCATGAGATACTGCAGGACCGTTCCTGTTGCTGCATTGCTGTAATGGATGGCAATCGTAAAAGGAACCTGCATGGTATAAAGACCCAGGACCGTAAAGCGAAGGAGCCTCAAAAAATCCTTTTTGACAGGTTCCAGGAGCTTTTCCCCACGCAGGCCGCTGATCAAAAGAAAGACCGCGGCCGTGACAACCATGCGGATTGCAAGGACCGTATCCCAGGAAAAATGTTGATAAGTCATGAGGTATTCCAAACTGTTGCTGCTTCCCCATAGCGTTGCCCCAACAAGAACAAGCATCACCCCATATTGATGTGTTTTTTTCATAATCGTGGTCCTTTCCAAAAAGGTCAGCTTTCTTCAAAGGGATCGGCCCAGACCGCATCGCTGAGGCTAAAGAGCGCTTGATAGCGAGGACATGATTCATCATGATCGTTGATGACGCCGACAGCTTCAAGATAGGAATAAATGGTGACAGGTCCGACAAAGGAAAAGCCCCGCTTCTTAAGGTCCCGGCTGATAGCCCTGGATAGGCCATTGGCGGTCGGGAGGGTCCCTGTCCCATGCCCTTTGTAAAAGAGGGTCTTTCCCTTTGTATACCCCCAAAGATAGCGGTCAAAACTGCCATATTCCTTGGCAACGGCAAGATAGGCCCGGGCATTTTTGATGACGGCACGAATCTTGCGTTCCGAATGGATGACACCGTCCGTGGCCATGATACGGGTCACGTCGCATTCCCCAAAAGTGGCAATGGTCAGAGGGTCAAACCCCCTAAATGCCTCTTTCAAGGCCTCCCGTTTTTTGAGGATAAGATCCCAACTCAGTCCGCACTGCAGGGCCTCAAGCATCAAGAATTCAAAAAGGGCCCGATCATCATGGAGCGGAACGCCCCATTCCTGATCATGATAGGCCTTCATCAACGGATTGATCGTACACCAAGCGTGACAGCTCATGTTGCCCTCCCAAAAGATTCTCTTCGCATTGTACCATGAGTCGGCAGGAAAGAAAACCGCTTCCCGAGAAGTGTTCTTTTAGACTATTTGTTCAAGTTTTTTCCGAAATAATAATTGTTTTTTACTAGGCTTTCAGTATATAATAATAGCGAATGAAAAACGACTCTATTCTTTGATAGCTTTCGTTATTGATGAGAAAAATCATGGCTATCATCCGGGATGATGGAGCTCCTGGAAGCTATCGTTCCATTTTAGCGTGTCAGGCCCAAGATTTGCCTGGCAGAAGAGTAGACGCACTTATGGGGAGGGAGAAATCATATGCCCAAAGAAAACAGTACGCATCAAGTCGATCCCATGGATAAATGGGTCTCTATTGAACAGGCAGCAAATTACCTAGGGGTCAGTGTGGTTACGGTTCGTTCCTGGCTGCGTGAAAAGCGTGGCATTCCAGCAGTCAAAATTGGAAAGCAGTGGAAATTCCGGCTTTCTGACCTTGAAAAATGGGTCACCAGCGGAGGCAGCCAATTCGGTTCTGACAAAGAGGAAGAATAAAAAAGATGACCGGTTCCCAAAGGAGCTGGTCATCTTTTTTATTCGAAAGTCCTGAGCCCTTTCAGCATCAGAAGGTTGCCAGGTCAAAAACGTGAAGCCCCAGTTCCCGGGAAAGGACCTGCAGAATCTTTTCACCGCCGACGGAGTTTCCCTTTTTGTTGAGCATCGGCCCAAAGGTACCAATGCCCACCCCTTTACGGGAAATGGCCACGATGCCGCCGCCGACACCACTTTTACTAGGCAGTCCGGCCTTAACTGCATATTCGCCCGATTCATCATACATGCCGCAGAGCATCATGAGGGTCGTCACAATCCGTACAATGGTGGGATCGATTAGCTGCTCACCTGTATCAGGATCGATGCCGTGGTTGGAAAGGACCATACCATAACGGGCAAGATCCTTGGCCGTTACCATGACAGAGCACATGCGGAAGTAAATATCGAGGATATCTTCCGGTTCTCCATCAAGGACATTGTCGCTCTTTAGGAGAAAAGCAATGGAACGATTCCGCGTCCCCGTTCGTTTTTCAGACTGATAGACTTCTTCATTGAGACTGATGCGAGGATTATTGCAGACTTTACGGACAAGTTCCAGGAAACTGCCGAAGGGATCTTCCGTTTCTACACAGCTTGCCGTAACGATGGCACCCGCATTGATCATGGGATTAAAAGGACGCCAATCCTTTAATTCCAGCTGCAGGATGCTGTCAAAGCGATCACCAGTTGGCTCCATGCCAATTTTACTGAAGACTTTATCGTAACCCGCCGTCTGAAGCGCCAAGATAAGGGAAAAAGTCTTGGAAATGCTCTGCATGGTGAAGGGAATGTTGTAATCCCCGGCCTTATAGATGGTCCCATCTTTTTTCATGAGACAGACGCCAAGGTTGGACGAATCGGCCTTGGCAAGTTCTGGGATGTAGCTTGCCACCTTACCTTCATAAAGGACGTTGCGTCCTTTTTCGAGAGCCATTTCCAAGATGGATTGTACGTCAACTGCCATAGTGTGTAACCCCTTTCTCAATGAAATTATTTCCAGAAATCAAGTTCTTCGGGGTCCATCCCGATGGATTCCGCTTTAAAGACCGGATCAAGGCCCTGCGCTTTTTGCTTTTCGTAGTCTTTGTAGGCCTTGATGACAACGCCGGATAGGGCAACACAGGCCGGCAGATTGATGAGAGTCATGCCGCCCATGGTGATATCGGCAAGACTCCAAGCTGCCGTCATGGGAATGATGGCCCCAATAAAGACAATAAGGATGGCATAGATGTGGAATCCTCTCATGAAGGACGGGCTCGGCATCTTCTTACCATTCAGGTACGCAAGTCCATTTTCACAATAATAGATATTGCCGATGAGGGTCGTAAAGGAGAAAATCAACATAGCCACAGTAATAAAGAGCGGTCCAAAATGCCCCAGCTCGCTGAAAAGGGAGTTTTGTACCCAAACCGCACCAGCGGCTTCCTTGGTAGGGACCACACCGGAAACAAAGCACATGAAGGCCGTGGCATTGCAGAGGATGATCGTATCGATATAGACCGTAAGCATCTGCACGAGGCCCTGCTTGACCGGATGGGATACGATGGCTGAAGCAGCGGCGTTTGGTGCAGATCCGACCCCTGATTCATTGGAATACAGGCCGCGTTTGATGCCCATGACAAGGCAGCTGCCTGCTACACCGCTAAGGATAGCCTTGAAATTGAATGCGTCTTCGAGGATCATGGAAATGACATAGGGGATCATGCCAAGATTCATGACAAGGACGATGGCCGTTACAATGACATAAGCCACACCCATGAAGGGCACAAGGATACTGGCCGCTTTTTCGATTCGTTTGGCACCCCCCATGACACAGGCCCCACACAAGATGGCAAGGATGGCCCCGATGATGGCGGGCGTCACGCTGGGATCATAGAAACTGTAGACAGAGAAAGTAGACTGTACATTGTAGGAGCAGACAAGGTTAAAACCAAAAGAATAGGTCAGAAGCAGAAAGACAACAAAAGCCGTGGCAAGGGTCTTGTTGTGGAGGGCATCTTCGATGTAATAAGCCGGTCCGCCATAGCTTGTCCCATCGGAATTTTTCCGCTTATAGATCTGCGCCAAGGTGCACTCCACAAAAGATGATGCGGCCCCAATAAGGGCCATGACGGTCATCCAGAAGACGGCGCCAGGACCGCCGAGGCAGATTGCCGTAGAGATTCCGATAATGTTGCCCGTTCCAACGCAGGCAGCCGAAGAGACCATCAGCGCCTGAAAAGGGCTCGTCCCCTTTTCATCCGTCGGTTTTGCCATGACAAGACGCATCCCCTCGGGGAGCCGGTGAATCTGTACAAATCCCATGCGGAGGCTGAAATAAAGACCGGCCGCGGCCATGACCACAAGCAGGATGGGATAATAGAGGACACTGTCGATTGCATCAAGGATTTCTACCATGTTCGCACTTCCTTTTCACTGTTTTAACAATAGTTCGAATATTTTCATTTCTATTATAATGAAAACGGGGGCATCAGCGATAATTGGAATGCTGCATGTGGGGTATTGCATTTATAAATGGCCCTCATGAAAATCTCTTTCCCCCTCATTCCTATGATATAATAGCCATATCACAGCATCGGAACCAATGAGTAAAGGAAATCACCATGGATACAAATAATTTACGCTATTTTGCTGCCGTCGCCAAATACGGCTCCATTACCCAAGCAGCCAAAGCCGCCTATATTTCCCAACCCCAGCTGAGCCACATCATCCGCCAGCTGGAAAAGGAAATGGGGCTTACCCTCTTCCGCCGAACCAGCCACGGGACAAAACTCACTGTCGACGGTCAGCGCATCCTCCTCCACTGTCAGGTCATCCTCAAGGAAATGGACCGCCTCCAGAACATGGTGAATGCCCACCGCATCGAAAAAAGCTGCCTCAATGTAAGCATGACCCGATTTTCCCATACAGCAGAGTGCTACAACGAGATTTGCCGACGCTATCAGGACATTGACAGTTTTACGGGCCGGCTCTGTGAAGGAGCCACCCTCGATGTCGTCCAAGATGTAAAGGAAAACCGCTCCAACATCGGCATCCTTCATATGGCCGGAAAAGAGGCGGACGATCTTGCTAGGAACTTTGAGGAGCAGGGCCTTATCTATGAACCCCTTGCCACCTTTCGGCCTTATGTATGCCTTTCCTCGGAACATGAACTCATCCGCACCGTTGGACGCCATGGTATCGACATCCGAGAACTTGTCGACTACGGCTTTGTCCGCTACATTGGCCAGTATGAGGATTTTATCTATCATCTGACGACGGAATCAGGCCCCATCGACCTGAACAACGCCCGCAAGATCATCTACGTCAATGACCGTCAGGAACAGATGCGCCTCCTGTCGCGAACCAATTTCTTTACTGTGGGCATCATGGAATTCCGGGACCAAGATTCCCTCTACGGTGTCATCTCCGTACCGCTCCTTGGCTGCGAGGAACGGTTCCGCTTTGGCGCCATTCGAAAAAAAGAGACCAAACCTTCCCAGATGGAGCAGGATTTCCTCGACCTTGTGTCCACCCGCTTCAAAAGAATGGAGATGGCGGACATCGACTAACCTTGAAAAAGGACTGGAAAAGAAGGATTTTCCTTCTCTTCCAGTCCTTTTTTGCAGTTCCGATCAGAGGCGGACCAACTGGGCATCACTGATACCGTCAAGGTTCCGTACAATCTCAAGGGTAGCCCCATCGACCGCGCTGTCGACGGTGAGTACCATCATGGCAGTCCCTTCTTTTTTCTTACGGCTGACCTGCATGGTCGCAATGTTGACGTGTCCGGCGCCCAAAAGGGTCCCAATCTGACCAATCATCCCCGGTTTATCATCATTGCGGGCAAAAATCATGTAAGGCGCCGGAATCGTATCGAACTGATAGCCCTCGACTTCCGTAATATGAGGCTGATTATCCGGCGTCACCATGCCAGCTGCCGTAAAGCTCTCCTTACCAGCCCCAATGCGGACAGCCACTCGGTTCATGCGGCCCTCCCCCTTGACCTTACCTTCTGTCACAGTAATGCCCCGCGTTTCAGCGGCCAGTTCAGCATTGACCATATTGACCCGTTCCCGCAGGACCGGTGACAAGAGACCTTGAAGGATGCTGCGGGTCACCATCTGCGTCTCCTGCTGGGCCGCGGCCCCTTCATAAACAATCTCCAGCCGGTCCACCGGTGCTTTTTTCAATTGATAGTAAAGTTTTCCCAAGGCATCCCCCAGTGCAAGGTAGCCCCGCAGATCTTCCAGTTCCGTTGCCGCAATGGCAGGAAGGTTCACGGCGTTGGGAACCATCTTGCCGCCAAGGACATTGATGACTTCCTCGGCTATGGCAAGGCCCACCTTATCCTGAGCCTCAAAAGTGCTGGCCCCAAGGTGGGGCGTCACAACGCATTGAGGCATCCCGATGAGGGGAGAGATGGGATTGGGTTCATCCACCACAACGTCAAGCCCGACGCTTGCTACGATTCCTTCCTTCACTGCTTCGGCAAGGTCCTGTTCATTGTAAAGCCCGCCGCGGGCACAGTTGACGACGCGAACACCTTTCTTGCACTTCTTCCATTCAGCCGCGCCCAGCATATTGACCGTCTCTTCCGTCTTAGGCGTGTGGATGGTAATGACATCCGCTTCTTTCAGCAAATCATCCAAGGTCTCACATTTTTCCACACCAAGGCGCTGAAAACGGGAATCAGGGATATAAGGATCATAGGCAATGACGCGCATATCAAAGGCATGCATGCGCTTTGTAACAAGAGCCCCAATGCGGCCAAGCCCAATGATGCCAAGCGTTTTATGATAGAGCTCGCTGCCTTTGAGGTCCTTGCGTTCCCAGATGCCTTCTTCGAGCATCTTGTTGGCCCGGACCGTATTGCGGCAGCTTGCAAGCAGGAGACCGATGGTATGTTCAGCGGCCGAAATGATATTGGCTTCCGGCGTATTGACCACAATGATGCCCCGTTTGGTGGCACCGTCAAGATCGATATTATCCACACCATTGCCAGCCCGGCCAATCACCTTGAGTTTTTTTGCCGCATCATACAGCTCCTCGTTGACCTTTGTCACGCTGCGGACAATGAGGGCATCATAATTCCCAATGACCTGTAAGAGATCCTCCCGCTTGATGTCAAAATCAACGGTCACATCAAGGGCCTTCTCAGCCTTTAGGCAGACCACCCCCTTATCCGAGATCCGTTCCGCGACAAGCACTTTTTGTTTTTCCATGATGCTTCCTCCTCTCGGCGCCCGTAAAAAGAAAACTCCCATCCCTGCGACAACAGTCGCCAAGGACGGGAGAAGCTCTCACGTGGTGCCACCTTGTTTTACCCAATGGGCCTTCAAACGGGGTAACGGCCGCACTGCCCGGATAGGTTCTTTCCCTATCATTTCCGGAGCGGATTCCAAGACCCACCCTGCCGCGTTCCACCTTATCGCGGCTCTCTTGGAGGATGGGAGACCTGTACTATTCTCCTTCATCAATAATTTTAATGATATTAATTAAATGTTTTAAACTTTATGTTCTGTATTTTAGTTTCTTTCGTTTTGTTTGTCAAGAGCATTTGAAAATTTTTCGGCTCGGGCAAGATGGTCCTTCAGGATTTTGGAACGCTGGGATACGGCCTCCAAGGCAGAAGCCGCATCGTCTATTTTTTTCTGGGCCCGGTCCACAGCAAGATCAAAGCTTTCCATATCCTGCTGGATCCTGACAACAAAACGCCAGACTTCACTCGTCTTTTTCTCCACCATCAGGGTCCTAAATCCCATGAGCAGGCTGTTGATGAGTGCAGCAAGCGTTGTTGGACCGGCCACGGTCACGCGATATTTCTGCTGCAGTTCCGACAAAAGGCCGGGCACAGAGGTCACTTCCGCAAAGAGCCCTTCAAGGGGCAGATAGAGGATGCCAAAATCCGTTGAGTACGGCGGGGCATATTTATCCCGAATATCCCGGGCTTCCTGCTTTACCCGGGCCGCCAATCCTTTTAAGGCCTGCTGCGCGGCATCTTCATCATCCGTTTCACGGGCTTCCAGAAGACGCAGGTAATCTTCTTGGGGCAGTTTTGCATCAATAGGAAGCCAGACAGGCGTCTTTCCATCCTTCCCGGGAAGACAGATGGCAAATTCCACCCGTTCCTGACTTCTTGGCCGGATGGCTACATTCGTTCCATACTGATCAGGGGCCAGCATATCGCTAAGCAGGCGCGCCAACTGCATTTCACCCCAAATGCCGCGATTTTTGACATTCCCCATCACCTTCTTAAGATCCCCTACATTCTGGGAAAGGCTCTGGAGCGTTCCCAAGCTGCGGCTCACCTGCTGAAGTCGGTCGCTGACAACGCTCATGGACAAGGTCACCTTCTGATCAAGGCTCGAACGCAGCTGTTCTGCATTCTGCCGGGCTACCTCGGCCTCGTAGGCATCCCGTTCCCGGAGCGAACGCTGCATCTGGAAGAGCAGGATGATGGTAAAAAGGAGGGCCCCCAACAAGAGGGCAAGAAGGAGCAATTCCATATCAATGCGTTCCTTTCTTCAGTTTTTGGGGCGGGACAGCTGTCAGCCACTGCCGATCCGCTTCACCAGGGCGAAAGAGCTTAGCATCAAACCACGTATAATAAAAGCGCTGGCTGGGGACAATGCCGTAGCCATCCTGCAAATGATCGGTTGTGTCATAGGGATCGGCCATGATCAGGACATCATTGGCCCCCTTGTCATCTCCAAGGGAATCAAACCCGATAATAACGCGCCAATGACCGCCCCAATCCACATTTTCAACCATAATAGGAATGCCTTGGGAAAGGTTCTGCTTCACAAAGGCCACAAAGGCCTCATAGGTTTCCGGGGAACCATCCGTGAGGGAAGAATGGACCGTCCAGCCCATACCGGTAAAATAACGCACCATTCCCCTTGTATTTGTTCCTACATCTTCCATTCCCCACGGATGCGTTTCCATGATGCGGGCGATTTCCATTTCACTATGAGGCGATTTGCCAAGATAATAGTCAGCGACCGTAAGTGCCGCTGCCGGGCCGCAGGTATATTCCGTCTCCTGCTGATGCGTCCGGTAGTGGGAAAGGAGAAGCAATGAGCCGTGAGACTTCATCCGGTAAAAATCAGGATGGACATAATAGGGGGAATCCTTTTGATCGAATTGATGAAGATAGGCAGCTGGACCGCCACCGTCTTTTTTTAGGGCTTCCGTAAGATCCGGGGCTGCAAAAGCCACCGCGCTTCCCGCAGTAAGGACAAAGGTCAAAAACAGCGCTGCTGGATGTAGTAACTTCATGATAGGTCGCCTTCTTTCCATTATTCAAACTTTTGTTTGTAAATTCCTTTTTATTATAACAAGTTTTTTCATTTTTGGTAGCCCCTAGCCTCTTTCCTACTCTACAAAACAAAAAAGGAGTGGTATACTATTAATTAATTAATCAATTAATCAATTAATAGAAAGGAAGATTGCCATGAAAAAAAGGGATCCCAGCCTTACGATCAGGGCCCTTATTACAGCGGCGGAAGCGCTGTTTACACAAAAAGGGTATTATCCCGTCACCATCAAGGAACTAGGAGAAAAGGCCGGCTGCAGTCCCGCCCTTATTTCCTATTACTTTGGAGGCAAGAAAGACCTATACCGCGCTGTCGTGGACCGACAGCTCTCGATCATTGATGACCTCAAGCAGGAAACGAAAGAGACCCCTCTTGATTCCCTGCAAAAAATTCATTATTTCCTAAAGGCCCTGCTCCGTACCCAGCTTGATCCGTCAGGCCATCTCGATCTTTGCTACAAGGAACTCATCATGCCCTCGGGCCTTCTTGATGATACGGTTTGGCAGCGGATCCTTTCCATGGGGAACTATTTGAAATCCCTTTTCCAAAAGGCTGCCGAAGAAGGTCTCCTGAACCCATTTCCCGATGAGAGGGCGCTTTCCCATATCGTCTTTACGGTGGAATCCATTACGGAAACCCTCTACCTTGTCAAGGACCGGGCAACTCCCCTTAACCCCGATCATAGACCAACAGAAGAAGTCCTCGATGAACTCATCGATTTTGTCATGACACCCATGAAAAGAGCAGAAAGGAGTCCCAAGCCATGAATCAAATCAAAGCCTATATGGCCCATCATAAAAAACGGATTGCCCTGATTGCCGCGTTCTTCTTCCTCATCCTTTTGGGGCGCGCTCTCTACCAGATCCTTTTCCCACCCAAGACCGCCAAGACCATTCCTTATGTAAGGACCATAACGGTCGGTACGGATGAAACGAGTGGGACCTACACCTATCCTGGCACAGTCCGAGGCAAATATGAATCCGTCCTTTCCTTCCAGGTAAACGGGCGCATCACCAAACGCCTCGTAAACCTCGGCGATACGGTAAAAGCCGGCGACGTCCTCATGACCATTGATCCAAAGGATGTAAGGGAACAAGTCAGGAACGCTGAAGCAGCCGTAAATGCCGCCGCCAGCCGAGCCAAGCTTGCCCGCGACAATGCCAGCCGCTACGAAGCCCTCTATGAAGAGGGAGCCGTCAGCGCCTCCTTGTGGGACCAGTATCGGACCGAGGAAGAAGCCGCCAGTGCCGCCCTTTCCCAGGCATCAGCCAGTCTCCAAACGGCCCAGAACCAGCTCAGCTATACAGAACTTACGGCCGATCATGACGGCGTCGTAGCCGCCCTTTCCGGCGAAGTGGGACAAGTAGCCACAGCGGGAAGCCCCATGGCAACCGTCATTCAGGACGGACAGCGGGAAGTGGAGATTTTCGTTCCCGAAAGCCGACTTGCGTCCATTGCACCAGGAACTCCCGTCACGGTAACTTTCTGGGCCCTTCATAACGAAGAAGCAGCAGGTACGGTCCGTTACGTCTCCCCCATGGCAGACCCTGCTACAAAGACCTACAAGGTCCGGGTTTCCCTCACGGAAATGCCTCAAGGGGCGCAGCTTGGTATGACCGCAAAAGTGGCTTTAATGAAAAAAGGCACAGCCGCCCTCATGGTTCCTCGTTCCGCCCTCTATGAAGCTGCCGGGAAAACTGGCATCTGGGTTGTCACGGATGGCCGCGTCTTTCTGCATCCTGTTACCTTGGGCAGTTACGAAGATGACACGGTTACGATTACCGATGGCCTGACAGAAGGCGACTGCATCGTCACGGGCGGCATCAGCAAACTCAAGGAAGGGATGGAGGTCAAAGTGGAAGGAAGTGACACCTGATGAACTTCAATTTATCCCGTTGGTGCGTCAAGCACCGGCAAGTCGTCTATTTCTTTACGGTTCTCATTTTCATCGCCGGCATCTTTTCCTTCCACAGTTTGGGCCGCAGTGAAGACCCAAACTTTGTCGTCCGCCAGATGGTCATTTCCGCGGCCTGGCCCGGGGCCACGGCGGATGAAATGCAGGAACTTGTGACCAGCAAGCTGGACAAGATGGTCCAAGCCACACCGGACATCGACTATATTACGAGCTATTCCCGCCCCGGCGTTTCAGTCGTAAACGTCATCCTAAAAGAACAGGTCCCCAACAGCGAGGTTCGCAAACATTGGCTGGAAGTTCGCAATTATGTCATCGATCATCAGTCAGAACTGCCGGACGGCATCTATGGGCCTTACTTCGATGATCGTTTTGATGATGTCTACGGCAATATCTATGCTCTCACATCGGACAGCTTCTCCAAGGAAGACCTGCGCGCCAAGGCTGAAGAGCTAAAGCGCCAGTTTTACACCGTTCCCGATGTATCCAAAGTGGAACTCATTGGTGAGCAGCCCATGAACATCTACATCCGCATGTCCAATACCAAACTCGCCGAGCTGGGACTTTCCCTTGACAGCGTCACCAGCGCCATCCGCGGTGAAACGGCCATGGCGGCCACAGGAACTGTCGATGCCAAAGGGGACAACGTCCAGATTCGGGTTACAGGCATGACAAAGGCCCTTGATGAAATCCGCAGCATCCTGATTACACAAGGCGGACGGACCTTCCGTTTGGGGGATATTGCCAGCGTAACCCAGGAATACCCCGACCCGCCTGAACCCAAGATGTATGCCAACGGCAAAGAAGCTATCGGCATCGCCATTTCCATGAAAGATGGCGGCAATAATATTACCTTGGGCCATAATTTAGAAAAACTGACAGCAAAAATGCAGGCAGAACTGCCCTTGGGAATGGATCTTTCCCAAGTAGCTAACCAACCCAAGGTTGTTGAGGACTCCATCAGTGAATTTACGGAAGGGCTCTATGAAGCCATCCTCATCGTCCTTGTTGTGAGCCTTTTTTCCATGGGGCGCCAATGCGGCTATGTCATTTCCGTCTGTATTCCCCTTGTCCTTATGGGCTCCTTTGTAGGGATGTACCTCATGGGAATCGATCTGCACAAGATTTCCCTAGGGGCCCTGATCATCTCCCTTGGAATGCTCGTTGATGACGCGATTGTCGTTGTCGAGCTCATGGAAGTCAAGATGAGCGAAGGCATGGACCGCCTTGAAGCAGCCACCTACGCCTTTAAGACAAACGGCATGACCCTTTGCTTTGGGACCATGATCACCTGTGCCAGTTTTCTTCCTATTGCCTTTGCGAATTCAAATGTATCGGAATTTGCGGGCTCCCTTTTCCCGGTCATCACCATGACCCTCATGTTCTCCTGGTTTGTTTCCCAAACCGTTGCCCCCACCTTGGGCTATGAATGGATCAGGCCTAAAGTGATTGAACAGGAAAGTTATGACACACCTTTTTACAATAAGTTCCGCCGTATCATCGATTGGTGCCTGGCCCACCGCAAGACGGTCATCGCCGGCTCCCTCACCTGCCTGCTGGGGTCCATAGGCCTTCTCTCCCTCGTCAAACAGGAGTTCTTTCCCGAATCGGTGCGTCCTGAGGTCATTACAGAGCTTCACCTCCCCGAAGGCGCCGGCATCAAGGAAAGTGACCGTGCCATGAATACCCTCATGAAGGCGATCGACGGTGACCCTGATGTCGATCACTATTCGGCCTATATCGGCAAAAGTTCCCCTCGTTTCATTCTCGTTCTAAATCCCGTCCAGCCCCGTGACAACTATGCCCAGCTCGTCACGGTTGCAAAGGACGTTAAGGCCCGGGAACGCGTTGCCAAAAAGATTGATAAGATCATCAAAATGGAGCTGCCGGAAGTAACAGCCTATTCCAAGTCGATTCCTCTCGGACCGCCGAAGGATTATCCCGTCATGTTCCGTGTTTCCGCCCCGACAGCGGATCTATGCCGTACCTATGCAGCTAAGGTTCGGGATGAAATGGAAAAGAATCCCAATGTCACCATGACCATCTTCGACTGGATGGAAAAGGCCCCGGCGGTCAAGATTGAAATCGATAATGACCGTCTCAAGCAATTGGGCCTGACAAGAAGTACGGTAGCTAGTGTCCTATACGCCAATGTCTCCGGATATTCCTTCGCCCAGTATTATGACGGCGACCAAATCCGACCCTTGGTCTTCCAGCTTGACAAAAAGGACCGCAATTCCTTAAGCGACATGGAGGCCATCACCATTCCCACCGCATCGGGCTCCATTCCGCTCTCGCAGGTAGCCCGTATCACCCCGACTATGGAAAACAACATGATTTGGCGCCGCAATCTGCAGCCCACCATTACCATCGGTGCAGATGTCGGCAAAGGGGTTACAGGAAATGACGTGGCAAAAACCATCTGGAAAGATATGGAAGGCCTTCGGGAAAGCCTCCCGCCAGGCGTTACCATTGCCATCGATGGGCCACTGGAAAGCAGCACGCAGGCCACCCAGTACCTTCTGGGACCAATCCCGGGCATGCTCGTGCTGATGCTGATCCTTCTCATGTTCCAAATGAAAGACATCCGCAAGCTCTTTGTCATCCTTGCAACGGCGCCCCTGTGCATTACCGGGATTGCCCTGGGACTGCTCCTTTTCAATGCACCCATGGGTGTTATGGCAGAAGTAGGTTCCTTTGCCCTTATTGGCACGGTCATCCGCAACTCCATGGTCATCATCCAGCAGATTGACCTCCATGAAGAAGCTGGCATGACACCTTACGAAGCCGTTGTCGAGGCCTCCCTGGTGCGCTTCCGTCCCATCATGCTGGCCGCGCTCACAACCATCCTGGGTCTTGTCCCTATGTTTGCCAGTCCCTTCTGGAACGCCATGGCCATTGCCATGGCCTGCGGCCTTACGGGAGCTACGGCCCTCACCCTGCTCTTTTTGCCGACGCTTTACTGCACAGTCTATAGGATTAAATCCACTCGAAGCAAAAATCGCTCCGATTTGATGTAGCACGTGAGCCCCTTGCTTTAAAAAAGGATCGATATGAGGCAAGGGGCTCATGCCGTATCGTACGATAGCCCGTCTCACGATTTACGATAGTTGACGCCTGGGCGCTTCCCCTCCTAACCACGTGTCGTCACCTCCAGCGCCCAGCTATCAGGCAAGAAGCTAATGGAATAAAAACCTTGAGGCTGTATAACCATTATGTTATCAAAGTCACGGTTCTTGCCAATAACGTAATAAACCCATAATGAATAAACAAACGCGAGCCTGCGAAGAAATGTTCCCCCTATTCTCGCAGGCTCTTTTTTCATAGAGAGGGCGCTCCTTTATCCCTTGGGCAATCAAGACCCACGCCCGCATGGCCATAGGCGGCATTCCGACCTACCGGACGGGCATGGAAACACTCAAGGAGTATTTTGGCGAAGCCTAAGACGGCACAAAAAGAGACTGCGAAGGAATGAACCGCTCATTTTTTCCGCAGTCTCTTTTCTTTTTTCCATGCTACAATAGGAGCTGAACCTGAAAGGAGCGTTCCCTATGTCTCTTCGTGACCAAAACCAGGCCCTTTTTGAAGAAGCCTCGGTGCCAAAAGCCCTTGCGGCCATGGCCATTCCAACCATTATCAGTCAGCTTATTACCCTTATCTATAATCTCGCCGATGCCTTTTTTGTCGGCCGTACAGGCAATCCGTATATGATTGCCGCCGTATCTCTGGTTTTTCCCGTCTTTGCCATTACAGTCGCCTTGAGCAACCTTTTTGGTGTCGGCGGAGGCAGCCTCATGTCCCGCTGTCTTGGGGAAGGAGACGAAAAAAGTGCCCGTCAGGTAAGCGCCTTTTCCCTTTATGAGTACGCTGGCCTCTTTGATACCTCCGATGCCGGTATCGTTGGCGTCCATGATTTCGGCTTTCCAGCCGCGCCTCTCAGCATATCTGAGATACATGCGCAGAAGATCCTGCGCAAACAGAGCTGCCTCTTCGCCTCCTGTGCCGGCTCTGACTTCTAATATGACGTTTTTATCGTCGTTGGGATCTTTAGGCAGGAGAAGTATCTTCAGCTGGCTCTCCATCTCGGGAATCTTGTCTTCCAGATCCGAAAGCTCCATCTTAGCCAGTTCCCTGAGTTCCTCGTCGCCGGATTCGAGCATCTCTTTAGCCTCGTTCAGATTTGTCTTAGCAGCTTTATACTCTTTGTATTTATTTACTATAGGCTCCATTTCGCCTATTTCTTTGATATATTTCTGCCAAAGAGGCTGATTGTTTATCACATCGGGGTCGGAAACTTTCATGGAAAGTTCCTCGTATTTCTCCAATATGAAATCTAATTTATCAAACATCTTTTACTCCTGTTTCACGCTATTTTTCTAACTCTATATTATATCAGATGTTCCTCATAAAAAAAACAGGCAAAATGGATTTATTTTGCCTGTTTCGCAAGTGGCTCGTTATTCTGCTCACTAGCTGA
>ERZ1106978.979-NODE-979-length-17535-cov-3.341076_pt1 | contig 17535 bp, 16 predicted proteins | sample MGYA00403689_ERZ1106978 | MGnify/ENA primary metagenome ERZ1106978 (study PRJEB35170, sample SAMEA104062434) | human gut metagenome | biome: human gut; feature: human-associated habitat; material: faeces | place: Denmark | collected 2012-08-02 ...
ACTGAAAATTAGTCAACCTTTGGCACATCCTTGAGGAACTGCTGGATTTCTTCATGTCTTCGGATTCCACGACGACTCGGTCTCCGTGCGCAAGGACGCCAAGGCCTACACGCTGCGCCGCACGAAGAAAAGCGCCGTGATCAACTCCTCGCTCTGGGGCGCGATCATGGAGCAGCAGCTGCCCTACGCTCTGGCCGCCGAACTGGAGGACATCTACCAGTGGACGGTGGATTTCTTCGGCATCCAGAAGGGCGACGACTTCACGGTGATCTACGACGAGCGGTTCATCGACGACACGGTGTCGGTGGGCATCGGGCGCATCTGGGGCGCGAAGTTCTCGCAGGGCGGCAAGGAGTATTACGCCATCCCGTTCCGCCAGGGCGGCAAAATCCAGTACTGGGAGGCGGACGGCGCGAGCCTGCGCAAGCAGATGCTCAAGGCCCCGCTGAAATACTCGCGCATCAGTTCGAAATTCTCCTACGCCCGCAAACACCCGATCTACAAGGTCTACCGCCCGCACACGGGCGTCGACTACGCCGCGCCGAAAGGTACGCCCGTACACGCCGTGGCCGACGGCACGGTAACCTTCAAAGGCTGGGGCGGCGGAGGCGGCAACACGCTCAAGATCAAGCATGCCGGCAACCTGATGACGGGTTATCTCCACTTGAGCGGCTATGCCAAGGGCATCGTCAAAGGTTCGCGCGTGTCGCAGGGTCAGCTGATCGGCTACGTCGGTTCGACGGGCGCATCGACCGGCCCGCACCTCGATTACCGCGTCTGGAAGAACGGCACGCCGATCGACCCGCTGAAGATTCCGTCGGAACCCGCCGAGCCGATCGCCAGGGAGAACCGCGCGCTGTTCGAATTCGTCCGCGACCGCATCACGGCTGAACTCAACGGCGAAGTCAGCCCCGAGGAGCAGATCACGCAGCTCGATTCGCTCGTCCTGCCCGCAACCGTACAAGCACCCGACAAACAATAAAACGACAGGCCTATGGAACGCACGGGAGTCATCATCGTAGCAGGGGGCAGCGGAAGCCGTGCAGGCGGCGCACGGCCCAAGCAGTTCCGGTTTCTGGGCGGCATGCCCGTACTGGCGCGCACGATCAACACGTTCGCCGCGGCGCTGCCCGGCGCCGAGATCGTGGCGGTACTTCCCGAACAGCACATCGGGTTCTGGAAAAACCTCTCGGCGCGTTTCGATGTCGCCGAACACAAAATCGCCGCGGGAGGCGCGGAGCGGTTCCACTCGGTGAGGAACGGGTTGGCCGCGCTGACGTCCGACCCCGGGCTGATCGCCGTGCAGGACGGCGTGCGCCCGCTGGGGAGCGTCGCGATGATCCGCCGTGTGGCCGAAGCCGCCGCAAAACACGGGGCTGCGATTCCGGTCGTGGAGCCGGTGGATTCGTTCCGCGAAACGGACGGAGAGGCAGACGCCGCGGGGCGCGCTGCGTCGCACATCGTCGACCGCCGGCTTCTGCGCATCGTGCAGACCCCGCAAATCTTCCGCGCAGAGGTCCTGCGCCGCGCCTACGAGAGCGAATACCGCGCGGAGTTCACCGACGACGCTTCGGTGGTCGAGGCCGTCGGACAGGCGGTCTGCCTGGCGGAGGGCGAGCGCGAAAACCTCAAACTCACGACCCCCGGGGATTTCGTCATCGCCGAAGCGTTGATCGCCGCACGCGAAGAGGCCGAAAACGAAGAAGGGACTACCGATGCAGAGCACGTATAAATACCGCTTCGATCACAGCACGATCTACTGGACGCTGATTTACATCATCGTCTTCGTCCTGCTGGGCGGCCTGCTGTACCACCTGTACGAAGGGGGTTACCTCTCGGCGTGGTTCACCTCGTTCATCGTGGCGCTGGTGGCCCTGATGTCGCTGTCGATTCCCCGCAAGATCGTCGTGTCGGACGAGACGGTCGAAGTGCGCTGTCTGCTGGACATCACCGAAATACGCCGCGACGAGATCGCCTCGGTGCGCCGGGTGGACCCCAAACGCATGAAATGGTTTCTGCCGATCTTCGGCGGATGCGGGTTCTTCGGCTACTACGGACACTTCATCGACCTGCGGAGGCTGGACCGCGTGCGGCTCTACGCCTCGGAGTGGCGGAATTTCGTCGAGATCACGGACATCTACGAAGACCGGCTCTACGTCTCGTGCGCCGATGCCGACCGGCTGGTGGCCGAACTCACTCCGCCGGGCGGAAACCGCCCCGACGAAGATGCCGAGGAGGAGGCGTAAGCGGCAGCCAATTTGCATACCCATTATTCACCTTATAAAACGAGTAAAAGATGAAAAAGTATCGTTGTGTAGTCTGCGAGTGGATCTACGATCCCGCAGTCGGCGATCCCGACGGAGGCATCGCCCCCGGAACGCCGTTCGAGGAGATTCCCGACGACTGGACCTGCCCGATCTGCGGACTCTACAAGACTGACTTCGAGGCTGTCGAGGAGTAAACGAAAAACCTCCGCAACCGAAGTTGCGGAGGTTTTTTCATGCCCGGAGGAGCGGATCAGAAGACGAATTTTTCGAGCTTCATCTCGCCCAGCTGCTGCATGCGCGGCACGAGGGTCGTGAAATGCGACGCCTGTTCATGGGCCGCAAGGGCCTTGGCATCGCTCCAGGTCTCGCAGATCATCAGAACGTCGTTGCGCGTGGCGCTTTCGAACAGGTCGTAGGCCACGCATCCCTCGTCCTTGAGCGAAGCGGCTGCCAGCTCCTTGGCTGTGCGCACCAGTTCTTCGCGGTTGCTTTCCGTCGTGCGGATAAATACATTGAGACGTATCATTGGTTTCCAGTTTTTTGGTTTTGTCGTTTTGCAAATATAACGAATTTTTCGGTGACGGTGCGCCGTCGGCGGAAACAAATTGTCGACTTCCCCGGAAATCCCGCCGGAAGTCCCGCTTCTGCGGCGTCGGGGAGGAGTCCGCGAGGGAACCGTCCGGCGGCTGCGGGGTGCGAGTTGCCGGAATTTTTTGTATCTTGTGCCTTTAACCGCATTAATTATGGAACTGAACGACAAGAAATTCGCGGTGCTGGTCGATGCCGACAACATCTCGCACCGCAAGATAAAGGATATTCTGGATGAGATCGCCAACTACGGCACACCGACGATAAAACGCATTTACGGGGATTTCACCAACCCGAAATTCGCCGCCTGGAAAGAGGTGCTGCTGGAGAACTCCATCACGCCCATTCAGCAGTACGCCTATACGACGGGCAAGAACGCGACCGATTCGGCGCTGATCATCGACGCGATGGACATTCTGCACAAGGAGGGCGTGGACGGATTCTGCATCGTGTCGAGCGACAGCGACTACACGCGCCTGGCCAGCCGTATCCGCGAATCGGGCCGGGAGGTGCTGGGGTTCGGCGAGAAGAAGACGCCGAAGCCGTTCATCAAGTCCTGCGACAAATTCATCTACGTCGAAATCCTCGGGCAGACGCCGCCGGAGAAGGCGGCCCCTGCGAAGAAAAAGGCGGACGCGAAAAGATCCGCCGGGGCCGAAGCGCCTGTGGGTCCGGCCGCCGAAACTGCCGGGGAAAAGAAACCGTCGCCGGATGCGGGGCACGCCTCGACGATCATCCGTCCGTTCGACGACGAATTCCGCACGCTGCTGGAGAACACGATCGACGATGCCGCCGACGACAGCGGCTGGGCCTCTCTGGGCGACGTGGGCAGCGTGCTGTCGAAGAAGATGCCGGATTTCGACCCCCGCAACTACGGCTACAAGAAACTTTCGCTCCTGGTCCGGGCGCTTTCCGATGCCGTCGACATGAAGACGGAGCAGCAACGGGTCTACGTCCGCAACCGGGTGGGGTAGGGCTTTCCGTATTTCGGGAGGGATCAGAGCGGGCCGAGGCTCCCGCGGGCGGCTTCGTATTCGGCGACGAGACGGCGGAGGATCTCGCCGGCCGGCGGCAGGTCTTCGATGAGCGCGGCGATCTGTCCGATCTCCAGTTCCCCTTCGTCGAGGTCGCCTTCGAAAATCCCCCGTTTCGGGCGTCCGCGGCCGATCAGGGCCGACAATTCTTCGGCGTCGGCGCCGCGCGATTCGGCCTCCTCGACCGTGCGGCAGAAACCGTTGCGGACGAGGCGCGTCGGGATCACCTTTTTGAGCGTCAGGATCGTGCCGCCCTCCTGTACCTCTACGCACCGCCGTTTGAACGCCTCGCAGGCCGAACTCTCCCGCGACAGCGCAAAGCGCGTCCCTAACTGGCATCCTTCGGCGCCCAGGGCGAAAGCGGCCAGCATGCCGGCCCCCGTGGCGATGCCTCCCGCGGCGATGAGCGGCAGGTCGACGGCCTGCCGCACCTGCGGGACGAGGGCCATCGTCGTCGTCTCCTCACGGCCGTTGTGACCCCCGGCCTCGAATCCCTCGGCCACCACGGCGTCCACACCCGCTTCGCGGCTCTTGAGCGCGAATTTCGAACTCGACACCACGTGCGCCACGCGGCAGCCTGCGTCGTGCAGGCGTGCGGTCCAGGTCGCGGGGTTGCCCGCCGAGGTGAAGACGGCCGGGACGCGCTCTTCCGTGATGACGTCCATCAGTTGGGGCGCATAACGGTAGGCCAGCGGCACGTTGACGCCGAACGGCCGGGAGGAGGCCGCACGGCATTTGCGGATGTGCTCGCGCAGCAGTTCGGGGGTCATCGAGCCGGAGCCGATCAGCCCCAGCCCGCCGGCCTCGCTGACGGCGGCGGCCAGCCGCCAGCCGCTGCACCAGACCATCCCGCCTGCGACGACGGGGTAGCGGATGCCGAAAAGGGTCGTGATTCTGTTTTCCATCGTTTTCTGGTTTTCTGCGGGATTAAGATACAATTATTTTTCCAAAACGGGAGCGGATGTTCCGGAAGGTATGCGCAAAAAAAAGCGGCGCTTCGACCCGTCGGGTCAAAACGCCGTTATGAAAAAAAAGGGTGAGCTACTTACATCGCACCGCTACGACCACATACCCTTGCTCGATTCCTCGCCTGGGGGATTCTGTAGGAGCTGGTCGTGTAAGACTCACCCGGGCACAAAAGTAGGAAAATTTTATATCTTTGCAAAAAAAAACTGAAATGCGTAAGAAAATATTAGGTTGGGGTCTGCTGGCGGCGTTCGTCCTGACGGCCGGCGCAGGGCTTGTCCTGCGGCAGCAGTTCTATGGAAATGCGGTCGTTACGGAGCGGGACCTCTACGTGAGTCGCGGACTCGCTGCTGCCGCAGATCAAACACCGCCGGGCTTTCGACGCCTATGCCCGGAGGATCAACCTGTCCGAAACCTTCAAGCCCGGGCATTACGTGCTCAAACACGGCATGAGCGTCATCGAAATCGCGCGCATGCTCAAGCTGGGGTTGCAGACCCCCGTGCGGGTGACGATCAACAACGTGCGCATCCCGGCCCAGCTGGCGCAGAAACTCGCACGGCAGATCGACGCCGATTCCACGGCGATCATGCAGGCGCTGACCTCGGAGGAGCTGGCCGCGGAGGTCGGATTCGACAGCGTGACGCTCTTTTCGATGTTCATTCCCGACAGCTACGAGTTCTACTGGACGGTGACGCCCGGGGAGTTCGTCAGGCGCATGAAGCGCGAGTACGACCGTTTCTGGACTTCCGAACGCGATGTAAAACGCAAGCGCAGCGGATTGAGCCGGCTGGAGGTGATGACGCTGGCTTCGATCGTCTACGAGGAGACCCGCAAGAGCGACGAGATGCCCCGCGTGGCCGGGGTCTACGTCAACCGCCTGAAGAAGGGCATCAAGTTGCAGGCCGACCCGACGGTGAAGTACGCCATGCAGGATTTCGGCCTGCGCCGCATCCTCTACCGCCATCTGAAATACGATTCTCCCTATAATACGTATGTGAACGAGGGGCTGCCGCCCTCGCCGATCTGCATGCCCGGAAAGAACGCCATCGACGCCGTGCTGAACTACGAAAAGCACGACTATATCTTCTTCTGCGCACGGCCCGAATTCGACGGTTACCACAACTTCGCCAAAACCCTTCGCGAGCACAATAAGAACGCCCGGGCGTACAGCGACGAACTCAATCGGCGTAAGATTAAATAATTTTCGTATCTTTGTCATCCCATGCTTGCGAAGATATACGAACAGAACCCCTCGGAGAAGGAGTTGCAGCGCGTCGTAGACGCCCTGGAACGGGATGAAATCATCATTTATCCCACCGACAGCGTCTATGCCTTCGGCTGTTCGCTGCGCTCGCCGAAGGCCATCGAGCGGCTGCGCCGCATCCGGGGCAAGAGCGAGGAGAAGTTCACCGTGGTCTTCGAAAACATCGCCCAGGTCGCGGAGTACTGCCGGGTGGACAATGCCGTTTTCCGGATTCTGAAGCGCAATCTGCCCGGGCCGTTCACCTTCGTGCTGGCGGCTTCGGCGCGCATTCCGGACAAGGCGCTCGAACGGCGCCGCACGATCGGCGTCCGCATTCCGGCCAGCCCCGTCGCGCGGGCCGTGGTCGGGGCGCTGGGGTGTCCGATGATCACCACGTCGGTCAAGGACGACGACCAGGTGGTGGAGTATACGACCGATCCCGAACTGATCCACGAGCGTTACGGCCGCGAGGTCGCGCTGGTCATCGACGGAGGCATCGGCGACAACGTCCCCACGACGGTCGTGGACCTGACGGGCGACGGGCCGGAGATACTGCGCGAAGGCAAGGGTGAACTGCAATGAAGAGGGGGCTGATGCCGCCGCGCGGCAAGGCTGGCGCCTCGGAGTGTTAAAAACAAAATAGAAAAATGGAGAAGAAGAATTTCTGGAACGAAGCCGCGAAATACGGCGTGATCATGGCTCTGGTCGCGATCCTTTTCGACGTGCTGGGCTTTTACGTGCAGAACACGCTGCTGTCCCTGCTGTCGCTCGTCATTTTCGTCCTGCTGCTGGGGTATTTCACCAAACGCCGCGCGGAACGCTTCGGAGCCAGGGGATACGGCTACGGGCAGTGTCTGGGTTTCATGGTCAGCGTGATGCTCTGCGCCGGGTTTATCGAGGGAGCCTTCATGGGCGTCGCCTCCAACTGGCTCTTTGCGGCCAGATACGAGGCGATGATCGGTCCGTCGATCGCCATGCTGGAGAACACCGGGTTCTACACGGGCGACCAGATCGAGATGATGATGAAACTGATGCGTTCGCCGCTGGTGCAGCTCTTCAGCGGAATGCTCGCCTCGGCTATCAAGGGCGGCTTTTTCGGTCTGTTTATTGCTGCCTTCACCAAGCGTGATCCCGACGTTTTCTCGGAAGGCACTAACCAATAAGGATGGATAAACTGAATATATCGGTCGTCGTGCCGCTCTACAACGAGGCGGAGTCCCTGCCCGAACTGGCGACATGGATTGACCGCGTGATGCGCGAAAACGGGTTTTCGTACGAGCTTATTCTGATCGACGACGGTTCGTCGGACGGCTCGTGGGAGGAGGTCGAACGGCTCAAGACGCAGTATCCGGCCATTCGGGGCATCGGTTTCGCGCGCAACTACGGCAAGTCCGCGGCCCTCTACTGCGGATTCGCGGCTGCGGAAGGCGAGGTCGTCATTACGATGGACGCCGACTTGCAGGATTCGCCCGACGAAATCCCCGAGCTGCGCCGCATGATCCTCGAAGAGGGCTACGACCTGGTCTCGGGGTGGAAAAAGAAACGCCACGACCCGATCGGCAAACGCTGGCCCAGCAAATTCTTCAACTGGACGGCCCGGGCCGCGTCGGGCATCCGGCTCCACGATTTCAACTGCGGGCTGAAAGCCTACCGCCGCAAGGTGGTGAAGGCCATCGAGGTCTACGGCGAGATGCACCGCTTCATTCCGTTCCTGGCCAAGCAGGCCGGGTTCGGCCGCATCGGCGAGAAGGTCGTCGACCATCGCGCCCGCAAGTACGGCAGTTCGAAATTCGGCCTCGAACGCACGGTGAAAGGGTATCTGGACCTGATCACGGTGCTGTTTATGACGCATTTCGGGCGTTCGCCGATGTACTTCTTCGGCAGCCTCGGAACGCTGATGTTCCTCATGGGCGGCGGCACGACGGTGTGGATCATCGCCGAGAAGCTCTGGAAGCAGAGCCACGCCCTGCCCCTGCGGGCGGTTACGGACCAGCCGCTGTTTTATCTGGCGATTTTGGCCGTAATTCTCGGCGTTCAGCTGTTTTTGGCCGGATTTTTGGGCGAGCTGATCAACAGAGGGTCTTCCGAGCGGAACAAATACCTGATCGACAAAACTTTGTAAATGATGATACAACGAATCCAAACGCTTTATTTGCTGATCATTGCGGCGCTTATGGCCGTGACGCTCTTTTCGGGGCTGGCGTGGTTTGCGGGTGACGCCGGCGAGTTCGGGCTTTACGCCTTCGGGTTGAAAACCGCCGAAGGGGAGCTTGTCCAGTCCACCGTCTATATGGGCGTCCTGCTGGCGCTGGCCTGTGCGCTGCCGCTGGTGACGATTTTCCTGTTCCGTCGCCGTTTGCTGCAAATACGCCTCTGTGTGGTGGAAATGGTGTTGCTGTTAGGCTCGCTGGTGATGGAAGGCGTCTATTACTTTTTGAGCTGGCGGGTCTTCTCCGACCTGACGTTCCATACGCAGGGCTTCAAGCCCGCCATTGTGCTGCCTCTGGTCTGCCTGCTGTTTGCCTATTTGGCGGCCCGTGCGATTTTCCGCGACGAACTGCTGGTGCGCGCAGCCGACAGAATACGCTGATCGAGCGGATACTGCTGACCCGGAGTATGCCCGAGCGCATGTTCCGGGTCTTCTGTCCCCGTCGGCGAACTGCTGTTCGGACGGAAAAGGGTTGCAATTCGGACCGATCTGATTATTAAAAGAATGTTACAAACCTTTGCAGGTCCGGAAAATAATTTTAACTTTGAGGCATAATATTGTCATTATGTAGTGAATTTAAAGAATTTTGGCTACAAACAATACATTTTTTAACTAACACTCAACTCTATGAAAGTAGTAAATTTTTGGAAGACATTGTTCTGTGCAGCGCTGGCCGTGACGGCTTTTAGCGCATGTTCGGACGATGACGAAGAGGGCGGTTATTCGGGCATGCCCGAAATTACCGTGAACGGCGGCGAGTCGGTGACTGTCGCCGGGAAACTCGAGGGCGGCAAGCTCGAACAGACGGTCGAGGTCGTTTCGAAAGGCGACTGGACCCTGACATTCAAGAACCCCGGGGATTCGCAGTGGGTTACTCCCAGCGCGATGTCGGGCAAGACCGGTACGACGCAGCTTACCTTCACGCTGGGTCAGGCTTCGGCAGAGCGCAGCGCAATCCTTGTTCTGACCGCCAGCTCCACGTTCGAGGGCTTCCCGCTTACGGACGAGGCTACGATCACGGTCGTACAGAGCGACAGCGATGTTCCGACGGGTAACGCTCTTTACAGCGAGAACTGCGGCACGAAGGTCGAGAAAGTCGATGGCTACTGGCCTTATGTGGACAAGTTCGAAGGTTGGACCCGCGGCGGTTCGCTCGATCAGAAGGCCGTTACTTACACCGGCAACAGCGCTTCGGTAGCCAACAGCGGCAAGGGTTTCGATCCTGCCGAGGATGAAACGACGGTAGTTACGGGTCCTCCCTATGTTTCGATGAACAAATCGACTTCGGTTTTCAACATCAATGACATCAATATCGCATCGAACACCAACTTCACCTTCACGTTTACTGCCGCTCAGCAGGTTAACTATTCCGGTGGCGTAGTGCTGGGCGATGTGACGGATGAAACGATTCGGTTCTCGGTGTCTACCGATGGTTCGAGCTATGCTCCCGTTGCTCTGAAAGTCAAAAAAGTCGCTTCCGGCTACTGGTATCTCTGCACCGCCGAATTCAAACTGCCCGCCGGTGTTTCGACCGATAAGATCTGGGTTCGTTTCGACGGCTATGCAGGACTTGAAAACCACGGTCTGCGTATCGACGACTTCAAACTTTATGAAGGCGGCAACGGTTCGGAACTCGTCGTTCCTTCGGTGGATTATACGAAGGGTACGGTTGCCGAGGCTATCGCAGCCGGAGCCGGCAAGAACTACGAGGTCGCCGCTACGGTCGTAGCCATGCACACGCAGGGTATCCTGATCGGCGATGCGTCGGGTGTCATGCTGGCGTTCCTTGGCGAGGCTCCTGCGGTAGCTGTTAACGATGCCGTTACCGTTAAGGGAACGACCGAATTGCGGAATGGCGTCATTCAGTTCGGCAAGGAGGGTCTTTCGGTCGCCAAGACCGGCACGGGCAGCTATAACACGCCTGCTCCCGAGGTGATGGACGGCACGGCTGTCACGGCCTATATCGCAACGGCCTTGGAAAATAAGGCAGTGTACAAGTATGTGAAATACAACGGTGAGTTTACTGTCAGCGGCAACTTTTACAATGTCGTTATCGCCGGTACGACCACGAAAGGCTCTGTTGCCTATGGCAAATCGGAGTGGGCGTCGTTTAATGGCAAACCGGTGACTGTCGAAGGCTGGCTGCTCGGCGGTACGGCCAACTACTATCTCCAGACGATGGCTACGTCGGTGACGGTCGATTCTTCGACGCCGATTGTTGAAATCTCCGCTCCCCAGCAGTTCGCTGCAACCTCTCCCGTGGCTCAAACGCTCAACTATACGGTTACCAACACGACGGCTTCGGCTGTAACGTTCGCAATCGAGGGTACGAATGCCGACAAGTTCTCGCTCGGCGCCAAGACTGATAACACCATCGTCGTAAGCGCGAAAGGCGACAATGCGAGCACGGCGGCTTATACGGCCAATCTGGTTGCCAAAGTTGCCGGTGCGACGGTTGCAACGGTTGCTCTGAAGCAGGCGGCGCCTGCGAGCGGTGATGATACGAAGGGAACGTATACGTCAATGGCGGGTATGATTCCAACCGCAGACAATTCGGCTAATGCTATTTATACTGCTGAAATTACGGTTCCCGGTAGTTCGGTTGTTGCCGGAATGAAATTTGGCACAGGCTCTAATAAGAAGTTGTCGTTCTATGCTGTTGCATGGAAAAGTAAGAGTGCTAAACTTTACGTTCGCGTAGACAATGGAGGCTCTGTTTCTCCTGTATCCGTAGACTTAAGAGGGGATGATGGTGCAACCGGTAATCCGCCTTTCAAAACAATTGCTTGGAGTGATGAGACGGATTACTTTACGCTCGAACTGTCCGATTTAACGGCAAGTTCAACGCTTACGTTCTCTACATCTTCGACTTTTACGGCAGCTTCGGATAGCAGTACTGGACGAGCCGTTGTCTGCGGTGTTCAGATTTACTAATTGCAGTCGAGGAAACCGACTTGTAAAACCAACCACTCTTGGCGGGGATAACTCCCCGTCAAGAGTTTGGTTTCTAAATGGGTCTGCGGACCAAATGTTATACTTTATTCTGAATGATGTTGAAAATTAAACAGATAGGCATGCTGCTCGTGACGATGTCGGCGATGCTTGTCCTGTTTGCGGGATGCGGCGACAAGGACGACGGGGGCGACAAGGAGTCCCTCGCGACGCTCGTTGCAGAGACCGTGAGCAGTTCAACCACAACGAACAAGATTTCGACCCAAGGCCCGTCGGGCATCACCTTCGAGGCGACGATCGTCTCGCAGGGCGGGGATGCGGAGTGGTGTTCGTTCGATTTGAATAAGCAGGTATCCTCCGCCGGCGGAAACGTCGGGGACCCGGCCTACCTCTATTTGGACAAAAACAATTCCGACGACGACCGCACGGCGCGGATCGACGTAACCTATACCAACGGTTATTCCACCTCCCTGACGCTGACGCAGAGGGCCGCGGGCTTCATCGACTACGACCGTTCGTGGGGCGAGCAGCCCGAATATCGTTCCGACGACGCTTATATCTATAAGACCTATTATGCGACGTTTGTGAGCAATCAGTTCTTTCCGGGAAAACTGCGCAACTATTCGGTATGCTACGATGTCGACCGGCATATTTCGCATTGGGTGGCTTATCCGATCTTCAAGAAGGTCTACGAAACGCCCGTTTTGAGCCGGGTCAACGATTTCAATTACGATCCCAATGACCAGTTGCCCGTGATTCCCACCCGCGACCAGCAATACATCGGGACAGGCGGCAACGGCCGCGGTTACGGTGCATGGGGTTACGACCGCGGGCACATGCTTCCGCAGGCTTCGCGTTACAACAATTACGAGCCGAACCGGATGACTTACTACGGCACCAACATGATGCCCCAGAACAGCACGCTGAATCAGAATATCTGGGCCTCGCTGGAGGGCAAAGTCCGTGGCTGGGGAGGCTTGCAGACCTACGATACGCTCTATGTGGTGACGGGAGCCGCTTTCAAGAGCACGAAGACCATCGACAATGCCAACGGACCGATCGCCGTGCCGTCGCATTGCTGGAAAGTGCTGCTGCGCCAGCGGGGCAACCAGAACCGGCAGATCTCTCAATTCAAGGCGGATGAACTGAAAGCCATCGGCTTCGTGTTCACCAACGATGACGCCGGAGCCGCCACGTCGATCGAATCGGCTGTCCGTTCGGTGAAGGAGATCGAGGAGCTGACGGGCTTCAAGTTCTTCCGCAACCTCGACCCGGCCGTGGCCGATGCGGTGAAAAGCCAGAAGAACCTCGCCGACTGGTAGGGATTATGATACAATGAATTGAACCTTAACAACAAAAATCGTTTATGAAGAGAATCTTTTTGACAGGACTGTTTGCCTCGCTGATCGCGGTGGCATGCTTCGCGCAGAAGCCCTACAAAGTGGTCTTCTACAACTTCGAGAACCTGTTCGACACCATTCACGATCCCGGCGTCCTCGATGAGGAGTTCACGCCCGAAGGACCCAAGAAGTGGAACTCGGCCAAGTACACCAGGAAAATCGGGAACCTCGAACGGGTGTTGTTCGACATCGCCGCCGAGGATAAGGATTATCCCGTGGTGATCGGCGTTTCGGAGATCGAGAACCGCTCGGTGATGGAGGATGTGATCGCGCAGCCGAAACTCGCGCCCGGCAACTACCGCATCGTGCATTACGATTCGCCCGACGCACGCGGCGTCGACGTGGCGTTCTACTACCGTCCCGACGTTTTCAAGCTGGAGGGAAGCGCCGCCATTCCGTTCAAGATGCCGGAACTGCCCAACTTCAGGACGCGTGATTTCGTCACGATGTGGGGCACGATCGACAGCGAGCCGTTCTTCTTCCTCGTGAGCCACTGGCCTTCGCGTCTGGGCGGCAAGGAGGCTTCGGCCCCCAAGCGTCTGGCTGCCGCCAAGCAGGTGAAGCACATCGTCGACTCGGTGACCGCCGCCAACCCGGCCACGAAGGTGGTCGTCATGGGCGACCTGAACGACGATGCCACGGATGACAGCATCGTCGAGGGCCTCAACGCCAAGGGCAAGATCAAGGAGGTCGGCAAGGGCGACATGTTCAACCCCTTCATCGGCCTGCTGAAAGCGGGTTACGGCACGCTGGCTTACCGCGACGAGTGGAACCTGTTCGACAACATCATCGTTTCGGAGAACCTCGCCACCGGTTCCACGGGCAGCCTGAAAATCCAGCCCGCCGGCAACTCGAAGTTCTACGGCGGCATCTTCCGCCGTCCCTACATGATCCAGAAGGAGGGCCAGTACAAGGGCTATCCGCTGCGTACGTTCGTGGGCAACGATTTCCAGGGCGGTTTCAGCGACCACTTCCCCGTATATATCTACATCGCCAAATAAACACTCTAAAATATTTGTATGAAACTCAAAGTTCTACTTATTCTGATGCTCGCCGCCGTGACCTTCACGTCCTATGCGCAGGACGGAGGCATCCGCGGTAAGGTGGTTTCGCGCAACGGTCGCGTGGCCTTGAGCAATGTACAGGTGAAGATCGAATCGCTGGGTCTGACGGCCATGACCGACAAGGACGGCAACTTCATCTTCGAGAATCTTCCTGCGGGCAGCTACACGGTGCTCTTCTCTACGCCCGACTTCGAGGATCTCAACCTGATGGTCCGCGTAGGCGATAAGCATGTGCAGGACCTCAAGTCGGTGATCATCGTGCCGTCGGGGCAGAGTGCGGTTCTGGACGACGCCGTTTTCGCCGAATTCGACAGCGACTCCTCGTCGTCGGACACGCAGGCGCTGCCTTCGTCGCTCTCTTCGTCGAAGGACCTCTTCAACAACATCGCATCGTACCGTTTCAGCGAGATGCGTTTCAACGTCCGCGGCTACGATTCGCAGTACTCGGACATCTACCTGAACGGCATCCGCTTCAACGACGCCATGACGGGCTACGGTCCCTGGTCGCTGTGGAGCGGACTGAACGACGCGACGCGTAACCAGGAGAACTACACGGGCCTCGAAGCGTCGGATTTCGGCATCGGCGGCATCGGCGGCATGACCAACGTCAACGCCCGCGCCTCGCAGATGCGCAAGGGATTCCGCGTGAGCGTGTCGAACGGCAACCAGATGTACCGTTTCCGTGCGATGGTTTCCTACGGCTCGGGACAGTTGGACAACGGCTGGTCGTACGCCTTCTCGGTGGGAACCCGCCAGGGCGGCAACGGCTATGTGGACGGCGTTTACTACAACTCCTATTCCTATTTCGCTTCGGCCGAGAAGCTTTTCGGACAGAACCACCGCCTTGCGTTGACGCTGCTGGCTTCGCCTTCGGAGCGCGGCGCGCAGCAGGCTTCGACCGACGAGGCTTACGCTCTGTTCGGCAACAACTACTACAACCCCAATGTGGGTTACCAGGCCGGCAAGCTCCGCAACTCGCGCGTGCGCAACACCCACGAGCCGATCGTGATGCTCAACTATACGTGGGACATGTCGGAGAACACGCGCCTGAACGCCGCCACGTCGCTGCGTTTCGGCAGGAACGGCTATTCGGCCCTGACGTGGAACGCCGGAGCGGACCCCCGCGGCGACTACTACCGCTATATGCCGAATTCGGATAAGACGCAGATCGTGCCGGGCATAACTACCGACGAGACGATCTATTTTTACGCGATGGATGGCGCCATAGCGAAAGGTGTGTGGGACGGTATGCTCGACTACGACAAATTCTTCCAGACGAATATGCGGAATATCGACACCGATCCGGTGCTGTCCAAACTGATGGGCAATAACAGTCGTTCGAACTACATGATCGAGGAGCGTCACACCGACCAGCTGGACTACAACCTGGCGGTCAACGTGCAGCATAACATGCGCCACAACATGCGCATCGTCGGCGGCGCCAACCTGCGCGTCAACCGCACGAATTACTATTCGGAGGTCAAGGACCTGCTGGGCGGCGACTATTGGTATGACATCGACAAGTTCGCCGAGCGCGACATGGCCAGCGCCGAGGCTTACCAGAACGACCTGGATTACTACTGGGCTACGGGGCACGCCCGCATTGCCCGTGTCGGCGACAAGTACGGTTACTACTACCGGGCGCACCTGCTCGAAACCAATGCCTGGGCCAACTACACGTGGGGCATCGGCGGTTTCTCGCTGGGCGTCTCCGGATCGGTCGGCTACTCGAACATGTACCGCGAGGGCATGTGGCGCAAGGGATTGTTCCCCAACGATTCGAAAGGCGATTCGAAGAAACTCGACTACCTGACCTACGATGCGAAACTTGCGCTGGGCTACAAGTTCTCTGGAGCGCATTCGATCGAGGCCAATGTGGCTTACATGCAGCAGGCGCCCAAGTTCGCGACGGCATTCGTGTCGCCCCGTACGCGCAACACGACCACGCCGGGGCTGAAGGCCGAGAAGGTGTTCGGCGCAGACCTCACCTACAACCTCAACCTGCCCTACATCAAGGCGCGTCTTTCGGGATACTATACGACGATCGAGGACCAGTCGAAGGTCATCTCGTTCTACGACGATACCCGCAGTTCGTTCACCAACTTCGCCATGAGCGGTATCGACAAACGCTACTACGGCGTTGAGTTGGGCCTTTCGGTTCCCGTATGGAACGGCCTCTCGGTCGTGGGTGCCTTGAGCTGGGGCGACTATACCTATACGTCGAATCCCAACTTCGTGCAGACGGTTGACAACGTGGACAAGATCGTACTGAAAGATAAGGTCAACTGGGACGGTTATCATGTGGAAAGCTCGCCGCAACTGGCTTTCAACATCGGTCTCGACTACCGCGGACCGCGCAACTGGTTCGCCGGTGTGAACTTCAACTACTACGACAACATCTATCTTTCGATGAACCCGATGTACCGTACGGCTACCGCCATTAAGTATTATACAAATGTGCTGACTTCCAATACGGCCACCAATGCGCAGAAGGCATCGGCCCTCTCGTCGATCAAGACCCTCCGCAAGCAGGAGAAGTTTGACAGCGCATATACGTTGAGCGCCAATATCGGCAAGAACTGGTATATCCACCGGGTCTACATGCTGGGCTTCAGCCTCGAGGTGAAGAACATCCTCAACGATCAGGACATCCGCACGGGCGGTTACGAGCAGATGCGTATGAGCAAGGTCCGCGGCGAGGGCGGCGAGCAGATTTACGGCCGCTTCCCCTCGAAGTATTTCTACCTGTTCGGTACGACCTATTACCTGAATGTCTATTTCCGTTTCTAATCGCGCAAAGCATAATTTATGAAAAGTCTTAAAATAGCATTGGCGGCTCTCGTCGGTCTGGTGGCCGTGAGCTGCTACAACGATTTCGACACTCCGGCTCCGCAGAAGCTCTATACGGCCGACGATATGGCCGCAATGGGGCTTACTCGGATCACCATTGCCGAAGTGAAGGAAAAATTTGGTCCGATCTCCAATACGGGAACCAACGACAATTTCTCCACGACCAAGACCCTCAAGTTCGGAACCCGCACGTCCGAGGAGGCCAAGTTCGACGGCCTCATGGAGTGGCCCGAGGCTTCGAAATACTACATCAAGGGCAAGGTGATCAGCAGCGACCGTCAGGGCAACATCTACAAGTCGCTCTATATCTACGACGGCACGGCCGGTATCGAGCTGAAGCTCTACAACGGCCTTTATCTCGACTTCCTGCTCGACCTGGCTTCGAAGCCGATCAAGAGCCAGTGGGTCTACGTGCGTCTCGACGGTCTCTATCTGGGTAACTACCGCATGATGCTTTCGATCGGAGGCGCTCCCTCGGACGGCATCAACACGGCCGGCAACCACAAGTTCTACGCCAACTCGAACCTCGACAACCCGAAGGTCGCCGCCCTGAACGTCTTCCGCGGCGAATACACGACGCTCGACGACTCGGACATCAAGGAGGTCGACGGTTCGAACTACACGTCGCTCGGCGAGGCCGATCTGGGCCGGCTGGTGCGTTTCAACAAGATCAAGATCCGCTATGCGGGTGTGAAGAATCAGGACGGCGTGACGCCTCCGAACCTCAAAAACGGCGGAAATGCGAATCCCTATCCGAGCTGGATCGTGACCGACTGGGGAACGCCCATCTTCGGCGCGTGGTATCGCTGGGCCTACAACAACAGCGAGCAGAATATCCGTCTCTACGGTTCGGTGCTGATGAGCTACAACGATGCGGCGGAGTACACTTCGGACCCGGGCGTTTACGGCATCCGTACGAGCGGTTACAGCCAGTTCGCCATGAAGCCCATCCCGAAGGACG
>ERZ1106978.981-NODE-981-length-17528-cov-70.108167_pt1 | contig 17528 bp, 16 predicted proteins | sample MGYA00403689_ERZ1106978 | MGnify/ENA primary metagenome ERZ1106978 (study PRJEB35170, sample SAMEA104062434) | human gut metagenome | biome: human gut; feature: human-associated habitat; material: faeces | place: Denmark | collected 2012-08-02 ...
TTGAACAGAATGGATGCCGTGGGCGCATCAGGGAAGAGCGCCTTGCCGTACATACCGATAATGACCGGCATAACAACAAACGGGATCAGGGCGACCGCAGCGATCATCGGAGCCCAAAATGCAACCTTTTTATCCTTGCAGGAAGCGGTACGCTGATAGGCGGCGCCGGAGATCAGTCCGTTGAGTGCACCAGGCACCATCATCATCACAAGACGCTCGCCAGTGAATGGGACAAAGTCGAACGAACTCTCAGGAAGCGCTGCGGAAATGGTATCAAAGCCGCCGTGCATGGCAATGGTGACGATACAGAAAATGGTAGAGAAGAAAATGACCATCGTCTGCACGGAGTCGGTCATCATAACGCCCCACATGCCGGAGATAGAGCAGTAAATAAACACAACCACTGCCATCAGCACGCCACCAAGCGTCGGGTTCAGACCCAATGCCTCGAACAGCGCGCAGCCCGCCATGATTTGTGCAGCCATGATTCCGAGCGTTGCGCAAATGTTGAGAACCGCCATCAGAACCGAGGCAAACTTGCTCTTATAGCGGTCGCGGATCAGGTCGGGGATCGTGATATATCCGCGGGTGTAAAGCAAACGGGACATCACCAGTGCGAACAGCACATAGGAAAGGCATGCGCCGAGACCGAACCACACACCGCCGATGCCATATTCCGCACCGTACTGTGCACCGCCGACGACGATACCGTTGCCAACATGTGCTCCGATATAGGTACACACCATCACGAACATACCGCCGGATTTACCTGCCGTGAGGAAGTCAGTCATCGTCTCGCTTTTTTTCTTGCCGGCAAAACCGATTGCCAGCATACCGGCCATATAGATCACCAGAATAACGATAATAATTGCCATTTTGTTCCTCCTTAATTTATCACAAATCACATAAAGTTATCTTAATCCAGTACGCGGGAATTCTCATCGCATACCCAAGCCTGCGTTGTGTAGTGCCGAAGCTTGTCCTCGTCTATTTCAAGTCCAAAGCCCGGACCGTCGGGAACGATGAAGCTGCCGTTTGAAATGCGCCAGCCGTTGTCTGCAATGTCTCCAAGCGAATAGGGCCCGCTCGCCTCACAAGCAAATGGGAGCTCCTTGAGCGTCGCGGCAAACTGCATGGATGCCAGTGTGCTGATGCTCAGCTCCATGGACGACATCACCACACACGGAATGTTCCACAGCTCTGCGATATCGCGCGTGATACGTGCCTTGGTCAGTCCGCCGCCCGGACGATCTGTTTTGATCGTAAAGAGGCTGACCGCCTTCTTTTCGATCAGGCGCTTTACATCGTAAATGTTCGACATGGACTCATGCGGCATCACAGGGATATGCGTCGCGGCATTTACTGCCGCAAGGCCGTCTATATCCGTCCACGCAACGGGCTGCTCATAGATCTCAACATCGTTATCTTCCAGTACAGGGATCAGCTTCAGCGCTTCTTTTACGCTGTAAGCCTGGTTGGGGTCAACGCGAAGCTTCACGTCGTCACCGATCGTCTTTCGGATCTCTTGCACGAGCTTCGCGTCTTCCTTCGGATCGCCAAGACCGAGCTTGATGCGGATGGTGCGGAAGCCCTCTTCGATCTGACGTATGCAGGTGCGCTTCATATTCTCCAGAGAGTCGATCGTAACGATACCTTGAAGAGGGATCTCGTGCCGCACAGCGCCGCCGAGGAAATTGTAGGCGGGCTGACCGGTCTTCTTCCCCATGATATCGTAGAGGGCCATGTCGATCGCGCCCTTGGCCTGAGCGTTATCCGGTGTTGCGCGATCCATTGCCATCCAGATAGCCTCTGTGTTGAAGGGATCTAACCCGATCACCGCTGGCGCAACGTAGTCGACCAGCACATCAATGATTGGCTTTTGACCTAAAGGCGAGAGCCGCGCGAATGGTGCGGATTCGCCATAGCCGACGATCCCCTCATCGGTATGAACCTTTACGACCACAAAACGGCACAATTCCCATTTCCCCTGCGCGATCTCACCGGTGTTTCCCTCGGTGCCAAGGAAGGGCGTGTTTGTTGCCATGATCTCTACTTTTGTGATCTTCATGCATTTCCTCCTTCTTTTCTAGATTTAAAATTTGGTTATACCCTCTCTTGAGGGTTGGAATACCGTTTTGACCGCTTAGATATGGTTCGCCACTTCGAAGGCGTCCCACACGGCATACATGATATTTGCGACCTTCTTCGCGTCACCAAGCAGATAGATCTCTCGCGCGCTGGTTTCCCATGCGTCGAATACACCGCGATCCTCGCGGAAACCAACGGATAGGATGACCGTATCGCAGTCAAGCTGCCGCTCGCCTTGCGGCGTTTTGACAAAGATCTTACCGCCCTCATATTTCTGCACGCTGGACGAGACAAGCGTTTCTACCCCGTGGAACGGCAACAGACGCTCAAGCATCTCGCTGTTGGCGTGGCAGAGCGGCTTGTTGACAGCCATCAGGCGGTCAAGCGCCTCCACGATGGTGACACACTTTCCCTCCTGCGCTAGCCAGAGTGCCGTTTCGCAGCCGACCAGACCGCCGCCAACGACTGTCACGCGTTCACCAATGGGTGTCTTGCCGAGCAACGCGTCCGTCGCCGTGTAAACGGGGGCGTTCTCACCCAGCGGGAACTTTTTCGGCGTTGCGCCGGTTGCAACGATCACGGCATCGTACTCTTCATAGAGTGCAGAATCGGGGTCAACTGCTGTATTGAAATGCACCGGTACGTTTAGGCGCTGCATTTCGTTTTCATACCAGTGAACCAACGCGATATCATCCTCTTTGAACGGCGGAGCACCCGCGGCGAGCAGATTGCCGCCCAGATGACCGCTACGTTCCATGATCTCCGGCTTGTGGCCGCGCTCAGCCAGCACACGCGCGGCTTCACAACCTGCTACGCCGCCACCGATGACAAGCACGCGCTTTGCCTTCAGCACGGGATTATAGGCAGTCACGCGCTCGCGTGCCGCCTGCGGATTCACCGCACAGTTGACCATGGAATACTCCTGAATGCGGCCCATGCAGCCCTCCTGGCAGGAGATACAGGGGCGGATGCATTTACGTTCGCCGCGGCGAAGCTTGTTCACGTAATCGGGGTCCGCCAGCAGCGGACGACCAAGGCTGATGATATCGCACACACCGTCGTTGACCGCGCCCTCGGCCATATCAGGGTCATCCATGCGACCGGCGCAGAGCACGGGAACATCCACATTTTCCTTTACAAGCTTGGCGTACGGCATATAGAGGCCTTTTTTCTGATACATGGGCGGATGGCTCCACCACCAAGCGTCGTAAGAGCCAACGTCAACGTCGAGTGCATCGTAGCCATAGGAGACCAGCAACTTTGCCGCCTCTACGCCCTCGGGCAGGTCTCTGCCCTTTTCTTCAAACTCTTCTCCGGGCAGCGCACCCTCGCGCAGTGCTTTGATGAAGCTCTTGGGGCTGTAACGCAACATCACAGGGAAATCCTGACCACAGCGGCGCTTGATCTCCTCGACGATCTCACGTGCAAAACGCAGGCGGTTTTCAAGGCTGCCGCCGTACTCATCCGTGCGCTGGTTGAACAGCGAAATTGCAAACTGGTCGATAAGGTAGCCCTCATGTACTGCGTGGATCTGCACACCGTCGAAGCCGGCGCGCTTTGCGTTGTAAGCGCCCTCGCCGAAATCACGCACAAGCTCGTGGATCTCGTCGACTGTCAGCGCGCGGCAGGTCTTGTCTAACCAACGGTGCTGGATCGGAGAGGGTGCAACCGGCGGGAATTCGCCGAGGTTCGTCGGAATTGTCACGCGGCCGAAACCACCGGACATCTGCAAAAAGATGCGTGCGTTATAAGCGTGCACGCGCTCCGTCATCTCGCGCGCGGTACGCACGAACTGTACAGGATTGTACGTTGAGTTCGGGCAGTTCGGCATGCCGTGCTCTTCGATTGTGTTATCAACAAAGGTGACACCGGTGATGATAAGACCGGTGCCGCCGCGGGCGCGCGCCGTGTAGTAGTCGATACCACGCTGGTTAAAACCGCCTTGTGCGTCGCCGAGACCAAGCGGCCCCATCGGTGCCATAGCAAAACGGTTTTTGATGCTTACCTTCCCAATCGATATTGGGGAAAAGAGAATACGATCAGAACTCATAGGCGCTCTCTCCGTTTATCATGTATTTTTGTAAATAATATCATGTCAATATTTACATGTCAATTATCACATGTTACATTCTGACTGTTAAAACTTTGGTGAAAATCAATAAGGACTTTTGGAGAAAAACATGTTATTATATATAAAATGATGCAGATGGTTGATAAAGGAGTCTTTCTATGCGAACTTTGAAATATGCGATCCTTGGACTACTGATGCGCTCTCCTGTTACGGGCTATGACATTGCTAAGGAGTTTGGCGACGGTCTCGGCTGCTTTTGGAGCGCTAAACATAGTCAGATCTACCCTGAACTGAAGCGGCTGACGGATGATGGCCTGATCCAATTTCGCACGGTCATCCAAGGCGAGCGGCTCGAAAAGAAGGTTTATGAAATCACCAAGGCAGGTAGGGCAGATTTTTTGCAATGGCTTTCTCAGGATCCCCCCCTTGATCCGACTCCAAAAGATGTGTTTAAGCTGCGCTCCTATTATTCGCAGTGGATTTCCACGGCAGATTATCTTGTACTGCTTGATAAGCAAATCGAAAAGCGACTTGCCAAATATACATTTCTGAGTGATCGCCTCAAAAATGTATATGGCGATCGGGATATCGCGTCGCTGACCGGCAGCGACCGGGGAGACTATCTTGTGCTGCTTGGTGCGGTTATGCGTGAGCAGACTTATCTGGATTGGCTGCAGAGAAGCCGCGAAGTTGTAACGATGTGGGACGATTCGTCTGATGCATAGTGCGAACAATAGAAAAGCTGAAAAAACAAGCGGTGGGTGCGTACACCACTCTGCAAAATCAGCTCGACCGGCGAAATTGAGCAGCGGTTTCGCTTGAATTGAGCAACGGGACCGCCCGGATTGAGCAGTCCCACCGCTCAGGTTGAATATGGACAGCACAAAACTGTCAAGGTATCATAAATATGGTCGGAGTCAGATGTCTTGCAGCCCCTTCCGCTTGCGCATGGATTCCTTGCCGCCAATGACTATGGTGTAGGCGTCATGAACAATTCGGTCGCAGATAGCATCAGCCAGCAGTGGGTCAGACAGCTTTTCCGGCCAGCCCGGAATGTCAAACTGGGAACAGAAAATCGTGGAGTTTCGCTTGTACCGGGACTCCACGATTTCCAATAAGTCTCTGGCTTCCGTTTCTTTCAAAGGGTACAGAAGCCATTCGTCAATAATGAGCAGGGCATACTTCCTGTATTGGGCCATGAACTTGCGGATGGTGCCGTTACCCCTGGTAATTTGGAACTCTACCAGCAGATCCGGGAGCCGGATGTACTTCACCGCATAAAACCGCCTTGGGCAGCCATGCCCAGAGCGTAGGCCAGATAGGTTTTGCCGCTGCCGGTGGCACCCAGCAGGATGATGTTGTGGTGCTCCTGAATGTAGTTGCAGGTGCCGAACCGCAGCAGTTCCTCCTGTTTCAGACCTCTGTCGGGCAGATACTCTACATTCTCCAGACAAGCTCCCGGATCAGAGAAAGCTGCCTGCCGGATCAGCTTGTTCAGATGGTTATTCTTTCGGGCATTCCATTCCGCATCCACAAAAAGACCGAGCCGGTCCTCAAAGGCCATGCTTTGGAACTGCGGATCGGCAAATTGGTCCTTCAGCGCGTTGGCCATAACGCTCAGCTGCATTTCACGCAGCTTGGATATCGTCGAAAGCGAGCCTGTTTCTATAAGTCTCCGCAAACGCACAAATGCCGATAAAGCTTGATAGGACAGGCATTTTCGGATGAAGTCAAAACATAAAAGTTCCTATTTCACTACGCATCCCCACGCAGAAATGGCGTAAAAATGGCGTAGAGGAACCGGCGATGCGCAGTTGCGAAAATCGCCTGCTGCAACATTACTAAGAATATTCAAGCTGCCCTGCGCACAAGCAGGGCAGCTTTTTTATCTGCGCACCGGCGCAGAGAACTACAAGGCGTTTCACGTCGCACTCGGCTGAGCCGCAGCGTCCGGCGCGAAATATTTCCGCCACGGGAAGCGGTCGCAGAAGGTCCAGTGCTTTTCATAAAACGCGGAGAATCGTCCGATGACATATGCTTGTCCTTTTATACTTACTACATTATAATGATAGTAAAACAGCATGGCGGCGTCCTCCCGTGGGCCGCCATGCCTTTAACTGCTGGGAATGACAGAAAGAAAGCAGCGGCCTTGATTTCTCAAAACCGCCACCAGTGAATATAAATTAAGCGTGAAAATGGGTCTGCCCAGCAGCGGTTTTTTTCTTTTCTGCCGCTGGGCAGATGTTTTTTCTTTAGATACATGATAAGAGGAATTTTTGAAGATTCCATAAAGATTTGAAAAATGGACGGACATAAAAGACGTCCATTACACTATCGGAAAATCAGCAAGGAAGTTTCATAGTAACCTTTGCGCCGCCGGTTTCTTTTGAATTTTCTAAAATAAGCTGACCATTATGTTGTTCCATAATCGAATTTGTAATATATAGACCCATACCAAAGTGTAACTTTGAATTGCGGCTTTGATCGCCCATATAGAACCGTTCCTGTGCGTGGCATAATGCCTCTTTAGAAAACCCCGTTCCCTCGTCTGTGACTGAAATTTCCACGAAACCGTTGTTACTCTGAACATCCACATAAAGCGTTCCGCCTTGCGGGGAGTAGTCCAGCCCATTACTGATAACATTCATAATAGCACGTTCTATCAGCACCCTATCAAATTTCAGCATTTGAGGGAGTGAAACAGTATTCATTTGCAGCCGGATTTCTTTTGTCCGGCATAGTGATTCCATATAACCGAACAAGTGCTGCATGAACGCTGGCAAGTCTATACTTTCAATATGGAGCTGATAACCAACCGCCGCCCGTGATATATCAATCAGGGTTTGAATATATGACTGCATCTGGCCGGAGCTTTCCACGACGTAACCAGCGTATAATCGTTGCTCATCATCAAGATTTGTTTCTGTGAGTAAATCAGCATTTCCTTGAATAACCGTCAGAGGCGTTTTCAAATCATGGGCAAGCGCGGCGATTTGCTCTTTCTGTGTCTGTTCGGTTTTCCATTGCCGTTCTAACGAAATTTTCAGATTATCTTTCATATCTGAAAAAGATGCAAGGACATCTTCAAACTCTTTGATTTTGGCGTGTCCTACTTCAAAATCAAGATTTTGCTTTGAAACCTCCGCAGTTGCTTCAAAAAGCGGGGTCAGTTGTGTACGCAGGTTCTTAGCAAATCTGGCGGTCAGTATGATAATGACCAGCAGCGAATTTACAGCCATCAGGATAAACGCAAGCGTGTCAGGAGATGGAAAATATTCCGGTAGCCATGACACTGTAAATTGAGAACCAATATAATACCTTAAAACGCAAAATTCGTTTTCCCGGACAACAAGTGCAAACTGCCTCCCCGTAGCATATTCAATATATTCTCCCTTTGCGTACAGCAAGGCAATTTCTTTTTCATCATCGTCCATATTGCTGTAAAGCTCATTAAAGTTCTTGTCCAGAATTAAGTAGCCGCATCCCTGTGGAATCACAACCTTTGTAATATCCGGGGCAATCGTCAGCGTTGGAATGATCTCTTTTACCTGCAATTCACTTAGATTTGCTCTTGTAGCTAATCCAGCATTTACAGCAAGTCCCTCCAAACCAGAAGGGACAATAATTGCCGCTACCAGCATGACAATGAGGGAGATAGCAAACTGGCGAAACAATATTTTCAATGTAGGTTTCTTTTTCACTCCCATTTATATCCTATCCCCCATACGGTGCTGACCGGACTTATTTTGAAATGCTCCAATTTCGCACGAATATTTTTTATATGCGTTGAGATCGTAGAGTTATCGCCTATTCCATCAAACCCGAAAACGGCTTCATAGATTTGTTCTTTTGTAAAAACCTGTCCCCGGTTTTTCGCAAGGTATTCACAGATTGAATACTCGCTTTTGGTAAGGGAAACCGGCTGTTCTGAAACATACAGTACCTTTGCGGAAAGGTCAAAGCTTATATCAGGCTCAAATGAAAGTGTGCTGTGATGCTCCCTTTTTTCTCTGCGTAAATGTGCCGCGACACGGGCGCGAAGCTCCTGAATACGAAAAGGTTTCGTAATATAATCATCCGCACCGATGCCCAATCCAAACAATATATCTTCCTCTAATGTCTTTGCGGTCAGAAAGAGAATCGGGCAGTCTACCATATTCCTGATCTGTTTGCAAAACTCAAACCCGTCTGTGCCAGGCATCATCACATCCAAAAGAATGAGGTCATAGAAATGCAGCTTTTTGATGTCTACATCATCCGCATTTTGACAGACTGTTATCAAATATCCATCTTTCCCCAAACTGTTCTTAATCAATTCCAAGATAGAAACTTCATCGTCAACTACAAGTAAGTGGGTCAAAAAATCACCTCCCGCCCCATTATACCACATTGTCGAGGTTACTCATCATTATTTTTAATGTCAGCTTTCCGATATTCATTGTTGATATTTACAGCTACGGCATTGCTTATATCCACATCCACAATACTGTAAACGTAGCCGAAACTGAAATCTTCCCCCGCCACATTTTTGAAGCGTTTCGATACCTGCCCGATTTCTTCTTGCAGTTCTGACATTTCAAGACATTCATCCGTTATGGTATATGTCAGGCCGTTATATGAAATTTCATCATAGTTTGCGGCGTTCAGCTCATAATACGGCAGAGATTCATTTAACGCCTTATTTTTATCGGCGGTATCGCGGAGCGCACCGCAGGCCGATAAGCATATAAGACTTACAAGCCCAATTACCACGGCAAACAGGCACTTTTTATTCACTGTTTTTACCTCCCTCCCAACCATGAAACCAAACCAAACTGGCAATCAGCAGACAAACAGTGCAGCATACAGAAATAATCATACCGCTGAAAAAATCGGTTTTTACCTGTGCATACAGTTGGGGGCTATCCCATGCAAGCACAGTGTAATCCATAGCACGAACGCCCCAGGCCCAGGGAATATATTTCCATGTAGCGTCACCAAGCCCTGTTATCATAAGGGCAGCTATTAAACTCCCTGCAATTCCCAATCCCATAGATGCACCTTTTCCGAAGCTCATTCCCACAAACAAATGAATCAGGTAAATGGGAAGCATGGTAATCAACAATAGAATCCCTGCTTTCAGGTAAAGGCTTGCCGGAGCATCCCTATATAGTGCAGCGAATGTTCCTAACGCTAAAAATGTTGCGCCAAAAGCACAGATCATCAGAAAACCAAGTTTACCAATATACGTTGCCGTGCGAGATGGGATTGTTCCCAACAAAAGCTGATAATGCCCGGCCTGATTTTCGATCTGAACAACCAGGCCCACAATAATGCCGATCAGAAACGGGAACGCAACGGCCAGCACTTCCAGATAGGCACTGATTTTGGTTGCCAGTTCCCATCTGGATATATGATAGTAACCCGCAAAAATCGCCGCACATATAATCGGAATCATGCTGTGCATATAGAGCAAAATGCTATGTTTACACTTCTGATATTCTGCTTTCCAGCAGCGAACCACAGATACCATAGTTACCCCACCTCCTTTTTCTCAAACCATCTTGCAGTTAAAAATGACAGCGCCGCAAACCAGGCCAGCGAAATGACCAATACAAGTATAATCATCCAAAATGCCATTGCCGTACTCTGATCTGCAACCGGCTCACCATTAGGCAAAATACCTAACACGGAAATCATAAGATGCGGCACCCAGCTATACGGGCAGATCATCCACAAAGAGGTTGTAGCCGTGAAAATCCCTAAAACGCTTCCAAGTCCGGCATTAAGAATAACCGTGACAAAGATACCAACTTTTTTTGATAACCATAAGCACAGCGGAACTTCCCATAGGCTTGCAATGACAATACAAGCTGTTCCGGCCGCAGCCTGCCAAATTCCGATTGTCAGGGGAATTTCGTTGATAACTAATATTGCAAAACCGCCCAACAGATTTAGCGCCAGGAAAATGAAATTCCCCACACAGGAGTAAATACCGGCCACTCCAATTTTTGCTTTCCAGACTTTGTTCTGCGAAACAGGCAATGAAGCAACGGCACGATATTTTAGTTTGCCATTATCCCGCTGTTCAATCAAGGCACAGGTGAGCGTAAGGAATCCAGGATAAAGCAGGATATACCACCAATTATAAGAATTGAGCTGGAACCAAAGAGGGGCAAAAAAGTTCATAAGCGCAGTTACAAACGGGGCCAGAACGATCAGCGTTTTTGTGAAAGTTCTCTTATGCTTTAGGTTCTCTGCCTGAATATATGCCATCTCCATTTAATATCCCTCCTTACCATTTCTGCGAATAACATCCATAAAGAGTTGTTCCAAATCTTCACCGGCGCGAAGCTCTCCCTCATATCCAAGGACGCCGCCAGCAATGATACCCACATGATCTGCAATCTGCTGGACTTCTGACAGAATATGGCTGGACAAAATAACTGTAATCCCTTTGCAGGGAAAAGAGCGAATTAACTCTCGAAGTTCCTCAATCCCTAAAGGGTCAAGGCCGTTAGTCGGTTCATCCAGAATCAAAAGCTGGGGACTGTTCAGCAATGCAATAGCAATACCAAGCCGCTGCTTCATACCAAGAGAAAACTGCCCGGCCCGTTTCTTGCCGGTATTCGTGAGCTGGACAATTTGCAATACCTCGTTAATTCGTGCATCGTCCAGGCCGAGCAATGTAGTTCTGACTTTGAGATTTTCGTATGCAGTCAGATTTTCGTAAAGCGGGGGCATCTCAATCAAAGCACCGATATGCTCCAGATCATTCCGCTTCCACGGGTGGCCGTCAAACTCGATGCTTCCCGATGTGGGGCGCAAAATGCCGGTGAGCATTTTTAAGATCGTGGATTTGCCAGCCCCATTCGGCCCCAGCAGACCATAAACCGAGTTGCGCCGGATGTTAAGTGACACATTGTTTACCGCCATTTGCCCCTTGAAATTTTTGCAGAGGTCAGTCGTTTTCAAAATCATATCCATATAATCAAGTCCTTTCTTTGATTTTACGGATAGCATACCGGGCAATTTTGAAGATTTCATAAAGATTCCCGAAAACAGAATATGAACAATACACCGTAACCGTGGAGCATATCGCAACAAAGCACCAACCTACGCATTTAGGGCCTTAAAAAGCCCTATATTTCAAGGGTTTTCCCGCATAGTCGGCGGGGTATGTGAGTGTTTTATCCTATCCCTGCCATAGTGCCGCTCTAAATGCGTAGAATTTACCAGCAGAAAATCGCCGGTTTCTCTGGCTCCATACTCCCAGATATGGTATCATGGAAAAAATCAATCTGACGGGGGTATCAGGATGGACGGACAAGAAAAGCTGCTGGACTATGAAACAATCAAAGCCGCCGTTGCCGGTGAGAAGTGGGCCACAGAAAAGGTGCTGGCCCACTATGCAGACTACATCGACGAGCTTTCCACGGTGGAGATCAGGCAGCCGGGCGGCAAAGTGAAAAAAGTCATTGACGAGGATATGCGGCAGCACATTTCCTTAAAGCTGCTGGAAGCGTTGCCGAGCTTCCCGCTGGAACAAGAATAACGATCAAGAGGGCTGCGCCCTCTTACGCCGCTTTGCGGCTATCACCTGCACACCCCCGAAACAGGTACACCCGCTGCGCGTCTGTACCTGTTTCGGGGGCTAATAATGACTGTAACCTACGCCTTTCGGGGCTGATAACCGCCAGTTTCAAGGCTTCTCCCGCACGTTTGCAGAGGTGGGCGAATACTTTATCCTATCCCCGTCAATACTGGGTTCTAAATGCGTAGGAACAGGCAAAAAGAAAAGACGCCGGACGCAAGCGGCCACATGGCCGCCGCGCCCGGCGTCTGCTGTTATTTATTCGTTCTCGTCTGTGAAATAGAATTTCTGGCTGTCATAGTCAGAATCCGTCATACGTTTCAGCTTGGAAAGGGTCTGCTGGGCCAGCGTCCACATATCCCCGTCCATACCCGGCATGGCTGCGGTGATCTTGCCTATCGTCCTGCGTCGGTCTGCGTTGTGGTACATACAGATCAAATTTTCTTCTTCCACGGTAAAGTGCATCATTCCTCATACCTCCAATTCATTTTTCTTGGTTCTGGCCGCCGCCTTTTTCGGGCTGGTGGCCTGTTTGCTGTCGGCAAGCTGCTTGCGGATAGATGGCCGGGGCTTGCGAATACTCACATCACGGCGCTCATCTTTGTTAATCATGGCATATACCCCGTGTCGGTCTTTTATGCTGGTAAAGCACAGGGACTTATAGGGCAGCATGGCAAAGAGCCGGTCATTGTCCTTGGTGGAAGCCAGTGCGTCAAAGTGCGGTGAGATCTCCACCATAAAATGTGTCTTGTTGGGGCTGTTGGGCGCGGACAGATCTTTCAGCTTATCCACGATGCGCCGGGCCTCGGTTTCAATCCGGCTGTCATGCAAAGCCGTAACGTGGGCTTTGAAGTCGCCGGGGACGGCCCGCCCCCGGCTGTGCTGCTCCTGCCGTAAAGCCTCCTGCAGCACAGCCGGGTCATGGGGCTGGGCCTCATACCGCAGGAAATTTCCCAACACCCGGTCAGGGCTTCCGTCAAAATACTGGCCGTCCGGGATGTCACGGGTTCCATGCTCATAAAAGAGCCGGTTCACGCTCACCGGCTGGGAGGCTTCAACGACGTGCCGGAAATGCTGCTGATAGTCCAGCTCATAGAGATTACCCCGGATGGTGCCGCCCTGTGTGCCGGTCAACTCCACCGCATAGGCCAGTATCTTGTCACGGGTCTGTTCTCCATAGAACTTCCATGTGTTGTGCTGCCGGATGCCTTTCAGGAAAACGTCACGCTCCCGAAAACAGTATGTCCCAGAGGGCCGGGACATCCAAAGCAGGGCCTTATCCACGGCCTGATCGCTGGCGGTGTCCCGATGGATAATGCTTTTGTCAATGTCAAAGTCATTCTGATAAGCTCAATATTCCAATATCTTGCCGGAAGCCACGGCTTCGATGTTCGTCTTGTCCGTAGAGTTGACCTCTGCACCGCTCTTGCTCTCGACGGTCATTTCTACCTTGACCAAAGTTGCACTGGAATTTTCATTCTTCACAGCCGCCGCTTCCTTGTCCAGACCGCCGGCGACCACATCGGGTGCGTCGGCACCGTTGACCGTCAGCTTGGAGTTCACCTTACCGTTAGGCATCGTGATGTCTTTACCTGTTTCGCTTTGGTTGGTGATGATGACCAGAGTTGTCTGCGTTGTATCATCTTCCTCGGCGACGATGTTATAAACGCCCGGGGCGATGCCGGTGAAGCTGTATGTACCGTCAGTTGCGGAAGTGGTGGAAGCAACCTGCGTATTGCCCTTCATGAGCTTCACGGAAACGCCGGAAGCGGGGGTGGTGCCGTTGGATTCATAAACCTTGCCGGAAATGCCGTAGTTTTTGGTCGTTTCAGTCCATTTTGCATAGAGCGTGATGTTGCCGGTCACGGTGTCCGCATCAAAATTCCAGCTGTTGGTAAATGCTGCGTCCTTATACCAGCCGTGGAAGGTGTAACCATTCTTCGTGGGCGCATTGGGTGCGGTCAGGTTGCTGTTTTCAGCGACAGTGACAGGCGCAACCGCACTGCCGCCGTTGGCATTGTAGGTCACGGTGTATTTCTTTGCGACGCCGATGACAACTTTTCTTGCGGGCGTCTGGCCGTCCTGCTCAGCAATGTAACGACCCACATTGGAGGAGGCCACTTTACCCTTGGTGGGGGTCTTGATGCACAGAGAGGGTGCGATGGTGATACTGTGGTCTTTGTCTGTCACAACAGCAGCGACATTGCCCTTGGTCTCCGTGCAGACAATGGAGATCGGTGCCCCGATAGACACATCGCCCACGGCAAATACACCGAAGGCACCGGCGGTAACGGACAGCTCACCGTCGCCCTTAATGGTAAATGCACCCTCGCTCACAATACCGGAGCCGATATAGGTACCCAGGGCGGTCCCAATTGTGGAGCCGTTGTGCACGGTGTTCTCCGTACCCTTCTTCGTGGTGACGCTCGCATTGGCAGGCAGGAGGATCGCGCCTCTGCCCTCTATATTCGGCTCCGTTGACTGCTTGTTCACGTCAAACGTCGCGCCACTGAGCGTCAGGGTCTTGGTTGTAGCATCCCAACTCCAGCCCTCGTTTCCGTTGGTGTAGATGTCACCGGACTTTGTTGCGCCGAGGGTGTTGCTCTCACTGATATGGGTCAGATCAAGGACGGCGGTTCGAACGGTCTTGCCGTTCTTTGTCCACTTGGCGGTGTAGGTCTTGCCGGCAACTGCGGCTTCCGCATTTTCCAACTCGCTATCGCCATCGAACCAGCCCACGAAGGTGTAGCCCTTGTCATTTTTCGCGCCCTTGGCATAGGTGTTAAATGTGCAGCCTGCTTTGCCCAAGCCGTCGGTGAAGGTGGATGCTGCAGCGGCAGGTTTACTGTTCATCTTCAAAATCAAGAAATCCTTATTTTCGCTGAGCGGCTCCGGCGTGGCGCCCTCTGATGTAACACCTACCGGCTTTCCATCGTTTTCCTGAAGTTCGTATCCTGTGTTTCGCGGCATTTTGAGTATGACGTAATAGGTCTTTGTTCCACTAAAATTCCCAATCGTGTCAGATTTACCATCCGGCTTGTCCATAAAGCCATCTAAAGAGATAGATTTAAAACCGGTGCTGCTGGTCGTTGTAATGGTCGCTTGGTTGAGAGCTGCCCCTGCGGTATAACCGTTCAGCTTCAGTTCAGCAGTGGCATACTGGGCGGGGCTGCCACCTGCCGTATCCACGCCGTTGACATACAGCGTTGTTGCCCCGTCTGCCGCGCTTGCCGTGACCGTTGTCCCGGCGAACAGGCCCATTACCATGCACAGCGTCAGAAGCATGGATAAAATTCGTTTGCATTTCATCAGCAAATTACCTCCTCAAATCATGATTTTTCTGATGGTTCCGTGTTACATCTTCTTTTCAAAAAAACATCCTTTCTTTTTCAAAATGATCTGTCCCATTGTTCCGCATCCTCCATCGTTTTTTTCAGCGCATCGGCAGTGACCGGCGTGATGAGATATCTTGTGCTAAAATCGAACGGCCTTCGCCACTCAGAAAACCTTCCTGTAAAGTTCGGCTTTTCGCCCCAAATTGTTCCCGCAAATATCGTCAAAAAGTTACCATCACAACGCTGTCCCCAACCGTTTCTCATCGCATTTTTCAACTTTTCGCACAAATGGCCCACATTCGCTTTCACGGGTGAAAGCGGGTACACACTCGGCTTTCGGAGAAAGATCGCACACAGCGGCTTACACGCCGAAACAGGAGCCTTCCCTCCCCTGGCCACAGCACAGTCTTGAGCTGCCAGCGAAATCGTCACCGAAAGAACAGCCGGAGGAAGCGGATGCACGCCCATGGCGTGTGTCCGCTTCCTTCGGCGTCGCGGCCCCGCTGGGCTGCGCTGCTCTGTTTGCAATTTGGTGATGTTGCTGTTTTTCACTCTGCGCGCAGGGCTTTCCACACATGCGAAAGAGGGGGTAGTATCACTACCCTCGGCGTGCTCCGCGTGCTGCTGAAACGCTGGACGTCCGCTTGCCAAAAGGGCTCATTTGTCGTTTTCTGAGGTCGGGTGGCCTTCATTGATTCCAGCGGTGCAAAAGCAGCAGTTCACGCCAAACAGCCCCGGTCCCCTATGAAAGGGACCGGGGCTGTTTTTTTGCGTCACTTCATGGAGCGTGCCAGGAACGCGGCGATCTGCGCGCGGGTGCAGGTACCGGTGGGGTCGAAATGACCGTTACCCACGCCGGTGGTAATGCCGTTCTCCACGGCCCAAGCCACGGCCTGCGCGTAATAGCTGTCAGTGGGAACATCGGTGAAGTTCGCCGTACCGCCCGCCGTGGGCTGGCCCACGGCCCGCCACAGCATGGTGACCATCTGGGCGCGGTTGATGGCGGCGTTGTGGTTCGCGCCGTCGGAAACGCCCTTGTCCTTGGCCCAGTTCTGTGCCTTTTCGTACCAGGTGTTACCGCCGTTCAAGTCCGCGCCGTTCTGCCGCGCAAGGATCGTCCAAAGCTGGGCGCGGGTGGTGGAGGCGTTGGGCGCGTAGATCGTGGCGCTCATGCCGTTCACCAGTCCGCGGGCGCTCACGAAGTCGATCTCGTCCTTGGCCCAGTGGTCTTGCGTATCGATGAAGCCCTTGGAGTTGTCAACGATCTTCACCGTCGCGCTGCCGTCCACGGTCAACTGGATACCGTCCTCGGTGGGAATGGAATCCTTCAAAATTTCCTCCGTGCCGTCGGGGTGGACGAGCACCGCCACCGTACCGGGGGTCACGTTGGAAACAGGAATTTCCACCTTGGTCTCGCCCGCGCCCTTGGGAAGCTCGATGCTCACCGTGGGGGCGGTGCTGCTGTTCTGGGTGGCCTCGACCTCCACAGGAACCTTGACCGCCTCGCCGTTCTTCTTCGCGTCCTCAACAGCCTTGCCGCTGACCTTGGCCGCCGCCTCGGTCTGGCCGTTTTTGTCGGTTTTCACCGTGCCGGTGGAGCCGTCAGCGGCCTTGTTCTCGGTGACGGAACTGCCGTCCTTCTTCGTCTCGGTCTTGGTCGCGGAGCCGTCCTTGCCGGTGGTGGTTTGGGTCACAGAGCCGTCTCTCCGGGTCTCGGTCTTGGTGGTGGAGCCGTCGGCATTGTTCTTCGTCTCCGTTTTAATGACCGGATTGCTGTCATGGCTGTCCCGGTCGGAGGAAGATCCGCCGGAACTGCCGCCCGTAGAGCCGCCGGGCTGAGAGGGCGTAGTACCGCCGGTAACGGTGACCTTGCAGACCGCGGATTTGCCCGAACCGTCCGCCGCAGTGGCGGTGATCGTCGCGGCACCTGCCTTGACCGCCGTCACGGTGCCGTCAGGGGCTACCGTGGCAACATCCTCGTCAGAGGATGCCCAAGTCAAAGCCTTGTTGACGGCGTTCTCAGGCGCGACCGTGGCGGTCAGCGTTTCGCTGTTTCCAACAGAAATCGAAGTTTCCGCCTTGTTAAGCGTGATTTGAGAAACAGGGACGATCTCGGGCGTCACGGTGCGGACGTAGCCGCAGACGTTACAGGTGGTGTCCGCATCATCGTCGTAGACGTGCGCCTCTTTGTCCTTGATACTTTCGGACTGATTCGGGCACGCCGCATCGGTACATTCGTGCCAGTGGTTCGTACCGTCCTTGCTCCAATCGCCGTAGCGGTGCTCGTGCGCGGGCGGGGTCACGGTGCGGACGTAGCCGCAGACGTTACAGGTGGTGTCCGCGTCATCGGTGTAGACGTGCGCCGCTTTGTCCTTGATGCTTTCGGACTGATTCGGGCACGCCGCGTCGGTACATTCGTGCCAGTGGTTCGTACCGTCCTTGCTCCAATCGCCGTAGCGGT
>ERZ1106978.989-NODE-989-length-17382-cov-5.090148_pt1 | contig 17382 bp, 16 predicted proteins | sample MGYA00403689_ERZ1106978 | MGnify/ENA primary metagenome ERZ1106978 (study PRJEB35170, sample SAMEA104062434) | human gut metagenome | biome: human gut; feature: human-associated habitat; material: faeces | place: Denmark | collected 2012-08-02 ...
GATCCTCAAGCGCTCCGACGGCTATATCGGGACCTTAGTCGATGATCTGGTGACCAAGGGCACACAGGAACCCTACCGAATCATGACCTCCCGCAGCGAATACCGCCTGCTGCACCGGCAGGACAACGCCGACGAGCGGCTCACGCCCATCGGCTATCGCATCGGCCTCATCCCCGCCGAACAGGCACAGGCCGTCGCGGAGAAATACGAGGCCGTCCGGCGCGAGCAGCGCAGGCTGGAGCACACCGGCGTGCCCGCCGGTCCGGCGCTGAACGGGTTTCTGCAGGCGCGCGGCTCGGCGGAGGTCGTCAGCTCCGCGCGGCTGGCGGACCTGCTGCGCCGCCCGGAGCTGCACTATGCAGAGCTTGCCCCCTTCGACCCGGAGCGGCCGGAGCTTCCGGCGGCCGTGACGCGTCAGGTTGAAATCCGGGTGAAATATGCGGGGTACCTGCAGCGGCAGGAGCAGCAGATCGAGGCGTTCCGCCGCGAGGAATCGCGCCTGCTGCCGGAGGATGCGGACTATGCCTCCATCGCCGGTCTGCGCCTCGAGGCGCGGCAGAAGCTGGCCGACATCCGCCCGCGCTCCATCGGGCAGGCCGGGCGCATCTCCGGCGTTTCGCCTGCGGACATTGCCGTGCTGCTGATCTGGCTCAGCCAGCGCAATGAAAATTCGACCGATCACGCGGAATAACGGGACGTCTCACGGTGATTCCGTGAATAAGAATATTTTTTCACCTTTTTCCTCTTAGAGTATCATATTTTCTGCCGTTTCCGCATGTTTGTCGAAGAACGTCGACGAAAAAGCAGACATTTTCAGGGAAAGTCATTGCAAAAGCGGGCCGAATATGTTAAATTAGAAGCACCGCTTGTACATCCATGCGGAAATGAGAGAATCTACGAGGAGGAGAGTTGTTACATGGAAAAAATGTATCGGGTCCTGCTGGCAAACGGCAGCGAAGAGTTTTGTGGGAAGCTCGGCGTTGCCCTGAAGCAGACGAATCGGTATTCCGTGGTCGGCTCGGCTTGTGACGGCGTTCGCGCCATCAGCCTGCTGAAAGAGCTGAAACCGGATCTGCTGGTCGTCGACCTCATGCTGCCGCAGGCGGACGGCCTGTCCGTGCTGAAGGCAGCGGCCGGGCTGGATCCAAAGCCAAAGCTTCTGGTTTTGGTGGAGTTCGTAACGGAATATGTGTCTTCAATGTTTATGACGCTCGGCGTGCAATATATCATGCTGAAACCATGCAGCTGCCGTGCCGTCGTGGAGCGTCTCGACGAGATCTGCGAGAGCGCCGTTTCGCGCAAACCCGCCATCGCAGCAAAGCGCAACGCCAACATCGAGTCCATGGTCACCTCGATCATTCACGAGATCGGCGTCCCTGCGCACATCAAGGGCTATCAGTATCTCAGGGAGGCGATCCTGATTGCCGTCAATGACATGGATGTCATCAACGCCATCACCAAGGTGCTCTATCCGCAGGTGGCCAAGACGTTCGCCACGACGCCCTCGCGCGTCGAGCGCGCCATCCGCCACGCCATCGAGGTCGCGTGGGACCGCGGCGACCTGGAGACGCTGCAGCGCTTCTTCGGCTACACGGTGTCGAACACGAAGGGCAAGCCGACGAACAGCGAGTTCATCGCCCTCATCGCCGACCGCCTGCAGCTCCAGCTCCGCAGCCCCGAGGCTGCGGCCATGTGAGCCGGGGGATGGAGAAAAACTCCCGAACACAAAAGAGAGCAAAAATTTTCCCGCCTGCACCGGCAGGCGGGGCTTTTTTACGGCATAGACGCACGGGTTTATTACGAAAAAGCAATCCGCCTCTGTATCGCACAAGGGCGGTTTTGCTTATTTGTCATACGGGACTCGGAAATAGTCCAAATACTTCCGAAACCTGTCCTGTGCAGATAGACAAGTATCACGCAGATAGCCGCGTTCGTTCGGCCACTCCTTCAAGCCGCGGTAGTAGAACATCTTGATGTCGTCCTCGATGATAAACGGCACGATGTTGCTCCGCAGGCATTCTTTGAAAAGGAGCAGGCGCCCGACTCTGCCGTTGCCGTCCTGGAACGGATGGATGCGCTCAAAGCGGTAGTGAAAGTCAAGCAAATTGTCAAAGGTTTTGTGCGTGATAGCGTTGTACTCGGCAAGCAGCGTCTTCATCTCAGCACCGACATTCTCGGGCGCAGTGGTATCCATGCCGCCGACCTCGTTGGGCAGTCTCTTGTAATCCCCGACGGCAAACCAATCGAGGCGGGAATCGGAAGTTCCGTTTTTCAAAACGGCGTGCAGCTGCTTGATGAACGCCTCGCTCAGCATATGATTTGCGCTATCGATCATCATATCAATGCACTTGAAATGGTTGGCGGTCTCGACCACATCGTCAACCTTGACCGTCCCGTCCGATGCGCCGATGGTGTTCGTCTCAAAGATATAGCGCGTCTGATCGTGGGTAAGGCGACTGCCCTCCATGTGGTTGGAGTTATAGGTCAGATCGATTTGGATTTTATGATAAATACCGCCGTGCAGCTTCGCCGCTTTCTCGGCCTTCAGCACCTCAAGAAGGGTCTTTGGTGTATCGGTTTTCTTGTTCATGCGATCGGGCTTCTCCGCGGTTTCGGGTATGTTCCATGTCTTTCCGGTCAGAAATGCACCGTCGATTTTTCCTCCGGCACAGTACCCGCGCACGCTGCGTTCGGAAACGCCCCACCTTTTCGCCGTTTCCGCGACAGAAATATATTTCATAGAGATCCCTCCCTTTCTGCACGAGGATAGTATAGCACATTATCGGCAAAATATAAAGAACAATTTATGAAACAATATTTGATTTTTGCCGATAACGGCAATTGTACGCGCACGGAGCAGGCGCAGTACATTTTCACGGAGTTCGTCCCGACGCACCGGGACAAAGGGAGTGGGGGACAGATACACAGAGGAACGGGAAAACGGCAAAAAGCACCGCCTGCCGAACGGACAGGCGGTGCTGATCTGGCAAATCTACTGTTCGTGGATACAATGCACCATGCTTTGCAGGCGTGGTGCATTAATTTATGGGTTTTGTTTTGATGGGCTGGGACAACGAGGACAGAAAGGACAACATCAAGTCTGCCTATCGAACCGTATAATACTTTTGATTTCTGCTTTTGGGCTTCTCCGGTATGGTCATTGCAAGCTTTTCAGCAGCAAGCAGGGGCTGAACATAATGCTGCATCGCATAAAACACGGTTTTCACGCCCAAAAACGCCGCAATCTCCTGCCGTGTTTTCGGCTCATGACAAAACGCCAACAGATCTCCGACAGGTTCGGTATTAACTGCTTTTTTCTCCTCTTCCGCTTTATTATAAAGTGTTACCACGAACTCGTTTCTGCGGTTTTCAAATTTCGGTTCCGGTAAGCCATATTCCTTCATCGCATTACGCATAGTGGGAATGCCCGAGTAACGATGTTCTGCTGCGGTCAGCGTTTCTGCCATGACGGCCAGCGCAGGATTCCGAAGATCCGGTTTCGCAATACCCAGCTGTTTGATGCTCATCCGGCCATACAAGCTTCCGGGGCTGTGAATTTCGACACGGTTCGTGAAAAAGTCAATTTGAACCGGTGTTCCCTCCGTATGAATGCTATAGTCGCGGTGAATAACGGCATTTAGGATTGCTTCGCGGAGGGCATCTACGGGATACTCCGTTTTATCCGTGCGGGCGCCGGTTTCTTTGCTGATAATGGTTTTGACCTTCATATTCCGACGGCAGAAATTCAGTGCTTCCTCCACCATTTCCGTAATGGTTCCGCTGATTCGCTTGTTGTCGATAAACCGTGCGGAATCCTGATCTACATCGCCGATTTCCGTGCCAGGCACAACAATTGCCGTAATGCCAAGCTGCGGGAAGAATCCCTGTGGGTAAAGGCAAAAATTCAGAACTGCTGCCAAGGTTGGAACACCGTTTCTTGTAATGTTCAGCATCTCCATGGCTTGCTCCTGTGTCAATCTGGAAAACCCGGGTCGGTCTACACGCATTTTTTCAATATAGCTGTGGATCTTTTCTGTGTCCAGCAGTTGCAGTGTCGCCCGTTCAACGGGTCGCTCGTCATCATGCAAATGCTTACGGAACGCTTCATAGCTGTATAGCTCGTAGTCTGTCATCGGCAAATCCGCATCTCCGACACGAATGTAGGAACCCTTGGTACGCCCTGCACCGCGATAGTAGCAGGGACGCTCCGCAATGTCGATTGCCGGGATTTCCGCAGCGCAAATCGTTTTCCCCTGATATTCTGCCAAGGTGAATACGGCACGAACCGGAGGCTCCATCTGTAAGCACTGTTCCGTTATTTTCTTCTGCAGATCCTGCGGATCATATACGCCGACAACCTGAAAGGCAGCATCCTCATCAATACCGAACACAAGGATACCGCCACTGTCTTGGTTGGAAAAACTCGACAGCGTATCGTACAGCCTCTTAGGGCAACCCGTCTGTGCGGATTTCAGTTCTATTGTTTGCTCTTCGGCCTTCTGTTTGCATATTTTGTTTGCTAATTCAATCAGTTCTTCGATTAACAAGCTAACACCGCCCTTCAATACGCTAATTATAGCAAAAACATTTTGCTGATTCAAGCGAATTTTGCTGAATAAGCAAAGAGTATTGGAATGTTTCATCAAAATCAAAGGCAAACCGTACCAATCCACAATTATGGGCAAGGGACGTTCAGTTTCCGCACGCTTTCGTTTTATGCGGAAATTTCGCAAATGATAACGTAAGCGCATAATAAATGACGTCCTGGGAAAGCAACGGCGCCAGAGACGCGTCATGGCCGCAGCAAATCCGGGCGTACATTGCGCCGATGGCCGGGAATGTTCGGGAAAAGCCCTGCTTTTCGCAAAAACCACTCCTCAGACGGTGGAAAATAAAAAGTTACCGTTGTTGATATGGTATCAACAACGGTAACGGATCTGGCAAATCTACCGCTCATGGATACAATGCACCATGTTTTGAAGGCATGGTGCATTAATTTATGGGTTCGATTTTGATGCACTGGGACAACGAGGACAGAAAGGACAAAAGCAGCCTGTGAAATTTATTCCCGTTTCTCTGCTTTTTTCTCCCGTTCCAGAATTCCCCGGAGGACTCTGACACCTTTTTCTGTGTAATCCTCTTCTTCGCTTCCGTTGCTTTCCAATATTCGCTCAATGGCCTGCGCGGGATCCAGAGAATGATACGGATAATACAGCTTGCGGAGCTCCTTTGCTTTCATTTGCTTATACACCTGTTTACTACTCTTTTCATAGGTGTAGGCCCAGTAGCGATACAGGTATCCCAACCAATAAAGTTCTTCCCGGCCGTATCGTTCTTTTCCGTAGGAAGTCGGTCCGTATTGTGCCTCCACTTCGTTGAGAATGCTGACGGCATCGCTGGCTTCCAATAAAAAGCCTCTATGGTCCATTCTGGCTGCAACCTGGGAATTCATGAATCTACGGATAAAAATGGGAGAGCTGCACTGAGTTGTTTCAAGGGACTCTGCAAAAATATCAGCCTGTAATGCACATAGCTTCAGACCCTCTTCGTTGATCTTCTTCATAGCAAAATTTCCTCAATATACTGACCCTGCCCACGATACTGCTTGCGGGCAATTTTGACCTTGTCGTTGCTGACCTTTGCATCCTCACTCCGCACGGAGATATATGCTTCCTTCTCAATCGATGCAAGATAGCATTTGCGTAGAATTTCTATCCGATCTGCCGCCCTCTGTGTAAGGAAAACATACTGGTTGCCCAGATTGGTAGCAGAAAGGCAGTGTCGGCACTGGACATCTGTTATTTCGCCCTCAATAAAACTGTCGATGGTCTGGAACATCCGGTTGTCCGCAATCGGTGCTACCACATAATCGATTCCGTTCAGCCGATTCAGAATGTTCTGAATCATCGGATGCCCGGCATAGCCGGTCAATTTGCCACGGAAGAATGCGATCATCAGCATCCAATCCTGTTCTACACCCAGTTTCAGCTCTGTCATACCGGATTTGTCGAAATCCAGCATATACAAGCTCGAGTGCGGAAAGTTGGAAACGAACATCGCAGACTGTTCCAGATTTTCTCCACAATAGAAGCCCTGACCAAAATCGTTGTTTTTTCTTGACTTCTCAATGGAAATATCGCCTGAAATATCAGTTTTGGCTCCGTGAAACAGCAGGACATGGTTCTCCAGACATTCTTCCCGAAACAACTGCTCCTTAATCTTGTTCAGACGAATTTTCTTTTTGAACGCATACTCATAAATTTTTTCAAGATTGGCGGGTGAAACTGTTTCTCCTGGCTCTTTCCAGCGGGAAACCGTGCTGGTGCTTACCCCAAGTTCCTGTGCAAATTCCTGAATGGTCATCCCCAGTAACTCCAGTATGACCTCGATATCCTCATGTACACGAAAGTCCATGTGAATCCCCCTTATGTTCTGCATGAACTTGATTATAGCACATCGGAGAAACAAGTTCAATGTTTTTCAAACTTATTTATCGCATATCGGATGAACAAGTTGACTGGATGCAAAAAGCATCTCTATTCATACAAAATCAAATGCTCGAGGTATTCCTTTACTTTATGGAAGGATCGATATATGGTTGACAACATACAGGTTTCTGTGGAATTTAGTATCTCAACATACTCATTCACCACCGATACCGCCCCTCATTACTTCCAGCATCATTCTGCCGCCCAGGCGAAAGCTGTTCTGAACAGTAGACACTCGGCCATAACCTGGTATTCCCTGACGCAATCCGCATACTTGGTAAACAGTTCCTTCTGCTCATCGGTCATTGCCCTAAACTTAACTGTTTTTATTCGGCAACTCCGTGTTTTCATAACAAATTGGGAGGCTATCAAAATATGCCTGTAACTGTGCGTACTCAGGGTGGTCAAGTAAGTCCAGTCCATTTACTGTCCCAAGTTTAATTAAATCTCGGCACCTTTTTAAACGAGCGAGCATCGGGATAACAATTTTGGCATCATGGTTGATAAAGTCGTATAATTCTGATTGCTTTGATGGAATTTTATACCCCTTCTGAGAACTTGCCAGAATAACGCCTTTATCGCGTAGTTTCCCGATAACCCGCATACGGAAAGTGCTATCAGAGATGTTGTGCAAATCAGTATTAGCGAGTTGCTTCTTAAGCTCATAGGTATAAATGTAACCCCTTGTGTCGTTATTCATAAAACGGAAGAGAAGATATTTCACTACTGCTACTTGGGCCTGCACCTCTGAATCATCGCTATCTGAATTGTGTTCAACAAATTTGACGGCTTGGGCGAAACACAATTTTGCAATGTCCTCATCATAGTCATCAGCAATAGCGCTGTTCTCCAAAATATATGTGTCATAGGTTTTGGGATAAAGCTCAATCCGGATAATTTTGTTTTTGAGAATCTGATAATAATCCGGGTTTTGGCCTGACCGCTTGTGCCGGTCATAGACATACGAAAGGGTTCCACTTACCAAATCTGCAATTTGAATGCACACAGCCTCCTTGCTGTTCTGGAAGCAAAATTGTGCATCCCCGAATAAATCGGGTAGATCCTGATGATTGTTGACATACTGGCAAAAACTCTGCATATACTCGCTGCCGCCAATTTCATCTGCTACAACGGTTATTTGCTTAAATGCTCGCCGCAATTCCTTGTGAACAATATTGTTCATAAACTTATAAAAAGTTTTCTTGTATTGCAGCCCTTTTGAGTTCATGTTGGTCTGACATACTTTTTTATCAATACATACGGCGAAGATGTTGAAAGGAAGCCCCTGTAAATCTGCCAGGATTCTAACTCTACGGTCATGCGCGCCACCGATTTTACTTGATTTGATTTCACCTGTTTGGAAATGTTTTTTTCTCAGGGCTTCTGCTTTTTGCGTGAAAATTTCCAAGTCGGATTCTTTTACAATAATCGCAGCAATAATAAAATGCGATGAAACACTCGGATTATCAAGATCCCATCCGAATGCACCGGATTCATCTGTAAAAGCATATACTCTTTCCACAGAGGCACCCCCCTATATATATTGACTTATTATACCACAAAAGTGTTGATTTTTCAATGATTACGCTCTGAGGTAATCTTTCCACTACGCTCTGAGGCAATCTTTCCACTACTCCTCTGAATCTTTTAAACGAAATGCATAAAGAGATATTTTTCCCATCTCGAGATATTTTCCCCCATAAAGAGAAATGATAGCTTTTGGGGTAAATAAAAAAGCACCGCTTGACCGGGAATTTACCTGGTCAGGCGGTGCTTCTTCGCTTCTGAATAGGACTTAAACCTCGAAAAACGCTTAAAATGGGTAAAAAAGAACTCTGTTTCAACTACATCGGTAGTAAAAACAGAGTCTTTATTTGGTTGCGGAGACAGGACTTGAACCTGCGACCTCCGGGTTATGAGCCCGACGAGCTACCAACTGCTCTACTCCGCGATATTTATTTTTGGTGCCGGTGACCGGACTCGAACCGGTACAGTATTGCTACCGGGAGATTTTAAGTCTCCTGTGTCTACCATTCCACCACACCGGCAGCTTATCGGCAAATATTAGGATACCATACTCCCGGGGAACTTGTCAAGAGGAAACTTTAAAATAAGGAAAGAAAATTGAAATGCCGCGAAATGCCACGGCATTTCAATCTGGAGCGGCTGATGGGAGTTGAACCCACCTATGCAGCTTGGGAAGCTGCCGTTCTACCGATGAACTACAGCCGCAGGAACGTATTGTATTATAGCAGACCTTTCTTTATTTTGCAACACGAAAAATGGCGGGTCTTCTGAAAAAGTTAGAAGGATCTCCGGGGGTCAAATGACGGCGGCATGAACGCCTTTGCACACTCATATAATGCACCGATCAGAAAGGGGAGGTCATCATGAAAAAAATCCTGGCGCTGATGGGCGCCGTATTGCTGCTGAGTGTCAGCGCCCGGGCTGTGGAGGTGTCCGCGCCCTCGGCAGTGCTGATGGAAAAGGAGACAGGGACCGTGCTGTTTGCCAAAAACGAGCACGAAAAGCTGGAACCGGCCAGCGTCACTAAAATTATGACGCTGCTGCTGACCATGGAGGCTATTGGCGGCGGGACACTGCGCTATGAGGACACCGTTACCGCTTCACCTCACGCCTGCTCCATGGGCGGCAGTCAGATTTGGCTGAAGGAGGGGGAGCGGCTGACCGTGGACGAGATGCTGAAGGCCGTGTGCGTGGTATCCGCCAATGACTGCGCCGTGGCGCTGGCAGAGCATCTGGCCGGCAGCGAGGAAGCCTTCGTGGAGCGGATGAACCGGCGGGCAGCGGAGCTGGGGATGAACGACACTACTTTCAAAAACGCCTGCGGTCTGCCGGTGGAGGGCCACGTCACCTCTGCCTACGACATTGCTTTGATGAGCCGGGAGCTGATGCTGCGCCATCCGGATATCCGAAGATACACAACGGTCTGGATGGACACCCTTCGAGATGGGGCATCCTCACTGGTCAATACCAACAAGTTAGTGCGGTTCTATGACGGCACTACCGGACTGAAAACCGGCTCCACCAACGCTGCCGGGTACTGTATTTCCGCCACGGCGGAGCGGGACGGCATGGAACTGATTGCCGTCATTCTCAAGGGAAAGACCTCTCCGGAGCGGTTTGCGGACGCGCAGACGCTGTTGAATTACGGCTTTGCCTCCTACGCCCTGAAAACCGTTATCCCCGACGAACCGCTGCCGCCAGTGCCGGTGACGCTGGGGACGCAGGCCACGGTTCAGCCGGTTTTGGGCGAGGAAAACCAGCTGCTGCTGGAAAAGGCCAAGACAGGGGAGTTGAGCCAGTCCGTGACGCTGGAATCCTCCGTACAGGCCCCAGTGGCGGTGGGGGATCGGCTGGGGACGCTGACCGTCACCTTCGGGGAAGAGGTTCTGGTGGAACTGCCCCTGCTGGCGGGGGAGGAGGTTCCCCGGATCACCTTCCGCCAAATGCTGCCACGGGTGCTGCGGATCGCCTGTCTGGTTGAGTGAACGGATCTCGCACCGCCCTTTTTCTCTTGCCGTACCCGGGGAAAAATGCTATACTGGACAAACAGAGGGAAAATGTGCCCTCTGGCTGAAATTTGATACATGAGGGTGAATCACATGCTGGATGTTCAGTTGTTTGATCTGCATACATTTTTACCGAAGCCTTACGAGGAGGCACTGCTGCCCCGTTTGAAAAAAGCCCATGAAAAACTTCAGACCGGCACCGGTCTGGGCGGAGAATTCACCGGCTGGGTGCATCTGCCTCAGGCATATGACCGGGAAGAATTTGCCCGAATCCAGGCTGCCGCCAAGAAGATCCAAAGCGATTCTCAGGCATTGGTGGTCATCGGCATCGGCGGCAGCTATCTGGGAGCCCGCGGCGTGATCGACTGCCTGTGCTCCCCTAATTATAATCTGAAAAAGAAAGAGACTCCCAACGTGTACTTTGTGGGCAACGGTCTCTCCGGCGACGCACTGAGCGAGGTACTGGATCTGGTGCGGGATGTGGATTTCTCCGTGAATATCATCTCCAAATCCGGTACCACCACGGAGCCTGCCGTGGCCTTCCGTTTCTTCCGGGAGCTGCTGGAGGAGAAATACGGCAAGGAGGAAGCCGGCAAGCGCATCTACGCCACCACCGATAAGGCCCGGGGTGCGCTGAAATCTCTGGCGGATGCCGAGGGCTGGGAGACCTTTGTGGTGCCGGATGACATCGGCGGCCGCTATTCCGTCCTTACCGCCGTGGGCCTGCTGCCCATCGCCGTTACCGGTGTGGATGTAGGGGCCCTGATGGAGGGCGCGGCTGAGATGATGAACGTCTGTGCCGACGGCTCCTACGATAGTCCCGCATGGCAGTATGCCACTTTGCGGTATGAGCTGTACCGGGCCGGGTACGCCATTGAAATTCTGGGCTGCTACGATCCGGCCTTCCGATTTATGACGGAGTGGTGGAAGCAGCTCTACGGCGAGAGCGAGGGAAAGGACGGCAAGGGCCTGTTCCCCGCCAGTGTGGAGTTTACCGCAGACCTGCACTCCATGGGGCAGTATATTCAGGAGGGCCGCCGGATCCTCTTCGAGACGATCGTGCGGCTGGGTGCCTCCGACCGGCAGCTGGCCGTTCCTCGGGACGAGACGGACGGCGACGGGCTGAACTTCCTTGCGGGTGCGTCTATGGACCACATCCGGGACCGGGCCACGGAGGGAACGCTCTTGGCCCACAGTCAGGGCGGCGTACCCAACGTCATTGTGAATGTGGGCGGTAAGGGCCCCCGTGAGCTGGGCCGGCTCATCTACTTCTTTGAGTATGCCTGCGGCTTGTCCGGCTATCTGCTGGACGTGAATCCCTTCGACCAGCCCGGTGTGGAGGCGTATAAGAAAAATATGTTTGCCCTCCTCGGCAAGCCCGGCTACGAGGATCGTAAGGCAGAACTGGAAGCCAAGCTGACCGAAAAGCATTGAGGAAAGCGGAATACGAAAAGCGAAATATGCAAAAAAACACGGCAGAGTATACATTGCTCTGCCGTGTTTATAAACAAATTTTGAAGTTACTTTTTGGGATTGTCTTTTTTCATTCTTTATGGTATGCTATGACTACGAAAGGTCCCGTTTATTACGGAGACGAACTATGACAGGAGTGATCTATTATGGTTAGACTGATTATGGGCGTCAAGGGTTCCGGCAAAACCAAGCAGCTCATCGAACTCATCAACGCTGCCGCGAAGGATGAGGCCGGCAATGTGGTCTGCATTGAGCCGAAGCGTGATATGTCCTACAATATTCACTACAACATCCGCCTGATTGACGCGCAGGAATACGATCTGCACAGCTATGAGGTATTCCGTGGCTTTATCAGCGGTCTGTATGCCGGCAACTATGATATTTCTCAGGTGTTCATCGACAACCTGTGCAAGACCGTGGGTGCCGATGTGGATGCGGAGACTGAGAAGTTCCTCAACTGGCTGGATGTATTCGGCGAGCGGAACAACATCAAGTTCACCGTCACCATCAGCGGCGACGTGGAAACTGCTACCGATGGTATGCGGAAGTACCTGTAATTGAATAAAAGAAAACCGCCTTGCTGAAAAGCAAGGCGGTTTTTGCTGTCCGGATTTGAAAGCTCAGCTTTCTTGGGCGTGTAAAGTACCGTTGGGGGTGGAGAGACAGCAGGAGGATACGCCGAAGCAGCGCAGCAGCTGCTGGCGGGCTTCCAGAGCCTTTTCGTTGAGATACCAGACCACCGTATCCTTTGTCTCCAGATAGGCGCAGGCGTAGCGGTCAGAATAGTAGGTGCGGCCTTTGGCTTCCAGTGCGGCCACAGTGTCCCCGCTGAAGGCGGTGGGTTTTCCGGTACCCTTCCGGCCGTGGCCCTCCGCCCTCAAAAGCAGGGCGAGCTTCTCACCGGGGATCTGGTCATTCAGAGCGCTGAGCGCGTAGTAGACGGTCTCCAAAGGCTCCATGGCATATACGGGAACAGCGCCGTCCGTGTCCTCATGTCCGGACACCTGCAGCACGATCCGGTCCGCGGCCTTTCCGAGGGCCTGATAGTCCGGAATTGCTTCCCTGCGGGCCGGGGCGCTTGCCGCCACATACAGCTTTTTCTCCGGCACAGCGGCCCGGAGCGCCTGTACGAAGGCAGCCAGGGCGTCGCCATTTTCAGCGGACGGGGTGATGTTCAGATAAACGCCGTCATAGCTGCTGTCGGTCAATGCTTCGGCAACTGCCGTGGCTACGGCGGTGCTCTTCAGAACGCCGGACTGACCGGAAATACCCAGCAGGACCGTCTGCCCGGAGGCGGTTGCTGTTTCCATGACCTGTTTCTGCGTATTGCTGACACTCAAAGCCAGCCGGGGGTTCTGACCGCCGGTCAGCGTTCCTGCCATGAGTATGACGGTCTGATATCCGGAAAGGTCCTCTGCTTCCTCGCCGGAGCGGAGAAGGACCATGGCCTCATTTGCGGTCTGAGCAGGGTGCAGCTTGTCATACAGGCGGCTGAGCATGACAGCAGCCTGTTCCCGGGTGGCGTACCGATCCGGCACGAACAGATCATTCCCCATACCGCTGACCAGACCCAGCTCGTAGGCCATAGCGATATGCCCCTTGTTGGTGGTCACGTCCCGGAAGGGAAGCGGATCATCCTCCGCGAGGCCGGCGATGGGCCCGTAGCCCAAGGCCCGGATCAGCATGACTGCCAATTCCTCCCGGGTGATGGGATCGCCGGGACGGAAATCGCCGGTCTGACGGGTGACTGCCCCGTGCTCATAGCAGGCCCGGAGGGCCGGCTCATACCAGGCGCCCTGGGGCACATCCGAAAAGATCCGGTAGTAGGTCTCACCGCTCTGCCAGCCGAAAAAACGGCTGAGTGCCACGGCGAAGCCCGCCCGGGTCATGGGCTGGCCCACGCCGAAGGTATCGGCGGTCTTGCCCTGAAACCATCCCTGAGCCGCGCAGCGGTCGATGGCGGTTGCCGCCCAGTGGTTGGACGGCACATCCTGAAAGGAAGCCGCCCCGGCGGGAACGGTAAGCGCCCCGCTCAGCACCGCGCACAGGCACAGGCAGGCGGTCAGCTTTTTCAAAATCGTTCGTTTCATCTATCTGCCTCCTTATGAAAAGGGTATCCGTTTTTTGCTTTATCAAACGGTTTTGGGAAAAACTCCCACTTATTGTAGCAGACAACGGCCCTTTCGTCAAATCTGAGGAGAAAACCGGCAGAAATTCCGCCTAAAAAACAGGGAAAAACCGTAACCACCTCTTTCGCTGGACAAAAAAATGTGGTATCCTATATGCGCTTTATGAACTCTTACGGAGGATTGATTATGAACAACAACGAGATCCTGCTTTTAAAGCTGGGCGAGGTGGTGCTGAAGGGCCTGAACCGCCGCAGTTTTGAGGATAAGCTGGTGAGCAATGTCCGCCGCCGGATGAAGCCCTGCGGCAGCTTCCAGATCTACATTCGCCAGAGCACTATCTATGTGGAGCCTCAGACCGAGGACTGCGACATGGAGGCCGCCTTCAAGGCTGCCCGTCAGGTGTTCGGCATCGTGACGGTGGCCCGTGCCGTCCCTTGTGCCAAGGAGATGGACGCCATTGTGGAGACCGCCAAGACCTATCTGGCGGAGGAATTTGCCAAGGCCAGAACCTTCAAGGTGGAGAGCCGCCGGGCAGACAAGCAGTTCCCCATGAACTCCATTCAGATCTCCCAGTATGTAGGCGGCGAGCTGGGGCAGTTCTTCAACGTGAAAGCGGATATGCACCATCCTGATCTTACGGTTTATGTGGAGATCCGGGAGAAGTACGCCTATATCCACACGCCCTCCGTCCCCGGCGCCGGCGGCCTGCCCATCGGCATGGGCGGCCGGGCGGTGAGCCTGCTTTCCGGCGGTCTGGACAGCCCCGTTTCCTCCTATATGATTGCCCGCCGGGGCGTGGAGCTGGAAATGGTGCACTTTGTTTCTCCCCCGTACACCTCCCAGCAGGCGTTGGACAAGGTGCTGGAGCTGGCCCGGCTGCTGACGGTGTACTGCGGCCGGATGATCGTCCACATCATCCCCTTCACGGAAATTCAGGAGGAGATCCGCCGCCAGTGCCCCGAGGAATACTTTACCCTCATCATGCGCCGGTTTATGATGCGGCTGGCAGAGGCTGTGGCCCGGAAGTCCCACGCCTCTGCGCTGGTCACCGGCGAATCTCTGGGTCAGGTGGCCAGCCAGACCATCAAGGCTCTGGGCGTCACGGAGGACGTGACGAAAATGCCCGTTCTGCGGCCCCTCATCGGCACCGACAAGGTGGAGATCATCCGCATGGCCCGGGAGATCGGCACCTACGAGACCTCCATTCTACCCTATGAGGACTGCTGCACGGTCTTTACCCCCCGCCACCCCGCCACCCGGCCGGTGCTGGAGGACGTGGTGCAGGCCGAGTCCGTTCTGGATATTGACGGCCTGGTGGCCAAGGCCCTGGAGGGCGAGACCTGGGTTCGGGTAAAGCCCTGACCGGATCGGAAAGAAGGCATCTGTTATGTCACATACCGCTGAGATCATTGCCGTCGGTACGGAACTGCTTCTTGGAAATATCACCAACACCAACGCCAGCGAGATCTCACGGGCGCTGTCTGCTGTTGGCGTCAATGTGTTCTGGCATACCGTGGTAGGGGACAACCCGGAACGGCTGCGGGAGGCGCTGAAGATCGCCCGGAAGCGGGCGGACGTCATCCTTACCACCGGCGGCCGCAAGTGGACGCAGTTCCACTCCGAATGGCGCCAGGTCAAGGGCATGCGCGAAATCGATCCGTGGCCGGTGCTGACCGTGAACCCCGAGACCGCCAAGGAATACGGCATCTCCGAGGGCGACTGGGCCGAGGTCTTCAATGACACCGGCAAGGCACGCCTCAAGGTGAAGGTTTCCCCGGTTATCAAGCCTGGCATGGTGCACGCGACGCATGCATGGTGGTTCCCTGAGCAGGACGGCGAGGCTCCGAACTACTTCGGCGCGTTCAAGTCGAACATCAACACGCTGCTTCCCAACGACAGCTGCGGGCGCATGTACAAGGGTAGCCCCTACAAGTCGAACATGTGCAATATCCGCCGTGTCACCGGCCTGGACGACTAGTCGGTAGCCGAGAAAAGAGAGGAGAAGAAAATGAGCAAGAAGGCACTTCTTATCAACTACAAGTACTGCTCCGGCTGCCACAGCTGCGAAATCGCTTGCCGCAACCACCTTCAGTGCGGTTTGGGCAAGTGGGGCATCAAGCTGACCGAGATCCAGCCGTTTGAGGCCCATCCCGGCGACTGGAACTGGGACTATGTTCCCGTTCCCACGAAGCTCTGCGATCAGTGCGCCGAGCGCGTCGAAGCGGGGGAGAAGCCGGCGTGCGTCAAGCACTGCCAGTCGTTCTGCATGGAGTATGGCACGCCTGAGGAAATGGCGAAGCGAGCCGAGGAGCTCGGCGACAAGACCGCCATCTTCATGATTTAAAGGCATTGCTCGCGTGGTGCGGGCGAGCGCTTCGTCCGCTCGCACCACAATATCGAGGTTGCGTCCCATTCGAGACGCGTGGGGCGCAACCGATTTATTACCGCGCTAGTGCTGTGAAAGAGGGGGACGGCATGGCTAAGAGGCAACGTGGATGGACTACGCTCACCGATATCGAAGAGTTCAAGACGATAACGTGGAGCTTCCTTAAGAATATTACCATGACCTGGGAATATGACGGCATGGCATATCTGTTTCGGGAGGCTCGTATTCCCATCTACGGTATCGACCGCGGAACCATGAAGATGAACCACCCCATCATGGCAATGGGGATTCCTATGCAGAGGGACAAGAACTACGGCGTAGATATTTATGTTCCCGCCAAACTCAAGAAGAAGGCCGCTTCTCTATTAGCGGATGAGGCTCGCGTTCGCGAATGCGCCGAGCTCGAAGTCATTGCTGGGGAAGAGAATGCGCGCGCTTTCAACGAGGAGGCTCTTGCCAACAAGAAGAGGAATTCCCAGCGGAAAGCTGAGCGCAGGAAGGGTTTCTTCAAGGCTCTTCTGTGCAAATAAAGGAGTGGGATTAAAGGATCCCAAAAGAAAAAGGGGTGAGTATGCTTCAAACTGAGCAAGATTTGCAAGCGAAATCAGGAGGCTTGCACTACGCATTCGTGATTTGCCTGGGCGGCTTTTTGCTGTCTGGTATCGTTTTGGCAGCGCAACGCCTACCGTCTATCGCACTCGATTCCGTGCGACAGACGTTGGGCGTCGGCTACGCCGAGGTTGGCCTGATCACTTCGGTGTTCATGATTTTCTACGCCGGCCTGTCGCTGGTGTGGGGCATGCTTGGCGATAAGATCGGCACGCGTTGGGCGATGACGCTGGCGTGCGCTCTGTCGTCTGTCGGTACGATTCTCTTCGGTCTGTTCGGCGGCACGAGCCTTGCTGCCGCAATCGTCACGTGGTCCATCTGCGGCATCGGCTGCGCTGGCCTTCTGATGGCGATTCTCCCGAAGATCATCTCTCGCTGGTTTGCGCCGAACAAGCGTGGCTTCGGCATGTCGCTGTGCACGCCTGGCGCGAACTTTGCAGCGCTCATCCTCGGCGTTGTTGCGCCGCTCGTCATTAACGGCCTCGGCTGGAACATGGCTTATGTGGCGTTCGGCATCTACTTCGCCCTTATCACCGTGTTCGTCGGTTTGACGTTCCGCGAGGGCCCCGAGGAGAAGGGCCTTGCTCCCTATGGCGCTCCGAAGGGCACCCAGGCTGCTCCTGCTCCGAAGCTTGAGGAGAAGGCTGTGGCTTCCGGCAAGAAGGTCTCCCCGCTGCGTCAAGTTGCGAGAATGGGTATCACCTGGCACTTCGGCCTGTTCTACGCGGTGTACCAGCTGGGCTACATGGCCGCAACACAGTACT
>ERZ1106978.1004-NODE-1004-length-17253-cov-3.826491_pt1 | contig 17253 bp, 10 predicted proteins | sample MGYA00403689_ERZ1106978 | MGnify/ENA primary metagenome ERZ1106978 (study PRJEB35170, sample SAMEA104062434) | human gut metagenome | biome: human gut; feature: human-associated habitat; material: faeces | place: Denmark | collected 2012-08-02 ...
TTTAGTTTGTAGGTTGTAGTTGTATCTTATCGAAATTCTACATCAAACCACAACGTTCTCGTAAACGCAGTTTCCCCTGTTTTGGTTGTATCTTATCGAAATTCTACATCAAACCACAACTTGTACGAAATGTTTAGTTTGTAGGTTGTAGTTGTATCTTATCGAAATTCTACATCAAACCACAACGCCGGACGCACGCGTAAAAGCTGTGCCGTTGTTGTATCTTATCGAAATTCTACATCAAACCACAACTACAGATCGCGCTGCCGTTAAGAACGGCCGGTTGTATCTTATCGAAATTCTACATCAAACCACAACAAACGAAGCAGCCACAACATCGGACAATTAGTTGTATCTTATCGAAATTCTACATCAAACCACAACTAAAGTTTTTTTTATATATTTGTGGTGTAAGAATTCTACATCTTATCACAATAAGGCTATATGCCGAAGGTTTTCAACCTATTGTCTCCGCGTACTCCGTGGAGACTTTTTTTATATTTCGTGAATAATTTAAAAACCGTCGGTTGCTATTGCGGAGTGTGCCGGCGCTGTGGCTTTTTGCCTTCGGGAGTTCATGGTGCCGAAAACAGAAGGTCGCATGTCGGACCGTCCGCCACTCGCCGTGCGACGCACCGACATGAAGCATCCCCAATTGCAGCGTTCATCAAGGGCATATCGTTGGAATATGCAGGAATACTTTATATCGAGACTCTGAAACCGGGAAAACACGCGAATGGAAATTCAGCGACGCCTTCTGTTCCCGGGCGCATTCGCGCACGAGGCTCTGCCGCGGGCGGACGATGACGAACCGGATAAAAAGCGCACCCCGAAATCCTTTTCCGGATTTTCGGGGTGCGCTTCATTCGGGCGGGCGGCTGTCCGGCGCGTTATCGGGCGGGATGTTCCGGGCGTTTGCTGAAAATGGCCTTGATCCGGTCCATGTCGAACTTGGCCGAGCGGTCGTAGCAATAGATGCCGTTCTGTTCCTGTTCCACGTCCGTGAGCTGGGTAGCCCCACACCTGTCCGGAGAGCGAAAGCAGCGCGTCTACCTGGCCTTCGAGCCGCGTGTAGAACTCTTCGAGCGTACGGGGCGCCTGTCCGTAACCCCACGATTCGGTCTGGGAATCCGTGGCCTGCTTCTCCTGGTCCTTCACCCATTTGATGCCGCCGAATTCATCGACCAGGTAGGGGCACGAGCCATCGTACTGCGGCCAGGCGTAGTTTGCGGTCGCCTTCACCTCGTTGAATCCGATGTTGCGCGTCTGGTCGCGGGTCGTCCGCAGGCGGGGATGGAAGAACGTGCCGTCGCTGAAGATTTTCTCTTTCAGTTTGGCCGGGTTCTGCTCGTAATTGTGGACGGCCCAGATGTCGGTCCTGACGACGGCGCCGCCGCTGACGGTGTTGACGGGGCGCGTCGGGTCGAGGCGTCCCGTCAGGTCGTAGACGTCGGAGGCGAAGCGCGGGAACTGCGTGTTGTCGGGCCACCACTCCTCGTTCATCGGCGTCCACGTCAGCAGCGAGGGGTGGTTCCGGTCGCGGACCACGCATTCGGCCCACTCGGAGAGGAAGTTGCGGGCCGTTTCCACGTCGTTGGCATCCATTCCCCAGCTGGGGCTTTCGCCCCAGGTGATGTAGCCGAGTCTGTCGGCCCAGTAATAGTAGCGTTCCTCGAAAACCTTCTGATGCAGGCGTGCGCCGTTGAACCCGGCGGCCAGTCCCAGCTCGATGTCGCGGCGCAGGGCGTCGTCCGACGGGGCGGTCCAGATACCGTCGGGGTAGAAACCCTGGTCGAGCACCAGCCGCTGGTAATAGGGTTCGTTGTTGAGGTAGATTTTGTTGCCTTCGATGTGGACCTTGCGCATCCCGACATAGGATTTCACGGCGTCGAGCACCTGGCCGTCGGGGGCGACCACCTCGTAGGTCAGGTCGTAGAGGAACGGGTCTTCGGGACTCCAGAGCCGGGCCTTTTTGACCGGGATGACGACGACGCTGCTGTTCGACGCCCGGACCTGCCGCGTGCCGACGACCTTGCCGCCGTCCCGAAGGGTCACCCGGAGCGTGTTCGGGCTTTCCCGGAAGAACTGCGGGGCGACGATCAGCTGCTGCTGGTCGATGTCGGTCGTCATTTGGACGCGTGCGAGGGCCTCGGGAGCCACGGCCTCCATCCACACCGTCTGCCAGATGCCTGTCGTGCGGGTGTAGTCGCAACTGTGCGAGGCGTATTGCAGCGACTGTTTGCCGGCAGTCTGTTTGCCGCTGCGCAGGTCGCTCGTGGCGAAGACGACCAGACTGTGGCTGCCGCCCGGCTTCACGAATGCGGTGATGTCGTAGGAGAACGACGTGCTGCCTCCGAAGTGGCGTCCGACGAAGCGGCCGTCGACATACACCTCGGAGGTGTAGTACACGGCTCCGAAGTTGAGCATCACGTTGCGTCCCGACCAGTCTGCCGGAATGTCGATCGTACGCTGGTACCAGATGCGGCCTATGAAGTCCGTGTGGCCGACGCCCGAGAGCTTGCTCTCCGGGGCGAACGGCACGATGATTTTGCCGTCGAATCCCTTCGAGCCGGCGTAGCCGCGTTCCAGGCCGCTTGCGCCGAAATCGAACGTGTAGGTCCATTCGCCGTTCAGGTTGATCCAGTCCGTCCGCTCGAACTGCGGGCGGGGATATTCCGGGCGGGGGATCTGCGAAAACAGACACGCGGCCTGAAGCAGGAAAAAGAGGGTGATTGCGGTTTTCTTCATGGTTGTTTTTGGTTGGTTTGCTTGTTTTCGGGGTGGTTATTCCGGTGCGATGTCGAACCGGCCGGGCGGCTCCGTGCGCTGCGCCCCGGCGAGCGGCGGCAGCATGCCGCAAGGGAGCAGCAGCAGGATGTGCGCATGTTTCATGGCTTCGTCTATGGGTTTGCTGTGCCGAAGTTACGAAACTTTTTCGGAATACGGAGCGGGTCAGAGGTTAATTTTGCAGGGGAACAGGCTGAAGACCCGAAAAAAATAGACTATATTCGTACGATCAAAACTGCCCGACTGATAGGAAAAAGAGACTCTTGCACTGTTGGGGACCCTGCACCTTCGTCGGAGCGCAGGTCCCGTGGCCGACGCTTTTCAACGGCCGGAACCTGAAAGGCTGGAAGACGGTCGGCGGGACGGAATCGTTTTTGTGTTATATTTACGGATAAAACGAATGCGGTTATGGAACGGGAGAACGTCTTTTATATCAAAAACATGGTTTGCAACCGCTGCATTCTGGTCGTCACCCGGCTGCTCGAAAAAGCGGGGTTCACGCCCCTCGATGTCGGACTGGGAACGGTCGTCGTGCAGGAGAAGCCCGGCCGGGAGCAGCGGGAGGCGTTCCGCAAACTGCTCGAAGCCTACGGGTTCGAACTGATCGACGACAGCCGGATGCGCCTCATCGAGCAGATCCGGACGGCCGTGATCGAATTGGTGCATTACAGCGAAGATGCCTCGAAAGTCAACCTGTCGGATTACCTGCGCGAACGCTGCCACCGTGATTACAGTGCGTTGAGCAAGCTCTTTTCGGAGGTCAACGGCATCAGCATCGAGAAATACTTCCTCGCCCAGCGGATCGAGCGGGTCAAGGAACTGCTGGCCTACGGCGACCTGACCGTCAGCGAGATCGCCGACAAACTCCGTTATTCGAGCGTGGCGCACCTCAGCGCCCAGTTCCGCGCCCAGACCGGGATGTCGCCCACTGAATTCCGCCGGCTGAAAGGACGCGGCCTGAAACCGCTGGATGAAGTGTAGGTATAAATCATATCCATAATTCTGTAACACCCGGAGCGTGTCGGGACCTTACCTTTGTTCCCATGGAAAAGAGTAAGATCATCACGAATACGTTCCCGGTCGCAGGCATGAGCTGCGCTTCGTGCGCAGTCCGGGTCGATAAGGCGCTCAACGGCCTGCCGGGCGTCGAGTCTGCGCATGTGAACTACGCTTCCGCTACGGCGCGGGTGGACTACCGTTCGGGGGAGTGCTCTCCCGGGACGCTGAAGCGGGCCGTGCAGGCGGCCGGTTACGACCTGCTGACCGACGCGGAAGGCCCGGCGGAGGACGAGGCGGCGCACGTTCGTGCGGCGCATTACCGGGCGCTCAAACGGCGGACTCTTTGGGCGGCGGGGCTTTGTCTTCCGATTGTGGCCGGAGGCATGCTGTTCATGGACGCTCCGGCCGTGAAATACGCCGTGTGGGCGCTCTCCACCCCGGTCGTTTTCGGACTGGGACGGGAGTTCTTCGTCAACGCCTGGAAACAGCTCCGCCACGGGGCGGCCAACATGGATACGCTGGTTGCCGTCAGTACCGGAATCGCCTATCTGTTCAGCCTTTTCAACCTGTTTTTCCCGGAATTCTGGCTGTCGAGGGGCATCGAGCCGCACGTCTATTTCGAGTCGGCGGCCGTCATCGTCGCCTTCATCCTGCTGGGGCGGCTGCTTGAGGAGCGGGCGAAGCGCGGCACGACGACGGCCATCGCGAAACTGATGGGCCTGCAACCGAAAACCGTCACGGTGATCACCCCTTCGGGCGAACGCTCCGTGCCCGTTGCGGAGCTTCGCGCCGGGGATCTGGTCGCCGTGCATCCCGGCGAACGCATCGCCGTGGACGGCACGGTGGCCGAAGGCGCGTCGTATGTCGACGAGAGCATGCTCAGCGGGGAACCGCTCCCCGTCTGCAAACAGGAGGGTGCGGCGGTGTTCGCCGGAACGATGAATGGCAACGGTGCGTTCCGTTTCCGGGCCGACAGGGTGGGGCAGGACACGGTGCTGGCCCGGATCATCCGCATGGTGCGGGATGCGCAGGGCAGCAAGGCCCCCGTGCAGCGGACCGTCGACCGGATCGCCGGCGTTTTCGTTCCCGCCATCATCGTCCTCGCCGTGCTGACCTTCGCGGCGTGGATGCTTTTCGCTCCGGAGGAGGGCTTCACCCGCGGGCTGCTGGCGCTGGTGACCGTGCTGATCATCGCGTGCCCCTGTGCGCTGGGTCTGGCGACGCCCACGGCCCTCATGGTCGGGATCGGCAAGGGCGCCGGACAGGGCATCCTCGTCAAGGACGCTGCGAGCCTGGAGGTGGCCCGGAAGGTCGACACCGTGGTGCTGGACAAGACCGGAACGCTCACCGAAGGCCGTCCGTCGGTCGTGGACGCTGCGTGGGCCGAAGGGCCGGAGACGGCGCGGCGGATTCTGTTCAGCCTTGAAAAACGCTCGGGGCATCCGCTTTCGCAGGCCGTCGTCGAATCGCTCGGCGGGGAGCGGGACGTTCCCGTGACCGGGTTCGAAAGCATTCCCGGACAGGGTGTCCGGGGCGTCGCGGAGGGGCGGACCTGGTATGCCGGGAACGACGCGCTGCTGTCCCGCCACGGCATCGTGCCCGACGCCCGCCTGCAACGGCTGGCCGAAGGGTGGATGCAGGAGGCGAAGACCGTGGTTTGGTTCGCCGACGAGGAGCGGACGCGCGCCGTGCTCGCCCTTGCCGATGCGCTGAAACCCTCGTCGGCCGGGGCCGTCGCCCGGCTGCACGCGCTGGGAATCACGGTCTGGATGCTGACGGGCGACAACGCCGGTTCGGCGCGCGAAACGGCCCGGAAAGCCGGGATCACCCGTTTCCGGGCGGGCGTCCTGCCGCACGAAAAGGCCGGATTCGTCCGGCAGTTGCAGTCCGAAGGCCGGACGGTGGCCATGGCCGGCGACGGGATCAACGACAGCGCGGCTCTCGCGCAGGCCGATTTGAGCGTCGCCATGGGGCGGGGGAGCGACATTGCGATGGATACCGCGATGGTGACGATCCTCTCGTCGGACCTCCGGAAAATCCCGGAGATGATCCGGCTGTCGCAGCTCACCGTGCGGACGATTCGCCAGAACCTCTTCTGGGCCTTCATTTACAACCTCGTCGCCATTCCCGTAGCGGCCGGGGCGCTCTATCCCCTCTGGGGGTTTCTGCTCGACCCGATGATCGGCGGGGCGGCCATGGCCTTGAGCAGCGTGAGCGTCGTGGCCAACAGCTTGCGGCTGAAACGCCGGCGGATCGGCGATGAGTGTGAACATGACGAACCGGTTGAAACCGAAGAAAAGATGAAAAAGGAATTTATCGTGGACGGCATGACGTGCAATCATTGCCGGATGCATGTGGAACATGCGCTGAACGCCCTCGACGGCGTGAAGGCGGTCGTGACGCTGGACCCTCCGGTGGCCGCCGTGGAGTACTCCGGGCCGGAAGTCGGCCTCGGGGAGTTGCAGAAGGCCGTTACGGAGCGGGCCGGGGAGTATACCCTGCGGGCGCGGTGACGGCGGACGCCCCTGCGCAGGCGGGGCGTTTTTTTCGTGCCGCGCCGCATCTTTCCGGCGAATGTCCGGCGGAAAATGCGTTTTAGCATTAACTTTGCTGTCGGATTGTGTAAAGTATGCTGATGGAGACTATTTCCCGTTGGATCGGCGGCGTGAACGACGTGCTGTGGACCTATGTGCTGGTCGCGGCGCTCTTGGGGTGTGCCGTGTGGTTCACCCTGCGCACGCGGGGCGTGCAGTTCCGCCTGCTGGGCGAGATGATGCGCGTGCTGGGCGAGTCGGCCGGAAGCGGCCCGAAGGGCGAGCGGCACGTCTCGTCGTTCCAGGCTTTCGCCGTGTCGCTGGCCAGCCGCGTCGGCACGGGGAATCTCGCGGGCGTCGCCACGGCCATCGTCGTCGGGGGACCCGGCGCGGTCTTCTGGATGTGGGTCATCGCCCTTGTGGGCGCCGCGAGCGCTTTCGTCGAGTCGACCCTCGCACAGCTTTACAAACGCCGCGGCAGGGACTCTTTCATCGGCGGTCCGGCCTACTACATGGAACGCGGCCTCGGGCGGAGGTGGATGGGCGTGCTGTTCGCCGTGCTGATCTCCGTGACCTTCGGATTCGCCTTCAACTCGGTGCAGAGCAACACGATCTGCGCCGCGTGGGAGGGAGCTTTCGGCGCCGATCATGTGTGGGTGGGCGTCGTGCTCACGGCGCTGACGCTGCTCATCATCTTCGGAGGCATACGGCGCATTGCGCGTGTCAGCGGCGTGATCGTCCCGATTATGGCGCTGGGGTACATCGTGCTGGCGCTGGGCGTCGTGCTGTTCAACCTCGGGCGGCTGCCCGAAGTGCTGGAACTGATCGTCGCCGACGCTTTCGGCTGGGAGCAGACGCTGGGCGGCGCGGTCGGCGCGGCGTTGATGCAGGGCATCAAGCGGGGACTTTTCAGCAACGAGGCCGGTATGGGTTCGGCCCCGAACGTCGCCGCCACGGCCCACGTTTCGCACCCCGTGAAGCAGGGACTTATCCAGACCCTCGGGGTCTTCACCGATACGCTCGTCATCTGCACCTGCACGGCCTTCATCATCCTGTTCGGGGGCGTTCCCGACGCTTCGCTCAACGGCATTCAGCTGACGCAGGCGGCTCTGGAGAGCGAGATCGGTCCCGCGGGCGGGGTGTTCGTCGCCGTGGCGATCTTCCTGTTCGCCTTTTCGTCGATTATCGGCAATTATTACTACGGCGAAGCCAACATCCGCTTCATCACTCCGCGGCCGTGGGCGCTGACGCTCTACCGGCTGCTGGTCGGCGCGATGGTGCTCTTCGGATCCTTGGCGACGCTCGATCTGGCATGGAGCCTGGCCGATGTGACGATGGCGCTGATGACGCTGTGCAATCTGGCGGCGATCGTGCTGCTGGGCCGTCAGGCCTTCCTGCTGCTGGCCGACTACACGGCCCAGAAGCGGCAGGGCATCAAAAATCCGGTCTTCACGAAAGACCGGATTCCCGAATTGAAAGACAAGGCCGAGTGCTGGTAGCGCATTACTCCACCAGCCGGCGCGTCACGCTCCACCGCTGCATCAGCCGCACCACCGCCCAGCTCACGGCGAAGGCCCCGCAGGCGATCAGCGCGATGCGCGCCAGCGCGGGAAGTCCCGGAATCCGCTGCACGAGGTCGTAGCCGGCCTGAACGAAGATGAAGTGGCAGAGGTAGATGCCGAACGTCGCGCCCGCCAGCCGCGAGAGCCATGCGCGGGGCCGTGCGGCGGCCTTCTGCACGAGGATGAAGACCGGGGCGGTCATCATAAAGACGTTGATGCCGGCGAAATACCAGACGATTTCGAGGTAGGCGTAGTTGCCCGGAAAATGTTTCTGCATCACCACGTAACCCAGCCCCGTGGCGAGGTATCCGGCGAGGAAGGTCGGGATGCAGATGCCCAATGTCTTGCGCCAGTTCCATGCGGGCGGGAATTTCACGAGGTAGAAGGCCAGTACGAGGTAACCGGCGAAGCCCGAGACGTAGTGGAACGTGCCGAACTCGTTCCAGTCGCAGACGCCGTAAAGCCCCGTGTTGCCGTAATTGCCCGTGTAGCCGAGCGCCGGGGCCAGCATCTTCACGTAGGGCAGCAGCAGCGTCACGCCCCAGATCGCGAGGACGCTCTGCAACTCGCGCCGCGAGGCCCGTTCGAGCCACGGGCTGATCAGCGGCATGATCAGATAAAGTCCTATCAGCATATAGAGATACCAGAGCGGCGTGGTGTCGTAGCAGAAGTTGAAGACGAAGGTCCACATCTTGTGCAGCGTCGCTTCGCCGGTGAACAGCGCGGGGTCGATCGACGGACTGGAGGTCCCGACGTAGCGCATATACAGGTAGTAGAGCACGGGCAGCGTCAGCGACCAGAAGACCAGCGCCAGGAGGACGCGGCCGATCCGCTTGCGGTAGAAAGCCCCCGTTCCGGTCCGCACGGGCAGCAGCAGCACGCCCGACATCATCACGAACAGCGGCACGCAGGCCCGGACGAAACTGCCTGCCAACGCTCCTTGCAGGAAGGTGGCGCGGTCGCTGTCGAACACGGCGACGAAGGCGTCGCAGCTGTGGGAGAAGACCACCAGAAAGCAGGCGATCACGCGCAGGAGGTCCACCCAGCCGATGCGTTCGCGGGCCGGGACGTTCAGGTCGGGAAGTCGGTTCTTCATTGTCGCAGAAATGGATTTCCGGCGAAGGTACGAAAAAAATCCGGGACCGCCGTGCGTTTTCGCCGCGGCGTCCCGGATTTTTGGTTGTCCGCACTCCCTCCGGCGGACGTCCCCTTCGGGTCAGTTGACCACCACCGTCGGGAAGTATTCGCGCAGCAGGGCCGCGGCGCGGTCGAGCTGTTCGGGGGTGTTCTCCCGCACGTCGCGGAGTTTGTACTCCAGCCCCATCGCCTCGTACTTATGCACTCCGAGGGTGTGGTAGGGGAGCAGTTCGACCCGCTCGACCGACTTGTAGCCGCCGAGGCGTTCGCCCAGCGCACGGATGTCGGCTTCGGCGTCGCTGATGCCCGGAACCAGCACGTAGCGTAGCCAGAAGGGTTTTCCGTGGGCTTCGAGCCAGGCGGCCGTGCGGAGCGTCTGCGCGTTTTCGCGTCCGGTGAGGGCGCGGTGGCGTTCGGAATCGGCCTGCTTCACGTCCAGCAGCACCAGGTCGACCAGCCCCAGCAGCTCCTCGACGGCCGGGTTCCACACCCCGCCGTTCGAGTCGATGCAGACGTGGATGCCGGCCTCCTTCAACGACTTTACGAGCGGAACGAGTTCCGCGGCCTGGAAGGTGGGTTCCCCGCCCGAGAAGGTCACGCCGCCGCGCCGCCCGAAGAAGGGCTTCTGGTCGACGGCCATGCGCAGGATCTCCGCAGGGTCGGTCAATGTGCCCGCTCCGGCCTCGATCGTGTCGGGGTTGGCGCAGTAGAGACAGCGGAAATTGCAGCCTTGGAGGAAAACGACGAGCCGGAGTCCCGGCCCGTCGAATGTTCCCATGGATTCGTAAGAATGTACACGAAGCATGATTGTTCCTTGTTTTTGAATAAGGGGGGTCGGGCGCAAACCGGGTTCCGGTATGCAAATCCTGCGCCCGCCCCTAAAAGCGGCTTTTCAAGCCGTTACATCCTTTCGTGGAAGCTGCGGCTGATGACTTCGAGCTGGTGTTCGCGGCTCAACTTGGTGAAGTTCACGGCGTAGCCCGAGACGCGGATCGTCAGCTGCGGATATTTCTCGGGGTGCTCCATGGCGTCTTCGAGCATCTCGCGGTTCAGTACGTTGACGTTCAGGTGGTGTGCACCCTTGGTGAAATAGCCGTCGAGCATCGTCACGAGGTTCTCGATACGCTCTCCGGCCGTCGGGCCGAGCGATTTGGGCACGATCGAGAAGGTGTTCGAAATACCGTCCTGCGAGTCGCGGTAACGCATCTTGGCCACCGAGGCGAGCGAAGCGATGGCGCCGCTCTTGTCGCGGCCGTGCATCGGGTTGGCTCCCGGAGCGAAGGCCACGCCCTTGAGGCGTCCGTCGGGCGTTGCGCCGGTCTTCTTGCCGTACATCACGTTCGAGGTGATCGTCAGCAGCGACAGCGTCGGTCGGGCGTTCTTGTAGACGGGCAGCTTCTTCAGCTCCTCGCTGAAGTAGTAGACGAGGTCCACGCCCAGATGGTCGACACGGTCGTCGTTGTTGCCGTAGCAGGGAAATTCACCCTCGATGTCGAAGGCTTCGGTGAGACCCTCGGCGTTGCGGCGGGGCGTCACGCGGGCGTATTTGATGGCCGAGAGCGAGTCGAGGGCGATCGAGAGACCGGCCACGCCGTAGGCGAGATTGATGCGGGGATCGGTGTCGACGAATGCCATCTGGGCCTTCTCGTAGTAGTACTTGTCGTGCATGTAGTGGATGATGTTCATGGCCTCGTTGTAGACGCGGGCGATCTCCTTGAGCACCATCTTGTAGTTGCGCATCACCTCCTCGAAGCGCAGCGGACCCTCCGACAGGGCCGGAATGCCCTTGACCATCAGCGTGCCGGTGTTCTCGCAGCGACCTTCGTTAATGGCCAGCAGCAGGGCCTTGGCCAGGTTGGTGCGGGCGCCGAAGAACTGGATCTGGCGGCCGATGTCCTGGAACGAGACGCAGCAGGCGATGCCGTAGTCGTCCGAGTGGCGCACTTCGCGCATCAGGTCGTCGTTCTCGTACTGGATCGAGCTGGTGTCGGCCGAAACCTTGGCGCAGAAGTCCTTGAATCCCTGCGGCAGCTCGGGGCTCCAGAGAATCGTGAGGTTCGGTTCGGGCGAAGGACCGAGGTTGTAGAGCGTTTGCAGGAAGCGGAACGAGGTCTTCGTCACCTTCGTGCGACCGTCGTTGAAGCGTCCGCCGATGGCCTCGGTCACCCACGTCGGGTCGCCGGCGAAGATGTCGTTGTAGGACTGCATGCGCAGGTGGCGCACCATGCGCAGCTTGATGACGAACTGGTCGATCAGCTCCTGGGCGAACGACTCGTCGATCGTCCCGTGCGCGAGGTCGTATTCGATGAAGATGTCGAGGAACGACGATACGTTGCCCAGCGACATGGCGGCTCCGTCCTGCTCCTTGACGGCGGCCAGGTAGGCCATGTAGACCCACTGCACGGCCTCCTGCGCCGAATGCGCCGGGCGGCTGAGGTCCAGTCCGTAGTATTCGCCCATCGTGCGGATGTCCTTCAGGGCCTTGATCTGCTCGGCGACCTCTTCGCGCAGGCGGATGCGGGCGTCGGTCATCGGGCCGGTGAGGTTGCGGAGGTCCTCCTGCTTGGCCTCGATCAGGCGGTCGGTTCCGTAGAGGGCCAGACGGCGGTAGTCGCCGATGATGCGGCCGCGGGCGTAGTTGTCGGGAAGACCCGTCAGGAAGCCCAGCGAGCGGAACGAGCGGATCTCCTCGGTGTAGACGTCGAACACGCCGTCGTTGTGCGTCTTGCGGTAGTGGGTGAAGATGTCCTTCACCTTCTCGTCGACCTCCACGCCGTTCTCCTTGCAGGCGCGCGATACGACGTTGATGCCGCCGAAGGGTTTGATGGCGCGCTTGAGCAGTTCGTCGGTTTGCAGGCCCACGATCAGCTCGTTTTCGCGGTCGATGTAGCCGGCCTTGTGCGAGGTGACGGTCGAAACGGTCTTGTTGTCCAGCGCGCGGACGCCGTTATGCTGACGCTCCTCTTCGAGGGCCTTGAGGCAGAGGTTCCAGATGTGCTTCGTTCGCTCGGTAGGTCCTGCGAGGAACGAGGCGTCGCCCAGGTAGGGGGTGATGTTTGTCTGTACGAAGCTCGTCACGTTGATCTCTTTGCTCCAAAGCCCGTCGATAAAGGTTTTGTTCAGTTCCATAGATGATATTGTTCGTTTTGAGATGATAATTGTCCTATTTCGGTCGGCAAAGATACGTTATTTTTTTCACACCGGCCAAAGAGCGGTTACAATTTTTTATAAAAATTTAAAAAATACCTACGATCAGGTATTGACGGCGCCTTCCGGGACATGCAATAGTTACAGGAAGGCGTTGCGGCGTTTGTGGCCCTGCTTTTGCAGGGGCGGGAGTGTATAAATACGAAAAACGATGAAAAGATTCTGGATTGCCCTGCTGGGTGCGGGGCTTTTTGCGACGGCGGCGTTCGCCGGCGGTGACGAAGTTCCGGTCAGGATGCACGAACTGCCCGATGCGGCGAAGACGTTGGTGAAAAAGTATTTTCACGACATCGAGGTGGTTTCCGCCACGATGGAGAAGGGCGTGGCCCCGAGCTATGAGGTGAGGCTGGCCGACGGTACGAAGATCGACTTCGACACCCGCGGCGAGTGGACCGATGTCGAGCGGCCGGGGGGTGTCGTGCCGGACGGGCTGATTCCGCAGCCGATCCTGAAATTCGTGGCTGCGAACTATCCGGGGCGGCACGTCCGGGGTGTCGAACGCGACGGCCGCAACCATGAGATCACCCTCGACAACGGACTGGAACTGAAATTCAACCGCCGTTTCCGGCTGGTGGAGACCGATCACTGACGGCCGACGATTGGTGCGGCGGATTACGGCCCGGGGGTTTGAGTTGCGCATCCGGCCCCCGGGTCCCGCCGCTTTGTAAGGTGAAAGGTGTAAGATGAAAGGTGAATTTTTCATTTACAACCTTTCACCTTTGGCTTTGATAAAAAGCGTATCTTTGCAGCGTAAATCTCGATAACGATGGAAGAACTCTCGCTTACGACCCCCGCCCTGCTGTTTTCGGCCGTGTCGCTGATTCTGCTGGCCTACACCAACCGGTTTCTGTCCTATGCGCAATTGGTGCGCACGCTCAAGGAGCAGCATTTGCAGCACCCCTCGAAGGTGACGCGCGCGCAGATCGACAACCTCCGCCGGCGGCTCCACCTCACGCGCACGATGCAGTTGCTGGGCGTCACGAGCCTGTTCCTGTGCGTGGTGACGATGTTTCTGATCTACGTGGGGCTGATGCTGCTTTCGGCTTATGTCTTCGGTGCGGCGTTGCTGCTGCTGGTCGGTTCGCTGGGCGTTTCGATCTGGGAGATTCAGATCTCGGTCCGGGCGCTGGAGATTCACCTCAAGGATATGGAGAACCCGCTTGACAAGCGGGATTCGGAATAATTGTCCGGTCGTGTTCAAGCCGCCCTTTTTTAAGGGTGATTTAGCGAAGCGGCATCTTTTGACAAAAACGAAGATGCCGCGACGTCGCGTCACTGCATCTCCCACTAACCTACTTATGTAACCTAAAACCAACTTGTGAATCCGGTTCTCCGGTTTTCACAGTGCAAAGATACGGGTCCGTCGTTTCGCTGAAATGACGGACCCGTTGCATTTTCGTTACACGGCGCTTTTTGAAGCTCTCCTTTTCAAAGGAGGGTTTGGGTGGATTGTCTGCACGATGGCGTATCGGCATTATTTTTTGGCCTCCAGAAAATATTGCTGCGATTTGAGCAGGTTGCGCGACTGGAGCATCATCGTCTTCGTCTCGTTGAGGATCGTGAGGTAGAGCACCCCGGCGCGGGTGCTGCCCGACGGGACGTCGTTGATGCGCCGCAGCTGGCTCTTGATCGCCTCGACGATCGTGTCGAAGAGCTTGTCGCGCATTTCGAGCACCAGATCGAGGTCCGAGAAATCCTTCGTCGCCAGCATGTCGTTGATCTTGTCGAAAATCGCCTCCACCTGGTCGTTCACGCGCATCAGGTCGACGATCTGCTCCTTCGACATGCCCTCGTGGTTGTTGTCGATGTGTTCGAATGCCGGGCGCGTGATGTGGATCAGGGCCTTGGTCACCTCCGAGAGGTAGTCCGTGACCTGCACGTAGAAGTGCCCCGTGTCGATGTCGCACCGTTGCAGGCGGCGCAGCGTCGGCATGACGTTGTATTTGCGGATGCGGGCCTCCTCGAAAAGGCGGTTCGAGTCGCGAACCATCTCCTTGAGCACCTTGCGGTTCTCCTTGAAGACGGCTACCAGCGTGCGGTTGTAGATGCGCGTGACCTCCTGCATCGTCGTGCAGACCTCGCCGATGCAGGCGCACAGCACCTCGTCGGGGGTCTCGGCCGTTTCGAGCGGCAGCAGGGCCTTTTCGGCCTCCTCTTTCAGTCCGGGCGTCTTGAGGTGGCTGCGGACGAGCAGCCAGGCGCAGAGCGCCGTGAGGGCTGCCACGGCGATCCAGCCGCCCCACAGCAGCAGGGCCGTCACGGCCAGCGCGATGAGGAATCCTCCGAGCGCCGTGATGAACCACCCCGAGATGACGGCCATCACGCCCGTGATGCGGTAGACGGCGCTTTCGCGGCCCCACGAGCGGTCGGCGAGCGACGATCCCATGGCCACCATGAAGACCACGTAGGTCGTCGACAGCGGCAGTTTGTAGGAGGTGGCGATGGCGATCAGGATCGACGCGGCGGTGAGGTTGACCACGGCGCGGACCATGTCGTAGGGGGCCGACGAACGCTCCTCGGCAGGGAGCGGCTCGAAACGCCGGTCGATGGCCTTCTGAACCCGCGCCGGAATCAGCCCGGTCCACATCGTGTTCATCACCAGCGTCGCGCGCACCAGACTGCGCGAAATGAGGGTCGAACCGAAGCGTTCGTCGCCCTCGTGCTGCGAGGCGAGCGACAGTTCGGTCTCGGTGACGTGCTGCGACTTTTTCGAGAAGAACAACGTCAGCACCATGATCAGTCCCGAGACGCCCAGCAGCAGGAAGTTGGCCCGGGCGGGAGCTTCGAGCGCCCCCATCATCATCGTTTCGCTGCCCGCCTCGCCGGCGATGCGCCAGGCGTCGTAGCCGGCCAGCGGCACGCCGATGAAGTTCACCAGGTCGTTGCCCGCGAAGGCAAGGGCCAGCGAGAAGGTTCCCGACAGGATCGTGATGCGCATGATGTTGAGCCGCATGCGCTGGAAAATGTAGAGGAGGAGCGACGCCGCGGCCCAGAAGGCGAGGAGCGTCACGAGGACGTGGTCGCCGACGTAGGCCGAAACGGAGGTCGGGATCAGTCCCGAGCTTTTCAACCCCTTGAACAGCGCGAAATAGAGGATTCCGGCCAGCGAGATGCCGCACCAGACGGCTCCCCAGCGGCGGAAGACGGCGGCGTAGCGGAACGAGAAGATGAGGCGCGAAATGTACATGAAAAGCGTTCCGGCCACGAAGGCCAGCGCCACCGACAACAGGATCGCCGCGATGATGACCATGGCTTTGCCCGTGTTGATGAACTGCGAGAGGTCCTGCAAGGAGGTCCCCGGGTCGCCGGCGATGCGGAACAGGGCGGCGGCGACGGCGGCGCCCAGCAGACCGAAGACCATCGACACGGTGGTCGAGGTGGGCAGTCCCAGCGTGTTGTAGAGGTCCAGCAGCAGCACGTTGCCCAGCATCATGCCCAGAAACAGCATCATAATCTCCTGAAAGGAGAACTGTCCGGGGTAGAAGACGCCGCTGCGGGCGACCTCCATCATGCCGCTCGAGGTGAGCGTGCCGACCAGAATGCCGGCGGCTGCGACCCAGAGGATCACGCGGCGCGGTGCGACTTTCGAGCCGAGGGCCGAGTTGAGGAAGTTGACGGCGTCGTTGGCGACGCCCACGACGATGCCCATCACGGCCAGCAGGGCCAGGATGACGACGATTGCGGTGAATAGCGGGGACATGGATTATCCGTTTTCGTAATTGTTATGGTTCTTTACCGTTGCAAAGGTCCGAAACCGATGTTACAAAGGCGTTACAGGGGCGTTGCGGGGGAGTGAAAAAATATCGGGGAGCGGTAAAAAACCGATCCGGCCGCCTGTCCGGCCGCGTGCGACAACTGCAGGCGACAGGCGAGCGCAATCGCTTGCGAATTGCCGGGCCGCCACAGCAGTCAAGGCGTGTGTTTTTGCGCCTTAACTCCCCGCCGAGGCGGGGAGTCAGGGGTGGCTCCGATTCGTAACCGCAGCCAAAGGCTGCGAATGCGGCCGGGCGGGTTGTCGTGTAGCTGGAATTTGTTAACTGTGTTTCTTCAATGTGAAGACGAACTCCAGCCCGCCGCGTTCGCGTTCGCGGGCCGTGATCGTGCCGCCGTGGATCGCAACGGCGTTTTTGACGATCGCCAGCCCCAGTCCCGTGCCGCCCTGTTTGCGCGATCGGCCCTTGTCGATGCGGTAGAAGCGTTCGAAGATGTGCGGCAGGTGCTCCTCGCCGATGCCGATGCCGTTGTCGGCGAACGAGACCGTGCACTCTTCGGGGGTGTCGGAAAGCAGCCGGATGAAGATGTCGCGTCCGCCGGAATAGGCCGCGGCGTTGTCCGCAAGGTTGCGGAATATTGATGCCAGCAGCGACGGGCTGCCGACGATCTCGACCTGCTGCGGGAAGTCGATGTTCACCCGCAGCCGCTGGTCGGCGGGTTTCAGTTCCATGTCGGCCGTGACCTCGGCGATCAGGTCGTTCAGCACGACGCGCTCCTTCTGGATCAGCTGGCTCGCCTCGTCCATGCGCGTGATGGTCGAGATGTCGGCCAGCAGACGCCGCAGACGCTCGGTCTGTGCGGCGCTTTTTTTCAGGAAGTCCGTGCGTCTTTGCGCGTCGAGCGACGGGTTGGCCAGCAGTGTTTCCAGATAGCCCTGAATCGCTGCCACGGGGGTCTTCAGCTCGTGGTTGATGTTGTTGGTGAGCTGTTTCTTGATGCGTATTTTCTCCTGTTCCTCGTGCAGCGCGAGGGCGTGCTCGCGGTCGCGGTCGGCAGTGGTTTTTTGCAGACGGGCGTAGAGGCGGATGATGTGGCTCGATATTTCGCCCAGTTCGTCGTGAGGAAATGCCGGGAGGTCGTCGATCCGCTCGCTCCGCTCGGCCCGTTCGGCGAATTCGTTCAGCCGGGTGATGTTCTGGCCCAGGCGGCGCGTGGCGAAATAGCCCGCCACGCTCATCAGCAGCGTCACGCCCAGCATGAACCAGAGGAATTCGCGGTCGGCGGCCAGGATTTCACCCAGCGGCACGGAGTAG
>ERZ1106978.1006-NODE-1006-length-17232-cov-6.332305_pt1 | contig 17232 bp, 12 predicted proteins | sample MGYA00403689_ERZ1106978 | MGnify/ENA primary metagenome ERZ1106978 (study PRJEB35170, sample SAMEA104062434) | human gut metagenome | biome: human gut; feature: human-associated habitat; material: faeces | place: Denmark | collected 2012-08-02 ...
CGCTCTTCCGATCTGGGAAGATCATCAATACCTCCTCTATCGGTTCCTTGATCCCACTTCCTTTTCAGGCGTTCTACAGCGCATCAAAAGCAAGTATGGATACGCTCTTTGATGCTTTAAGAGCAGAAGTCTATCCCTATAAGATACAAATCTGTTCATTAAAACCCGGCGATGCAAAAACAGAGTTCACAAAGAAAAGACAGAGCGGACTTCTTTCTTCATCCAGCCCCTATCAGAAAGCATTCGAACATTGTCTGAAGAGTGTTTCCAAAGATGAACAGAATGGAACATCGGCTAGAAAGATTGCCTACAAAGCCTTTAAGATATCCAAGAGAAAGAAGATGCCATATTCGAAGAAAATCGGATTCAAAGATTCTTTCTTATCCTATGTCTACTATCTTCTTCCAAAGAGAATCAGAAACTATCTTCTTTATAAAATCTATGCAGAATAGAAAAATCCAAGCCTCATTTTGAAGGCTTGGATTTCAGCTGTTCAATAAATCCATGGCTACCTGATATCCGATCAGTGTACCGGCAACAGGCGGCACAAAGCTTGTGGAACCGGGGACATCTTTTCTTCTTGTCGGATCTTCTCCTTTTATTTCTCTGATTGGTTTAGTAGGCGCTTCTGTCGAATAGACGACTTTCAAAGAGGTGATGCCTCTTTTTTTCAGTTCATGTCTCATGACTTTGCTAAGCGGATCACCTTTGGTTTCAAAGAGATCGCATAATACCAGTTTCGTTGGATCCAGTCTATTTCCGCAACCCATTGCGGAAATGATCGGAACATTTGCTTTCAGGGCACTTTCGATGATATCCAGTTTTGCAGTGATGGTATCGATGGCATCGATGATGTAATCATATTTCGTAAAATCAAATTCTTCTTTCTTGTCAGGAAGATAGAAGGTCTTATGTTTGTTGACGATGATATCAGGATTGATATCATGAATCCTCTCTTCAGCAACATCGACTTTGTCTTTGCCACATGTATTTCTTGTGGCTAAGATCTGCCTGTTGATGTTTGTTATAGAGAAGGTATCATTATCGACTAAATCAAAAGAACCGATACCGAATCTTGCTAAGGATTCGACTACGCTTCCTCCTACTCCACCTAAACCGAAAACAAGAACTTTTTTGCTCCATAGTTTATTGAGTTTTTCTTCTCCGATGAGTAAGGCTGTTCTTGTGTATTGATTGTCCATAACGATAAAATTGTACCTTGTTTCGAATGAAATACAAAGAGAAAGCGGTGAATTATGATGTGTTGAATGAGCTTTTTGTCTTCTTATACGATCTTAATTTATTACAACCGCTTTATCTCTTTTTTTCCTCTTCTTGTCTTTTCTTCAGGTCTTTTTTCTTTGCTTTTTTGTAGAAGCGCATCATCTCTCTTGATCTTCTAGAGCGATGTTTCTTTTTGAAGATAATTGGATAAAGTTTATAGAAAAGAACGGCTAAGAGAGCTAAAGCGACAAAGAACGAAACAATAAAATCAATCCAGTTCATAATCCGCTAACCCCCATAAATCCGTTGCATGCCCATCCGATTGTACCGATGATGGTGGAGATGACATAGGCAATCAGAAGTTCCATCGACATGGTGAATACCAATTTCTTTGTAGAGCCTAATTCTCTTCTTAAAGTGCTGACAGCAGAAATGCAAGGAATCGAGAACAAATTGAAGCAAAGGAAGGAAAGAGAAGTCAATATGCCATTGGCGTCCATGGTGCTAAGGAAAGCAAACGGAGAAGAAGAGGCAAGGATATTGTTTCCGCCTCCTGCAATGACAGAGAGGGAGGAGACAACCTGCTCTTTTGCAATCAGACCTTGTAAGGCAGAGACTGTGAGTCCCCAGGAATAATGTCCACCGAATGCAGGGATGAAAATATAGGCTAATCCTTTGCCGATAGAGGCGAGAATCGAAGCGGAGATATTCATGGAATCGATATTGGCAAAGCTGTCTTTTGGACCGACATATTCAAAGCCCCATGTGAATCTTGTGAAGAACCAAACTAAGAATGTGCATAGGAAGATGGTAGTACCGGCTCTTTCCAAGAAATCGAGTGTTTTGTCTCTTGCATCACGATAGACATAATAGGCGTTAGGAAGCTTGTATTCAGGGAGTTCGGAGATGAAGGAATCGCTTCCTTTTTTGAAGAAGAACTTCTTTAAGATGATGCTTGCCAGTAGAATGATGAACAGAGAGAAGAGATAACAGAAGAAGGTGACAAGCCAGGCAGCCTTCGGGAAGATAACACCGGCAAGAAGTGACATGATAGGAAGTTTTGCATTGCAGGGAACAAAGGGGACCAGCATTGCTGTCATCTCTTTTTCCTTCTGGTTTTCGACGGTTCTCGCTGTCATGATGCCAGGAACAGAACATCCTGTTCCGACAATGAAGGGAATGATCGACTTTCCGGAAAGGCCGAATTTTTTGAATAGGGCATCTAGGAAGAATGCGATTCTTGACATGTATCCTGTCGCCTCTAAGACGGAAAGACAGACAAAGAGTGTAATCAGCTGCGGTATGAAGGAGAGAACAGTTGAGATACCGCCGATGATGCCGTTAGCTAATAGGTCGCTTGCCCAGACAGAGCCACCTGCGTTTTCGATTGCGTTTCCAAGCAATGGTCCAAGACCTTCTATTTCAAATGGTACTTCATGGAAGAAGATATCGATTGTCGTTGCGCCGTTGAACAGCGCATCGATGAAATCGCTTGTGATGCTTCCGACAACACCGACTGAGAGGAAATACATCAGACCGATGACAAGGAGGAAGATAGGAAGCGCAAGATACTTGTTCAGTACGATTTTATCCAGCTTGTCTGTTGTCGATTCAGGCATCGCCTTTTCGATACAGCAGTTCTGCTTGAGTTTTGTGACATATTGATAACGCTGATCGGCGATGATCTGCTCTCTATCCATATCATAGGTCTTTTCCAGTTCGGAGACCTCTTTTCTTGTCGACTCGTTGCTGAGAGCCTGATAATAGGGATCGTTTTCAAAGAGCTTGACGGCGGAGAAACGGAGTTCCTTCTTGTCTTCAAGCTCGTTGTAGAGATCGTTCTGTAAGTGAAGGAGTTCTTTTTCGACATCGGGTGCAAAAATCTGCTTCTTGGGATTCTTTTTGTATTTTCTTTCTTTGATAAGAGAGATCAGGTTATCGATGCCTTCTCCTGTCTTTGCAGAGATTCTGACAACAGAGACACCTAATTCCTCTTCCAGCTTCTTAAAGTTGATGGTGATGCCTTTCTTTTCTAAGATATCGGCCATGTTCATGGCGACAATGACATCACAGTCCAGTTCCATCAGCTGTGTTGTAAGATAAAGAGAACGTTCCATCGCAGTCGCATCGACAATGTTGATGATGAGGTTTGGAGCGGAATCCAGACAGAAAGAACGCGTCACCTTCTCTTCGCTGGTGTACGGAGAAAGAGAATAGACACCAGGAGTGTCGACGAGCAATAAGTCTTCACTTCCCTTGATATACCCTTCTTTTCGCTCAATTGTAACACCGGGCCAGTTTCCGATTGTTGCATTCTGACCGGTCAATGCGTTGAATAAAGTTGTCTTGCCCGCATTCTGATTGCCGACAAGACCGATGATCATGTTTTCACTCATTTTTCTTCACCTATGACGACAATATCTATATTCTTCAAGTCTTCTAATCGCATGGCTAGTTCATAGCCTCTAAGCTGTATATCGACAGGATTGCCAAAAGGGGCAATCTTTTTCACTTTGACGATGACGCCTCTTGTGATGCCCATATCAAGCAGATGTCTTTTTAATGCCGCATTGTCATTATGGAAATCCAAAACTTTGGCGACTTGTCCTCTCTTCAAATCAGAGAGATGACCATAGTCACCGACCTTCAGGTTCTGACGATGTTTGGTAGAATCATTGACACTCATAAAAGTTGCCTCCTGAATCTGTTCATTTATTATACGCTGATGATAGATGATGTATTTGAAAATGCACGCTAAGAGAGCTCTTTCATCAGAACTCTTTTTCAGCTAGATTTCTGATACCTTTTTCATCAAGACGGTATGTCGTCCAGTCTGACATTGGAATAGCACCTAAAGAGGTGTAGAAAGCGATGCTGGGTCTGTTCCAGTTGAGGCATACCCATTCCATTCTCCCGCAGTTGAGATCTCTTGCTTTTTCAGCTAGCTTCTTTAAGATTTCTTTTCCGTATCCTTTATGACGGTATTCTTCTTTGATGAAGACATCTTCTAAATACAGTCCGCTTCTTCCGACAAAGGTCGAAAAGTTGAAATAGTAAAGAGCAAAGCCGATTTCTTTATTATCTTCCATAGCAAAGAAGACTTCAGCTTTTTTCTGATCGAAGATATATTTCTCCAGTGTCTTTTCGTCAGCGATGACAGCATCAGACATCTTTTCATATTCTGCAATCTGTCTGATAAAGGAAAGAACAAGAGGAATGTCTTTTCTTTCGGCATCGCGGAATGTCAGTTTGTTTTCCATACGTATACCTCAATCGTTAATATCGAATATTTTATTATAACATCTTCCTTCATTTTTCTCTGTGTAGGCGATAGCCTAATACAAAGGAAATGAGAAGACCGATAAAAGCAAAAGAAGAAAGGATGAAGAAGGCAAAAAACAGCTCAGAGTTCAGGTAAGGATAAGTAAGCTGCAGTACAGAGTTTCCTAGCTGATAGACAACCGGTGCAAAGAAGACTGCTTTTCTTCTCTTCTTCGGCCCTAATATATAGGTGAGCATTGTGATATTGCTAGTGAGATACAAGCCGTTTGCCATACCCTTGAAGGAGTGAAGAAAGATGATTCCGATTGCAAGATAAATCGTTGCATCATTCTCTCCGCGGAAGAAGTATGCTAATGTTCCTAAAGTCAATGTTTCTAGTACAATCATCGATAGAGCAAGGCTCATAGAAGAAGAAACTTTCTTTCCGATACCAAAATGGGTATTGATGAAGATGATGACAAATTCAAAGAATGAGGATACACCTAAATAGAAACCGAAACTGAGAGGATTGAATGAATTCATCTGGCTTTGGCCTTCATAGCTGGTCCATAAGTCAGAGGTAAGAGAGGTATTGGCCCATAATAATGGAATCCATAAAGATGCACCGATGAGATAGAGGATATAGTTCTTGTTTTCAAAGAGTTCTCTGCTTGATACTTTCTCATGATCATCATCGTGGATCATGCTGCTAGGGAATGGTGAAAAGAAGAATGTGAACATGAATAAGATGAGCAATAGAGGAGAGGAGACCATAAACAGGAAGAGATATCCTTTGTAGGTCAAGAAGAGCAGTTCTGCTAAAAAACCTGCAAATGGTGTTGCAATAGCAGTAGCCAAAGGGCCATAAAGGCAGACATGTCCGTATTTTGTCTTTTCCGCATAATTGATATCGGCGATGCAGGAGGTGTGGAAAGAGAGGAAGGACCAGTGTATGCCCATCATCATCGATGCGAAGAGGACAAAGATGAAATATAGGATATAGGTGTTATCGTTTTTCAGCCATAAGCCTAAAGAAGAAAAGAGAATGATCAGAATAAAGGATAAGATCAATAAGATTCTCATGATCTTCAGATTCTTCTTCTGTTCTGCTACAAAATGGGAGCAGATGAATAATGAGATAGCAGCGACAAAGGGAGGAAGGAAAAGAGAAAAAGAAGACATTGTATTGGACCAGGAAAGGTCTCTTGCGCACTGGTTGAGGAAGATAGTGAGAAAGGAAATTACCATGCCATCAAAAAGTGAGACAAGAACATAGAATATCTGTGCTTTGGCTGTCTCGCCTTTTTCTTTTCTGTTGAGATAAACTGCTTTTTTCATACTGCGTTATTATATAGAAAAAGGATGAAATCACCTAATAAAAGATTTCATCCTTGATGAAAGTTTTCAGAATCGGAAGAGCTCGAAAACCTGCCTTGCGAATTCTTCTGTTATCGGTATATCATTCAACTCGATAGATTTATACTGTGGTTCTGTTATTCGGAAGAAACCTAGTTCGACCAGAGAGGAGGCGATAGCAATAAGGAGTTTTATCTGATCTTTGTGGAAGCGACCGAAAGCTTTGTCCTCATCCAAGTGATACATTTGGATGGCTCTGTTTTTCTTTCCTATCAAAAAATCAGTCAATGAGTAAACGTTGAATTTAAAGTGTTTCTCTACAGATAATTTTCCGACAACGTATTTATATATTTTCAGAAGATCCATAATCGGATAACCAGCAAGAATGCATTTATCGATGGGAAGCTTGATTCCGTTTTCAATATAGTTGTTGTTGTTTCTTGATATCTTTTCCCATGATGGCGAGAAATTCTCTTGCATGATTGTATATTTGCAGCCTTTATCGCCATTGTAGTTGGTGCAACCCAACATTCTTCTTCCAGTATCATTGCCCCTGTCATCCTTGATTTTCTTGACAATAAGGTATCCGTTAAGACATTGTGGGCATTTTTGAATCGACATTTTGCCACCGCTATAATCGTTTGTGACAAATCCGCATACCTCAGGATCGTTTGTACAGACATACAAGGTCATTTCACCATAGGAAGAATTAAGTTTTCTTTTCTTGATCTGAAGTGGATAGCCGCAGTGCGGACATTTGTATCGGTAATCTTCCAGTCTGTTAGAAACTAAAGCAGGTCCGTTGAGAATGATATTGGTGAAGGAATCTTTGATTTCCAAAACAAACTGAGATGGTTTGTTCTTAGGGACAATCATATAGACTCTGTTCTTCGTTCTTGTCATAGCGACATAGAAGAGTCTTCTTTCTTCCGCATAATCGATTTCCTTGGCTTGTTTCAATACCAATTTCATGACAGGGTCATCTTCTATCTTTGAAGGGAAGCCCAAGATATCATCTTTTCCATTGATGATAATGACATTGTCAGCACCCAATCCTTTTGAGGAATGAGCAGTCATAAAGTTGATTTTCATTTTTGGATATTTCTTAGAACGGATACGGTTGTCTTCTGTACATAAGAAGAGATCGCGTAAACGGCTGAGATTCTTGCCATCGAAATTATATCTTCCTAGCAAGAGAACGGATTTATCGTCTCCGAACTCATTGTGAATGTGATCCAGTGATGCTTCGATTGCTTCACCGAGCCTATAATAGGGACTTTCCTTTGAATCTAGCTGTATTGCTGATTTTGAGTAGTTGTCATTGTAACTCATGATGATGACAGGATCTTTGATATGTTTCGGGGATTTTAGAATCTTCTTTTTCTGCAAATCATTTTTCATGATAAAAGAACCCGCCATATCGATCAGTTCCTGAGAGTTTCTATGGGTGTTTGTAAGATAAAGGATGCTTGCATAACCCATGATCTTTTCAAAATCGGTGAACAAGGTGATATCGGAACCGGAAAAACGATAAATAGACTGCCAGTCATCACCGACAGCGAGGATTTTGGCATCACAGCATTTGGAGAGTTTTTCAGCGAGGTTGAATCGTTGGAAGGAGATGTCCTGATATTCATCGATGAAGATGTAATCGAAGGGGAGCTTTTCACCGCGCTGTATCTTCTGATCGAGAATGTCAGCGGCATTGTTGATCATGTCTTCAAAATCAATGGCTCCTTTTTCATCCAATGCGTTCTCATATTTCAGATAACACTGTCTTGCAATATCCAAGAAAAGAAGTGTTCTTTGATCATCGTTGATGTTGGCGACAGACTGAAAATCCGAAAAACGTTCGAGATGATAGTTATTGGTTTTGAATCGATTGATGAAGTTACAGATCAATTGAATCAGTTTGATGAAATATCTGTCTTCAGCTGTCTTGGCAAGTTCTCTATATATTTGTTCGTTATTGATCTGTCTGCAGATGAAACCAAGCTTTGTCAGTTCCTGTCTTAAGTGGTAGGTCAGATCCCGTTTATCATCATAAGAGGAGAAAGTATGCAATAGTTCTGTCTGATGTGATTTATGAAGAATTTCTTTGTCTTTGATGTGCTTTTTGTACAGCTCCAGCTCTTGCTTATCGAATCTCCAGTTTGTGCCGTCTTCATTGATTCCATAATGTTCCAGATAGGCGACATGATTACCTTGCCTGATGAGAAAATCAGGTGTATAGGGCTTTGATGTCCCTGGCAAACAATACGGATACAATGGCTCATATTCATATTCGATTCCATTGATGAACAAGAAATTAGCAATCTGACATTCCTGAACGGATTTGACACGCTCGGAACGTATTGTGACTTTCTTACTGGTAAGAGTCTGCTTATAGTTGTCCAAATCGCTTTTCATTGTTGTGAAATCAGCGTTCTGTAAGAGTTTCTTATAGAGCTCGACTGATTTATCACAATCAAAAGGCATATCCAGATAGGAAGCAAAAAATAGCATGATTTTCTTGATGAATTCAGCATCTTCCAATTGTGTTTCAAGATAGTTCTTCAAAACGTCAAACATGAAACCGGGAGTGACAATAGTGTGTTTTCCGGTTGCAGAATTGATCAAGGTGTTTCCGATTGAATGAAAAGTAGAGATAACGGCTGGCACTTTTATTTTATCGAATCTTTCCTGCAATTCTTTTGTCGCTTTCTTTGTAAACGAGACAACAAGAATTCTTTTTGGATCAACATGCTGTTTATCGACGAGATATTTAGCTTTTGCTTCAAGCGTGGTTGTCTTTCCGGCACCTGCGCCTGCGACGACTAAGACATGGTCTTCATCATTGAGGACGACATTTCTTTGGTCCTCATCGAGTATGATGTTAGGATCATCATCTTTTAGGATCTTATCCAGATAATCTTTATCCTTTGCGAGATGACGTTCCATGAATTGCTTATTATGTTTCTCAATGATCGATTGAATGTTCTGATAGGAATAAATGAACTTATCAATCAAAGATGGATCGGATTTTGTGGTTTTGCACCAATAATTCAAAGTGTTGTTGTTTCTTAGCGTGATGACATTGTCAAAGTCATTGGCTTTATCATTACAAAAACGAATATATTCCTTTCTGGAAATATATTTGTCTTCAGTGAGGAGTTTTCCAATAGTCTCATAGAAATCCTTCAGCGATAGAAACAACTTATCGTCGTTTTTGAATTTAGGTCCGAATAGCCCCATGTCTATATTATAAACTTACTAAGGTGTTTTTGTCTAAGATTGCGAAATGTTTATATAAAATTTAGAAAAGCCAAATGTGCGATGATTTTCGCAAATTGACTCGATACAGCTGTTGTATAATAAAACTGACGAGGAAAACCATGACTGAAAATGAATTGAAAAACATCATTGAATTGGTGTTGAGCATCAGAAAAGGCACAAGTGAAATCGAAGTGAGATCAAATGATGATTCTTACGAAGAATCTCTCTTTGATACATTCTCCAGCTTTTCGAATACGAAAGGCGGAGTCATCATTTTCGGTATTGATGAAAAACATGGATATAAGATAACAGGAGTGGACAATCCACAGGAACTGCAAAAGAAGATCACACAACAGAGCCTTGAAATGGAGCCTGTAATCAGACCATTAATCACGGTAATAGATTATAAAGGCAAAACGATCTGTTCAGCTGAAATCCCGGAAATGGATGCGTTCTCTAAGCCTTGTTATTACAAAGGAAAAGGAAAGAGCAAAGGAGCATATACTCGTGTAGGTGATGCGGATTTGCCTTTGACGGATTATGAGCTCCATAGTTTTGAAGCCTTTCGATTTAAGTCAGAAGATGAACTGAGAACAAAGGACAGAGTGGATTATTCCTCTTTGAATACCATTCTGTTAGACGGTTATATTTCGAATTTAGTAACTAAGAAAGCGAATCTGTTAAGTGTCGATAAGAACAAAATCATGCAACTGGAAGGAATCATCGATAAGAATGGTTCTCCTACTCTTTGCGGTATGATGAATTTCGGAACACTGCCTCAGATGTTTGCTCCTAACTTGGATATCATTGCTGTCAGATGTGCAACAGATAACTACGGAGAAGAGAATGAAGATGGGATTCGATTCATCGATAACAAGAGAATCGATGGAACCCTCTCATCCATGCTTCAACAGGCATTGTCCTTTATTCAGAACAATACCAAGAAGTCTACGTTTGTCAATCCAGTGACTGGCTTAAGAGAGGATAAGACTGAATATCCTATCAAAGCGTTAAGAGAGATTGTCCTCAACGCTTTGATTCATCGAGATTACAGCATCTATACGGAAAATGATCCGATCAGGATTGAAATCTATGATGACAGAATAGAAGTCAGCAATCCAGGCGGACTTTACGGAAGGCTTTCTGTGGATGAGTTAGGAAGCGTGCGCTCTGATATCAGAAACCCGTATATTGCAGGCATCCTGGAAACACTTGAAATCACTGAAAACCGATATTCCGGAATTCCGACTATCTATGATGAAATGGCAAAGGCAAAGATGCTTCCTCCGAAGTTTGAGGATGACAGAGGAACTTTTAAAGTGACTTTGTTCAATACAAGGATCGATGATGCTTTAAATGAAGACCTTGTCAAACAGATACTTGAAAAATGCAAAGTGCCTCGGTCCAAAGAGTATTTGGCCAAGGCCTTTGGATTTGATGAGAAGCATCCATCCTATTTCCTGAATACATATATCAAACCCCTTATTGAGAAAGGGTTCTTAAAATATACATTGCCGAATAAACCGAAGAGCAAAAATCAAAGGATTGTAATAGCGCAGTTCTAGAAGTGACTTTTCGCTCCTTTTTCGACGTTGCAGCGATGGCATAATGTCTGGAGATTGTTCACGACTGTTTTTCCGCCTTTGCTGATCGGTATGATATGATCGACTTCAAGATTCTCTCTGCTTCCGCAATGGACACATCTGTTTCCGTCTCTGTTATAGATATAGAATCGTAGTTTGTTTGTGACTTTTCCTCTTTCGACTCTGCAAAGACTGTTCCAGATTTCATCATCTAAATAGAACCCATCTTCCTGATCATCTAATCTATTCAGATAGGAAATGATTTCATCCTGAGAGAATCCTCTTTCTCTTCCTTTTACGAGTGCTCCGTTGATCTTGGTCAGACGGAGATTGACAAAGGCTGTAAGCGATATTGTTGCCCCTTTTAATTTGGAGCGGAAATAATCGTGTTCGATTTTTTCTAATCTTTCCTTTTTCAGTTTTCCAGGTTCTGCATTGAATTTTCCCAGGAAAGGTTCAACTTGGATTCTAAGTCTGCTTGTGTAGTCTTCCCACATCTTCTTGTTCTCGTCTGCTGCTTTGATATCATGTTCGACTTTTTCTTCGTGGTCTCTTAGATAATAGATGAGATAGTCTTCACAGAAGATTCCGTTATAGATGTTTTCATTGTCATAATCCTGAAGAAGATTGATTTTTGATACTTTTGAAAACTGATAGATGCTATTGAGATAATCGAGTTGTTTCAACGCTTGACTATGGCCAAGGACAAAGTCATCGTATTCTTTGTCCTTCTTCTTTTTCAGGTAGATCAAAACATAACCGACAATCAGAACAGCCGCTGTGACAAAAATAGAAACAATAGTGGCGACAATCTTCATAAAAGACCTCCGAATGCTATAGGCATGAATATCATAATGTATCTTGCTTTAAAATCAAACCGAATGGATGAGACTCAGATTACAGAGAGGATGATACTAAAAAGAATGATGCCGATGAGGATATAGGCAAAGCCGAAGAAGAAGACATAAAGTCCCTTGATCCCCCAGTCGAAATTTGTTTTCTTCTCTCCGACATGCGGATGATAGAAGGGAAGGAAAGGAACAAGGAAGATGACCTGCCAGTATTGGCCAAGGCCTTTCAGGTTTCCGGGATCGAGATGCTTCATTGATAGTTCAAATGCAGCGATGATGAGGATGAGAGAAGTGACTAGAATGTTCTTTAAAAAGTAGAAACGGTTGGAGAGGAAGAATCTCTTTGCGTTTTCTTCTCCGTATCTATGCTGATAGAAGAGCTTTATGAAATAGAGCAAAAGCAAATAACTGACACAGAGGAAGGAGAACTGCGGTCTTTCTGTTGAGAAAAGATAGCGTTGGAAATAGTTTAATTCCCATCCCCAGTTTCTGTATTCGTAATAGATGAGTGTAGTGGTAAAGATAATGCCGACAGGAAGAAGAGAAAGTAGGCGATAGAAGATGAGCTTCTTTTTCGTGTTCACCCATTTGGGTGTCATGAAAAGGAAGATAATGAGAAGGAAGTACATCGATATTGTTCCGAAGTTGTTCGGTATCGGATATTGAGTGAGTTTTTCAAAGAGGATGTTGTTGGATTCACTGATGAGTGTCAGCGTATAGCCGATGAAAAATGAGATGGATAAAAAGAGGAAGAAGTTGAAGCATGCGTTTCTCAGTCCTTTTTTGGGGTCGAGGCAAAGATCGAAGTCGATGAAGTACAATAAAAATAGGCCGATAGTGAAGATAGCAGAGAGGAAATTGCTGAATGACTGGAAGTTGCTTCCGATACCATCTCCAGCCGAAAGGAGAACGCTGATATAGTAGAAGATCTTCAACGAACCAAAGAAGGTCAATACGATGCCTGCGATTTCAAACAGTGTTTCAGGAAGGAACGGAGAGAAATGCCAGTCTGGTTTCAGGCTTCTGTATTCATGCTTCTGTTTTGGAATATAGATAGGATGTTCGACGCTGTTTACAAGCTCAAGCCTGCAGTCTTTTCGATGTTTTCCGTAGATGAAGACCATACAGGTAAGAAAAGCATAGAAGGAGAAATTCATGCCTGCAATGATCGTTGTCAGCATGAATGCGTAGTATCTGTCGTTGTAGTTTTTTGAGCTTTCAGAGAATTCTTTGAGGAAAGAGAACATATCAAGCCTGATTCCTAACTTCTGATTGATAATGGAAGAAAGAGAAGGAAGTATCTCATCGATATGACTTGAAAATGTTTTTGTAATATTCGTTGTTTCCTCTTCTGTCATCGTATTGGATGTCTCGCTTAGAATATATCCGAGTTCGAATGCTTTCTTCTCTTCGTCATAGCTGAAAAATGACTTATAGGAGAAAGAGCCATCAAAGGCAAAATAGGAGACATCGATAGTCCCTTTCTTATCAAAAGTCATAGGCTTGACTGTATAATTCAGCTTTGCTTTATCATCTCTGTAATTGACATAGCAATCAAAATCCTGAACGTTGAGTTTGTCATAGGAGGTGATGATCGAGACAAACTTATCACCTGTCGCTTTATAGATGGTCGGCCTTTTGAATGCGCTTGCGACAGAATAGGTGACGTCTCCTTTTTCCTGCATTGCAGTATAGAAGGAATTGAAATCGGAGGAATAGAAAGAGAGGACATCACTCTTGTTTTTTTCTCCTAATATGTAGCCTGATATGCTAAACACCAAAGAGAGAAAGGAAAGACATAATAGGATGATTCTCAGTATCTTAGAAGAACAGGTCTTATAGATGAAGCCGTTCATCTTCGACTCATTTGCTTTGATGACTTCCGGATAGGAGTGTATGCCTTTTACATATTCAGAGTAATCGATTCCATAATAGTAGGAGATATTCAGAATATCTCTTTTAGATGGTTTGATATATCCTCCTTCCAGTAAGACATAACGCAAAAAGGAAAGGCCGATTTCTTTGGCGGCCTGCTTTTTACTCATAGCTAGTTCTTCTCTCTTCTGATACAGAAAGAGGTTATAAGATATTGTGTCTTCCATCGAGGAAATTATAACACTTAGTAAGTCACTTTCATTACTTCTATCGTTTTTGTAGAATATAAATGTATGAAGAAAACATGCCTTTCTCTTATTGTTCTGTTATCGCTTCTCCCTTCTGTTTCTTCCTGTTTTAAAGACAAGGAGAATGCTTTTTCTTTTCCTGGATGGAGCGATAAAGACTATAAGGCAAGGTTCTATTATCAGGATGATTATTTTCTAGGTGATTCAACAGAATACAATCCTTCTTTATCAACCTGTTCTTTGGCTTTTGCAATGGCAAGTTTCCCATCCAATGAGAACGGGCCTGACAACAGTTATGAATTCAGATACAAAAATGGGCAGGACTTTCTTCTAAAGTCCGGCTTTCAGGATATTGATGTCAATCAATATTACAAAGAAAAGCCGACTACGGATTCTTTAGGTGTCATCTTCGGAAATAAGATGATCGATGGCAAAACCATGGTCGCCTGTGGTATACGAGGAGCAAGCTATGAAAGAGAATGGGCGAGCAATATCACGATAGGTGACGGAAAAAATATCAAGCAGGCTCAAGGATTCTATGAGGCTTCGACAATCTTTTTGAATAGTCTTAAAGAGTATCTTACAAAATACAACATCAAAGGCTCGATCAAACTTTGGTCAGTCGGTTATTCAAGAGCGGCAGCGACAAACAATATCGCTTCTGGAAGGATTGACCAGATGATGAAAGAGGATGGAAGTCTTTTCTCTGGTCTTGTCAGCATCGAAAAAGAGGATTTGTTCTCCTATTGCTTCGAAACTCCCCAAGGTGCCAGTTACACAGAGAAAATATCGCCGAGAGATGAAATGTATTCCAATATCCATAACATCATCAATGACAATGACATAGTGACGAAAGTGGCGATGTCCGCTTTCTCTTTTACAAGATATGGTGTCGATCATTATCTTCCTGACAGCATCAGAGATCATAATTATCAAAGCCATATTGAAAAGGTGCTGGATTTCTATAAGGATATAGAGGATTACCCAGAGCTTGGCGATTATGTCATCTCTGAGTTCAATCCTGCAGAATCCTCTAGCATTGAGACAATCCGTGATGAGACAAAGATCAACTGGACACCTGGTTTGTTCCTTTCCGATTTCATTTCTGATTTCTCATTGATCGGTGTCAATGATCTGAAAAATTATGTGACAAACATTCAAAGCGGACTGAGAGATATAATGGAAGCATTGTATAAAAGCGGATCATTGAGCTCTTCCATGACGACTTTAGGAATGACTTTGCTGACGAATCTTCTTTCTGATGTCCGTCATGATCAGCTTCTGAATGATCTCATCTATGATACAGAAAGCGGACTCAATGAGCTTTTCTCCGTTCTTCAGAAATCCTTGTCTCAACTTCAGGTTGAAATCAATACAGTGGATTTAAAGAAATCATTGACTGCTCTATTGAATGCGATTCTTAAAACCTGCAAAGCACATCCTGATTATCTTCTTACCCTGTTTGATCTGAAAAACATTAAAGCGCTGGGTTCTGCCCATTATCCTGAATTATGTCTTTCTCATTTGATGGCTCAGGATCCTAACTATACAGCGATGCCTTTTACTTATGATGCAACAGGTGATATGTTCTATCTCACTGCTGATTTGAAAGAGACTGAAAATGTCAAGATCGAGATCAAGGATAGGTTCGGAAGAATCTTGGCTGGATTCAAAGATGATATGTTATTTCAGGATACGAAATTCAGCTGCTGTATCGATGGTGAACAATTAAGAATCTATTTCCCTTCTTATCTTGATTACAAGATAGAGACAGAAAACCAGATGTTCAATCTTAAACTTGTCACACCTAACAAACAGTATCCTATTAAGATTTATCATTCCAAAAAGGATGATAGTGTCAGAATCAAAAACAAAGAGATTGTCAGATCAGACAAAGTTATACAAATCTAAAATTCAATGTAAAGTTGTTTAATCTATTAAAGACATAAAAAAACAGTTTACTGCATTGTAAAAAAAAGAGTAACTTTGATTTCATGTTGTAAAGTCTGCACCAAATTTCAAGCCGGTTTAGCCAAGCTCCGCACCAATTTTCAAGCCAGTTTTGATGCATTTCGCACCAAAACTCGACTGAGTTTTATTATAAACTGCACCAAAAGTCCCTTGAAATTTATTATTCTTACCTCTTCTGATTAAGCCTTGGTATCAGTCTATCTCAATGGAATAGCTGAACACATACTCATCATTGGGCTTTAGCATCTTGATTTCTTTTTTGTCTTTCATTTCTTTTGGACAGTCAACATAATCAGGAAGTCCATCCCAAGGTTCGATGGCGACATAGTTGCCCCATTTCTGATCGGACCATAATGCAAGGAAAGGAGTCTTTCCTTTATGGATGATTATTCTAGATCCATCCTTCTTTTTCAAAGTGACTTGATCGATATCCTTTGCTTTCAATATCAGTGTAGGAATCTCGTGGAAGAGAGCCTTAGATAATTCGATGTGGTCTGTCTCTTCATAGTCGATATCCTTGATGTTGAAAGAGGCTGTCTTTTCCTGAAGGATTCTTTCTAGTTTCATCTTTTTTGTAAAGAGAATTGTGTTTCCAGAGATATCGAATTCATCGTCTTTCTTTTCCCCTGGAAGCATGAAGGCAGGATGAGCCCCTACTTCAAAAGGCATATCTCTATTATCGGTATTGAGGATATGATAGCTGATATCAATTCTGTTTCTGCTTAGATGATAGAGACTATATGCTTTGAAGGAGAAGGGGTACTGCAATAGTGTATTCTCATCGCTTGTAAAACTTGCTTTGATATCGTTGTTGTCTTCAAGAACCATATCGGCTTTCATGTAACGTATTAGCCCATGATTCCTCATTCTGTATTCCTTGTTATCGACAGTATAGCTTCCATCCTTCAGTCTTGCAATAAAGGGGAAGATAAAGATGTCCTGTCCTTTCCAGGACTCTTCAATGGTCTGATAGAGCAGTTCTTTGTCTCTTTTCTTATCGTAGATGGATTTAAGGCATCCTCCGTTTTCATTGACTTCCAGAGAAAGATATTCGTTTTCTGTTTTCATTCTTGCTCCTTTACAATCAGCACTCGATAGCTACTTTGATGACACCATCCCTCTTGTTTTCAAATAAGTCATAGGCATCATCGATCTTATCCAAAGGATAAGTATGAGTGATCAGATCTTCAGTATTGATCTTCCCTTCTGAGATGAGCTTCAATGTCTCATCGCAGTCACAGCCATCGACACCTCCGAATTTGAAAGTCAGGTTCTTTCCATACATATCAGGAAGAGGAAGCGTCTGTGCATTGTTGTATAAGGCGACGACAGTGACGATGGCATTCGGTCTTGCTGCTTTCCATGCAAGAGCGAATGTATCATCGCTTCCTGCAACTTCCAAAACAACATCAGCACCATGATGATCGCTGTTTGCTTTGACAAAGGGGAGGCAGTCTTCCGGTTTGACAGTCAGAACACTAGGATAATGTTTCTTGATGAAATCGATTCTGTTTTCATCTTTTTCACAGACGATGATTCTCTTTGGCTTTTTCAGCAAAGCACAGATCAATGTGCAGATGCTGTATGTTTCATGGACTTTGTATCGCA